>Ga0302157_10005394_pt1 | contig 13552 bp, 7 predicted proteins | sample I_Bog_N3_3_FD_193502 | JGI IMG/M metagenome (GOLD analysis project Ga0302157, IMG submission 193502) | Peat permafrost microbial communities from Stordalen Mire near Abisko, Sweden - I_Bog_N3_3 | ecosystem: Environmental > Terrestrial > Soil > Wetlands > Peat | place: Sweden: Abisko, Stordalen...
GCTCGCCCTCGCCGCGCGCGCTAAACAGGCTTGGCGCCCGACGCGCCATCCCTTCGCCCGCGCCCTGCCGCGAAAAGGCGTCCGCAAGAGCGCCCGTCTTTCGCAAGAACGCCCGTCTTGCGACGGGCTATGCGGGAGACGGATTTCCCGTCCTGCCGCCGCACAATTTTCTTCGCTTGCCCCGCGCCCGGTCCTCCCCCACCTTACCCCTATGACCGACTCGCCGATCGGAAGGTCTTCCTCCCGCCTCGTCGCCGTTCTCGGACCCACCAACACCGGCAAGACCCATCTCGCGGTCGAGCGCATGCTCGGCCATGCGACCGGCATGATCGGCCTGCCGCTGCGGCTGCTGGCTCGCGAGATCTACGACCGCATCGTCAAGGCGAAGGGCGCGCGCGCGGTGGCGCTCGTCACCGGCGAAGAGAAAATCGTGCCGATGTCGCCGCGCTACTGGGTCGCCACGGTCGAGGCGATGCCGCTCGATCGCCGGGTCGAGTTTCTCGCCGTCGACGAGATCCAGCTCTGCGCCGATCCCGAGCGCGGCCATGTCTTCACCCAACGCCTGCTGCACGCGCGCGGGATCTCCGAAACGATGCTGCTGGGCGCGGCGACCGCGGCGCCCCTGATCCGACGTCTCTGCCCCGAGTTCGTCATCGAGTCGCGCGACCGCTTCTCGCAGCTCGCTTACGCCGGCTCGAAGAAGCTCACCCGCCTGCCGCCGCGCAGCGCCGTCGTCGCCTTCTCCGCCGACGCCGTCTACGCGATCGCCGAGCTGATGCGTCGCCATCGCGGCGGCGCGGCGGTGGTGATGGGCTCGCTGTCGCCCCGCACCCGCAACGCCCAGGTCGCCCTCTTCCAGTCGGGCGAGGTCGACTTCCTCGTCGCCACCGACGCGATCGGCATGGGCCTCAACATGGACGTCGACCATGTCGCCTTCGCCGCGCTGCGCAAGTTCGACGGCCGGCGCACGCGCTGGCTCCACAACCAGGAGATCGCCCAGATTGCCGGCCGCGCCGGCCGCTACCGCCGCGACGGCACGTTCGGCGTCACTGGCGACGCGCCGGAGATGGACGCCGACGTCGTCGCCGCGGTCGAGGGCCACGCCTTCGCGCCGCTGACCGCCGCCGAATGGCGCAACGCCAAGCTCGACTTTTCCTCCCTCCCCGCGCTGATGCGCTCGCTCGCCGCGCCGCCGGTGATGCCCGGCCTCAGGCTTTCCGACGAGAGCCAGGACGAGACGACCCTGCGCCAGCTCGCCGGCGACGAGCTCGTCCTGCGCCGCGCGCGCGACCGCGCCAATCTCGTCCGGCTGTGGGACGCCTGCCAGACGCCCGACTTCCGCAAGACGTCGCAGGAGGACCATGCGCGGCTGATCGGCGGCATGTTCGAGCACCTGACCCAGAAGAACCGCCGCCTGCCCGACGAGTGGATGCAGGGTCAGTTCGTCAGCCTCGACCGGCTCGAGGGCGACATCGAAGCCCTGTCGATGCGGCTGGCGCGGGTGCGCACCCTCGCCTACGTCGCCAATCGCAGCGACTGGCTGATCGATCCCGCACATTGGCAGGGCCGAACGCGCGCGCTCGAGGATCGCCTGTCCGATACGCTGCACGAACAGCTGATGCAGCGCTTCATCGACCGGCGCACATCGACGCTGCTCAAAAGCCTCAACCAGCGCGCCGGGCCGACCCTCGGCGGCATCGCCGCCGACGGCGCGGTGACAGTCGAAGGCCACCGCGTCGGCACGCTGAAGGGCGCGCATTTCGAGCCCGAGCGCGGCGCCTCGCCGCTCGAGGACCGCGCTTTGCGCGGCGCGGTCGAGCGCGCGGTCGCGCCGGAGATCGCGCGCCGGCTCGGCGCGCTGGCGGCCGAGGACGACGACGCCTTCGCGCTCAAAGTCGGCGGACGGATCGTCTGGCGCGGCGTCGCGGCAGGCGAGATCGTCGGCGGCGGCCTGTTCGCGCCGCGCGTCCGGCTGCTCGGCGAGTTCGGCGCCGAGCCGGCCCGCGAGCGCGCGGCGCGGCGGCTCGAGGCCTTCGTCGCCGCCGAGGCCGGCCGCCGCTTCGCGGCGCTCGCGCAACTGAAAGCGGCGATCGCCGACGGCCAGTTCAAGGGCCTGGCGCGCGGCCTCGCCTATCAGCTGGTCGAACATTTCGGCGTGCTCGACCGCCGCCTCGCCGAGGCGCAGGTGCGCACCCTGAGCCGCAGCGAGCGGCGCGCGCTCAAGGGTCTCGGCGTGCGCTTCGGCGCCTTCAGCCTCTATCTGCCGGCGCAGATGACCCAGGAGGCGCGGCTGGTCGGCGAAGTGTTCGCCGCGCTGGCGCGGCCGGGCTGGCGGCCCGCCGCCGAGGCGCTGACTCCCCTGCCCCATCCCCCGCCGCCGCCCGAGGCGTTCGGGTTGCGGGGCTTGCGCGCAGTCGGCGGCTTCGCCGCGCCGGCGGCGGCGCTGGAAAGGCTCGACACGCTCGCGCGCGAAGCCGACCCCGGCGCCGCCGGCGCGATCCGCCTGACGCCGCAACTCCTCGCCGCGCTCGGCTGGAAACCCGGTCAAGCCGAGCAGATCCTGCGCGGCCTCGGATTCGCCCGCGCCAGGAAGGGCGGCGAGCCCGAAGCCGATCTGTGGCGGCGGCGGCCGATCAGCGAGGCCGAGTCGGCGCAGTTGATCGCTTCTCCCTTCGCCGCACTCGCGCCGTTCGGCAGGCCGGCGTCGGCGCGTCGGCGCGCGCGGCGCAAGGCTGCGCGCCACAAGACGGCCGGGGGAGGCGCGAGCGGTTGAACGAAGCGGCCGAAACCTGCCGCGCCGACGTCTGGCTGTGGCGCGCGCGCTTCTTCAAGACGCGCAGCCTGGCGGCGCGCGCCATCGAGCAAGGCGGGGTGCGCGTCACCCGCGGCGGGCAGGGCGCCGGCGTCGACAAGCCGAGCCGGCAGGTCAAGCCCGGCGACGTGATCGCCTTTCCGGTCGGCGCGAACTGGGTGGCGGCGCGGGTCGAGGCGCTCGGCTGGCGGCGCGGCCCGGCGAGCGAGGCGCGCGCGCTTTACACGTTATTGCAGCCCGCCTCGCGCTCCGCGCGCCCTTGACAGGGCGGCGGCGCGCGCGAAGGCTGGCCCGTGCGCCGCATCGGCACGACAGCGGCGCGCCACGCAAGGAGGCGCTTCGCCATGGCCTTCGCCAATATCAACGGCGCGGTCGCGCATTATCGCGACGAGGGGCGCCGCGACGGCCGGGCGATCGTCTTCATCAACGCGCTCGGCATGGACCTGCGCATCTGGGACGACGTCATCGGGCCGCTCGCCTCGGCCTACCGCATCGTGCGCTACGACAAGCGCGGCCACGGCCTGTCGCAGCTGCCCGCTGGCCCGGCGCTGATCGACGACTATGCGGCCGACCTGTCCGCCCTGCTCGATCGCCTCGAGATCGGCCGCGCGGCGATCGTCGGGCTGTCGATGGGCGGGCTCGTCGCCCAGGCGCTCTATCGACAGCGGCCGGATCTCGTGGCGGCGATGGCGCTATGCGGGACCGCCGCCAAAATCGGCACGGAGGAAAGCTGGCGCCAGCGCATGGACGAGGTCGCGCGCGGCGGGATCGAGGCGATCGCCGAGGCGACGATGCAGCGCTGGTTCACCGCCGCGTTCCGCGCCAAGCGGCTGGACGATCTCGTCGGCTGGCGCGCGATGCTGACCCGGGCGCCGCGCGACGGCTATCTCACAGCCTGCGGCGCGCAAATGCGCGCCGACCTCCGGCCCTACTGCGCCGCGATCGCCGTCCCGGTCGTTTGCGCCGTCGGCGACGAGGACGGCTCGACCCCGCCGGCGCTGGTGCGCCAGCTTGCCGGCCAGATCGGCCGGGCGCGGTTCGAAATCATCGCCGGCGCTGCGCACCTGAGTTGCATCGAGCGCCCCGACGCCTTGCACGGGCTGATCGAGGCTCTGGCCAGGGGCGCAGCGGCCTGAAAATTCGCGTTTAACTCCAGCCGACGCGCTTTGATCTGCGCCCTTGCGCGGGTGCGGCGAAGCGGTATAGAGACGCCGCCCTCGCCCCAGGCGGCTCGCGGCTGGAACCGGGAATTTTATGCCTCAAGACATTTCGCAGGCAGCTCAAGCGCCGGCGGCCAACGGCCACGACGCGGGGGCGGCGGGGCATGCGAGCGGCAACTTCTGGATCCTGGCGCTCGGCTCGGTCGGCGTCGTCTTCGGCGACATCGGCACCAGCCCGCTCTATGCGCTGCAGGCCGCGCTCAACCAGTTCAAGGACGTCGGCCTCACGGTCGAGGTCGTGGTCGGCGTCGTGTCGCTGATCATCTGGGCGCTGCTGATCGTGGTCACCGCCAAATACGTCCTGTTCCTGATGCAGGCCGACAACAAGGGCGAAGGCGGCATCCTGACGCTGAAGGCGCTGGCCCAGGTCGCGCTCGGCCGCAAGGCGGCGATCGCCTTCCTGCTCGGCGTCGCCGGCGCGGCGCTATTCTCCGGCGACGCGATGATCACGCCGGCAATCTCGGTGCTGTCCGCGCTCGAGGGCCTCAAGCAGCTCGACCCGCAACTCGAGCCGTTCGTGATGCCGGCGACGGTGGCGATCCTCATTCTGTTGTTCGCCGTCCAACGCCGCGGCACGGCCGGGGTGGCGACCTTCTTCGGCCCGATCATGGTGGTGTTCTTCCTCGTCAACGCCGCCCTCGGCGCGATGCACATCCCGCAGGCCTGGGTGATCCTGACCTCCCTCAGCCCTTTGCCTGGGCTCGCCTTCTTGTGGCGGCACGGCACGCTCGGCTTCCTCGTGCTCGGCAGCGTGTTCCTCGCCGTTACCGGCGCCGAGGCGCTCTACGCCGACATGGGCCATTTCGGCCGCCGGCCGATTCAGGCGGCGTGGCTGTTCCTCGTCCTGCCGGCGCTGATGCTCAATTATCTGGGCCAGGGCGCCTCGATCATCGCCGACCCCTCGGCGGTCGCGAACCCCTACTACCTGCTCGCCCCCAGCTGGGCGCTGCTGCCGATGATCCTGCTGGCGACGATCGCGACGGTCATCGCCAGCCAGGCGGTCATCACCGGCGCCTTCTCGCTCGCCCGGCAGGCGATCCAGCTCGGCCTGTTGCCGCGTCTCGAGATCGTCCACACCTCCGACACCCAGGAGGGTCAGATCTTCCTGCCGCGGGTCAACCGCGCGCTGCTGTTCGGCGTTCTGGCGCTGGTGCTGCTGTTCCGCTCGTCGGGCGCGCTCGCCAACGCCTATGGCGTGGCGGTGTCGGGAACGATGGTGACGACCACCGCGCTCGCTTTCTTCGTCGTCTGGCGGCTGTGGCGCTGGCCGCTGTGGGCCGCGCTGGCGCTGGTGTGCGCGTTCCTGTCGATCGACATCGGCTTTTTCGTCGCCAACCTCTCCAAGGTTTTCGAGGGCGGCTGGTTCCCGCTGCTGATCGGCGCGGCGATGTTCGTGATGATGTGGACCTGGTCGCGCGGCAGCGCGATCCTCACCGCCAAGACCCACCGCGACTCGATCCCGATGGTCGAGGTGATCAGGATGCTGGAGAAGTCGAAGCCGGTGCGCGTCCCCGGCACGGCGATCTTCCTCACCAGCGATCCGACCGTGGCGCCGTCCTCGTTCATGCACAACCTCAAGCACAACAAGGTCGTGCACGAGAAGGTGGTGATGATGTGCGTGCGCACCGAAACCTCGCCGCGCGTGCCGGCCGCGCAGCGTGTCGAGGTGCAGACGCTCTCGCCCGACTTCGTCTCGCTCACCATCCATTTCGGCTACATGGAATCGCCGCGCATCCCGGTGGCGCTGGCGGCGCTGCGCAAGGCGGGGCTGAAGTTCGACATCATGACGACCTCGTTCTTCTTTGGCCGCCGCTCGCTGAAGCCATCGGCCAATTCCGGCATGCCGCATTGGCAGGACCTGTTGTTCATCGCGATGGCGAAGCAGGCGGCGAGCGCGCCCGACTTCTTCAACCTGCCCTCCGACCGCGTCGTCGAACTCGGCGCGCAGATGAAGGTCTGAGGTCGGCGGCGGCGCCTCGGGCTGGCGCGCCTCGCCACGCTCGCGACGCCTGGAAGGGCGGTCGGCCGCCGCGTTCAGCGACTTGCAACTATATAAAGATATGCTTATGTGGTTATGTCCAAGAGGCGGCACGCAGGCATGTCAGCGGACCCAACCCAGTTGTTCGCCGCCCCGGCGGCCGAAGGCGACGTCGTCGCGGCGCTGACGGCGGCGGCGCGCGAGCGCGTACTGATCCTCGACGGCGCGATGGGGACGCAGATCCAGGACCTCCGCCTCGACGAAGGCCAGTTCCGCGGCGAGCGTTTCGTCGCCTGCGAGTGCGCCCTCAAGGGCGACAACGATCTGCTGGCGCTGACTCAGCCGCAGGCGATCGAGGACATCCACCTCGCCTATGCGCTCGCCGGCGCCGACATCCTCGAGACCAACACCTTTTCCTCGACGTCGATCGCCCAGGCCGACTACGGCATGCAGGCGGTGGTCTACGAGCTCAACCGCGACGCCGCCCGCCTTGTCCGGCGCGCCGCGCTCAAGGCGCAGCGCATCGACGGCAGGCGCCGCTTCGTCGCCGGCGCGCTCGGGCCGACCAACCGCACCGCCTCGATCTCGCCCGACGTCAACAATCCCGGCTTTCGCGCCGTTACCTTCGACCAGTTGCGCGAAGCCTATGCCGAGCAGATCGCCGGCCTGATCGACGGCGGCGCCGACCTCATCCTGATCGAGACGATCTTCGACACGCTGAACGCCAAGGCGGCGGTGTTCGCCTGCGAGCAGACCTTCGCCGCCAAAGGCGTGCGCCTGCCGCTGATGATCTCCGGCACGATCACCGATCTTTCCGGCCGCACGCTGTCGGGCCAGACGCCGACCGCCTTCTGGCACTCGCTGCGCCACGCGCGGCCGTTCTCGATCGGCCTCAATTGCGCCCTCGGCGCGGCGGCGATGCGCGAGCACCTGGCCGAGATCGCCGAGGTGGCCGACACGTTGGTGTGCGCCTATCCCAACGCCGGCCTGCCCAACGAATTCGGCCTTTACGACGAGACGCCGGCGCAGATGGCCTCCGAGATCGGCGGCTTCGCGCGCGACGGCCTGGTCAACATCGTCGGCGGCTGCTGCGGCTCGACGCCCGCCCATATCGCGGCGATCGCCGAGGCGGTCGCAGGCGTGTCCCCGCGCGCGCCGAAGCCCGCCTCGCCGCTGCTGCGGCTTTCCGGGCTCGAGCCGTTCACGCTGACCCGGGACATCCCGTTCGTCAACGTCGGCGAACGCACCAACGTCACCGGCTCGGCCAAGTTCCGCAAGCTGATCACCGCCGGCGATTATTCCGGCGCGCTCGTCGTCGCGCGCGACCAGGTCGCCGCCGGCGCGCAGGTCATCGACGTCAACATGGACGAAGGCCTGATCGACTCGGCCAAGGCGATGACCGAGTTCCTCAACCTGGTCGCCGCCGAGCCCGACATCGCCCGCGTGCCGGTGATGATCGATTCGTCGAAATTCTCGGTGATCGAGGCCGGCCTGAAGTGCGTGCAGGGCAAAGGCCTGGTCAATTCGATCTCGATGAAGGAGGGCGAAGAGGCGTTCCTGCGCCAGGCGCGGCTGGTGCGCGCCTACGGCGCGGCGGTCGTCGTCATGGCGTTCGACGAAAAGGGCCAGGCCGACACGCTCGAGCGCAAGGTCGCGATCTGCGCGCGCGCCTACAAGCTGCTCACCGAACAGGCCGGCTTCCCGCCCGAGGACATCGTCTTCGACCCCAACGTCTTCGCCATCGCCACCGGCATCGAGGAGCACAACGGCTACGGCGTCGCCTTCATCGAGGCGGCGCGGCAGATCCGCGCTCTGCTGCCGCACGTCCACATTTCCGGCGGCGTGTCGAACCTGTCGTTCTCGTTCCGCGGCAACGAGCCGGTGCGCGAGGCGATGCACGCGGTGTTTCTCTACCATGCGATCCAGGCCGGCATGGACATGGGCATCGTCAACGCCGGTCAGCTCGCCGTCTACGAAGCGATCGACCCCGAGTTGCGCGAAGCCTGCGAGGACGCGGTGCTCAACCGCCGCGCCGACGCCACCGAGCGGCTGCTGGGTATCGCCGAGCGCTATCGCGGCGGCGCGGCGAGGGAAGCCAAGGCGCCCGATCTTTCCTGGCGCGAACAGCCGGTCGGCAAGCGCATCGCCCACGCGCTGGTCAACGGAATCACCGACTTTATCGAGGCGGACACGGAAGAGGCGCGCCTCGCCGCCGAGCGCCCGCTGCACGTCATCGAGGGGCCGCTGATGGACGGCATGAATATCGTCGGCGACCTGTTCGGCGCCGGCAAGATGTTCCTGCCGCAGGTGGTCAAGTCGGCGCGGGTGATGAAGCAGGCGGTGGCGCTGCTGCTGCCCTACATGGAGGCGGAAAAGAAGGCCAACGGCGGCGAAGGCCGCCAGAGCGCCGGCAAGATCCTGATGGCGACCGTCAAGGGCGACGTGCACGACATCGGCAAGAACATCGTCGGCGTCGTGCTCGCGTGCAACAACTACGAAATCATCGATCTCGGCGTGATGACGCCGGCGTCGAAGATTCTCGCTGTGGCGCGCGAACAGAAAGTCGACGTCATCGGTCTCTCCGGCCTGATCACCCCCTCGCTCGACGAAATGGCCTATGTCGCCTCCGAGATGGAGCGCGAAGGCTTCGACATCCCGCTGCTGATCGGCGGCGCGACGACCAGCCGCGTCCATACCGCGGTGAAGATCCACCCCAATTACGCGCGCGGCCAGACCATCCATGTCAACGACGCCAGCCGCGCCGTGGGCGTCGTCGGCGCGCTGCTGTCGCCGGACGCCAAGGCGAATTACGTCGCCTCGGTGCGGGCCGAATATCGCAAGGTCGCCGATGCGCATGCGCGCGGCGAAGCCGACAAGGCGCGCCTGCCGCTCGCCAAGGCGCGCGCCAACGCGCTGAAGCTCGACTGGGCGGGCTATGAGGCGACCAAGCCGAGCTTCCTCGGCGCGCGCGTGTTCGACGACTGGGACCTCGCCGATCTCGCCCGCTATATCGACTGGACGCCGTTCTTCCAGACCTGGGAGCTCAAGGGCCGCTACCCCGCCATTCTCGACGACGAGAAACAGGGCGAAGCGGCGCGGCAATTGTTCGACGACGCGCAGGCGATGCTGAAGCGCGTCATCGACGAGCGCTGGTTCAAGCCGGGCGCGGTCGCCGGCTTCTGGCCGGCGGCGCGGGTCGGCGACGACATCCGCCTCTACGCCGACGACGCCCGGAGCCAGGCGCTCGACACGCTGTTCACCCTGCGCCAGCAGCTTGCCCGGCGCGACGGGCGGCCCAATCTCGCGCTCGCCGATTTCGTCGCGCCGCTCGAGTCGGGCAAGGCCGACTATGTCGGCGCCTTCGTCGTCACCGCCGGGCTGGAAGAGGAGGCGATCGCCAAGCGCTTCGCCCTCGCCAACGACGATTATTCGTCGATCCTGGTCAAGGCGCTGGCCGACCGCTACGCCGAGGCGCTCGCCGAGGCGCTGCACGCGCGCGTGCGCCGGAGCTTGTGGGGCTACGCGCCCGAAGAGAAATTGTCGCCCGACGCGCTGATCGCCGAATCCTATCGCGGCATCCGCCCGGCGCCCGGCTATCCGGCGCAGCCCGACCATACCGAGAAGGAAACGCTGTTCCGCCTGCTCGACGCCGAGGCGCGGATCGGCGTCAAGCTCACCGAAAGCTATGCGATGTGGCCGGGCTCGTCGGTCAGCGGCCTCTATGTCGCCCATCCCGACGCGCATTATTTCGGCGTCGCCAAGGTCGAGCGCGACCAGGTCGCCGACTACGCCGCGCGCAAGGGCATGGCGATCGCCGAGGTCGAGCGCTGGCTGGCGCCGATCCTCAATTACACGCCGACGGCGGCCGCAGCGGCGGAGTAGGGCCCCCTCCCGCCAGCCCTACGACATTCACACATCTCTGGCTGGCGGCCTGAGCCGCGCGCAGGGGTCAAGGCTCGCGCGCGCAAGCGCGCGACCCGCGAAGCGGGCGCGGCCTTGACGCCGAGCCCGGATCGGGCACGGGGCGCCAAGAAGGTTTCGAGTCGCGATGGGTGAATCCGATAGCCCGCCAGCCGGATGTTGCAAGAGTGAAGAGGACGGCCGGCGCAAATCCTCGCTCGCGCGCCGACGGCGGTTACGGCGGCGCTGCCGCCGCAAGCTCGGCGCCACGCTCACTCGGCGGCGATCTCCGGGGCCGCCCGCCCCGTCGCGCGCGGCGTCTCGTCGAGCCACGCCTCGACCGCGCCGGCGCCGCTGGCGCGCAGCCGTTCGAGAAATTCCCAGCCGAGATTGCCGGCGCTCTCGTCGGCGAGCCCGACGAATTCCTCCTGCGCCGAGATGCGGCCGATCCGCAGGCGGCGCAGTTTGGGCGTCGCGCCGACGAACATGCCGTATTTGAGCGCCTCGAGCTCGGCGTTGAGCGTCGCGTTGAAACGGATCTGCTCGAGTCGCTTGGCGATCTCGCTCGGGCTGGTGGGCAGGCGCTCCGAATTGGTCGGCGTCACCTGAACGATCAGCAGATGCTCGGCCTTGGAGGCGCGCGCCAGCGGAATGAGCGGCGGATTGGCGGCGTAACCGCCGTCCCAATAGGGCTCGCCGTCGATCTCGATCGTGTGATGGATCAGCGGCAGGCAGGCGGAGGCGAGCACGACGTCGACGCTGATCTCGCTGGTCGAGAACACCCGCAGCGCGCCGTCGCGAACCCGCGTCGCGCCGATCAGCAGGCGCACGGGCGAGCGCGTCTTGAGCCGAGCGAAGTCGACCTCCTCGATCAGCGCCTCGCGCAGCGGATTGAGGTTGAGCGGATTGAACAGATAGGGCGACAGCGCGCGCATCATCAACCCAAGCGGCAGGTCGGCGAAGCCGGCGCCCGGCGCCGCCGCGCGGCTCATCCGCTTCCAGAACCGCTCCAGCCGCGCCTTGGCGGCTTCGCGGCCGCCCTCCATCAGTCCGGAGGCAAGCAGCGCAGCGTTGACCGCGCCGGCGCTGACCCCGCTGATCGCGTCGAACGCCATCTCCGGCTCGTCGAGCAGCCGCTCCAGCGCGCCCCATGTGAAGGCGCCGAACGACCCCCCGCCCTGCAGGGCGAGCGACAGCCGCCGCGGCGGCCACGCAGGCGCGGCGGCGGCGAGGCCGAGGCGTTCGAGGGTTCGGTCGAAAAAGCGCATCGCCCCCTTCGGGTCCGCCATGAAGATAGGGATCCGAATTGTGCGCCGCAACATGAAAGCGGCGCGGCCGACCGCCGAGGCCTAACCGGCCTGCGCCCTGGCGCGGCTGGCGGCGATGATCGAGTCGAGCAGGCCGGGGAAGCGCGCGGCGAGATCGTCGACCCGCACCGAGATCATCCGGTACGGCCCGACGATGCGCGTGCGGGTGATCCCCGCCTCGCGCAGGCGCGCATAGTGATAGCTGAGGTTGCTCTTGGGCGCGGTCGCGTCGAAAGCCTGGCAGGGCGACTCGCCCTCTTCGGTGAGCCGCAGCACGATCTCGCGCCGGGTCGGTTCGCTGAGCGCCTCCAGCACGGCGGAAAGCTCGATCTGATCGCGCTCCGGATGATGCAGTTCCTTGGCCATGTCCGTCATATAAGCGCCGTTTCGGCCCCCGGCAGCCTCCTTTTGCTTCTCCCGCTTGGCGAAAGGCGGCGCGAAGCACCGCATGAGGGTTCGGCTCGCAGGCCACATTCTCGTTAGACATCAACAGTCTGAGCGCCGTCCCCTCGCCCCTGCGCCGCTCCCGAATGCGAGAGGGGTTTTCCGTCCTGCCCCGTCAGTTCAACAATTATTGAACTCCTTGATTCCTGCTGCGCCGCACACCATTTCAACGATCCTTGAACTGAACGGAGACCTCCTGCCATGCTCCGCCTCCTTCCCCTGGTTCTCGGCGCCTTCGCGATCGGCGCCGAGACCTTCCTGATCTCCGGCGTGCTGCCGCTGATCGCCGCCGACCTCCGCGTCACGGCGGCGACGGCGGGCTCGCTGGTGACCATTTTCGCGCTCGTCTACGCCTTCGGCTCGCCATTGGTCGCCGTCGCCACCGCCGGCGTCGAACGCAAGCGGCTGTTGATGTTCGCGATCGGCGCCTTCGCGCTCGCCAACCTGGTCGCCGCCTTCTCGCCGAACTTCGCCAGCCTGGCGGCGGCGCGCGCCCTGCTCGCGCTCTCCGCCGGCGCCTTCATGCCCACATCGGTCGCCTATGCGGCCGCGCTCTTCTCCGCCGAGCGGCGCGGGCGCGCGATCGCTATGATCTACGGCGGCATGACGCTCGCCACCGTCGTCGGCGTGCCGGCGGGAACGTATCTCGCCTCGTTCGCCGGCTGGCGCGCCCCGTTTTATGGCGTCGCCGTCCTCGCCGCGCTCGCCTCCGCCGGCGTCGCGATCGCGCTGCCGCGACTCGCCAGCCCGCGCGCTGCCGGCTTCGCCGAGCGGCTGGCCGTCATGCGGCGGCCCGACGTGCTGCAGATGCTGACCTTGACCGCGCTGGCGCTGATCGGCCCGTTCGCGGTCAACACCTTCATGGGCCTGCTGGCCGAGACCGCGCTCGGCATCGGCGGCGACAAGCTCGCGCTGGTGCTGGCCTTCTCCGGCGTCGTCAGCTTCATCGGCAGCCAGTTCGGCGGTTACGCCGCCGACCGCTGGCCGCGCGAACGCTACCTCGCGATCGTCTTCGTCGTCCTGATCGGCGCCTTCCCGCTGATGTCGATCGGCCCGAAGCTCGGCGGCGAAGCGGGCGCGGCGTTGCTGTTCGCCGGCCTCGCGCTGTGGGGCGTGTTCGGCTGGTCGTTCCCGATCGTCCAGCAGGCGCGGCTGATCAGCCTCGACCCGGCGATGGCGCCGATCACCTTGTCGCTCAACATCTCGGCGCTCTATGTCGGCGTCGCGATCGGCTCGTCGCTCGGCGCCTGGACGGTCACGCGCTGGTCGGTCGACGCGATCGGCCTCGTCGCCGGCGCGAGCGAAGTCGTCGCCCTCGCCTGGCTCGCGCTCGCCCGCGCGCCCAAGCCTGCGCCCGAAGCGCCGCAAGACCAGACGTCGACCGAGGCCGTCTCCTACGCGCCGGGCGAGTGAGCCGCCGCTGTCCGTCACGGGGAACGGCTTTCGCTATGCCTGACGGCGGCGGTTGAAGGCTTCCTGAAGGTCGGCGACGGATCGCAAGACGCCGCGCAGCATCGTGGCGGGCACGGCCAGCAACGGCCTCGCCGGGGCGCCACAGCCTCGTCGCCGCCGGCGGATTTGCGAACACGAGCGGCGAACGCGGATCGCGATGGCGTTCCCAGCTCGAGGCCCGATTCTCGCAGGATCGCCCGCGCCAGACATAGCGCCGGCGGCCGCGGACCTGGCGAGGACCGTCACGTCGCGGCGTTCCCGACGTCGGCCGAAGAAGGCTTGACGCGAATGGCGCGGTCCCATCGCCATTGGCGCGCCCGCCCGAAGATGACAGGGGGCGCGCGATGCGGCATGCCTGCTGCGCCACGCCCAGGGAGCCCACAATGCCCTTCGCCGCCACCCGTCGCGCCGTTCTCGCCGGCCTCGCCGCTGCGCTCGC
>Ga0302157_10005395_pt1 | contig 13551 bp, 11 predicted proteins | sample I_Bog_N3_3_FD_193502 | JGI IMG/M metagenome (GOLD analysis project Ga0302157, IMG submission 193502) | Peat permafrost microbial communities from Stordalen Mire near Abisko, Sweden - I_Bog_N3_3 | ecosystem: Environmental > Terrestrial > Soil > Wetlands > Peat | place: Sweden: Abisko, Stordalen...
AACCGGCCTCGCGGCGCGCCGTCGAGTCTGATCCGCAGAGCAATACTGTTCCTGACGATGGCCGGAGACAGGGGATGGCGCCGCGCTGACCTCTGCATGGAAAGGAAGACGAGGTCACATTTCATGCAGGAAAACCGCGCGTACGATTCCGGACGGACTGCTTTCAACCTCGAGAGGAGCGGCGAACGGAAACGGCGCGATTGGCGCAGCCTGGAGCCTCAGGCCCTTCGTCGCCTCAACAAGTCCCTAGAGTCCGACTGCCCTGTGAAAAAAAGAGGCTTCCGCCCTCGAGATTGCAATTCACGCGTGAAAAATTCATCTGAGTTCAACTCAATTCGCGCCAAAGTTGCCGTTTTTTTTGCAACTTACAGGAGAGTTATCATGACATATGCTCCACATGATTGAAAAATCAGCAATCTTTAGTTGAAATGCGAAGTAAATTACACGTAAAACTTGCAGAGATGGGATTCTTGCGGCTTCCGCCGAATACTTGCCAAAATTACGCAAATGAGATTTATTTTCGGCGGTCTTCGACCAAGGGAGAATGGAGATGAAAAGGACAGCATTTGCTCTGATGGCAACATTGCTGATGTCGGCGTTCGCCGGCGGCAGCGCGCAAAGTCAAAATCTGACCCTGGACTCTCCGGGCCTGCCCGCGTTGCCCCAGAGCCAAGATAAATTACCCGACACCGCGCATCCGTACTTCACCTATAAACCGTACCCTGGCCCCGTCGAGGACACCCGGGCTCTGGCCGACCGTCCAGGGCCGCCGACGACCATCCCGCTGTCCAGCCTCACGTTCAAGGCGAGCAAGGACGGCCGCACCTACACCGACGTGATCGTTGGCCGCTCGCCGCTCTCGTCGCCGCGCGTAACCACGAGCGTGAACGTGATGATCGTGCCGCTCGTCTTCAACATCGAAGTTACACCAACGGCTGTGTTCAGCACGATCGTCGCGAATTCATGCGGCACGTCGAAGGGACACACGGATATTGCGAATTTCATAGATTCGCCGATCATCAAGCCCGTGACCTTCGACGGGTCCGCAGCCGCGGGCCACGCCGCCAGGATGAACGGATTTTCCATGGGAACCGGCACTTATAACGATGAGTTTCGTCGCGCCGAGTTTCTCAGTTTCATCGGAGGCGTGGGGAGTCCCTATCACACGGCTTTCAACGTCACTCAGCACGCGGCCGTAGGGATCAATGTCCCTAGTTCGGTGGGAACCACAAACGGCTCGGGATGCGGGCGGTTCGGAGAAGTAAGCTACACCGCCTGGGACGCCTTTGTGCAGGCGACGCTCCTGCCGTTCGTCAAGGCGACGCCCTCGACCTTCGTCGTTTTTCTGGCGCACGATGTCGTGTTGTTCGATAACACTCTCTCGAACTGCTGCATTCTCGGCTACCATGGCGCCGAGTCCAATGATCAGACTTATGGCTTTATAGATTACGACACGACAGGAAGGTTTTCAGGCGTGTCGGACTCATCCGTCGCCGCTCACGAGGTGGGCGAGTGGCTCGACGATCCGTTCGGCAACAACCCGACGCCCGCATGGGGGCACATCGGCCAAGTCTCGCAATGCCAGGGCAATTGGGAAGTGGGCGATCCGCTGAGCGGCACGCTGTTCCCGAAAATTCTGGGGACCAACGGCGTGACCTTCTCCGCGCAAGAACTCGCCTTCTGGGGCTGGTACTATTCCGCGGATCATGACGCCAACTTCAAGGTCGGCGCTGCCGGATTTTATTCGAACAACGCAACGTTCAAGGGACCGTCGAAAGTTTGTCCTCCCGGCGGCACTTTTACGAACTGACCTGATCATCTCGTCGAACGGCCGCGCGGCTTCGGTCCGCGCGGTCCAAACGGGCGTCATAGTTTTCGGTTTTTTATTTCCGTTGAACTCCCCGCGGGGGATCTTGCGAAATGGTCACCGTCGGCTGACATCTGCGAAGCCGCTGTTTTGTGGGGCCAGTCAAGCTACGCAGCGCGCGGATTATTTACGAAATGTCAGCAATGGAACCAGGCCGCGAGCCTGTGCCCCGTTCACGGTGGGAGCTTTGGCCTGTCGGGGCCAGTGCGAAAACGAACGGGGCCCTTTCGTAACGCCGCAGTAGCGCCTCCTATCCTTCGGCCGCCGCTCGCAAAATCTCCGCCGACAGTTCCGGGTCTTCCTTCGCCACGCCGCGCGCCAGGATCAGGGCGCCGGCCATCGTCGTGTAATCGCGGATCGCCGAGGCGCGGTCCTCGCCGGAAGCCTGCGTAAAGGCCTCCAGATAGGCTCTGAGGCCCTCGGCGAAGGCGTGGCGCAATTCCGCCGGGCGCCGCGCCATGTCGCCGGCGAAGGCGACCATCGGGCAGGCGGGTGCGGGCGCGTCGCGGGCGGCGGTCGAGACATAGCGCCCGCGGTAGGCCCCGAAGGCGCGCCGCCGCTCGTCGGGGTCGTCGATTCCGGCGATCGCGCCGATGCGGGCGAGCGAAGCCTCGAACACCCGCGCGCAGGCCGCGGCCTCGACTTCGTCCTTCGAGCCGAAATGGTTGTAGAACCCGCCGTGCGTCAGCCCCGCGGCGCCCATCAGTTCGGAGACGGCGACCGAATCGAAGCCTTTTTCGCGGAACAGATCGGCGGCGGCATCGAGCACGCGGTCGCGGTTCTTCCTCGCCTGTTCGCTGGTGATGCGCATATCGTGCCCGTCTCCGTGACGCTTGACTATGATGATGACTATCATCATAATGTCCGGGACGCAAGACGCGCGGAGGGTGACATGTTGGCGCAATGGGTTCAGCGGCGGCTCGCCGCGCGGGGCATTTTTTACGGCTGGGTCGTCGTCGCGGCGGCCTTCCTGGTCAGCGTCTCGACCGCCGGCGTGATGGGCCTGCCGGGCGCGCTGATGCTGCCTCTGGAGCGGGAGTTCGGTTGGAGCGCCGGCGACATTTCCGCAGCCCTTGCGGTGCGCATCCTGCTGTTCGGCCTGATGGCGCCGTTCTCGGCGGCGCTGATGGAGCGCTACGGCATGAAGCGCGTCATCCTCGCCGCTGTCGTGACGATCGGCGCCATGCTGCTCATGGCGATGATCATGACCCAATATTGGCAGATGGCCGCCCTGTTCGGCGTCGGCATCGGCCTCGGCACCGGGCTGACCGCGCTCGTCATGTCGGCGATCATTTCCACGCGCTGGTTCACGGCGCGGCGCGGTCTGGTCATGGGCCTCCTGACCGCCAGCAACGCCACCGGCCAACTTGCGTTTCTGCCGCTCGCGGCGTGGCTGGAGTCCCACTACGGCTGGCGCATGGCGCTGGTCCCTTCGTTGATCGCGCTCGGCCTCGCCGCGACGATGGCGATGCTGTTTCTCGTCGAGCGCCCTGCCGACATCGGCCTCGCGCCCTATGGCGAGACGGTGATGACGCCCCCGCCGGCGAACAAGCCGACCTTCGGCATGGCGTTCCGCATCCTGCGCGAAGTCGCGCCGATGCCGGTGTTCTGGATCCTGGCCTCGACCTTCTTCGTCTGCGGTCTCAGCACCAATGGACTGGTGCAGACGCATTTCATCTCGCTCTGCGCCGACAATGGCGTCGCCTCGGTCACCGCGGCTTCGTTGCTGGCGCTGATCGGCATCTGCGATTTCTTCGGCACGGTGGGTTCCGGCTGGCTTTCCGATCGCTACGACAACCGCGCGCTGCTGTTCGTCTATTATGGTTTACGCGGACTTTCGCTGCTCTATCTGCCGAGTTCGGGCTATTCGATCATCGCGCTTTCCGGCTTCTCGGTGTTCTATGGCCTCGATTGGGTCGCCACCGTGCCGCCGACGGCGCGGCTGAGCGCGCAAGCTTTCGGCCGCGAGCGCACAGGCGTCGCCTTTGGTTGGATCTTCGCCTCGCACATGATCGGCGGCGCATTCGCGGCGTTCCTGGGAGGGTTTACACGCACGGTTTGGCATACTTATCTGCCGGCGTTCTATCTGGCGGGAGTGACGTGTCTGATCGCCGCGACGGTCGTCTGGTTGATTGATCGTCGCCCCGCCCCCGCGCCCGTCCGCGCGCTTGCTTGACCTGTCGCGCTTGAAACGGGTTAACCTGGTTGACAGCTATCCATTACCATTCAATTAAGGTTGCTGCCGGGTTCGACGACGAAAGTGTTGAAAATTTAAACGATATAGCGGCAATCTCCGTTGCGCCGAGGACGAGCGGTTCCCAGCCTCTCGCCCTCGAACAGCAAGCGCGGAGAGACCGTAAATGCGAAGAGAAACCATCTCCGTTCATGGCGGCTTCACCTGCGATCCCGCGACCAAGGCGGTCGCGGCGCCGATCTATCAGAACGTCGCCTATGAGTTCGAAAGCGCCGATCAGGCGGCGGGCATGTTCAATCTCGAAATTCCCGGCTACCGCTACAGCCGCATCGCCAATCCAACCAGCGACATCCTCGAGCGCCGCGTCGCATTGTTGGAGGGCGGCGTCAACGCGCTCTGCGTCGCCAGCGGTCAGGCCGCGCTCGCCTATACGTTTCTGACGCTCGCCGACAGCGGCGGCTCGATCGTCGCGCCGCCGCAGCTCTATGGCACGACGCACACGCTGCTCGCCCACACGCTGAAGCGCAACGGCGTCGAGGCGCGCTTCGCCGCCAGCGATCGCGTCGAGGACATCGCCTCGCTCATCGACGAAAACACCCGCGCCGTGTTTTGTGAGAGCGTCGGCAACCCCGCCGGCAACATCTGCGATCTCGAGGCGTACGCCCGCGTCGCCCATGCCCACGGCGTGCCGCTGATCGTCGATAATACGGTGGCGACGCCGATCCTGTTGCGCCCCATCGAGCACGGCGCCGACATCGTCGTCCATTCGCTGACCAAATTCATGGGCGGCCACGGCGCGGCGATGGGCGGCGCGATCGTCGACTCCGGCGCCTTTGACTGGCGCGCCAACGCCAAGCGGTTCCCGATGTTCTCGGAGCCCGACGAATCCTATCACGGCATGGTCTATGTCGATCGCTTCGGCTCCGACGCCTTCCTGGCGCGGGCGCGCTCGGTCTATCAGCGCACCACGGGCGCGGTGATCGCGCCGATGAACGCCTTCCTGTTGTTGCAGGGCATCGAGACTGTTTCGCTGCGCATGGAGCGGCACGTTGCCAACGCGCGCGCCGTCGCGGAATTTCTGCGCAACGACAGCCGCATCGCCTGGGTCGATTATGTCGGCTTCCCCGACAACCGCTATCACGCGCTCGCCAGGAAGTATCTGAACGGGCAGGCGCCGTCGCTGTTCACCTTCGGCGTCGTCGGCGGCCTCGAGCCGGCCAAGGCGTTCTACGACTCGCTCAAGCTCGTCAAGCGCGTCGTCAACATCGGCGACGCCCGGACGCTGTGCTGCCATCCCGCTTCGACCACGCATCGGCAGATGAAGCCGGACGAGCAATTGCGCGCCGGCGTGCGGCCGGAGACGGTGCGTCTCAGCGTCGGCATCGAACATCACGCCGACATCATCGCCGATCTCGATCAGGCCCTGGACGCCGTGGCGGCGTCCGTCCTCGCCCAAGCCGCTGAGTGATCCGATGCCCCTGATCATCGAAAGCGCGTCGCTGGCGCCCCCGATCCTCAACCTTCGCGACCGCCGCGAAAGCCGCGGCTCGATCGGTGATCGCGGCCGGCGGCTGCGCATCGGCCTCGTCAACAACATGCCCGATTCCGCGCTGCACGCGACCGAGCGCCAGTTCGCGCAATTGATCGAACAGGCGAGCGGCGATTTCGACGTCCGCCTGACGCTGGTCTCGCTGGACTCGCTGCCGCGCGACCGGGAAGTGCGCGCGGCGATCTCGCAGACCTACCGCGACGCTCGCCAGCTTCGCTTCGCCTCGCCCGACGCGATCGTGATGACAGGGGCGGAACCCCGCGCGGAAAACTTACCCGACGAACCGTTCTGGGACGAACTGACAGCGCTGATGGACTGGTCGCGCGGCGGCGTCGTCTCGGCGCTCTATTCCTGCCTCGCCGCGCATGCCGCCGCCTATCACCGCGACGGCATCGTGCGCCGCAGGCTCGTGCAGAAGCTCTCCGGCGTCTACGAGAGCGAAGTCGTGCTCGCCCATGAAATGACCCGCGGCCTGACCCGCACGATCGCGCCGCACTCGCGCCACAACGCGCTCGCCGAATGCGATCTCGACGCCAAGGGCTATCTGACGCTGACCCGTTCGCCGGAGGCCGGCGCCGAAATGTTCGTCAGGGAACGCGAGATTCTCGAAGTTTTTTGGCAGGGCCATCCCGAATACGATCGCGATACGCTGGCGCGCGAATATCGCCGCGACATGCTGCGATTCCTCAAGGGCGAGCGGCCGCGGGCGCCCAAGACGCCCGCCCATTATTTCGACGTCGAAGCGCTGAAGCGCATCCAGGCGGCGCTCGCCGGCGCGGATTCGTCCGCGCTCGAGACCGTCGCGGCGGCGCTGAATCCGGAAGCTTTGAGCCCTGCGACGGCGTTCTGGCGCGAGGCGGCGACGCAACTGATGCGCAACTGGCTAGGCGCCATCGCGCGCCGGAAATCGGTCGGGCAATTCACGGAATTTGCGACAGCCCGTTGGGGCGGATAGGAAGGGGCCAGCGATGAGCATCATGGGAAGCCCGCGCGTGCATGAAGAGGGCCGAGCCGACGCCGCGCCGAAAGGCGTCGCGGACGGTCATAACTTTCGATTGGCGATGCGGGAGCTTGCTTCCGGCGTCTCCGTGATCACCTGCGGCGAGGGCGACGCGCGCAATGGCTGCACCGCGACCTCGGTCGTTTCGCTGTCGCTTTCGCCGCCGACGCTGCTCGTCTGCCTCAACTTGCAGACCTCGACGTTGGCGACCCTTCGCCGCACGGGTTCGTTCTGCGTCAACCTGCTCGCCGCCGAGCACCGGCCGATCGCCGAGCGTTTCGCTGGCGTCGGCGGGTTCCAGGGCAAGAACCGTTTTGGCATCGGCGATTGGGCGCCGCTGATCACCGGATCGCCGGCGCTGCTCGATGGCCTCGCCGTCTTCGACTGCCGCGTCGAGGAGATCCTCGAACGCCATACCCACGCGATCCTGATCGGCTCGGTCGAGGCCGTGCGCGTGCCCGGCGCCGACGAGGCGCTCGTCCATTGGCGCAGCCGGTTTGAGACGCTCTGATGAATATGTCCATGCCGTTGGCGGGCGCTTCCAAGCCGGGCGGCAGCGTCTCCCGCGCCTGGTTGCGCGCCCTGGAAACCACGGCGCGCGCGACGCGCGATCCGCACCGCATTCTGCCCCGCGCCGTCGGCGAGTGGGCGCAAGCCTATGGCGATCATCTGGCGCTGATCTCCGACCGCGAATCCTTCACCTACCGGCAACTCGCCTCGCGCGTAAACGTTTATGCGCGCTGGGCGTTGGCGGCGGGCGTCGGCAAGGGCGACGCGGTGGCGCTGATGATGCGCAACCGGCCCGACTATTTTGCGCTTTGGCTGGGGCTCACCCAGGTCGGCGCCATCGCCGCCTTGATCAGCCCTGATCTGCAAGGCCCGGCGCTGGCGCATGCGCTGAAGGTGTCGCGCTCGCGGCGGCTAATCGTCGATCACGACCTCGTCGAAATCGCCCGCGCGGCGGCGCCCGACGAACTGTGGGTTCACGACGGCGAACATTTTTTCGCCCGATCGCTGCGGGCCGACATCGCGGGCGTCAGCTCCGCGCCGCTGACCGAGACCGAACGCCGCGAGGTGACGCTCGACGACCGCGCCTTGCGCATCTTCACCTCGGGCACGACTGGCCTGCCGAAGGCGGCGGAGGTCAGCCATCGCCGCATCGTCGTCTGGAGCCATTGGTTCGCCGGCCTCGCCGGGCTCAACGCCCATGACCGCCATTACAATTGCCTGCCGATGCACCACAGCGTCGGCGGCGTGGTCGCGGTCGGTGCGCCGCTGGTCTATGGCGGTTCCGTTTCGATCGCCGAGAAATTCTCGGTGAGCCGGTTCTGGGAGGATATCGAGCGTTTCGGCTGCACTTCGTTCCAGTATATCGGCGAACTCTGCCGCTACCTGGTCGCCGCGCCGGAGCGCGCCGCCGAAAAGGGCCACAAGATCCGCCTCGCGCTCGGCAACGGCGTCGCGCCCGACGTCTGGCGCGCGCTGCTCGACCGGTTCGGGCCGATCCGGGTGCTGGAATTCTACGCCTCCACCGAAGGCAATGTTTGGCTCTACAACGTCGAGGGCCGCGTCGGCGCGCTCGGCCGCGTGCCGCCCTACCTCGCCGCGCGTGATCCGCTCGCTCTGGTCAAATTCGATCCGGACGCTCAGGCGCCGTTGCGCGGCGCCGACGGCTTCTGCCTGCGCTGCGACGACGACGAACCCGGCGAGGCGATCGGCCGCATCGGCGGCGACCCCTCGCAACGCTTCGAAGGCTACAGCGAAGCCTTTGAGACCGAAAAGAAAATCCTGCGCGACGTCTTCAAGCCCGGCGACGCTTTTATGCGCACGGGCGATTTGATGCGGCGCGACGCGCAGGGGTTCTACAGCTTTGTCGACCGCATCGGCGACACCTTCCGCTGGAAGGGCGAGAACGTCTCGACAGCGGAGGTCGCCAAGGTCTGCGGGCGCCAAAGCGGCGTCGAGGAGGTTTTGGTGTTCGGCGTCAAGGTTTTTGGCGCCGAGGGCCGCGCCGGGATGGCGGTGCTGAAGGCCGGCGTCCCACTCGACCTCGCCGCCTTCGCGCTGGGTATGGAAGCCCTGCCACGCTACGCCCGTCCGCTGTTTTTACGCCTTGTCGGCGAGATTCAGACGACCGAGACCCATAAGCCCAAGCGCGGCGTGTATCTCGCGGAAGGCTTCGACCCGTCGCGGACTGCGGACCCGCTGTTCGTGTTCGACGCCGGGAGCGGGGCTTATGTCGCGCTGGACGCCGAGCGGTATGAAGCTATCGAGGCCGGGCGGGTGAGGGTGTAGGCGCATAGGCGCAAGGTGGCGTCAGCAAATAGAGGAATCAGCTAGAGCCGTTTCCGATCAGTCTGACTTGTCATCACCGCGAACGCGGTGATCCAGAGGGACACGAAGTTCGATAGACCTAGATTCCCGCGCGCGGGAATGACAAAAGCCGATCCCGTTTGATCGGATACCGCCCTAGCGGGTTTCATGCGCCCTAGCCGTCATTGCCAGCGTGAGCCGAAAGCAACCCAGGGGCCACATCATGCGGCCCCTGGGTTGCTTTCGGCCCACGCTCGCAATGACGGAGGGAGCGTTAATTTTCTAACGGACCCTTAGTTCGGGGTCATGCCACCTTGCGGCTTCCTCCGAATCAAAAAGTACCTCGCCGATATTTTCGAAACACGAAACTCATGATATTCTGGAAGACGAAAATTATACAACGTCCCTGCGTGTGTTTCGTGCCGGGCGCCTCGGGGCCGCCTCGAAGGGGCAAAAAGTTTGGAGAAAATGAATTCGGGCTTGTTGGACTTGCAAGCCCTTGAAATCGCTCAAAACCGCCAAAGGAATTCTTCGAAAAGCTTGCAGAAAAAAGGCCCGGAAAAGGAAACGCTTGGCAAAAAAAGCGTGGAAGCTTGGCAATTGCTTTGCGATTGAGCCGCTCGTGGCCTGGATTCAATGGGTTCAACTCACCGATTCGGCGCTGTAGCGCGCGAGCAGGCCATTGGCGATCACCTGGGTGTAGACGCGGAAGAACAGCCATACCGCCAGGATGAGATAGACGAGGCTGAGGGCGACGGCGATCACCAGTTTGTTCCAGGGCGGCGCCTCGCCGGTGACGATGGCGCGCATGCCCTCGAACACATAGCTCGGCGGCAAAATCCGGGCGATCGCCTGCATCGGCGTGGGCAGGGCGGAGATCGGATAGAACACGCCGGCGAACGGCGCGAGCACCATCGGGATCGGCCAGATCAGCCATTCCGCCGCCGGCCCCAGGCGCATCACCAGCGCGGAGGCCATGACGCCGAGCGCGATGCCGGTGACGAACAGCACGAACAGGAACGGCGCCAGCGCCGCGCCGAACGTCGCCAGCGACAGGCCGAAGCCGATTCGCGCGAAGGCGAGCATCACGGTCATGCTGATCAGGCTGGTGACGATCGAACACAGGATCAGGCCGGCGAGATAGTCGAGCACGGTCAATGGCGTCGCGAACAGGTTGAGGAAATTGCGCGACCAGACGTCCTCGAAGAACGCCATCGTCACGCCTTGCATGACGCGGGTGAGAAAATCCCAGAACAGCACGGCGCCGAGCAGGGCGGGCACGAAATTGATCGAGGAATTGGAGACGGTGTTGAGATAGCGCGTCAGCAGGCCCCAGAGCAGCACGTCGACGACGACCCAGATCAGCATCGGCACGAGCCGCGCCGGCGAGCCGCGATAGAGATAGAACAGGCGCAGCGCGACGGCGCCGACACGGTTGAGACTGATCATGCCCTGACGCCCTGATCGAGGGTTTCCTTGGCGACGGAGACGAACAGGTCCTCCAGGCTCGCCGCGCCGTGCAGGCGCGGCAGGATCTTGGGGTCGCCCTCCAACACGATGCGGCCGCGCGACAGGAACAGCACGCGGTCGCAGACGGCCTCGACCTCCTGCATGTTGTGGCTCGTCCACAGCACGCCGCAATGTCCGGCCTCCACCAGGCCGCTGATCCGGGCGCGAATGTCGCGGGCGCCGGAAGGGTCGATCGAGGCGGTGGGCTCGTCGAGCAGCAGCAGGCGGGGCGTGTTGAGCATGGCCTTGGCGAGGCTGAGCCGCGTCGACTCGCCCGACGACAGCACGCCCGCCTTGGCGCGCCTCAGATGCGTGAGGTCGAACTGCTGCAACAGCGTGTCGATCCGGGCGCTCAGCCCCGCGACGCCGTAGATCATGCCGAACACACGTAGATTCTGTTCGACGGTGAGGTTGCCGGGCAGCGGGCAATTGACGGCGGCGAAATTGGCGCTCGCGGTCGCTCGCGGCCGATCCTTCATCAGATCGGCGCCCTCGATCACGATGCGGCCGGAGGTCGGCGCGAGCACGCCGAGCACCATGTTGATCGTCGTCGTCTTGCCCGCGCCATTGGGGCCGAGCAAACCGACGATCTCGCCGGGGGCGACGGAAAAGCTGACGTCGTCGACCGCTTGGAAGTCGCCGAAGGACTTGCTCAGATGTTCGACGAGGAGAATCGGGGTCGGCATGGGCAGGCTTTAGCGCGTTTGCGCCGCCTCCGCCCTTATATTCCGCTTATGCCCTCCCGCCACTTTCCGGCTCGAAGCCTTATCGCCGGGCGGCGTAGGAAGCGTGCAGGAGATTTCGACCCATGATGCCACGCCCGCTAGCCTACGACCGTTCCTCGTGCCCCTCGACCCGGGTTCTGCTCGGACGCCTGGCCCTCGCCTGGGGGCTGGCCTGCGGAGTGGTGATCGCCGCGAGCGTTTTGGGCGGATGGATCGGCGGATAGGGTCACCCGCCCGTCGCAATCCGCCGCTCCTCGGCGCTCTCCCGCCAGAGCCGTGAGTCCGGGCTCAGCGGATCGTGCATGTCGATCTCTTCGAGCGCGTCGCGGTAGGTTTGCAGATAGGCGTCCCGGCCGAGTCGGTTCGTTGCCTCGATGTCGAGCTTCACCCCGATGTCGTGGTAGATTTCGAGATGGGTCAGATCGGGGCGTGGCGTCCGCCCCTGCGCCTCGCGCTTGGCCATTTCGCCGTAAAGGCCCTCCAGCGCCCGCACCAGACGGTCGATGTCGAACAGCGCGGACGAGTCCCGCGCCGCGCGGAGCCGCGCCTTGAGCGCTTCGAGGGCCGGGCGGTTTTCGGCCAGCGCCAGCGCCTTGCCGACATATTCGCGTTCGGTTTCGCAGGCGAGTTCCGGCGCGCCGGCCGCCCGCACCAAACTCGTGCAAACGCGTGCGGCGAAGCTTCGGCCGGTCTGGGTCAGGATCGGCACGCCGCGCCACAACGCGTCCGACGCGGTCGTATGCGCCCCCCAGGGGAAACTGTCGAGGAACAGGTCGGCGAGCGGATAGCGCGCCAGATGCTCGGGATTGGGCAGCTTTTGCGCCCAGATCAGCCGCTTCGGCTCGACGCCGGCCATCTGCGCATATTGGCTCAGCCGATCATTGGTTTCTTTCGTCCCCTCGAGCATCCACAGCACCGAGCCCGGCGCCGCCTTGAGAATCGTCAGCCACAGATCGAACGTGCGCTGCGTCAGCTTTTGCGTCGCGTTGAAGCTGCAGAACACGAAGGAATCGTCGGGCAGGCCGAATTCGGCGCGCGTGGGCGTCCGCTCGGCGATGCTGCGCAAGCGATCGTTGGGTTGGTAGCAGGGCAGGCGGAGGACGTCCTCAGAAAAGAAGATCTCGTCCCCATGGGGAACGATCGCTTCGTCGGCGATCAAATAATGATGATAGGGCGTGCCCATCGTCGAGGGGTAGCCTAACCAGTTGACCTGAATGGGCGCTGGCCTGAGCGCAAAGACGGCCGTGCGCGCGAATTTCGTGTAACCGTTGAGATCGACCAGAATGTCGATGCCGTCGCCCGCGATTTGCAATGCCGCCTGTTCGTCGCTCATACGGGAAATGTCGAGCCAATGTTCGGCCGCGGCGCGGATTCGCGCCTTCGTCGGGTCGTCGCGCTCGATCCCGCAGTAATAGACGTGCACTTCAAAGCGGGCGCGGTCGTGCTTCTCGAAAACTTGGGTGAGACCCAGGCCGACCGCGTGTTCGCGCAGATCGGACGAGACATAGCCGATTCGTATTCGCACGCGGTTTGTCGTCTTGGTCTTCCGGGCCTTCTGGACGCTCGTCAACTGCGCGCGGGTCGGGCGGGCAAATTCGTGACGTGCGTGCGTAAAGGCGCGGGCCAGTTGAAAGAGCGGATCGTCAGCGAGCGCGGCGAGGGTCAGCGGCCACACGGAACCGCGCTGCCGCTCGGCGCTGACCCGCGAGGTCGCTGCAATCGCCGGCCATTTGCACGCCCGCGTGCGCAAGCCGAGCCATTCGCGCACGGCGGCTTCGTGATGCGGATCGAGATCGATCGCCTCGGTCAGCAATGGCTCTGCGGCCTCGTCTTGCAGATGATGCTGCAACAGCCGCGCGCTTTGCGTCAGCAACAGGCCGCGCCGTTCGACGGCCTCGCCGGTGACGGCCGTGAGAGCTTCAAGCCCCTGTCGCCATTGTTCGAGCGCCGCCTTGGGCTGGCCGAGGTTTTCCAGCGCGCGGCCAAGATTGAGCCGCAGCGGCGCGAAATCCGGTTTTGCGCGCACGCCGTCGCGGAACGTCCGCGCCGCTTGCATTGCGGCGCCAGCCTCGTTTTGGGCGACCCCTAGGTTGAAATAGGCGAGATGGGCGAGCGGTTGGTCGCCATTGAGCGCCAACCAGGCCTCATAGAGCCCTATCGCCGCCGTGACGCCGCCCTCCGTCTTCGCACGCTCGGCGGCGGTGATGAGATCCATCAACGACATCTGATCGAGCGCCGCGGGTGTCAAGCCATTGTCTTTCATGCCGCCGCCATGACCTCTCGTCTAAGCCGCGCGCCGGACGGCGCGGGGCGGGGGGACGTTTGGGTTACGAAACGCTTGGCGCTTATCCTTAATTGATAGCCGCGTATACGGCCCCTATTTGCGCGGCGGTC
>Ga0302157_10005397_pt1 | contig 13548 bp, 13 predicted proteins | sample I_Bog_N3_3_FD_193502 | JGI IMG/M metagenome (GOLD analysis project Ga0302157, IMG submission 193502) | Peat permafrost microbial communities from Stordalen Mire near Abisko, Sweden - I_Bog_N3_3 | ecosystem: Environmental > Terrestrial > Soil > Wetlands > Peat | place: Sweden: Abisko, Stordalen...
CGGTCGGGGACGGCTGCCGTTTGCGCAGGTGCCGCTGGATCGGGCGACGGCGTATGCGGCCGAGGATACCGACGTGACGTTGCGGCTGTGGCAGGCGCTGAAGCCGAAGCTGCGGGCGGCCAAGTCGCTGGCGTTGTATGAGCAGGTCGAGCGGCGGTTGATCCCGGTGCTGCTGGCGATGGAGCGGGCGGGCATCAAGGTGGACCGCGAGGATCTGCAGGCGATGTCGGTGGATTTTGCCACCCGTATGGCGGTGATGGAGACCGAGATCCACAAGATGGCCGGCGAGACGTTCAATCTCGGCTCACCGAAGCAGTTGGGCGAGATCCTGTTCGACCGGATGAAGCTGCCGGGCGGCAAGCGGATGAAGACCGGGGCGTGGGGCACCGATGCCTCGGTGCTGCAGGACCTCGCCGATCAGGGACATGAGCTGCCGTCGCGGATTTTGGAATGGCGGCAGTTGGCCAAGCTGAAGTCGACCTATGCCGATGCGTTGGTGGAGGACATCAATCCCGATACCGGGAGGGTTCATACGAGCTTTGCGATGGCGATTGCCTCGACGGGGCGGTTGTCTTCGACGGATCCGAATTTGCAGAACATTCCGATCCGCACGCAGGAGGGCAGCCGGATCCGGCGGACGTTCATCGCCGAGCCCGGGCATCTGCTGGTGAGTGCGGATTATTCGCAGATCGAGCTGCGGCTGTTGGCGCACAGTGCGGATATTCCGCAGTTGAAGGAGAGTTTCGCGCGCGGCGAGGATATCCATGCGCGCACCGCCAGCGAGGTGTTCGGCATTCCGATGGAGGGGATGGATCCGATGACGCGCCGGCGCGCCAAGGCGATCAACTTTGGCATCATCTATGGGATTTCGGCGTTCGGCCTGGCGCGGCAGCTGTCGATCGCGCCGGGTGAGGCCAAGCAGTATATCGACGCGTATTTTCAGCGCTATCCGCAGATCCGCACGTATATGACACGCACTGTAGCGGAGGCGCGCGAGCATGGGTTCGTGCTGACGCCGTTCGGGCGACGCTGCTGGATCGCCGGGATTGCCGACAAGAACCCGGCACGGCGCGGCTATGCCGAGCGCCAGGCGATCAATGCGCCGCTGCAGGGCGGCGGGGCCGATGTGATCAAGCGGGCGATGGTGAAGCTGCCTCAGGCGTTGCGCGACGCCGGGTTGTCTGCGCGGCTGCTGCTGCAGGTGCACGACGAATTGCTGTTCGAAGCGCCGGAGAGCGAGGCGGTGGCAACGGCGGAGTTGGCGCGCGCGGTGATGCAGGCGGCGGCGGATCTGTCGGTGCCGCTGGTGGTGGAGACCGGGATCGGGCGGAGCTGGGGCGAGGCGCACTGATTCAGAGGCAGGTTTTCAGGACATAATAATAAAAGTCTTTTTGCTTCTTTTTCTTCCGAAAAAGAAGATGCTTCGTTCTTAGACCTTAGGCTGACTTTACCGTTGGCGCGCTTGTCTCGAAGCAGGGCAGTGCCTGGTCGAACAGTCCCCAGCTTGGGGTTGAGCGGGTCCAGATGAAGGCTGTGGGTTTGCCGAGTTCTGGATCGTCGAGGGCGCCGGCGCGGACGACGACATACTCGGGGCGAGCGTCCGAGGCGCTGAACAGTTGGGTGCCGCAGGTGGGGCAGAAGCGGCGGCGCATTGTGTTGCCGCTGTCGGCGGTGCTGACGTATTCGGCGACTTTGCCCTCCACCGAGACACTGGCGCTGACGCACATCAGGTTCACCGAGGCGTTGCCGCAGGAGAGATACTGGCAGTCGCGGCACCAGCAGGAGCGTTGTACCACGGGTGGTTCAGCGATCTGGAAGGTGACGCCGCCGCAGTAGCAGCGTCCGGTGATGGGCGTTGGCATGGGTGGCGCTCCCGAACTGTCGTCAGCGGACGGTAGCAGTTTGGCTGATGTCGTCGAGGGTCAGGCTGAAGCGGCCGCCGGTGACATGGAGGCGCAGGCCGCGGTAGCGGATGAGGAAGTGCAGGCCGACGGCGGCTGAGGCGAAGCCGCCGAAGGCGCCGACGCCGAGGGACCAGCGCGGGCCGAAGGCGTCGGCGACCCAGCCGACGAGGGGAGCGCCGAGGGGTGTGCCGCCCATGGCGATGGCGAGGTAGAGCGCCATGACGCGGCCGCGCATTCCGGGGTCGGTGGAGAGCTGGACGGTGCTGTTCGAGGTGGTGGTGAAGGTTTGGGCGGAGATGCCGATGGCGATCAGCACCAGGCCGAACAGCAGGGCGTTCGGCATGACGGCAGCCAGGGCGCAGAAGGAGCCGAACAGGATGCCGCCGACGAGCAGGAGTGTCACTCTGGGACGGCTGCGGCGTGCCGCCAGGAGGGCGCCGGAGACGGTGCCGACGGCCATCATCGAGCTGAGCACGCCGTATTGGTCGGCCCCGGCGTGGAAGACTTTGACGGACATCGCCGAGATGAAGATCTGGAAGTTCAGGCCGAAGGTGCCGAACAGGAACAGCATGATCAGCACGGCCAGCAGGTCTGGCCGGCGCCAGACGTAGCGGAAGCCTTCGAGCAGGCTGCCGCGGCCGCGGCCGGCGCGGACGTGGCGTTGGATCTGGTCGAGGCGGAGCAGAAAGAGGGCGCCGACGACGGCGGCGAAGGAGGCGGCGTTGATGAGAAAGACGACGCCGGTGCCGACGTTGGCGATCAGCACGCCGGCGATGGCGGGGCCAATCATGCGGGCGGCGTTGAATGAGGTGGAGTTCAGGGCAACGGCGTTGGAGAGGTCGGATTCGGGAACCAGTGAGGTGACGAAGGTTTGCCGCGCGGGCGCGTCGAACGCGGTGACGCAGCCGAACAGGCAGGCCAGGGTGTAGACGTGCCAGAGTTGGACGTGGCCTGAGATTGTGAGCAGGCCGAGGATCAAGGCCAGCACGCCCATGGTGGTCTGGGTGACCAGCACGAGCTTACGGCGGTCGAAATAGTCAGCGGCGAAGCCGGTGAGGGGCAGCAACAGGAACAGCGGGGCGAACTGGAAGGCCATCACCACGCCGACGGCGGCGGCGTTGCCGTGGGTGAGCTGGGTGAGCACGAGCCAGGCCTGGCCAGTGCGCTGCATCCAGGTGCCGATGTTGGACACCAGGGCGCCGGCCGCCCACAGCCGGTAGTTGGGATTGCGCAGCGAGCGGAAGGTGCCGTCCATCGGCGGGTCAGCCTTTGCCGGCGGGAGATGATGGGGCGCCCAGTTTAGGGGCGCTGGGGTGGTGGTGCAAACGACGGGCGCTGTGAACCAGACAGGTCTGTCTGGCGTGGCACGCAACATGCTTGGTTGTTTCGGACTTTGTTCGACCGGAAAGACGCGTTTTCCGGCGCGCCAATGGCGACCGACGACATCCACACAAAAACATGAGGTGCAACCATGGCTTATCTGCAGCCGGCCGAGTTCGTTGTGAAGATGGTGGACGCTGGTGAGTCGAAAGTTCTCATGGCGACCAAGGATGCTTTTATCCGTGCCTATATGGCGGGCGCTATCCTGGCGCTGGCTGCCGTTTTTGCGGTCACTATCAATGTGCAGACGGGCTACCCGATCATCGGCGCGGCGTTTTTCCCGGTTGGGTTCTGCATGTTGTACCTGCTCGGGTTCGACCTGCTGACGGGGGTGTTCGTGCTGACGCCGCTGGCGCTGATCGACAAGCGGCCGGGGGTGACGCTGGGCGGCGTGTTGCGCAACTGGGGGATTGTGTTTGTCGGCAATTTCGCGGGCGCGCTGACGGTTGCGGTGATGATGTCGGTGGTGTTCACGTTTGGGTTTTCGACTGAGCCGGACAAGGTTGGCAAGGTGATCGCGGGCATCGGCGAGGCGCGGACGCTGGGCTACAAGCACTATGGCGCGATGGGCATGCTGACGTTGTTCATCCGTGGGATGCTGTGCAACTGGATGGTTTCGACCGGTGTGGTGGGGGCGATGATTTCGACCTCTGTCAGCGGCAAGGTGATCGCGATGTGGATGCCGATCATGGTGTTCTTCGGCATGACGTTCGAGCATTCGGTGGTGAACATGTTCCTGTTCCCGTCGGCGCTGATCATGGGCGGGAATTTCTCGATTTCCGACTACATCATCTGGAACGAGATCCCGACGGTGCTGGGCAATCTGGTTGGCGGCATCGCGTTCACCGGGCTGACGCTGTACTCGACGCACATCAAGACTGGGCCGAAGCGGGTTGTTGTCGGCTACCAGCGGCCGCAGGCGGCGGAGTAGGCGGGCGGTTGCTGGAGGTTATTCGGGCGTTGGTTGCGGGGGCGTAGCCGAGGGTTGATTCTGTTCCGTAAGGTTCAATAGGATTTGCGAATTGAACTTGAGGGCAATGTCATGCGACCGAATTCGGTGATTTGGTTTGAGCGGCTGTTTTTGGCGACTTTGGCGATTGGGGTGCTGCAGTCGGCCTATGGATGGAACGCGGCGGTTGCCGCGTCTTCGGTAGCGTTGGTGTTGACGGTGATGATCGTTACTTTCGCGCTTATTCTTGGCTTGGTGTTTTTGGTGTCGCGCAAGCGCAGCCGGATCGCTTTGGCGGTTTTGGTTCTGCTGTTCGCGATTGGGCTGCCGGGTTTCTACAAGATCATCACCAGCGGCCCATTTTTTGGGGTTGAGTCGGTGGCGTTGTTGCAGACGGTGATGGAATTGGTCGCTTTGGTGTTTATTTTCACGCCGGAGTCACGGGCGTGGATGCGCCGCTAGAGCAAAATCCGCGCTGATAGGCGCGCAGACCTTACTCCAGGTCTTTGTTTTATCGAGCATCTTTATCCGACAGGTGATTCCATCTGGTCGGATGATGCTCTAGGTCTTTGTTTTATCGAGCATCTCTATCCGACGGGTGATTCCATCTGGTCGGATGATACATCTAGCTGGGCATCCTATGGTCTCCTGATGGCGGCTGACACGGGTTGCAGCACGGCTTCGGCGGCGTCTTGGGTTTGCAGCACGGTGAGATCGGCGGTGTGGCCGGATTTCAGGTGGGCGACCAGCGCGTAATTCAGACTGCCACGGACGCCGTGGCGCTGCTGGATGGTGATGCCGGTGATGTCTGACAGGGAGGCCACGGGGTGTTGGGATGAGGCGAGGCCGGTGTCTTGGTTGACCGAGATGTCCGTGGGGAATTCGACATGTTCGAAAAAGGCTCCTGACAGCAGGATGCTGAAGGCGATGGCCACGGGGGCAATGATGTAGGGCATTGGGGTTTGGCGCAGGCCCCAGCCCAGCACGGCGAAGAAGAGGCCGGGTAGGATTAGGACGACCGTGACACCGATGCCTGGATCGGCGACACCGGCGATGCGGAGCAGGTGGCCGGGGTGGTTGATCCAGTAGAGCGGCATGGCGCCGTTGGGGCCGCCGGGGAAGGGCGTGAAGCCGTCGGTTGCGAGCATCTGGTGGATTTGGGCGTTGGTGTGCCAATGGACCGCGGCGCAGACGACGGCCATGACGACGATGAGCCCGAGGAGTGCTGCCTTCAGCGGGAGTGTGTCGCGCTGGCTGGTCTCGGGGTGGGTCTGGCTCAAAGGGTTGTTCTCTTGGGATCGGCGCTGCCGGCGTTTACCCCAGAGCGTGTCTGTGGCTGGAGCCGGCAGCAAGTATAAAAGTCTTTTTGTTTCTTTTTCTTCAGAAAAAGAAGGCCTTTTGCCTTTACTCCGCTGCCTGGGCGTAAGCTTCGAGGGGGGCGCAGGTGCAGATGAGATTGCGATCGCCGTAGACGTTGTCGACGCGTTTGACCGGGGGCCAGTATTTGCTGGTGGCGACCCAGGGGAGTGGGAAGGCGGCTTGGGCGCGCGGGTATGGGTGGGGCCAGGATTCGGCCATCACTTCGGCGGCGGTGTGTGGGGCGTTTTTCAGGGGGTTGTCGGTGGCGTCCAGCTGGCCTTTGGCGATGGCGGCGATTTCGGCGCGGATCTGGATCATGGCGTCACAGAAGCGGTCCAGCTCGGCTTTGGTTTCGCTTTCGGTGGGTTCGATCATGAGGGTGCCGGAGACGGGCCAGGACATGGTGGGGGCGTGGTAGCCGTAGTCTTGCAGGCGCTTGGCGATGTCTTCGACGAGGACGTTGGCTTCGGCTTGGAAGCCTCGGCAGTCGATGATGCACTCGTGGGCCACGCGGCCGGAGGCGGCGGTGTAGAGGATGGGGAAATGCGGCTTGAGGCGGGTGGCGATGTAGTTGGCGTTGAGGATGGCGACTTCGGTGGCGCGGGTGAGGCCGGGGGCGCCCATCATGCGGATGTAGGCGTAGCTGATCGGCAGGATGAGGGCGCTGCCGAAGGGGGCGGCTGAGACGGGGCCGTAGCCGGTGGCGGGGCCGGCGTCGGGCCGGGATGGGTGGTTCGGGAGGTGCGGCAGCAGGTGGGCTGCGACGCCGATGGGGCCGACGCCGGGGCCGCCGCCGCCGTGGGGGATGCAGAAGGTTTTGTGCAGGTTGAGGTGGCAGACGTCGGCGCCGATGGCGCCGGGGCTGGTGAGGCCGACCTGGGCGTTCATGTTGGCGCCGTCCATGTAGACCTGGCCGCCGAGGCTGTGGATGAGCTGGCAGATGTCTCGGATGGTTTCCTCGAAGACGCCGTGGGTGCTGGGGTAGGTGATCATCAGGGCGGCGAGGTTGGGGGCGTGTTGTTCGGCTTTGGCGCGGAGGTCGGCCATGTCGATGTTGCCGTCGCGGTCGCAGCCGGTGACGACGACGCGGTAGCCGGCCATGGTGGCCGACGCCGGGTTGGTGCCGTGGGCGCTGCTGGGGATGAGGCAGATGTCTCGGTGAGCGTCGCCGCGGGCCTCGTGGTAGGCGCGGATGGCGAGGAGGCCGGCGAATTCGCCCTGGCTGCCAGCGTTGGGTTGCAGGGAGACGCCGGCGAAGCCGGTGGCGGTGGCGAGCCAGTCGGCGAGGCGGGTGATAAGGGTGAGGTAGCCGGTGGTTTGGTCTGCGGGGGCGAAGGGGTGGATGTCGGCGAAGCCGGGCAGGGTGATGGGGATCATCTCCGCCGTGGCGTTCAGCTTCATGGTGCAGGAGCCGAGTGGGATCATCGAGCGGTTGAGGGCGATGTCTTTGTCCTCGAGGCGCTTGAGGTAGCGGAGCATCTCGTGTTCGGCGTGATAGGCGTTGAAGACGTGCTGCTGGAGGTAGGGTGAGCGGCGGGTGACGGCGTCGGGGATCGAGGACGGGGCTTCGGCGAGGGTGCCGCCGAGGATGGTGGCGAGGCGGGCGAGGTCGTCGCGGGTGATGGTTTCGTCGAGTGCTATGGCGATGCCGGTTTCGTCGACGCGGCGGAGGTTGAAGCCTTTGGCGAGGGCGTCGGCGATGAGGGCGTCGGCATGCGGGCCGGCTTCGAGGCAGATGGTGTCGAAGAAGGATTGGGCACGCAGCGGAATTCCGGCCTGGGCGGCGGCGCCGGCGAGGAGGCGGGCTTGCAGGTTGATGCGTTTGGCGATGCGGGCCAGGCCTGTGGGGCCGTGCCATGCCGCGTAGAAGCCGGCGATGACGGCGAGCAGGACCTGGGCGGTGCAGATGTTCGAGGTGGCCTTTTCGCGGCGGATGTGTTGCTCGCGGGTTTGCAGCGCGAGGCGCATGGCGGGGGCGCCGGCGGCGTCTTGGCTGACGCCGACGAGGCGGCCGGGCATCGAGCGTTTGTATTTGTCGGAGGTGGCGAAGAAGCCGGCGTGCGGGCCGCCGAAGCCCATGGGGACACCGAAGCGTTGGGCGGAGCCGACGACGACGTCGGCACCCATTTCGCCGGGTGGCGTGAGGAGGGTGAGGCTGAGGAGGTCGGCGGCGACGATGGCCAGGGCGCCGGCTGCGTGGGCGGCGGCGATTTCGGCGGTGAGGTCGCGGATGGCGCCGGAGGTGCCGGGGTATTGCAGGACGAGGGCGAAGGGGGCGGCGGCTGTTATGGCCGCGATATCGCCGGGGGCGACGTCAACGAGTGAAAGGCCGAGGGGCCAGGCGCGGGTGGCGAGGACGGCGCGGGTTTGGGGGTGGAGGTCGGAGGCGACTGCGATTGTGGTGGATTTCGACTTGCTGACGGCGTGGGCCATGCTGACGGCTTCGGCGGCGGCGGTGGCTTCGTCGAGCAGCGACGCGTTGGCGATGGCGAGGCCGGTGAGGTCGCAGATCATGGTTTGGAAGTTGACGAGGGCCTCGAGGCGGCCTTGGGCGATTTCGGCCTGGTAGGGGGTGTAGGCGGTGTACCAGCCGGGGTTTTCCAGCACGTTGCGCAGGATGACCGGAGGGGTGTGGGTGCCGTGGTAGCCTTGGCCGATTAGCGATTTTTTCAGGTCGTTCTGCGAGGCTAGGGCGCGGAGTTCGGCGATGGTGGCGGCTTCGTCGATCGCGGGGGGGAGGTTCATTTCGTGCTGGATGCGGATGGCGCCGGGGACGGTTTTGGCGGCCAGGTCTTCCAGGGTGACGGCGTCGACGAGTTTGAGCATGGCGTCGATTTCATGCTCGGAGGGGGCGACGTGGCGGCCGACGAAGCTGTCGGCGGCTTCGAGGGCGGTGAGTTCATCCAAGGGTGAGGTGATGTCGAGGGGGGACATTATGCTTCCTCCACGAACTTGGCGTAGGCGTCCGCGTCTAGCAGCGCGGCGAATGCGGCTGGGTTGGAAAGGGTCATTTTGAAGAACCAACCTTCGCCGGCGGGCTCGCGGTTTACGAGGGCGGGGTCTTCGGTGATGGCGGGGTTGGTTTCGATGATTTTGCCGGCGAGGGGGGCGTAGACGTCTGACGCGGCTTTGACGGATTCGACGACGGCGCAGGCTTCGGCTTCTTCGACGTTGCGGCCGGGGTCAGGGAGTTCGACGAAGACGACGTCGCCGAGGGCTTCCTGGGCGTGGCCGGTGATCCCTACGGTGGCGACGGAGCCTTCGAGGCGGACCCATTCATGGTCTTTGGTGAAGCGGGTTTCGGTCATGATGTGGGTCCTTTAGCGGGCGTAACGGTGGGGGACGACGGGCATTGGGGCGACGACGGCGGGGGATGGTTTGCCGCGGATGAGCAGGGTGATCTGGGTGCCGTCTGGGGCGTGGGCGGTGTCGATGTAGCCCATGGCGACGGGGGCGTTGATGGAGGGGCCGAAGCCGCCGGAGGTGATTTTGCCGATGATGTCGCCGTGGGCGTTGGTGATTTCGGTGCCGGCTCGGGCGGGGGCGCGGCCTTCGGGCTGGATGCCGACGCGCTTGCGGGTGGTGCCGGAGTCGAGCTGGCCGCGCAGGGTTGGGCCGCCGGGGAAGTCCCACGTCAGTTTGCGGCGCTTGTTGATGGCGAAGGTGAGGCCGGCCTCGATGGGGGAGGTCGTGGTGTCGATGTCGTTGCCGTAGAGGGGGAGGCCGGCTTCGAGGCGGAGGCTGTCTCGGGCGCCTAGGCCTACGGGGGCGACTTCGGGTTCGGCGAGGAGGAGGCGGGCGAATTTTTCGGCGGTGGGGCCGGGGACGGAGATTTCGAAGCCGTCTTCGCCGGTGTAGCCGGAGCGGGAGGCTCTACAGCGGCCGATGCCGGGGATTTCCAGGTCGATGATGTCCATGAATTTGGACGTGGCGGAGGCTGGGGCGAGGCGGGCGAGGACGGCGGCGGCCTTGGGGCCTTGGATGGCGAGGAGGGCGCGGTCTTCGTGGCGGCTGAGGGTGGTGCCGGGGGGGAGGTTGGCTGCGATGTGGGCGAAGTCGGCTTCCTTGCAGGCGGCGTTGACGACGAGGAAGAGCTCTTCTGGGCCGATGCGGGCGACCATGAAGTCGTCGAGGATGCCGCCGTTTTCGGCCATCAGCAGGGAGTAGCGCTGGCGGCCGGGTTTTAGGCCCTGGATGTCGGTGGGGGTGAGGGCTTCGAGGGCTGCGATGGCGCCGGGGCCGGAGAGGGTGGCCTGGCCCATGTGGGAGACGTCAAACAGGCCGGCTTCGGCGCGGCAGTGGAGGTGTTCGGTGAGGATGCCGGCTGGGTATTGCACGGGCATGGCGTAGCCGGCGAAGGGGACCATCTTGCCGCCGAGCTCTCGGTTGAGTGCGTCAAGCGGGGTGGTTTTCAGGGCGGTCGACGACAGGATTTCGGACATCAGGGCTCCGGACGCGGGTCAGCCGGCAGCGGATTGCTGACGGGATGACCCCCCTCTGTCACGGAACCTGAGAGATTCAGGCCACCCACACCCTTCACGACTGGTGCTGGCCCTTACTCCGTCGGTGCGGCCACATCTGACGATGGCCGTCTTTCCAGAGATTCTTTATCCCGGGGCGGTCCTGGGTGCCTGAGCGTTTCCGGGGGTCGGTTGCGCCTTCGGCGGAGGATCCAGAAGGGGATCCACACTCTCCCGCACGGGATGGTTCGAACCTGTTCTTCATGGCCTATTGCGGCGGCGCGTTCAACCGCTAAAGCTTGGGGGTGTGGAGAACGAGCCAGCACAGAATCACATGAACGCGCCGGTGTTTGGCGCGGGGTTTCGCGAGCAGCTTGAACAGCTGTTCCGCTGGCGGAGAGATGTGCGGCGGTTTCGGGCGGATGCGGTGCCGGAGGGGGTGCTGCAGCGGCTGTTCGATCTGGCGGCGTTGGCGCCGTCCGTCGGGTTGAGCCAGCCTTGGCGGTTTGTGACGGTGGATCAGCCGGCGCGGCGGGCGGCGGTTCGGGCGAATTTTTTGGCCTGCAACGCGGAGGCGCTGGCGTGCCAGGAGGCGGGGCGCGCCGGGCTGTATGCGACGTTGAAGCTGGCGGGGATTGACGAGGCGCCGTGCCAGTTCGCGGTGTTCGTGGAGCCGGATCCTGAGCAGGGGCATGGGTTGGGGCGGCTGACGATGCCGGAAATGTCAGCGTATTCGGCGACGCTGGCGGTGCATACGTTGTGGCTGGCGGCGCGGGCGCAGGGATTGGGGCTGGGGTGGGTTTCCATTCTCGACCCGGTGGCGGTTTCGGCTGCTTTGGATGTGCCGGCGCGCTGGCGGTTGATCGGGTATTTTTGCCTGGGCTGGCCGCAGGCTGAGGACGATGTGCCGACGCTGGAGCGCGAGGGGTGGGAGCAGCGGCGGACGCGGGTGGAGCCGTTGCGGCGCTGAGGCTGGAACCAACGCGACACGCGGGTGGTTGGGGCTGGAGGCTTCTCGGAAGGAGACATGCCATGGCCAAGGTTCACTACAAAATCGTGCCGCATGACGGCGGTTGGGCTTACACGCTGGACGGGGTGTTTTCGGAGCCGTTTGCCTCGCATGACGCGGCGCGGGTTGCGGCACTGCGGGTGGCGCGGGAGCAGCATGTGCCGGGGGAGACGGCGACGATCGAATTCGAAGGGCCGGATGGGGTTTGGTACACCGAGCTGGCGGACGGGAGTGACCGGCCGGAGGCGGATGTGTCGGGGTGAGGGTGCGGCAATTCGGTCAGTCGCAGCCCAGCAGGGCGGGTAGCGGGCGCAGGTCTGGGATTTCGGCTTGCGGCGCCGGGGTGGTTTTGAGGCGTTTCTGGCCCTGGCGGTTGACCCAGATGGTTCGCAGACCCATCGGCACGCTGCGCGGCAGATCGACATACTGGGATTGGGCGACGTGCACGGTTTGCGCGGGCGTGGCACCGGCCTTGGCCATGACCAGCTCGAACAGGGCCGGGTTGGGCTTGTAGGTGTGCGTGGTCTGCGCGGTGATAACGATGTCGAGCAGGTTCTGCAGCTTTGCCGCGGCGTGGCAGATGATGTCGTCTTCGCTGTTGCTGATGGAGGCCAGGCGATATCTGGATTTGAGCGATTGCAGCGCGGCGATGGTGTCGGGGAAGGGCTCGGCGGCGGCCATGGCGTGTCTCCGAGGGTTTCGCCGTCGGATGGGTCGACCTCGATGCGGTGGGCGGTGAGGGCCTGTTGGAAGCTGTGCTGGAGGAGCTTGCGGTAGGGCATGAAGGGGCCGTGCAGGGCTGGGAGGGCGAAGCCGTGATACCAGACGCGGTAGAAGATCCTGGCGTCCAGGGTTTCCTGTTTGGCGTTCAGCGTTTGCTGGATGAAGGCGATGATGGCGGTGTCCCAGTCGATGAGGGTGCCGTAGGTGTCGAAGGTGATGAGGGTGGGCTCGGGGTGTTGGAACTGGGACATTCGGGCGGCCTTCGGGGGTGGTTTCTCTGGGGCGGGAGTGGCACGCTTGCGCACGCCGAATGGTATAAGCCCGTGTGGATTGCACCATTCACCCGCTTCGCCTATGGATTTGCCGGTCGGGTGGACCCGTTGCGCTGGGATCAATAGAGGCCGTGAGAGATGCGCGAGAGTCGGCCGCAGCGTTCACAATAATAAAAATAAGTAATAAAAATAAGTGAATTGCGTAAAAATGAATGCTGAAAGCCGTTCACATGCAGAAAATAATGTATCGCACTGACGATAAAACTCATGAATTGAGCTACAAGCGAAATTTCGGCCTGGATTTTGTGCGATTTTTCGCGATAGTTCCCGTGCTGATTGTGCACTATGCGACATTCGCGCTCAAAGACGTTTCGAATTTGGTGTACGTATTTGGGGATTTTGGCGTCGAAATATTTTTTGCGTTGAGTGGTTTTTTGATCGGCGGCATTATTTTACGCGATTTCGCGAATGGTTTTTCTTTGTCGGTCTGTAGAATTTTTTATGTGCGACGCTGGATGCGGACTCTCCCTTTATACTACGTATTCTTTGTCGCGAGTGCGTACATAACCATTTATGGTTTACTTTAGATCACGTTTGGTCGGCTTGGTGCCTCGCATATTTGGTTTTTATGCAGAATCTTGCTTGGCCAATGCTTGCCGCTTGGTATCACGAGAGTTGGAGTCTTGCGATTGAAGAGTGGTTTTACCTCTTGTTTCCTCTTTTGTTCTTTTTATTGGCCGGCTTCAAATCACGTACCCGGGTTTTGTTGATCGCGATTGCGATGATATTGGTGCCGTTGATATTGCGTATTGTTGTCTATGCGCCAGACGGTGATCTGGACGAGACGGTGCGGAAGATCGTCGTCCTGCGTCTTGATAGTATCGCGTTTGGCATTCTGGCCATCGTGGTGGCAACGCGTTACCCGCGGGAGCTGGTCTACTGGAAGAACTTATTCGGAGTTGTCGGGGCATGCGGCATCGTGATCGCGACCCGTATTCTGCAAGGCCAGATCGATGTTGGCTTTTTCTTTCTCCATACATTCTCATTCACCCTGATTTCGGCGTCTTTCGCCTTGATCGTGATATGGGCCTATTTCACGGAATGGCGTGCGTGGGAGGCGGACTCCACAGCGTTGATCATCAGGTGGTTCAGCACGCGCAGCTACGCCTTGTATCTCTGCCACGGCAGTGTGCTTCGGACGATGATCGCACGCGGTTGGTTCGCCAAGACTCCGGTGGTCTCGGCCATGATATTCTTCGGGAGTTCGTTGCTGCTGGCGGAACTTGCGCATCGTATCATCGAACGCCCCTTTATGCGGATGCGTCCGAAAGAACTGAGAGATCATCGGCCGGCCCAGCCAGCGATCGCTACATAGCTCGCCTCTTATGATCGTTTTTGGCGCTGCTGAAAGCTTGGAGTCTGACGATGTTGGATAGACACATCGTCAGGCTCCAAGCTTTTGTCTTGTGATCATTGTGAGTTGGGATAACGC
>Ga0302157_10005414_pt1 | contig 13519 bp, 12 predicted proteins | sample I_Bog_N3_3_FD_193502 | JGI IMG/M metagenome (GOLD analysis project Ga0302157, IMG submission 193502) | Peat permafrost microbial communities from Stordalen Mire near Abisko, Sweden - I_Bog_N3_3 | ecosystem: Environmental > Terrestrial > Soil > Wetlands > Peat | place: Sweden: Abisko, Stordalen...
GCCACCAGCGCATCCGCGGCCGCATGATCCACGCTCGCGCTCAGGTCGCCGGGGTCGGTAAAGTAGAGCGGCTGCAGGGTGTACCACAGCACCGCCTGGCCGCTGGGGCCGGTAAAGTTAGGCGGCCCGGTGACCCAGCGCGGCCCACTGGCCCATGCGGCGCCCGCCGCCAGCAGGCAGCCAAGCGCCAGGCATGCGGCCGCGCGGCCTATGCGCAGGCCGAGTGCCACGGTGGGGGACGCGTCCTCAGCGCCCGCCATCGTCCACCTTCACCCAGCTCCGCAGCAGCGCCATCATGTCTGCGTACTCCGACGACTGTGCAGCCGGCGCGCCAGTGGGTGTTTGCGGCTCCAGCGTGCCCGTCTCCGCAACCTCCGGATGCGCCATGCCCGCGGGCCCAACCGGCTGCGCGATCTCGCGATACACCGTCGGCCGCAGCACACGCGCGCCCACCCAGCGCAGGTCGACCACGCGCCCATCCCCCTGCGCGCTGCTGCCCACCGGGATCGCCCCGTCGGGCCCGTCCACCGGGGAGCTGAGCCCCGCCGCTCCCGGCGCGTGCAGCAGCATCAGGTAGCGCTGCCCCACGCGGAAGGGCGCGTCGCCCGCCACCCATAGCCCGGCCCACTCGCGCAGCAGGTAGCGGCTGCCGCTGACTCCGCGCACGGCATCTTCGACGGCAAACTCGATCTCGACGTTTCCATGCAGCGCGCTGTCCGCACCGCGGACGGCCACCACTTGCCCGGCAAAGATCACCGGCGCCAGCCGCACCATCCCATGCAGCTCGGCAACGGTGTCTGCCGATGTCTCGGAGATCGCCTGCGCCCTTGCCGCGCTGCCGGCCGCCAGCATGCATGCCAGCGCGCCTGCCATCCATGCTCGTGTACGCACTCGCATCCCAGCCCTCCAGCGTCTCTCTGCATCTTCGTCAGAGCGAGGCGTTGAGCCGAGAATTGTCCTGTTTCAGCACAGATGGTGGTGAAAGGAAGGCCGGGGCTAAAGTCCCGTTGGATTGGACACCGGTTACCGCAGGCTAAAGCCTGCTGCTACTCCCGAAGGCGGACCGAGCGGAGTTTTCAGCGTCCTCTCTTCTAAATCTCCGGGTAGAAATCGAAGAACGCCTCGATGCTGAGCCGCAACTGCGCCTCGATCGCCTCGCGGCTGCCCTCCAGCACATGCATCGTCACATGCGCCTGGTTGCCATTCTTCAGGTTCACCGGAGCGTCGCCCACCGACGCCACCTCGTCCGCCGGCAGCAGCCTCATTCCATAGACCAACGTCAGATTTGCCATGCCCGATTCTTTCACGTCCGGCTATAGCGGGTTCGCCGGCGACGCATTTCCGTCCTGGAATGCGGTCACCGTGGCGTCCCGGCGGTTGCGCACAATCTGCTCGTCGTGGACCAGCGCGACCACGCGCGGGTCCATCTCAAACGGCGCCAGCAGCGGGTCTTTCTCCATCTCGCGCTGCACATCCATGCCGCATTCGTACGCCATCGCCAGCGAGTGCAGCATTTGGTCCTGCATGCCGCTGCGCGCATACAGCTTTGCCATCTCAAACGAGAAGCGCGCCCGGTCCTGCGACGACAACACATGCGCGGACACACCGCCGGTGCCCTCCCGCCGCTCAAAGACCTGCGGATCGTCGGCCAGCGCGGCTGCCATCTCGCGCCGCGCCGCGCCAAAGTCCTTGGTGGAGAAGTATGCCGTGGCAATGTTGGCGTGGTACACGGCGTTCTTCTTGTCCAGCTTGATCGCCTTCTTGTAGTCGGATACGGCGCTGTTGGTCGATCCCTCCAGAAACTCCGCCGCGCCCAGGTTGTTCCACCCCTCCGCGCCCTTGCGGTTCATCTTCACCACGCGCTGGAAGCACACCATGGCTAACTGGATGTTCCTGAGCTCCAGCTCCGACAGACCCAGCTTGTTGGTCAGCGACGCCATATTACCGCCGCGCACGATCGCATACCGGTAGTAGTCCATCGCGTCTTCCGGGAAGCGCCGCGCGCGCAGAATGTCGCCCTGAGTCTCCAACTCTGCCGCCGACGCCGTCGCCGGGTCCGGCAGGTGCTTTTGAATCTCCGCCCATTGGTCGGACTGGTGCAGCCGCTCGCGCGCCGTCATCGGCGATGGCATCGCCTGGGCCATGGCCTGCGGAGCGACCCCCGGCAGAGCGCCTACGCAGAGCGCTCCCAGCGCAATCGAGCACGCCAGGCAATATTCAACGGCTCTACAACAGCGAGGAAGGACGGGGTGACCGGGAAGGACGGGCAGGCGCATGACACACCTCCGATGTGGCCAGTATTTTGCGCCAATGTTACAGGACTGTCAATAAAGATCGTTTATCGGATTGGGATACAGGCTGGTTGTCGGGAGGCGGCTCTCTAGTGGAAGGAATGCACTAGAGTAAGGCGGATCACGCCCTGGTCAATGCCTGGGTTGTTGTAGCCGCTGTTTGCGTTTGAGATGTGGCGATAAAGGTACTCCAGCCGGATGGACCCTCCGCGAGACTGAGACAATTCGATTCCCGGCCCAAAGGAGAACATATAGTTCAGGCTCGCCGAGTCGTCGACCGGCAAATCATCGGAGGAGACAACAATGCCCATGTCAGTGGAGAACGTTGGCCGGATCCATCGGGCGCCCGTTGCAGTGATTCGCGCCCCAATGGGTGAAATGGCGGCAGCATAGGTTTTCGTCGAACCGTAGAGGGGGTAAATGGGGACCGGCGGGCCTCCGCTGGATGCGCTCCCTAGCGGGTAGTTGTTCACGTATATGACTCGCTGGCCATTGAAAAGCATGATGCTTGTAAAGCCCGGAATGTCAGTAAAGTATTCGCCCACCAGCGTTGGATCCCGCTCCTGAAAGAACGGGGCGATGGAGCCTTCGTAGTCCAGCCGAAGAATACGATTGCTCCAAATGATGTGATCGTAATCAATGCCGGCGGTCCATGTACGCCGACGCTCAGCGGTGCCAATGAGGATATGGCTTGAATCGGGGGCAAAGGTGGAGGAAATCCCCAGACTCTGGCGAGCGGCGATCTCCTGAGCCGCGACTGTTGGGACGAGTGCACCGAGTAGGCACAACGCTATTGGGAGGATTGGGGAGGGTGTCTTTGCCATTGAGCCTCTTGTAAGCGAACGCTTGGACGTGGCGAGAGCGTCGCCACATCCAAGGTTTTTCTATGGAAGCTGGAGTGGGAGGCTAACCAACGAGTTGCTTTCTGGCATCGTGAAATAGACCACGCTGGAGGTCAAGGCGACGCCACGGGGAGGATTGATCGTAAACTCAAGCATCTCATTGGTAAGGCTCCGCTCTGAGTGCGAACTAGTTTGGTTGCATCTGAAATTTACGCTTGTTTGCATGCCTCCGCAAGCGCGAAGTTCAATAGAATGATCGGTTATCGCCCATTCGTCCCGCAGGCCTGCTCCACGGCTTGCCGGCACTTCACTCCCGGCCCGGCGCCTTAACCATGCGGCCACCCCTGTTATCGACCTTGGCCTCTCCCCGGCCCTCAAGCGGCATATTTGTGGTCGAATAAGTGCTGGCATTGGGAGATTCCGGAAACGCATGGCAAAGAAGGCAATCATCATCGGAGCCGGCCCCGCTGGCTTGACCGCGGGCCTGGAGTTCCTCCGCCGCTCCGACATCGTCCCCATCCTGCTGGAGGCCAGCGACGAGATTGGCGGCATCTCCCGCACCATTCGCTACAAGGGCTACCGCATGGACATCGGCGGCCACCGCTTCTTCTCCAAGTCCGACCGCGTGATGCAGTGGTGGATGGACCTGATGCCGCCGGACCTCTCCGTACCGGAGGCCGCCGCCGCTGCCGCCGCGCCGCTGGAGATTGCCTACCAGGGCAAGCGCCGCGTGGTGACCGTGCCCGCCAGCCTGCCGGAGGAGCCGCCCCTGCGCGGCCTGGGTCCGCTGGTCGCCAAGGACGAGCCCGAAGCCGAGGACGCGCCGGTGGAGAAGGTGGAGGTGGTCCCCGAGCCAGACCCCGCCAACCCCGACCTGGTGATGCTGATTCGGCCGCGCCGCAGCCGCATCTACTATCTGCGCAAGTTCTTCGACTACCCCATCACGCTCACGGCCAACACCATCAACAACCTCGGCATTCCGCGCATGACCCGCGTCTGCGTCAGCTACATGTGGTCGCGTGTCCACCAGATCAAGCCGGAGAAGAGCCTTGAGGACTTCCTGATCAACCGCTTTGGCCGGGAGCTGTACCTCACCTTCTTCAAGAGCTACACGGAGAAGGTGTGGGGCACGCCCTGCCACGAGATCTCCGCCGAGTGGGGCGCGCAACGCATCAAGGGCCTCTCCCTGACCACCGCCGTCAAGCACTTCGTGAAAAAGGTCTTCAGCCGGAAGAAGGAAGGCGACCTGGCGCAGAAGGGCACGGACACCTCGCTGATCGAGCGCTTTATGTATCCCAAGTTCGGCCCCGGGCAGCTCTGGGAGCACGTCGCCGACCTGATCCAGCAGAAGGGCGGCGAGATCCACATGCAGTGGAAGGTGGACCGGCTCAACTTTGCGCCCGGCCCCGAGCTTCGCGTGGAATCGCTGGAAGCCATTGGCCCCAACGGCGAGCGCCGCACCTTTACCGGCGACTACTTCTTCTCCACCATGCCGATGCGCGAACTGCTGCGCGCCATGAACACCGCCGTGCCCGCCAACGTGCTGGAGGTCTCCGACGGGCTGCAGTATCGCGACTTCATCACGGTGGGGCTGCTGGCCGACCGCCTGAAGGTGAAGGAGCCCGACGGCGGTCTGCTAAAAGACACCTGGATCTATATCCAGGAGCCGGATGTGCTACTGGGACGGTTACAAATCTTCAACAACTGGAGCCCGTTCCTGGTGGCCGACCCCACCAAGGTCTGGATCGGCCTGGAATACTTTTGCTACGACACCGACGACCTGTGGAAGGTGCCCGACGACGAGCTGAAGCAGTTTGCCATTGCGGAGGTGGCGAAGATCGGCATCCTGAACGCGGCCGATGTGAGCGATGCCCACGTAGTCCGCGTGCCCAAGACCTATCCCGCGTACTTTGGCACCTACAGCCGCTTCGACGAGGTGAAGGACTTCGTCAACCGCATCGAGAACCTCTTCCTGGTGGGCCGCAACGGCATGCACAAATACAACAACCAGGACCACAGCATGCTGACCGCGATGCACGCCGTCGACGGCATCATCGCCGGCAACACGGACAAGGCAGCCCTGTGGGAGATCAACACCGAACAGGAATACCACGAGGAGAAGAAGGGATGAATCTTCATCGTCGGAAGCGAATGTATGGGGCACCCGTATGGAGGGGTTGAAATGAGCACGAAGGCAAAGAGCATTGCGTACTGGTCGACGACCGTACTCACAGCGTTTTCCATGAGCGGCGGCGTGGCCCAACTGGCGCGGGTGCCGGGCGTGGTGGATGGATTTGTGCGCCTGGGCTATCCGCTTTATTTCGTAACCATCCTGGGATTCTGGAAGGTGGCCGGTGCCATTGCCATCCTTGTGCCGCGTTTTCCGCGGCTGAAGGAATGGGCGTATGCGGGCATCTTCTTTGACCTGACGGGCGCGGCGTGGTCGACCGCGGCGGTGCATGGCGGGGCGTTCCACATCCTCGCGCCGCTGGTCTTTGCGGTCCTGACTGTGGTGTCCTGGGCCCTGCGGCCGGCGAGCCGGGTGGTGGGGACGATTGTTGCATAGTTGTTCTGAAACGGTAGAAATTGTTTGGCGGAGAAGGAGCGGGGCTTTTCCCTTCGAAGGTTCCACACGATGAAAAGATTTCTGGTCCTCGCCTTCGCCATCCTCCTTGCGCTGATTCTGTTCAACCGGCATCGCGTCTACGTGCGCGACCCGCTGGCCACCGTGTATCGCAACGACGTCCGGCAATCCGGCGTGGAGGTCTACATCAATGCCTCCAACGACGTGCTGGTATGGAAGGAAGATTCGCCCGGCGCCTTCCAGGTGCTGCTGCAGCACTGGAACCAGACGCCCGGCCTGCCCGCGCGCCTGACCTGCCTGCACTGGATGGCGTGCCTGGCCGACGCCGACCACGCCGCCATCTTCCCCATCCCTTTCACCGGCAAAGGCCCCCATGATGCCCATGTCGCCATGTCCGACCGCGAAGTCAGCTTCACCACCAGCGACGCGGCTACGCTGCGCATCGAGCTCCGCTGAGTGAAATTGGGAGCGGGCAACGGAGTGTGGGTGGGAACGAAATGCGGGGATTCTTCGCTGCGGCTCAGAATGACAAGCAGTAGGAAGAATGACGAGCGGTAGGAAGAATGTCTGGGGAACTACTTTGAGACCAAAGGGCAGGCCCGGAAGAAGATGGGCGGGCGAGCGCGGCAGCGGAAGGCCCCGCCGAACGCTGCTGCTGGCTGCCCTGCTCCTCAGCGGACTTTCCGCTGTCGCGCAACTCGCCGCCCAGCCCGCCGCCCGCGCCCTGGCGCAGGCGCTGCGCGGAACCCAGGCCTCCGCCGTTGCGCTGGATGCGCAGACCGGCAATGTGCTGGCCGCCGCCGGCCCTCCCCGCCGCGGCGCTCCCGGCTCCACGCTGAAGCCGCTGCTGCTCGAGTACGCGTTGGACCACGCCATCGTCCGCGCTGACACCGAAGTCTACTGCCGCCGCAATCTTCACATCGGCACGCGCGCGCTGCCCTGCACCCACCCGGCCAGCCAGCCCGTGTTTACCGCGGAGAGCGCCCTCGCCGAGTCCTGCAACACCTGGTTCGCGGAGATGGCGCGCCGCTTTACCGGGCCCAACCTGGACGCCGCGCTGGAGACGACCCGCCTGCCGCACGCGTCCATGGCCTCCGCCGATGTCGCCCAGCGCCAGCTCGCCGTGCTGGGACTGAACGGAGTGACCGCCTCTCCGCTGGAGTTGGCCCGAGCCTACCGTGACCTGCTGGCGCATCTGCCGCCGGAGGGTACCGTTGCGCGCGGCCTGCGCGGCTCGGTGGACTACGGCATGGCCAGCCCCGCCGCCGTGCCCGGCCTTGTGCTGCTGGGCAAGACCGGCACCGCCAGCGATCCCGGCGAGGCCTGGACCCACGGCTGGTTCGCCGGCGCCATTCCAGGCCGCGTGGTGCTGGTGGTGTACGTGCCCCACGCGGACGGCGGCAACGCAGCCCGCCTGGCGCAACGATTCTTCGCCGCGTTGCCGCCCGCTGGGAGCGCGCGATGAGACGCCGCCGGCACGACGCACTCTTTCTCGCACTGTTCTGCGCGACGCTACCCGCACTCGCCGCACCGGCCGCCGACGGCGGCGGCCGCGATGTCTCCGTCGCGCTCTTCTCCACGCGCGCGCCGCATGCCGTCACGCTGGCGCCGCTAGGCCCCGACGCCTGGACCGCGACCTGCGCGGTCTGCGCGCACACACCGCTGCCGGCGCCGCTGCATTGGCACGGCCCGGCAGAACTCTTCGCCGGCGGCACGCTTCGCATCACGGACGACGCCGCCGGCGAGGCCCGCGCCGCCAGCGGCCTGTGGCATCTGCGAGCGCATGACCACGACCTCGATGTCGTGCTCACGCTGCCCAGCGAGCGCTACGTGGCCGCAGTCCTGAACGCCGAGGCCGGCCCCAACGAGCCGCCGCAATCGTTGCGCGCGCTGGCTATCCTGGCCCGCACCTATGCGCTCAACGGCACACACTACACGCCCGCGCCTGGGCATCTGCCCGCCGACCTGTGCGACAGCACCGCCTGCCAGGCCCTGCGGCTCGATGCCACTCCACTGTCCGTGGACGATGCGGCGCGCGCCACTGCGGGCGAGACCCTGTGGTTCGGGCAGCGCCGCGCGGAGGTCTTCTTCAGCCAGAGCTGTGGCGGCACGACGGAGGACGCGGGCGCGCTGTGGCCCAGCCTGCGCGGCCTGCCCTACCTGCGCAGCCACACCGACCCCTACTGCCTGCGGCGCGACTCCGCTGCGTGGCACGCGGAGGTGCCGCTGGCCAAGCTGGCGGCGATGGCGCAGGCGGAGGGCTGGCACCTGCCCGCAAATATTGTGGCCGCGCAGGTGAGCCAACGCAGCGCCTCGCACCGCGCGTTGCGTATCGTCTTCACCGGCAGCAGCGGCGCGACCGCCGTGGTGGCGGCTAGCGCGCTGCGCTTCGGCATCGGCCGTGCGCTGGGCTGGGACACGGTACGCAGCGATGCGTACGACCTGGGCGTCCGCAACGGCGCGCTGCTGTTCGATGGGCGCGGCCACGGCCACGGCGTGGGCCTGTGCCAGGCGGGCGCGACGGAGATGGCGACCGAGGGAAAAAGTGCGCGCGAGATCCTAGCCTTCTACTTTCCCGGCACTGCTGTCCGCATCGCTCCCACTGACGAAGGCTGGCAGCAGACGCAGGCCGGGCCGCTAACGCTGCGCTCCGCCCACGTGCTCGCGGCGTCGCGCATTGCCGCCGTCCAGCAGACGTGGACCGATGCGCAGCGACGCTTTCCGCCGCGCCGCGCGCTGGCGCCGGAGATTGTCTACGCGCCCACCACCGAGGTCTTTCGCCAACTGACCGCACTGCCCGGATGGGCGCTGGCCGGCACGCGCGGCACCACCATAGTGCTGCAGCCGGAGGCTATCCTGCAAGCCAACTGCAGGCATGCGTCCGCTACGCTGCTGCACGAGCTGCTGCACGTTCTGGTGGAGGCGGAAGCCACCGATCGTGCTCCATTGTGGCTGCGCGAAGGCCTGGTGGAAGCGCTTGCCGGCGAATCCTCATCCGCCGCAGCCACGCTACCCGCGAGCGGGATTGACGCCGCGCTGCAGCACGCCGCGTCGCTGGCAGAGAGCCAGCGCGCCCACCGCGCAGCCGCCGCCCGTGTGCATGCACTGCTGGAACGCTATGGCTTGTCCACGGTGCGCGGCTGGCTCTCCACAGGCGTTCCCGCGGGTGTCCTGGCTCTGGAGTTGTGAGCCTGAGGTTGGCCGCGGACGGGAGCGAAATACGGGGAGATGATTCTCCAGTTAGTTCAGGCAGAACCGGCGAAGCGCAATCATCGCTGGAGGTTTGTGGCCCCACCTTGTGTCGGGCCTTCGGCCCTGTGAAAACGATCTGCACACATCTAAGGGAACTTTGCTCTAAGAGCGCCCGTCTGGGCCATCGGCGCACGTGCTTTCTGTGCGGTGGTGCGACCCAATTTGGGCCCGAGGCGGAATTTTTTGTGCGCCGAGGGTCTGTGACGCAGGTCATAGCGTCCAACCAGAGGAGCGCACACAGTAGAATCAAGTGCGCCGGGGTTGACCGCTCCGCAGCGCAGCCGGGATTTGGGAGAGAGCCGAAATGGAGACCGCAGTGCAATTTGCCAAAGCGCATGGATCGAAGACGCCGCCAGCCGAACTTCCCATCGCCGCGCTGGTGTCGGCGGTGGCGGTGGCGGCGGCGGGCGGCCTGCTGGGCTACTCGCTGCTGCCGGCCAAGAAGCGGCCCACCATCTCCAGCCAGCTTGGGTTTGGCGTGCTGGCCGTGTGCGCCGCCGCGGTGCTGTGGATCGAGCGCCGCGAAGAGGCCGCCGCCGCACACCACCTGGTGAAGCATGTCCACGGGGTGCGCGATGCGCGCTGGCTGAAGCGGCACCCGATTAATTTCGGGTGAGGCTGGGCGAGGGCCGCATGGTGTGACGGCAATCTTTGTGTCGGGCCTTCACAGCCCTCTGATTCCTGGGGCATACCAACCTAGGCCTCCGGCCTAGGCTGGTATGTGTCGCGCTTTCAGCGCTTTAAGAGCTGCCCTCGGCGAAGTCAAAGGGGGAGCGGATGCACAGGCGAAATACGGGGATTCTTCGCCTTCGGCTCAGAATGACAAGTTCGATCAGGATGACAAGTTCGCTCATTCTGGCATGTCCATGTGGGCGGCGGATGGGGGTGGGCTGCCGGACTCTTCGTGGGCAGCGGATGCGGGCGGGCTATGGAACTCTTCTAGAATCGCTGTATGGCAATTGAAGCGCAGGGGATGGCGGCTGAAGGGCAGACGCGGGTGGTGCATGCGGTGTGCTCGCACGACTGTCCGGACTCGTGCGCGGTGCTGGTGACGGTGGAGTCGCTGGCGCGCGGCGGCGAGCGTGCCGTCAAGGTCGAGGGCGACCCCACGCATCCCGTGACGCAGGGATTTCTGTGCGGCAAGGTGGCGCAATATCTGGAGCGCGTCTACTCGCCCGACCGGCTGCTGTATCCCATGCGGCGCAAGCCGGGAAGGCCGAAGGGTCCGGCTGGGTACGGGGCGGCTGGTTCAATACAGACCGGGGGCCGGGAGGCCGATGCCTTCGAGCGCATCAGTTGGGACGAGGCGCTGGACGAGATCGCGGCCAGGCTGACGGCCATCTCAGCGGAGTTCGGCCCGGAGAGCGTGCTGCCCTACAGCTATGCGGGCACCATCGGCAAGCTGGGCTATGGGTCCATGGATCGGCGATTCTTCCACCGGCTGGGGGCGTCGCAACTGGCGCGCACCATCTGCGCGGAGGCCGGCGGCGTCGCGTTCAAGCAGGTCTACGGCATCAAGCTGGGCACGCCGCCGGAGGACTTCGCGCACGCCGGGCTGATCGTGGCGTGGGGCGCGAACATCCACGGCAACAACATTCACCTGTGGCCGTTTGTGGAGGAGGCGCGGCGCAAGGGCGCACGCCTGGTCGTGATCGACCCGTACCGCACGCGCACCGCCGCCGTGGCCGACGAGCATCTCGCCATCCTGCCCGGCACGGACACGCTGCTGGCGCTGGCGCTGATGCATACCATCTTTGCGGAGGGCCTGGAAGACGCGGAGTATATGGCCGCATGCACCCTCGGCGCTGCGGAGCTGCGTGCGCACGCGCTGCGGCCGGAGCACGCACCGGAGTGCGCCGCCGAGGTGACCGGCATCGACGCCGGGACGATTCGCCGGCTGGCGCGCGACTACGCTAAGGCCGGTCGCGATGGCAACGGCCCGGCGGCCATCCGCCTGAACTACGGCGTCCAGCGCAGCGAGAATGGCGGCACGGCGGTGCGCGCGGTGTGCATGCTGCCGCTGATTACCGGCGCGTGGAAGCGGCGCGGCGGCGGGCTGCAACTGTCCACCAGCGGGGCGTTCCCGTTCAACGGCGACGCGCTGGAGATGCCGGAGCTGATGCAGGCCAGCCCGCTGGGCCGCGACGCCCGCACCGTGAACATGAGCCGGCTGGGCCATGCGCTGACGGAGCTGGGACAACAGGGAATTGACACAGCCGATGGCGATGGGCCGCCGGTGAAGGCGCTGTTCGTCTACAACTCCAACCCCGCCGCGGTGGCGCCCAACCAGAACGCGGTGCTGCGCGGCATGATGCGGCCGGACCTGTTCACCGTGGTGCATGAGCAGTTCTTGACCGACACGGCGGACTATGCGGACATCCTGCTGCCCGCGCCGACGTTTCTGGAGGTGAAGGACGTGCAGGGCGCGTATGGGCATCTGTACGCGCAGCTCTCGCAGCAGGCCATTGCGCCGCTGGGCGAGGCGTGGAGCAACGTGCGGCTGTTTGCCGAGCTGGCGCGCCGCATGGGCTTTGCGGAGGCCTGCTTTGCGGACACCGAGGACGACCTGATCGACCAGGCGCTGGCCACGGAGCATCCCTTCTTCGCCGGCATCACGCGGCAGCGGCTGCAGCAGGAGGGCCACATGGCGCTGGCGCTGCCCACCAATGCCGCCGGCGAGTCGCTGCCGTTCTCGGATGCCAGCTGGTTCCGCACGGCGAGCGGACGCGGGGAGCTGACGCCGGTGCCCGTCTTCATCGCGCCGGCGGAGTCGCGCGGCGGGGCGGCGTGTACGCCGGAGTATCCGCTGGAGTTTCTGCCGCGCAAGGCGGACAACTATATGAACTCCACCTTCGCAAACATTCCGCGCCACCAGCGCATGGAGGCGCGCAGCACCGGCCTGCTGGAGCTGCATCCGGCGGACGCGGCGGCGCGCGGCCTGGCCACGGGCGATGCGGTGGAGGTGTTCAACGCGCGCGGCAGCATACGGCTGCGGGCGCAGGTGGGCGGCTCGGTGCCGCAGGGCGTGGTGGCGGCGCGCCTGAACTGGAACAAGCTCTCTGGCGGGGACGGCGAAGCGGCCTCCAATGTGAACGCCTTGACCAGCGAGACCGTGACCGACATTGGCGGCGGGGCGACCTTCTACTCCACGCTGGTGGAGGTGCGGAAGATAGCACATGCGACCGGTGAGAGGATGTCCCGGAGTTAAGTCTTAGGTGGATTTGGACGCCTATTGCCGCTCACGGGTGCGAGGCTCACATATCTCCGTGGCGTTGTCCTGTGTCCTCGGCTAGTCTGGTCGGGGAGGCTGGACTGTGGAGGAAGGCGCGGTCGTTCGCAAGGTTTCGGTCAAACGTATCGCCATGTTCTTTCTATGGCTGGTTGTCGCAATTGTCGGCCTGATTGTTGGCCTGGTTATGCTGGCTGCCGTGGCCGATATCGTCCACTGGCACGGTATTCGCCGCGGTTTTATCGACGATCCGAGCATGAATGTCTATCCAACGCCCCTTTCCGACACCTCCCTGGCGGCTGCGCAGGGAATCACCACGATGACCGCGTCAGGCTGCTCCATCGATCTTCCCTGGCCGAATGTAAGGGTCCTCCGGGGACGTTTTGCCGAGCTCCCGGACGCCCGCGGCCTGTCTTTTGAGGATCCGGCTACAACGACGGATGAGGCTGGCATCTTCCGCGAGACATTTAGCGGGTCGGAGTTCCAATCCAACTATGACTTCCTTGCCGCCCAGTTGAACTTCAACCCGGATGAACTCCCCGTATTGCCCTGGGGGCACAGGCACCAACGGCAAATAGTATTTGCGGTCGATAAATCGACCATGATGCCGACGGACAATCACGAACCCATCTACAGTGTCACCCTGGGCAACGTCCGCGGTTTCCAGCTTGGAAAAGTGAATCGGGCTGACGGGTTCCTGGAGCTGAGGATGTTCGATCCGAAGGACCGCCAGTTTAGGGTGCGTATCCTTTCGGGAAATTCCCATGTGCCGTGGACACAGCCGGAGATCAACTTCATTGTCCACTCCATGCGTTGCGACGATGCTGCCTATGGCGCCGCTCGCCACGCATGGGAACTCGAGCTTCACCAACAGCGATAGCCACATGTCTTGCATTTCGCTGGATCTGCCGTTGGGTACTGGTGGGAGGCTGGCACGGGATTGAAACCCCGGTGGATCGGACGGCGGTTACCGCAGGCTGAATTGGGTGATGAAAAAGGCTGATTCTGGGTCGGAAGCAGCGGGTGTGCCGGGACTGAAGTCCCGGCCTATCCGATTCCTGTACTTTTCGGCCGCCCCTGGGCCTGCTGCTGCTCCTGAAGTGTGTGGTTTTCGGTGTATGGCGCATGTTGGGGCGCGCTGTGCACAGCGTATGCGGGCTGGTGGGGCCAATTTGGCCGTAACCGATGGGGTCCTAACTCGCGTCGAGCGGCTTCGCTCCCATATAATCGAGCTTTCCCCTGAAGAAGCTTCCAGGGCGTCATTTTCAGCAATAGAGGGTGTGCGTATCTTTACCGTAAAGCGAGTGAGCGGAAGTTTCCT
>Ga0302157_10005417_pt1 | contig 13515 bp, 10 predicted proteins | sample I_Bog_N3_3_FD_193502 | JGI IMG/M metagenome (GOLD analysis project Ga0302157, IMG submission 193502) | Peat permafrost microbial communities from Stordalen Mire near Abisko, Sweden - I_Bog_N3_3 | ecosystem: Environmental > Terrestrial > Soil > Wetlands > Peat | place: Sweden: Abisko, Stordalen...
GCGCGCCTCGGCCGCGTGGCCGCCCGCGCGATCGCGCGCGACGGCGGTGGTGGCGAGCAGGCGCGCCAGTGCATCGGCGGTGCCGTGGACATCGGTCATGGGGGGCAGTCTCGGTGGGCGGACAGGACGACGCAACGACGCGATTCGGCTATCGATCGCAGGTCGGCGCATGAACCCTCATTAAAACGCCGGCACCATCGAGCCGCCGAACTTGTCGACCACGAACGCCTTGACCTCGGGCGACTGGAAGGCATTCACCAGCTTGGCGACCCACGCTTTGTCCTTGTCGCTGGTACGCACCGCAATCAGGTTCGCCCACGGCCCGCGCGCATCCTCGATCGCGATGGCGTCGCGCGTGGGCACCAGGCCGGCCTGCATCGCGAAGTTGGTATTGATCGCGCTGGCGTCGAGATCGTCCAGCGAGCGCGCCAGTTGCGCCGCCTCCAGTTGCACGATCTGCAGGCCCTTCGGGTTGTCGACGATGTCGGCCGCGGTCGCGCCGATGCCGGCCGTCGCCTTCAGCTTCAGGACGCCCGCCTTCTGCAGCAGCTGCAGCGCACGCCCGCTGTTGGACGGATCGTTCGGGATGCCCACCTTCGCGCCGCGCGGCAGCTCGGCGAGCGACTTGATGCGCTTCGAGTAGAGGCCCATCGGGAACGCGACGGTGTAGCCGACGGCGCTGACCTTGTAGCCGCGCGCCTGGATCTGCGACTCGAGGAAGGGCAGGTGCTGGTAGCTGTTGGCGTCCAGGTCGCCGGCGTCCAGCGCGGCGTTCGGCCGGATGTAGTCCTGGAACTCGACGATGCGGATGTCGAGCCCGTCCCGCGCCGCCACCTTCTTCGCCACCTCGGCGATCTGCGCGTGCGGGCCGGCCGTGACGCCGAGCCGGACGATCTCGGCAGCCTGCGCGGCTGCGAGGCCGGTGGCCAGGGCCGACGAAACGAGAAGACGGGCAAGAAACGAGCGGCGTGGCGACATGGACGGCTTCGAGTGACGGGGCCGCCACTGTCACCCGGCCTGCACCCCGGGGGGAACGAAGTTTTCCGCAGTTGCTTCGAAGCAGCGTGACGCTCAGGTCACCGGCGCCGGGTTGAACAGCACCAGCGCGTTGTGCAGCTTCCAGTGCTCGGCCCAGGTCTTCTGGCCGCTGGCCACCGACAGCATCAGGCGGAACAACTCCCAGCCCAGCTCGGCGATCGTCGCGTCGCCGTCGGCGATCTTGCCGGCGTTGACGTCCATCAGGTCGTTCCATCGACGCGCCAGGTCGCTGCGCGTCGCCACCTTGATCACCGGGCATTCGGCCAGGCCATACGGCGTGCCGCGGCCGGTGGTGAAGACGTGCAGGTTCATGCCCGCCGCAAGCTGCAGCGTGCCGCAGATGAAGTCGCTGGCCGGGGTCGCCGCGTAGACGAGGCCGCGCTGGTCCGGTCTCAACTTCTCGCCTGGCGACAGCACGTGCGAGATCGCCGACGAGCCGCTCTTGATGATGGAGCCCATCGCCTTCTCGGCGATGTTGGACAGCCCGCCGGCCTTGTTGCCCGGCGTCGTGTTGGCAGCGCGATCGACGCGGCCGCGATCCAGATAGCGGTCGTACCAGCCAAGCTCGCGCACGATGGCATCGGCCACGGCCGGCGTGGCCGCCCGGCTGGTCAACTGGTCGACGGCGTCGCGCACCTCGGTGTTCTCGCTGAACATCACCGTGGCGCCGGCGCGCACCAGCAGGTCGGCGCAGAAGCCGACGGCCGGGTTGGCGGTGACGCCCGAGAAGGCGTCGCTGCCGCCGCATTGCACGCCCACCACCAGCTCGCTGGCGGGAATCGTCTCGCGCCGGCGCGCATCCAGGCGCGCGAGGTGCGGCTGCGCGCTGGCGAGGATGTCCTCGATCATCGACATGAAGCCCACGTGCGAGTCGGCCTGCAGGCAAACGGTCTCCGGCCCCAAGGCGGCGTCGCGCTCGTCGGCGATCGGGAAACTGCCGGGCGGCAGCAGGCGATCGGGTTGCAGCTTCTCGCAGCCCAGGCTCACCACCATCACCTCGCCGCCGAAGTTCGGGTTCAGCGAGATGTTGCGCAGCGTGCGGATGGGAATGTCGGCGTCGGGCGCGTCGATCGCCACGCCGCAGCCGTAGGTGTGCTCCAGGCCGATGACGTCGTCGACATTCGGATAGCCGGGCAGCAGTTCGGACTTGATGCGGGCGACGGCGATGGCGACGACGCCGGCCACGCACTGCACGGTGGTCGTGATGGCGAGGATGTTGCGCGTGCCGACCGTGCCATCGGCGTTGCGGTAGCCCTCGAAGGTGAAGCCGGCGAGCGGCTGCGCTTGCGGCGCCGCGACGGTGGCCATCGGCAGGCCTGTCAGCTCGCGCGCCGCGGGCATCCGGATCAGGCGCTCGTGCACCCAGCTGCCGGCGGGAATCGCCTTCAGCGCGTAGCCGATGGGCACGTCGTAGCGCAGGATCGCGGCGCCTTCGGCGATGTCGGCCAACGCCACCTTGTGGCCTTGCGGCACCTTGTCGCGCAGCGTGAGACCGCCGCCCGGCACGCCAGCGGGCAACAGCGTACCGGCTGCCAGGCCACCGTCGTTGGCGACGATGGCCACGTTGTCGCCCGCGTGCATGCGGATGGTCAAGGGGGGTCTGGCGTTGCTTTCGGTCATCTGGTTCCCGTCTCGAGTCGGGCGGCTGCAAGGCCCCTGAAATCCATGGCCCCGCATGAGGTATGTTCTTGGTAAAGTCCCACTGAATGATTGTAGTACGTCATCAGTTGTCGTACAACATGTATAAGCACCCACTGTCTCCCTCGCCGGCTGATCAGGGCACACACCAGGCTATGAGCACCACCGAACTCGCACGACGCCGACCCCGCTCCCTGGCACTCGAACTCGTGTCCTCGCTCAGCGAGCGCATCCGCGACGGCCGGCTGCAGGTGGGCGACAAGATGCCCACCGAGGCGGCCATCATGGCCGAATTCGAAGTCAGCCGCACCGTGGTGCGCGAAGCGCTGTCCAAGCTGCAGGCGTCGGGACTCGTCGATACGCGCCACGGCATCGGCACCTTCGTCCTGGGCCTCGGCGACGATGCCGGCTTCAAGATCAGCCGCGAACAATACGGCACGCTGCAGGACGTGGTGGCCGTGCTCGAACTGCGCATCGGCATCGAGACCGAAGCCGCCGCGCTGGCCGCGCAGCGCCGCACAGAGGCCAACCTGATGGCGATGCGCAAGGCGCTCGACGCCCTCGCCCACGCCCTGGAACATGGCAGCGACGCGGTGGCGGCCGACTTCCAGTTCCACCAGGAAGTGGCCCGCGCGACGCAGAACGACCACTTCGCCGACCTGATGACCACGCTCGGCAGCCGCATCATCCCGCGCGCACGCCTCGAGCCTGCCCAGGTGATGACCGACGAACGCCGCGAGTACCTGCGGCGGGTCAATGGCGAGCACGAGAGCATCTTCGACGCGATCTCGTCGCAGGACGCCGAAGGCGCACGCGCGGCGATGCGCACGCACCTGGCCAACAGCCGTGAACGGCGCCGGCGCTCGCAGACCGAACTGCGCTGAACGGACGGCTGCGTCAGCGCGTGGCTGGCGCATTTCCCGTGTTCTTGATATGCTCCTACTTGTACGATGACTGACAAGTAATCAACGGCTTGCCACCCTTCCTGCCCCTTCCCGCATGAAAGCGCTCTCCATGTCGCCTCAAGAACTCAAGACCGTCCTCGGTTCCGGCCTGCTGTCGTTTCCGCTGACCGATTTCGACGCCGACCTGCAATTCGCACCCAAGCCCTTCGCCGATCGCCTGGAGTGGCTGCAGCCCTATGGCGCCACCGTGCTGTTCGCCGCTGGCGGCACGGGCGAGTTCTTCTCGCTGGAACCCGGGGAATACAGCCAGGTCGTCAAGGTCTCGCTGGACACCTGCCGCGGCCGCACCCCGATCGTCGCCGGTGCCGGTGGCGGCACCACGCTGGCCATCAAATACGCCCAGGAAGCCGAACGCCTGGGCGCGCAAGGCATCCTGCTGCTGCCGCACTACCTCACCGAAGGCAGCCAGGAAGGCCTGATCGAACACGTGACGGCCGTGTGCAAGAGCGTGCGCATCGGCGTGATCGTCTACAACCGCGGCGGCTGCAAGCTGACCCCGGCCAGCCTGCAGGTGCTGGCCGATCGCAACCCGAACCTGATCGGCTTCAAGGACGGCGTGGGCGACATCGAGAAGTTCGTCGCCGTGCGCCAGACGATGGGCGACCGCTTCACGTATCTCGGCGGCCTGCCGACGGCCGAGGTCTTCGCAGGAGCCTACAGCGCGATGGGCTGCCCGGTCTACTCGTCGGCCGTCTTCAACTTCATCCCGAAGACCGCGATGGCGTTCTACCAGGCCCAGGTCGATGGCGACGTGGAGACGACCAATCGGCTGATCCGAGACTTCTTCCTGCCCTACATCGCGCTGCGCAACCAGGGCCAGGGCTACGCCGTGTCCATCGTGAAGGCCGGCGCGACTGCGGTCGGCCACACGGCGGGTCCGGTGCGCCCGCCGCTGTCGGAGCTGAGGCCGGCCGAGTTCGACGCGCTGAGCAGCCTCGTCGCCAGGCTCGGGCCGCAGTAAGCTGCCTTCTCCTTCTCTTTCGCCCAAAGGATCGCCATGTTCAAGAACTTCATCGCCGGCGAATGGGTTGCCGGCACGCGCGTGTCGCGCAACATCAACCCGTCCGACACCAGCGACCTCGTGGGCGAATACGCCCAGGCCGACGCGGCGCAGACGCGCAGCGCGATCGAGGCCGCGCGCCTGGCCTTCCCCGCCTGGAGCCTGAGCACGCCGCAGCAGCGCTTCGACATCCTGGACGCCGCCGGCACCGAGATCCTGGCGCGCCGCGCCGAACTCGGCGACCTGCTCGCGCGCGAGGAAGGCAAGACCTTGCCCGAGGCGATCGGCGAGGTGCAGCGCGCCGGCAACATCTTCAAGTTCTTCGCCGGCGAGGCGTTGCGCCCGGGCGGCGAGGCGATGGCGTCGGTGCGCCCGGGTGTCGGCGTCGAACTGACGCGCGAGCCGCTGGGGGTGGTGGGCATCATCACGCCGTGGAACTTCCCCATCGCGATTCCCGCGTGGAAGATCGCGCCGGCGCTGGCCTACGGCAATTGCGTGGTGATCAAGCCGGCCGACCTGGTGCCGGGCTCCGTCTGGGCGCTGGCCGAGATCCTGTCGCGCAGCGGCCTGCCGCAGGGCGTGTTCAACCTGGTGATGGGCAAGGGCTCGGAAGTGGGCGCCACGATGCTGGACGACCACGGCATCGACGCCATCACGTTCACCGGCTCGGTGGCCACCGGCCAGCGCGTGGCGCAGGCCTGCGTGGCGCGCATGGCCAAGTTCCAGCTCGAGATGGGCGGCAAGAATCCGATGATCGTGCTCGACGACGCCGACCTCGGCGTGGCGATCAACTGCGCGGTGCAGAGCGGCTTCTTCTCCACCGGCCAGCGCTGCACCGCGTCGTCGCGCGTGATCGTGACCGAGGGCATCCACGACCGCTTCGTGGCCGGCGTCATCGACAAGCTGAAGACGCTCAGGATAGACGACGCGCGCAAGGCCGGCACCGACATCGGCCCGGTGGTGGACAGCATGCAACTGAAGCAGGATCTGGACTACGTGGAGATCGCCCGCGGCGAAGGCGCGCACGTGGCCTTCGGCGGCGAGGCCCTCGAGCGCAACGCGGACGGCCAGACCGGCTTCTACATGCGCCCGGCGCTGATCACCGAATCCACGCCGCAGATGCGCATCAACCGCGAAGAGGTGTTCGGGCCGGTGGTGAGCGTGCTGCGCGTGCGCGACTACGCCGAGGCGCTGGCCCAGGCCAACGACACGCCGTTCGGGCTGTCCGCCGGCATCGCCACCACGTCGCTGAAGCACGCCACGCACTTCAAGCGCCATGCGCAGGCCGGCATGGTGATGGTCAACGTGCCGACCGCGGGCGTGGACTATCACGTGCCGTTCGGCGGGCGCAAGGGCTCCAGCTACGGTCCGCGCGAACAAGGCCGCTACGCGGCCGAGTTCTACACGGTCGTCAAGACGGCGTACACGCAGGCCTGACAGCCCGCGCTCCTCGAACCCGCGGGTTTGGGGCACAATTCGTCCGCTCACCGCAATCCGGCGGTGGGTTTCGCTAGGGGTGCTGGTCGAAAGACTGGCTGAGAAAGTCCCTTTGAACCTGATTGGTCGCAAGTGCCTCGGCATGAGCGGCCAGGTCGACGGCCAAGGCAGTCGACCCGAGGTAATCCTCGCGCAGGGAAGCGGTCGCACTGCCGGGGCCACTCGCGTCCCGGATCCCGACTCCGTTCCCCTGCCATCGCTTTGAAAGAGCTCGATGGCTTCCGTCGTTCGTTCCGTTCCCCGTTCCCACCTCCTCACGCCACTCGCGGCGGCGCTGCTCGCGCTCACGGGCGCCGCGCGCGCGCAGGACGACGCTGCGGTGCAGACCGTGCAGGTCACCGCCCGCAGCGCCTCGGACACAGCCTCCGTCACCGGCTTCGCGCAGCCGTTGTCGCGCACGCCGATCCAGGCCGACGTGATCGATTCGAAGACGCTGCTCGACATCGGCGCGATCTCGCTGTCCGACCTCACGCGACTGGACGCCAGCGTCACCGATTCCTACAACGCGCCCGGCTACTGGACGACGTTCGCCGTGCGCGGCTTCCAGGTCGACAACCGCTACAACTTCCGCCGCGACGGCCTGCCCATCAACGCGGAGACCGTGCTGCCGATCGACAGCATCGACAGCATCGAGATCCTCAAGGGCCTGAGCGGCGTCCAGTCGGGCACGAGCGCGCCCGGAGGCCTCGTCAACCTGGTCGTCAAGCGGCCCGACGACGACCTGCGCGACGCGCAGCTGCGCTGGTCGCAGAACGGCACGGTCGGCACCGCCATCGACCTGAGTCAGCGCTTCGGCCAGGATCGGGACTTCGGCGCGCGGCTCAACGTGTCGGCGGATCGCCTCGATCCGAACTTCCGGGATGCCAGGGGGCACCGGGAGAACGTGGCGCTCGCGACGGACTGGCGCATCGACCGCGATCACAAGCTCGAGTTCGAGTTCGAGCACAACGTGCAATCGCAACCGAGCGTCCCGGGCTTCAGCATGCTGGGCGACGTCGTGCCCGATCCGCATTCGATCGACCCGCACATCAATCTGAACGACCAGCCGTGGTCCTTGCCCGTCGTGACGCAGGGCAACACGATGTCGGTGCGCTACACCCAGGCGCTGAACGCGCAATGGCAGTTCCAGGTGCAGGCCTTGCAGCAGCGGCTGGTGAGCAACGACCACCTCGCTTTCGACTACGGCGTCTACAGCGCGGACGGCAGCACGTGCGATCCCTGCGATCGCTTCAGCAGCGACGGACACTACTCGATCTGGGACTACCGCAGCGACGACGAGCGCCGCCTCACGCGCGATTTCGACGCGCACCTGAACGGTGGCTTCGTCACTGGCGCGCTACGTCATTCGTTGACCGTCGGCGTGCTCGAGTCGCGCTTCGTCGGGCTCTTCAACGACGAAGCCTACAACCTCGTCGGCATGGGCACCATCGACGGCAACACCATCGTGCCGTCGGATCCGTCGCTGACGTCCCCGAACGTCGACCGCACCGAGCGCAACACCGAGCTGTACCTGCGCGACTCGGTGCAGATCGGCCCCTCCTGGAACGCGTGGGGCGGCGTGCGACACACGACGATCCACCGCACGTCTTGGGAGACCTCGACCGGCGACCCGACTGCCGACACCGACTACACGAAGTCGTTCACGACGCCCTGGCTCGCGGTCTCGCGCCAGATCGGCGCGCACGACATGGTCTACGTCAGCTGGGGTGAAGGCGTCGAGAGCGACATCGTGCCGACGCACGGCTATCCGAACGGCGGCACGCCGCTGTCCCCGACGCTCAGCCGTCAGTGGGAGTTCGGCTACAAGCACGGCGACGAATCGCGCCAGTGGGGCCTGACGGCCTACGACGTCGACCAGCCGTACGATGACACGCTGCCGGACGACATCAACTACGGCCATGACGGTATCACTCGCTCGATCGGCCTCGAAGCCGACGTGCAAGGTCGCATGGGCCCGCTGACGCTGCGTGCCAGCGCGATGGCACAGCACGTGCGCCGCGAACAGGCGCTGAACCCCTCCAACGACGGACTGCGCCCGACCAACGTCCCCGACCAGGCGCTGAAGATCGTCGCGACCTACGACGTCGCGCAAGTGCAGGGCCTGAGCGTGCTCGCCAACATGGCCTACGAAGGCGGCCGCGAAGTGCTGCCCGACGACAGCGCGCAGATCCCCGGCTGGACGCGTTTCGACCTCGGGGCCCGCTACACGCAGCGGCTGGCCGGCACCGCGCTGGTCTGGCGCGCCGGCATCGACAACCTGTTCGACCGCCGCGCCTGGCGCGAGGCGCCGTACCAATACGACCACGCGTATCTGTTCCCGCTCGAGCCACGCACATTCCACGCGTCAGTTGAAGCAAAGTTTTGACGGTGCCGAAAAAACCGCTATACTGAGAGGCTTCGCGATTCCCCGATAGCTCAGTTGGTAGAGCGCCGGACTGTTAATCCGTAGGTCCCTGGTTCGAGCCCAGGTCGGGGAGCCATCCTCCCTCAGGAGACGCGAAGAAAAGGCCTCAAGCCCAGCCCTCAACCGGTTGGGCTTTTTGCTTTCTGGCTCGACAATCCCACCACACTCAGGGGGCGACTCGATGACGAAGATATTGGCCGCACGCTCTGCGCCATCGCGCCGCTCAAGTTCGCCGCCCATGCCGGCCCGCCTACCCGCCGTTCGGCTTCGACCTGACGGCGCGCGATCCGGCCACGAAGCCCGGCAACGACTTCTTCCAGAACGGTGCCGGTGCCGGGTCTTGCCTTTTGACACCCACCAGGAGCATCAAAAGACAAGATCCGGCCCCGATAGGTGACGCCGCAGACCAACAACGCCTACAGCGGCAGCTTCTGGACATCAATTCCCGGCCGGCATCCTGCAGTCGCTGATCTTCGACGCCGCCGCCGACCCGGCCATCAACTACGGCGCGGCAGGCGCGGTGATCGGCCACGAGATCACGCACCAGTTCGACGACCAGGGTCGCACGACCGACGCCGACGGCGTGCGGCGCGACTGGTGGACGCCGGCCGACGCGGCCGCCTTCAAGGCCCGCGCCGACGTGCTCGGCGCGCAGTACGCGCAGTTCGAACCGCTGCCGGGCATGCACAAGCGGTGCCGGTGCCGCGGTGCCGGTGCCGGGTCTTGCCTTTTGACACCCGCCGGGGCATCAAAAGACAAGATCCGGCCCCGATAGGCGCGATCCGGCCACGAAGCCCGGCAACGACTTCTTCCAGAACGGTGCCGGTGCCGGTGCCGGTGCCGGCGCCGGTGCCGTGCCGGTGCCGGTGCCGGGTCTTGCCTTTTGACACCCACCGGGGGCATCAAAAGACAAGATCCGGCCCCGATAGGTGACGCCGCAGACCAACAACGCCTACAGCGGCAGCTTCTGGACATCAATTCCCGGCCGGCATCCTGCAGCCACCGATCTTCGACGCCGCCGCCGACCCGGCCATCAACTACGGCGCGGCAGGCGCGGTCATCGGCCACGAGATCACGCACCAGTTCGACGACCAGGGTCGCACGACCGACGCTGACGGCGTGCGGCGCGACTGGTGGACGCAGGCCGACGCGGCCGCCTTCAAGGCCCGCGCCGACATGCTCGGCGCGCAGTACGCGCAGTTCGAACCGCTGCCGGGCATGCACATGAACCCGGGCCTGACGATGGGCGGAAGCCTGGCCGACCTGGGCGGCCTGACGATCGCGCTCGATGCGTATCACGGGTCGCTCAAGGGCGCGAAGGCGCCGGTGCTGCACGGCCTGACGAGTGACCAACGCGTCTTCCTCGGCTGGGCCAAGGCCTGGGCCGGCAAGGCGCAACCAGAGGCCATCCGCCGTCAGACGGCCAGCGACCCGCACAGCTTCCGCAAGTTCCACGTGAACGGCGTCGTGCGCAACATCGACGGCTGGTACAAGGCCTTCGGCATCAAGCCAGATGACGCGCTTTATCTGGCCCCGGACAAGCGTGCATGCGTCTGGTAAGCACGCCGCTTCAGCGCGCCGCCGTGCACTCGATCTCGACGCGCGCGCCCAACGCCAGGCCGTTGCAGCCGAACGCGCTGCGTGACGGCATCGGGGCGTCGGTGAAGAACTCGCCGTAGACCGCGTTGAACTCCGGCCACTCGCCGATGTCGGCCAGCATCACGGTGCAACGCACCAGGTTCTCGAGGCCGAGCTCCTGGCTGCGCAGCACGGCGACGATGTTGTCCAGGGCCTGGCGCGTCTCGGCGCGGATACCGCCCTCGACCAGCGCCAGCGTGCCGGGCAGGTTGCCCAACTGGCCCGACAGGAACAGCAGTCCGCCGACCGCGGTGCACTCCGGAAACGGAAGGGACGGCGGCAGCACGCCGCCGTTGCTGAAACGTTCGATACCCACCTTGCTCATCGGCTCATCCCCATGGCTTGCTCCAGTGCTGCCGGATCGTAGACCTGGCCGCCCTTGATGGTGCGCACGACCTTCTCGATGTCCTTGATGTTCATCATCGGGTCGCCGTCGATCAGCACCATGTCGGCCAGCTTGCCGGGCGCGATGAAGCCGCGCTGGCCCGGGCCGTCCACGCCCAGCACCTGCGCGGGCGTCAACGTGGCGAGGCGCAACACCTCGGCCGTGGGGATGCCGGCCTGCACGTAGAGCTCGAGTTCGTTGTGCAGCGTATAGCCGGCGAAGGCGTCGGTGCCGGCCATCAGGGTGACGCCGCCGTCGTGCAGCGCCTTGAGCAGCCGCATCAGCGCCGGCAGGGCCTGCGCATAGACGGCCTCCTTGCCGGGCGGCACGGCCACGGCGCCGGAGAGCAGGCGACGGCGGGTGATGGGCGGAAAGCGCTGGATCATCGCGCACAGGCTGTGCGCGCACGCGCCCGGCGCGCCCGAATACAGATCCTCGAAGACGGACAAGGTCGGATCGAGCACCGTGTGACGGCGCTGCAGCAACGCCAGGAAATCGGCGAACTCGGGCGAGTCCAGCTTCAGGTCCTGCAGCTTGTCCGCGGTGATCGTGTAGCGATCCTTGCTGCGCGTGTCCTTCACGTCGGGGAAGAAGTTCAGCACGATGAAGTTCAGGTGCTGGATCTCGTCGGCGCCGTCCTCGATGAACTGGCGCGCGCGCATGAACGCGGGCACGTGGCCGCTCACGCGCAGGCCGCGCGCGTGCGCCATGTCGGCGATCGGTCGCACCAGTTCGGGCGGGAACGAGGAATAGATCTTGATCTGCTCGTAGCCGTGGTCTGCGTACCAGTCGACGGCGGCCTGCGCCTGTGCGCGCGTCTCGATGCGCACGTCGGTCGGGCCGGCCAGCGGGCCGGTGCCTTCGACGATGCCGGCCAGCACCACGCGCGGGCCGAGCTCGGTGCCGATGTCGAAGCGCTTGACACGGGCCATCAGCGGCACGTTGTCGTTGGCCATGTCGCGCGCGCTGGTGACGCCGGCGATCAGGTCGAAAGTACCGTCCACGCCGGAGAAGTGCTGGTGCACGTCCCACAGGCCCGGCATCAGGAAACGGCCGGCGGCGTCGATCACCTCGGTGGCCGGCGGCGCCGCGCCGTCGTCGTCGGGATCGACACGCACGATGTGCTCGCCCTGCACCAGCACGCGCATGTTGTCGCGCACCGTGAGGTCGCGCGGATCGAACAGGCGCGCGTGACGGACCATCAACGCGCCCGCCGGCTTGTGCGCAAGGCGTTGCGCCAGGCCGGCGCTCCAGGCCTGGTCGGCCGCGTTCTGCGCCGCCTGCAGCCTGGGCAGCAGCGGCTTCAGGTCGTCGCCCAGCACCTCGAACCAGTCATCGATCACGGCGGCCGTGGCGCCCTTCTCGTCCAGCCACACCGGCACCGGCGTGAACTCCATGCCGCCGATGCGGTACAGCGTCAGCGTGCGAGGGCGCGACTTCGAACCCGCCGCGACCTGCGTGCCGCGCTCGAGCCAGGCCTCGCCGGCCGGCAGCAGCTTCAGGCGCTGGCCTGGCGCCTTCAGCAGCGCGCGTGCCAGCACGCCCATGAATTCGGGCGGCGCGTTCGCCGGCAGGTAGAACGCGCCCGGCGTACTCCACGCCGCCGAGCCGGACTCGATGCGGTTCTTCCAGCTCGCCTGGCCGGCGCTGACCGCAAAGTGCTCGGCGAGCGGCACCTTCCAGTAGTCATTGCCCTCGGCGTCGTATGCCGTCGGCAGACCCTGGGCGTCGACGCGCCAGCGCGCGTGGATCTGGTCGCCGCGGCCGCGTTCGCTGAAGCCGTAGTCGGCCTGGACCACGCCCTGCGGCAACGCCTGCAGCGTCTGCGTGCCGACAGCCACGCCGTGGATCTGCACATCGTCGTCGTGGCCGAAGGCCGGCAACGCGGCGACGGCGAGAACGAACGCCGCGGGAATGAAGCGCAACGATTGCAGCATGGTGTGTCCTTCTCAAGCCCAGGATTCGGTCATCAAGCGGCGGAAATTGCCGCCCAGGATCTTCTCGATTCGCCGCTCGCTGTGTCCGCGCGCGGCGAGCAGGTCGGCCAGGCGCTGGAACTGCGTGGGGCCGCACAGATCGGGCAGGAACGTGCAGACCTCGGCCGTCTCGCCCGGCGCGCCGATGCCCATCCGGCGGCGCTGCGCGATCTCGTCTTCGAGCTGGCGGCGATAGGCCGTCATGTCGTCGTGGCCGGTGGTGCCGCCGTCGGTGCCCAGGCCGACGTGATCCTCGCCGCAGACCGAGATCGCGTGCTCCAGGTGCGCGACCAGGTCGGCGGCCACGGGCTGGCCGGCGAGGCGCAGGTACGGCATGAAGTACATCCCGATCACGCCGCCACGATCGGCCAGCAGGCGCAGCTCGGCGTCGCTCTTGTTGCGCGGGTGATCGGCCACGGCGCGGCACGCGGAATGCGTGATCGCCAACGGGCGCTGCGCGAGGGCCAGTGCGTCCAGGCACGTCTTCTCGCTGCTGTGGCTCAGGTCGACGAGCACGCCTTCGGCCTGCAGGCGCTCCAGTACCTCGGCGCCGAAGCGCGACAGGCCCTGGTCGTCGGGCACGGTGGCGCCGTCGCCGACGGCATTGCGGCCGTTGTAGGTCAGCTGGATCACGCGCACGCCCATCTTGGCGAACAGGCGCACCCGATCGAGTTCGCGGCCCAGCATCTCGGTATTCTGGAAGCCGTAGATCACGCCCACCTGGCCCGCGGCACTGGCGGCGGCGATATCGGCCACGCCCAGCACGCGGCGCAACGCGCCTGCATGCGCCGCGATGAAGGCGTTCCAGCCGGTGATGTCGCGCACGGTGGCGCAGAACGCATCGGTGGTGCCGGCCACGTGGCCCAGCGTGATGTTGACGGCGGACAAGCCGGCGCTGCGCGCATCCGCCAGGGCGCGCTCGTCGATCGCGCACATGCCGCTGATGTAGCCCAGCGAATCGACCTCGCCGGCAT
>Ga0302157_10005418_pt1 | contig 13510 bp, 8 predicted proteins | sample I_Bog_N3_3_FD_193502 | JGI IMG/M metagenome (GOLD analysis project Ga0302157, IMG submission 193502) | Peat permafrost microbial communities from Stordalen Mire near Abisko, Sweden - I_Bog_N3_3 | ecosystem: Environmental > Terrestrial > Soil > Wetlands > Peat | place: Sweden: Abisko, Stordalen...
GCGCGCCCAGGCTGGCGGCGGCTTCCTCGCCCAGGCTCAGCGCATCCAGGCCAGGACCCAGGCGCAGCAGCACGGCGCATCCCAGGATGATGGGCACCGCGGCCAGGCCCAGATGCATCAGCGTGCGGTCCTGCAGGCCGCCCATCAGCCAGAAGGTGATTTCGTAGAGCGCGAACGGGTTCGGCGCGGCGCTGAGCAGCAGCGAGAGTGCCGCGGCGGCCAGGGCCGATACCCCCACGCCGGCCAGGATCAAGCCGGGGCCGGATTGTGCGCGCGAAAACACGAGCAGCAGCGCCACGCAGCCCAATGTGGCGCCGAGAAATCCGCTGAGCGGCAGCGCGAGCGGAAAGGCTGCCGTAAAACCCCAGTAGAACGCGATTACGGCGCCCAAAGCCGCGCAGCCGCCAATGCCCAGGAAGCCGGGGTCGGCCAGCGGATTGCGCAGCACGCCTTGCAGCACGGCGCCGGAAATGCCCAGGCCGGCGCCCACCAGCAGCGCCAGCGCGGTGCGCGGCACGCGCAACTGCCACAGGATATCGGCATCGGGCAGGCCGAACCCGGCCGCGCCCAGCAGCAAGGAGAGACCCGCCAGCACCACGATCGCCACCACCGCGAGTTTCATCGCGCCAAGGCTTCCACCGCGCCGGCCGACCACGGGCCGGCGCAGGCCATCAGCGCCGGCGCCACGCTGGTGCGGCGCAGATGGCGCAGCGCCGGGTGCCACAGCATGTCGGTGGCCAGCGACGGGTACGCGGGCGCCGCGTTGGTGATCAGGATATCGGGCGGATGCGCGGCCAGCGCCTCCACGCCCATTTCGCCGCCGGTGCCGGCGTTGCGATAGCCGGCGGCGCGCAGCACGGCGTCGCCAAAGCTGCCCGGGCCGGCGGAAAAGCCGCGCGCTTCCCAGAACACGGCGTTGCCGCGCCGAGCCGGCGGAATCGCCGCCAGCCTCGCTTGCATGGTGGCGACCAGCGCCTCGCCGCGCGCCGGCTGGCCCAGCGCCTGGGCGACAGCGTCGATTTCGGACGCGACGCCGGCGAAATCGCGCGGCTCTGTCACCTGCACCACCGTAATGCCGCGTCCGCGCAACGCCGCCACCACTGCCTGCGCGCCGTAATCACCCGCCAGCACCAGATCGGGCCGCAGGCGCAGCACCGCCTCGGTATCGGCGCGCACCCAGGGCATCGCCGCCGCTTGCGCCGCGACCACGGAGAGCGACGGATCGCGTGCCAGCGGGCTGAGCGCCGCGATGCGTTCCGGCGCCAGCAGCACCAGCAGCTGATCGGTGCAGAGGTTTAACGACACCACGCCGGACGCGCAGGCGGGGCCGGCAAGCAGGCACAGCGCGCCGCACATCCCGCCCAAGGCGCGCCAGCCGGGCAAGCTACGCTGGAAAAATAACAATCGGGCCTTCGTGCTTGGCTTTGTGGGCGGGCTCGACGTGGATGGCCACGATCAGATGCGACATGTCGCGGTGGAACGCGCCTTCGATGCGGTCGCAGATTTCGTGCGCCTCGGCCACCTTCATGTCACTGGGCACCACGAGATGGAATTGCAGGAACGTCGATTGCCCGGCCTGGCGCGTGCGCAGATCGTGCGCCTCCAGCGCGCCGGCCCCGTTGAAGCGGATGATCGCCTGGATTTGTGCCAGCGTTTTATCGTCGAGCGCTTCGTCCATCAGCGCGCCGGCCGCCGTTTTGATCAGATGCAGTCCGGAATAAAGCACGTAAACGGCGGTAGCGGCGGCCACCGCGGGATCGAGCCACAATTTGCCGGTGACGATCACCAGGGTGACGCCAATCGCCACGCCCAGCGCGGTGGCCACGTCGGCCAGCAGATGCCGGGCATCGGCGGCCAGCGCCGGCGAACGGTTACGTGCCGCCACGCGCAGCAGCACCTGTGCCCAGACGAAGTTGATCAGTGTGGCGCCGGCGTTCAGCGCCAGGCCCAGCAAGGGCGTTTGCAGCGGATGCGGGTGCTGCCAGGTGTGCCAGGCGGCTTGCAGGATGGAGGCGGCGGCGGCCACGATCAGCGCGCCTTCCAGCGCGGCGGCCAGGAACTCCGCCTTGGCGTGGCCGAACGGATGATCGGCGTCGGCCGGGCGGCTGGCCACGCGCAGGGCCTGGAAGGCGATCAGCGAGGCGGCGACGTTGACCACGGTTTCCAGCGCGTCGGAATACAGCGCGGCGCTGCCGGTGACCCACCAGGCGGCGCCTTTCAGCGCGAGCACGGTGAGCCCGATCAGAATGCTGCCGGCGGCGATTTTGAGCGTGGTCTGCACGGCGGCGGCGCCCCTGGGGTTGGGGTGGATTAGCAAACCAGGCGGCTGGCGTCACTTACCGTATTGGTAGCGGCAGGCGGCAATCTCAAGGCGCCGATCGATGCCGGACGCGCCGGCGACGCGATAGATGAGGCGGTGTTCGCCGGTGACGCGGCGCGACCACCATGCAGCCAGGACTTCCCTGAGCGGCTCCGGTTTGCCAAGTCCTTGAAACGGTGACCGGCGAGTGTCCTCAATCAGCCGGTTTACCCGTTGCAGCATTGGTTGATCGTTCGCCGCCCAGTGTTGGTAATCACTCCAGCCCTGATCGGTGAACTGAACTTTCACGTCCGGTTGCTGGGCGCCGCCTGAATCAGATTGTGTTCGTGGAGTTCTCCGGCGTCGGCCTGCCGGATGGATTCCAGCAGACGCGTCGCGTTGGCGGGGTTGCTGAGCAGGTGGACTGTTTCCTGCCACCCAGACCACTCGTCCTCGGCCACAATTACCACGTTGGCCTTGCCGCCCTAGCGGGTAACCAGGATGGGGGCGCGGCTGTCGGCCGCCTGGTCGAGATAGCGGGCCAGGTTCTGGCGGAGATTGGTGTACGAGACTTGGTCCATGCGTACCAATTACTGTACTTGGCCGGGGGGCAAGTTCAACAGCCCGGTTGTTGCGATCTTGCAAATTCGCGGCGATGACGCGTATCTATCGGCTGCGGGCGCGACGCGAAAGACAGGCAGCGTATCTAGATGTTATTGAAATGACACATTACGACAGCGGGGTGGAGCGTGTGGCGAAATAAAGCGAGCGACCCGTTCTGCACATGACCCAATCAGGTCAACGTCACCCTGGCCCGGTGATCGCCGGCATACGGGCCGCACTGCTGATCCAGTCTCTCGCCGCTTGCGGCGTGGCGTCGGCCGAACCGGACCGCATTGCCGTGCTGCAGCAGGCCAAGGCCGCCATTCAGCATGTTATCATCATCATGCAGGAGAACCGGTCATTCGACTCCTATTTCGGCGCGTTTCCCGGCGCCAATGGCCCGCCCTCCGGCACGTGCGTGCCGATCGATCCGACGAACCCCGGCCAGGGCTGCGTGGCGCCCTACTACGACCCACACGATGTCAACGCCGGCGGCCCACACCAGAACAGCGACGCGCAGCTCGACCTGGACGATGGCATTTCCCTAGCGCTGATGGATGGCTTCGTCACCCGCCAAACCAACGGCCGCGGAACGCAATGCTCGAAATCCGCCGGCACTTCGGCGTGCAATAGTTACGAGCAAGGCGTGGCCCGCCACGATGTCATGGGCTACCATACGAATGCGGACATTCCGAATTATTGGGCCTACGCAAAGCATTTCGTGCTGCAGGACCAGCTATACGAGGGTGTAAGGTCGTGGTCCTACCCGTCGCATATCGAGTTGACGAGCGAGTGGACCGCGGCGTGCAAGAATAAAACGCAGGCTTCGACATGTTACACTAATCCGGAGCCCACGCGCCCCAGGCGTAACGGCACTACGGTGTTTCCCTGGGTCAATCTGTTTCAGCTATTCGATTTGCACAGCGTGAGCTGGAAATATTACGTCTCTACTGGCATTCAGCCGGATTGCGACGACGATGCCGGGCCTTGCATTCCCGGAGGCCAGCAGCCTGGCGTCGGGTCGGAGTGGAATCCGCCACCGTTCTACAGCACGGTGCAGCAGGGCGGCAGTTCCTACCTTGCACTGCACAACCCGGCGGTCACGCAGTTCTTCGCCGACCTGCAGGGCGGAACCCTGCCGCAGGTTTCCTGGCTCGTGCCCAACGGCGGCAATGCGGAGCACCCACCCGACAGCATTACCAAAGGGATGGAGCACGTCACTTCGCTGGTAAATGCGGTGATGCAATCGCCGTACTGGTCGAACACGGCAATCTTCATTACGTGGGACGAATGGGGCGGGTTTTACGATCACGTGGTGCCGCCGATCGTCGATACAAATCACACACCCACGCCGGTGCAGGGTTACGGCTTGCGCGTGCCGGGGCTGCTCATCAGCCCCTATGCGCGCTCGGGGATGATCGACAATTCGGTATTGAGCTTCGATAGCTACGCAACGTTGATCGAGGACCTGTTTGCCGGCGGTGCCCGCCTGGATCCGGTAACGCTCGGCAACCCCGATAGCCGTCCGACCATTCGCGACGCGGTCAAGAAAGTCTATTTCATTGACGGCACGGTGGGGCACGTTGGCGATTTGCTGGACGAATTCAACTTCGTCAAACCGCCGCATCCGCCGCTGGTTTTGTCCACCGCGATTCCGACCGACCTGGCGGTGATCTGCGGCGCAAGCAAAGCCGATAACTTTCTCTGCACCTCCGCCACGGTGCAGATTTCCTGGACGCCGGTCACCAACGGCAACGGCGTGCCGCCCTACACGTATTACGTGACGCGCGACGGTGCGCCTGTCAGCACATGCGTTGAAACCACGAAGAGTAAGTGCACGGACACGCCGGGGCCCGGCAACCATCTGTATCGGATTTATACCGTGGACAGCCAGCAGACCGCGAGCCCGGCTTCGGCGGCAATGGAGGCGGACGAACCGTAAGCAAGGGAAGCGCTTCTTTTTGAAAAAAGAAGCACAAACTTTTTCGTGGCTGTCGCCGGGTAGTCCGCGACAGCCGCGTAAGAGTTTTTTTGGTTCTTTTTTTCAAAAAAGAACTGCTTGCTTTTATCGAACCTAAGAGAGAGCAAATTGGGAACAGTCACAGTCGATGGCATCGCCGGCACGAACGGCGCGAACGGCAGCGACACGGGCGGCCAAATCAACGGCACCGCTGCTACGCCGGGGGGCGCCGCCATCGCCAGGAACAACAACGAATTTCCCAACGACGCGGATAATGCCGCCAATGCTACCGGCGGGGCAGGGGGCACCGGCGGCACTGGCGGCAATTTCAATGGTAATTTCGGCACCGGGGGGGCGGGCGCGGCCGGCGGCCATGCGATCGCGGCGCTTGCCATGGATGGCGCCTTCAATACCGCGGCGCTGGGCGTCGCGACGGCGCAAGGCGGCGCCGGCGGCGCCGGCGGTAGCGGTGGCGGCGGCAATGCGGCCGGCGGAAATGGCGGCGATGGCGGCAGTGCCACGGCAGGCGTGTTGGACACCGCGAGCTCCACCGCCGCCGGCGCCGATGCCAATATTGGGCAGGCGACGGCCACCGGCGGGCTGGGCGGCGATAGCGGCCAGGCCAGCGGCCAGGGCGGCCAAGGCGGCGGGGCGAAATCCAGCGTTTCGGTTTCGAATGCGCTCGGCTCGGCGGAGTCGGCGGCCACCAGCATGGGCGGCAATTCCGGCGCCTCATATGCGGCCCGCGCCGCTAGCGGCGGCAGCGCCACCGCGGTTGCCACGGTGACGGCCGCAACATTCGCCACGGCGGCGGCGAGCAGCTTCGGTGGTACTGGCGGCGCGGCCTATGGTTCGGGCACGGCCAGCGGCGATGGCGGTAACGCGTCGCGCACCAGCGCGAGCGCCAGCGGCGCCGCCAGCGCCAGCGCCACCGTGCAGCAGCACGGCGGTAACGGCGGCGGCCAATACGGTGTTTCGGCCGGCAATGGCGGGGCCGGCGCGGGCAGTGATCTGGCCAACGCCGTTTCAGGCACGACCCAGGGCGGGGCGCTGATATTGTACCAGGAGACCGATGGCGGTAGCGGCGGCGGCGGGCGCACCGGCGGCGCCGCGGGCAAGGCGAACTCCAGCCTGACGGTCAACGACACGTCCAATCCAACCAAGCAACAAAGCGCCTCGATCACCGCAACGAGTTTGGCCGTTTCGGGCAGTGGCGGCATGGGCGCGCTGGGCGGCGCGGCCGCCGGCGCCAATGCCGCCATTGCCGTGACCGGCACCGCGCAAGCGGACGTGTTCGCCACGGCCGCGGCGAAGACCGGCGCGGCCGGCCAGAGCCAGGGCGGATCGTCCAGCGCTGGCGCCCGCGCGGTTGCAAGCGCTTTGGCCGCCGGCGGCCAGGCGAATGCCGCCGCCACGGCCGTGGCCGGCAACGGCGGCGCGGCGAATGGCGCGGGTTTCACCGCGGGCAGCGGGGCCGGCGCCGCGGTGGCGGCCACGGCGACCGGCGTTACCGACGCCTCGGCCATCGCCAACGCGACCTCCGGATCCGGCGGGGCTGGCAGCGCTGGCGCCGCGGGCGGCGATGGCGGGCTGGAAAGCCTGATCAATGCCGTCAGCGGCACGACACAGGACGGCGCATTGACGCTGCAGCAAACCGCGACCGGCGGCGGCGGGGGCGGTAGCGATAACGGCATCGCCGGCCGTGGCGGGGATGCCAAATCGGAACTGACGCTGAACGACACATCCGGCAAAGGCCATGCCGCAAGCCGGGCGATCGATGTCACCGTTGGCGCCGATGGCGGCCAGGGTGGCGCATCGAACACGCTTGCCAACGATGGCGCCGGCGGCGGGGCGATCGCGGATCTGAGTGTGGTGGGTGCGAACACGGTTGATGCCAGTGCCGGCGCCACGGGTGGATGGAGCCACAGCGCCGGCGGCGCGGCGACAGTGAACCTGAATGTCACCGGCGCCACGATCCACGCCAGCGGCACGGCCATGGCTGGCGGTAGCGACAGCCAGGGTGCAGCGGCCGTGGTGAACGCCAGCGGCATGGCCACCAGCGGCGATCTGGCGGCCACCGCCAGTAGTGCTGCGCAAACGCAAACCACGGTGAAGGTGCCGCCGCTGATCGCCGCCATCAGTTCCGCGACAAGCCTTTCGCTGGCCGGCACGGCGGTGACCGCGGTGGCGCTGGCGGAGTATGGCATTGCGCTGCCGTTGCTGGGATCGGGCGAGCCGAATGCGCTGGCCGAGGCCACGGTGGCGCCGCCGGATGTGCCGACGATTCTGCAATCGAACCCGGCGATAGCGGCGGCGTTCGGGGCGAATCCGGTGATTTTCGACGTCGGCGCGATTGGTGGCGGTGGGCCTGGCCTGCAGCGCGGCCAGACGGTCAGCGATACGGCGAGCGTCACGATCAACGCGTCCACGCTAGGCGCGCCCGGCAATCTTGTACTAGGTCTTTACAATGGTGAAATAGTCGGCGGTGCGGCGGACGCGGCAGTGATCGTTCTGCAGATGCGGGAAGGCAGCGGCGCCACGCTGTTGAATGAGACATTCACCACGCTGGGCCAGGCGTTTTCATCGTTCAACGACAGCGTTGCATCGCTGGCCAATGGCGGCATCGGCGATAGCGGCCAGGTGCAGATTGACGTGACGCTGACGGTGAAGACGGATATTGCCGGCGACGGTTTCTTCGGCAATCTGATCCTGGGCGAGGCCCCGAAGCAGCAGGACAGCACCGCCGGCTGGCCACGATCCCTTGGAGAAGACCGCACGTTCGATCATTTTGCCGCTCTGGTCGGGCCAACAAATTGAAAAAAGTTTTTGCTTCTTTTTTCAAAAAGAAGCGCTTCCTTAAACTGAAAAATACTTAGCCTTAGGATTCAGCACCACAATAGCGCTAGTCGATTGCTCCGGATGCAATTGCGACTCATCCGACAACGATAGCCCCACCCGCTCCGCGTCCAGCATTTGCAATATCTGCATCTGGTCCTCCAGCTTCGGGCAGGCCGGGTAGCCGAAGCTGTAGCGCGAGCCGCGGTAGCTCTGGGCCAGCATTTTTTCCAGGTCGCGGTCATCCTCGGCGGCGAAGCCGAGCTCGGCGCGGATGCGTTTGTGCACGTATTCGGCCATCGCCTCGGCCATTTCCACCGACAGGCCGTGCAGGTACAGGTAGTCCTGGTAACGGTTATCCTCGAACCACACACGCGCCGTGTCGCTGGCCTTCTGGCCGATGGTGACCACTTGCAGGCCGATCACGTCGCGTTCCTCGTCGTCGATATCGCGGAAGAAATCGGCGATGCACTCGCCATCCTCGCGCGGCTGGCGGGGCAGTATGAAGCGGGTGACTTCAGTGACACCATCCGGTTCGAACAGCACGAGTTCGTTGCCGACGCCGGCGGCTTTCCAATAACCGTAGATTGCCTGCGGCCGCAGAATATCTTCGGCCTCGCAGAGTGCCAGCATGCGCTTCATGACCGGGCGCAGTTCCTGCTTGGCCCAGCCGAGGAAATCCTCCAGGTCGCGGCCCTGTTTGCGGAATCCCCACTGGAATTGGTACAGGCTGCGTTCGTTAATGAACGGAATGATCGCTTTCGGCGGCGCCTCGATCACGCGGCTGCCCCAGAACGGCGGCGTTACCACGGGCACATCGCGGGTCATACGGTGGCGGCGTTCGCGCACGGCGGCCACGTCCACCGGGCGGAAAGCGCGTTCGTCCGCCTTGCCCAGGCTGCGTGACGTATTGCGCGCGCGGCCGCTGCGCTTGGCCTGAATGGCGCTCAGGAAATCGTCGAACCCGTTGCTGGTGACGCGATCCATCAGATGCAGCCCATCGAACGCATCGCGCGCGTAGGCCACGCGGCCGCAGGCATAGGCCTTGACGCAATCGTCCTCGACGTAGTTGCGCGTGAGGGCCGCGCCGCCGAGCAGCACGGGAATTTCCAGGCCCTGGCGCGACATTTCCTCGAGGTTTTCGCGCATGACGACGGTGGATTTCACCAGTAGGCCAGACATGCCGATGGCATGCGCGTGGTGTTCCTTCACCGCCGAGACCATGTCGGCCAGCTTGACCTTGATGCCGAGATTGACGACGCGGTAGCCGTTATTGGTCAGGATGATATCGACGAGATTCTTGCCGATATCGTGCACATCGCCTTTCACGGTGGCCAGCACGATGGTGCCGCGTTCCTGCCCGGCCACGCGCTCCATAAACGGCTCCAGATAGGCCACGGCGGCTTTCATGGTTTCGGCGCTCTGCAGCACGAAGGGCAGCTGCATTTTGCCGGCGCCGAACAGCTCGCCGACGATTTTCATGCCGGCGAGAAGAATATTGTTAATGATTTCGAGCGGCGTGTGCGTCTGCATGCCCAGCGCCAGTTCGTCCTCCAGCCCCTTGCGGTCGCCATCGACGATGCGGTCGCGTAGCCGCCCCTCCACGGTTTCCGAGCGAACTTTCTTGGTGGCATCAGCCGCCTTGCGGTCGGCGAAAATCGCCAGCATGCGCTGCAGCGGATCGTAGCCTTCGGCGCGGCGGTCGAAAATCAAATCCTCCGCAACCTGCACTTCTTCCGGCGCGATCAGATGCAGCGGTTTGATCTTGCTGACATGCACGATGGCGCCGGTCATGCCGGCGCGCACGGCGTGATCCAGGAACACGCTGTTCAGCACGGCGCGCGCGGCCGGGTTCAGGCCGAAACTGACATTGGACAGGCCCAGGATGATTTGCACCGCGGGGAAGCGCTCGTGGATCAACCTGATGCCGTCGAGTGTGTATTCCGCAAGCTTGCGGTCGTCCTCATTGCCTGTGGCCACGGTGAAGGTCAGCGGGTCGATCAGCAAATCGCTTTGCGCCAGACCGTGCTTGTTGCAGGCGAAATCCACCAGGCGCGCGGCGATTTCCAGCTTGCGCTCGGCGGTCTTGGCCATGCCCTCCTCGTCGATCGTCAGCGCGATCACGGCGGCGCCGAATTTCTTCGCCAGGATCAACCGTTCGGCGGCGGCCTGTTCGCCATCCTCGAAATTGATCGAGTTGATGATCGGCTTGCCGCCATGCAGTTTCAGCGCGGCCTCGATCACCGGCGTCTCGGTGCTATCGATCACCAGTGGGGCGTTCACCGAGCTCGTGAAGCGGCGGATCACCTCGTTCATTTCCGATATTTCATCGCGGCCGACAAAAGCCGTGCAGACATCGAGCGCGTTCGAGCCCTCGGCCATCTGCTCGCGCGCCACCGAAACGCAGCCATCCCAATCGGCGCGTTCCTGCAAATCACGCCATTTTTTCGAACCGTTGGCGTTGCAGCGTTCGCCGATGCCGAAGAAACTGTTTTCCTGGCGCAAAGCCACCTGGCCGTACAGGCTGGCCACGCTCGGCACCCAGAAAGATTGGCGCGCCACCGGCGCCGGGCGGAAACCCCCGCGGCGGCGCAGCATCGCGTCCAGTGCCGCGATATGCGTCATGTCGGTGCCGCAGCAGCCGCCGATCAAATTAACGCCGTCTTCTTCGACAAAACGCTCCACCCAGCTCGCCATTTCGGCGGCTTCCAGCGGATAGCGCGTGCGGCCATCGACCAGTTCGGGCAGGCCGGCATTCGGCTGCACGCTGAGCAGGCCTGGATAGTTTTTTGACAACCAGCGCACGTGCTCGGCCATTTCCTGCGGCCCGGTGGCGCAGTTCAGGCCGATCAGCGGCACATCCAGCGCCTGCACCACGGTGGCAGCCGCCGCGATATCGGGGCCCACCAGCAGCGTGCCGGTGGTTTCCACCGTTACCTGCACGAAAATTGGCGTCGACCGGCCGAATTCTGTGCGCGCGATGCGGGCGCCGTTCACCGCTGCCTTAATTTGCAGCGTGTCCTGGCAGGTTTCGATCAATATCGCGTCCACGCCGCCATCGAGCAGACCGCGGCATTGTTCGGCCAGTGCCGCTTCCAGCGTATCGTAATCGATATTGCCCAGGCTCGGCAGTTTCGTGCCCGGCCCGACGCTTCCCAGCACGTAGCGCGTACGGCCGTCGGCAAATTCGGCGGCCGCTTCGCGCGCCAGTTCGGCGGCCAGGCGGTTGATTTCGCGCGCGCGCTCGCCCAGGCCGAATTCGGCCAGCGTGATCGGCGAACCGCCAAAGCTGTTGGTCTGCACGATATCGGAGCCGGACTGGAAATACCCGCGCGCTAGTTCCCGTACGATATCCGGGCGCGACAGGTTTAGCACTTCGGTGCAGTTTTCCTGGCCCCAGTAATCCCGCTCGATGTCCAGCGGCATGACCTGCACGCGGCTGCCGGTGCCCCCGTCGCAGAGCAACACGCGTTCATGCAGCGCATCCAGGATCGGCTGGGTCATTGGGCGGCTTTCGGAAAAAGAGGTAAGGGAAGAAGTTCTTTTTTGAAAAAAAGAACCAAAAAACTTTTACTCGGCTGCCGCGGATTAGCCGGCGACAGCCATGCAAAAGTTTTTGCTTCTTTTTTCAAAAAGAAGCGCTTCCTTGCTTCGTAACGTTTCATACAAAAAGACTTTCCCGCGAAGCCGTTTGCGCCTGAACGCAGCGCCAAACGCCAACTTCCAGGGGCCCCGCAACGGAAGCCGATTTCTCGGCGTGCAGACCTGACGATTCCAGCAACGCCGCCAGGTCCGAGTCGGCAAACCCAAGCACCCGATGCGCCAGTTTTTCGCGCAATTCGGCGCGGTCGTGCGGCGCCAGGTCCACGATTAGCAGGCGCCCGCCGGGCGCCAGCACGCGCGCCGCTTCGGCAATCACCTGCGCGGGCGATTCGGCGTAATGCAGCACCATTTGCAGTAGCACCGTGTCGTACGAAGCATCGTGTAGCGGCAGGGCGTACATGTCGGCCAGCCTGACGCCGAGATGTGAAAATTCCGGTTTTGCCAGGCGCACGCGCGCCAGCGCCAGCATGGTGCGGCTGGCGTCGATGCCAAGGCCGCATTCGAGCCTGGGCGCCAGGAATTCCAGCAGCCGCCCGGTGCCGGTGCCGACATCGAGCACGCGGCCCAATGGCGCATCGCCCAGCAGTCCCAGCAGCGCGGCTTCCACCTCGGCCGCCGGCAATTCCAGCGCACGCATTTCGTCCCAGTCGGCGCCGGCGCGGCGGAATTTTTCCGAGGCCTCGCGGGCGCGTTCGGCCAGCACGCGGGTGGCGCCGCGGCGGTCGGCGGCCAGCAGCGGATGCGCATCGTCGGCGCGGCGCAGGATGTCGCGCGCCAGCGCGCCGGCGTCGCCTTGCGCCAGCACGAACCAGGCGTTGGCGCCCTCACGCGTGCGCTCCAGCAGGCCGCTTTCGCAGAGCAGGCGCAAATGGCGCGACAGGCGCGGCTGGCTCTGGCCGAGGATGTCGCAGAAATCGTTCACGCAAAACGCACCGCGCGCCGCCAGCGCCAGCAGGCGCAAACGGGTCGGGTCGGCGGTGGCGGACAGGGTGGTCAGCAAACGATCCATCGGTCTTGCATAAAGATATAAAGCAATCCTTATGTCTACCCCATGGCACCGTTCATCGACGCACGCCTGCCCCTGGTTTTTGGCGAGCCCAGCGAAGCGGGCGCGCTAGACGCGCTGCTGTTCGAAGGCGAAGGCGACCCCGCGCCGGGTCGCGACTGGTTCCTGCCGGCACCGGAGACCGCGCACCCCGCCGGTTGCGCCTGCTGCATGTCGCGCAACGCGGCCGGAATCGCGCTGTCCCGCCTGCTCTTGGCGCGCGCGCGCGGCCAACTCCCGTTCTTCCGCCGCGTCATCGCCGTCACGCTCACGCCGGCCGGGCGCGCGGCTGTGCTGGATGCGCTGCGCACCGATCCGCTGGCCTCATCCTGCTTCGTTCACGATGAAATTGCCCGGTGAGCCGCCCGGTTCAGGCTTTCGCGCGGCGCGCGACGCGGGTAGTGTTTTCTATGCCTTTCGACGACCGCACGTTCCCCAGCGCCGAAGCCGCGGGTTTCCGCCGCAACCGAAGGCGCGTGGCGATATGGCTGTTCGCCGTCGCCTACATGATCTGGGGCATGGTCCTGCTGGGCGGCGCCACACGGCTCACCGGCTCGGGCCTGTCCATCATGGAGTGGGCGCCGCTTTCGGGCACGCTGCCGCCGCTGTCGCACGGCGAATGGCTGCGGCTGTTCGCCGAATACAAAACCATTCCGCAATACACGCTGCTGCACCCAGGCATGGACCTGGAAGGCTTCAAGCAGATCTTCTGGCTGGAATGGCTGCACCGCGCCTGGGGGCGGCTGATCGGCGTGGTGTTTCTGCTGCCGCTGCTGTGGTTCGCCTTCACCGGCGCCATCGAACGGCGCCTGGTACCGCGCCTGTTCGTGCTGTTTTTCCTCGGCGGGCTGCAGGGCGCCGTCGGCTGGTTCATGGTCAGCTCAGGCTGGTTTCCCGATAGCACCGGCGTCTCGCCGTACCGGCTGGTGATCCACCTGGCGCTCGCGCTGTCGCTGTTCGCGGCGATTTTCTGGACAGCACTCACCACCGCAGATCCGGTGCCCACCTCGATCCCCGGCGCGTTCCAGGTTCGCCGGCTGTGCCAGTTCAGCGCCGTCATGGTCGCGATCACCATTGTCGCCGGCGGCTTCACGGCCGGTCTGCATGCGGGCCTTGTCTACAACACCTTCCCGCTGATGGACGGCCGCCTGTTTCCAGCCGGCTA
>Ga0302157_10005421_pt1 | contig 13502 bp, 11 predicted proteins | sample I_Bog_N3_3_FD_193502 | JGI IMG/M metagenome (GOLD analysis project Ga0302157, IMG submission 193502) | Peat permafrost microbial communities from Stordalen Mire near Abisko, Sweden - I_Bog_N3_3 | ecosystem: Environmental > Terrestrial > Soil > Wetlands > Peat | place: Sweden: Abisko, Stordalen...
AACCTCACCGGCGCCAAGTTCCGCCAGCAGCGGAGCCGCGCCGTAGAGCGCCTCCAGGTAGCCGGACATCGACGGCAGCTCGACGGCGGTGGCGGTAGCGTCCAGCAGAACGCGGTCCGGTGTGACTAGGCGGACGGTGAGAAGACCGGATTGGGTGGTGTCTGGCATATTAGCTTCTAGCTCTTAGCTTCTAGCTCTTAGCTAGAGGCCGGTTGGTTCGCTGCTGCTTCGCAGCCTTTAGCTAGAAGCTAGAGGCTGGAAGCTAACAGCTAGGCTGCTTGCTTCATCTTCTCCGCTGCGGCGAGCACGTCGGCCATGCCGCCCTTGAGGTAGAAGGCCTGCTCGGGGATATCGTCGTGCTTGCCTTCGATGATCTCCTTGAAGTCGCGCACCGTGTCTTCGATCTTGACGTAGGCTCCGGGGATGCCGGTGAAGATCTCCGCGACGTGGAACGGCTGCGAGAGGAAGCGCTGCACCTTGCGCGCGCGGGAGACGGTGAGCTTGTCCTCTTCCGAGAGCTCGTCGATGCCGAGGATGGCGATGATGTCCTGCAGGTCCTTGTAGCGCTGCAGAATCTTCTTCACGCCCTGCGCCACGTCATAGTGCTCCTGCCCGACCACGCGTGGCGAGAGGATGCGCGAGGTGGAGGCCAGCGGATCGACAGCGGGATAGATTCCAAGCTCTGACAGCGGCCGCGAGAGCACGGTGGTTGCGTCGAGGTGGGCAAAGGTCGTGGCAGGCGCGGGATCGGTGAGGTCGTCGGCGGGAACGTAGACGGCCTGCACGGAGGTGATGGAGCCCTTCTTGGTGGAGGTGATGCGCTCCTGCAGCTCGCCCATCTCCGTGGCAAGGTTGGGCTGGTAACCTACCGCGCTGGGCATGCGGCCGAGCAGCGTGGAGACCTCCGAGCCGGCCTGCGTGAAGCGGAAGATGTTGTCGATGAAGAGCAGTGTGTCCGCACCCTCCTCGTCGCGGAAGTACTCGGCCACGGTGAGGCCGGTGAGGGCGACGCGCAGGCGTGCCCCTGGCGGCTCGGTCATCTGGCCGTAGATCAGCGCGGCCTTCGACTTGTTGAAGTCATGGATGTCAATAACGCCGGATTCCTGGAACTCATGCCAGAGGTCGTTGCCCTCGCGGGTGCGCTCGCCCACGCCGGCGAAGACGGAGAAGCCGCCATGTTGGCTGGCGACGTTGTTAATCAGCTCCTGGATGATGACGGTCTTGCCCACGCCCGCGCCGCCGAAGAGGCCGATCTTTCCGCCCTTGAGGAACGGCTGGATCAGGTCGATGACCTTGATGCCGGTCTCAAACATCTCCTCGGTGACGGACTGCTCGTCAAACTTCGGGGCGAGCCGGTGGATGGGCATGTGCTTCTTGGCATTGACGGGCCCCATCTCATCGACGGGTTCGCCCAGCACGTTGAGCACGCGGCCGAGGGTCTCGCGGCCCACGGGGACGGTGATGCCGGCGCCGGTGTCAATGGCCTTCATCCCGCGCACCATACCCTCGGTCGCGACCATGGCGATGCAGCGCACGCGGCCTTCGCCGATGTGCTGCTCCACTTCGACGACGACGTCCATGGGCGTGGGCACGTCAAAGCCCTCGCTGACGATGCGCAGCGCTTGGTAGATGGGAGGCATGTGCGCCTCTTCAAACTGCACGTCCACGGCCGGGCCGCTGACGCTGATGACTTTACCGACGTTCTGTTTGTCTGCCATACCTTTTCCTAATCTCGAACTCTATTGAAACTTTGTCATCCTGAGCGCGTGGCGCGAAGGACCTGCATCTGTACTTACAGCGCGGCCGCTCCGCTGACGATCTCGATAATTTCCTTGGTAATCGCCGCCTGGCGTGCGCGGTTCATGGTGAGGCTCAACTTGTCAATCAGCTCGCCGGCGTTCTTGGTCGCGGCGTCGGTAGCGGTCATGCGCGCGGCGTGCTCGGCGGCGATGGACTCCAGCAGCGCGTGGAAGATCTGCGTGGTGACGTAGCGCGGCATCAGGTGGCGAAAGATACGCTCCGGCGGCTGGTCGAAGATGTAGTCCACATCGGCGGTGCCGAACATCTTGGCCTCGCGCTCGGCGAGCGATTCCTCAGGCTCGTTGATGGAGACGCCGGAGGACTGGGCGGCGCGGGCGGCGGCCTCTCTCTGCTCCTCGGTCATCTCTTCGGATACCGTCACTTCATGCGAGCCGAGTTTGCGGATGGGCAGCAGCTTTTCCACTACCACGCGCTGGGAGATGACGGATTTGAACTCGTTGAAGACGATGTAGACGGAGTCGATCTCGGCACGTTCGTAACGCGCCACAATGGAGCGCGCGATGCCGGCGACGTCATGGAACTCTGCCTTGAGCAGCAGGGTGGGATGCTCAGCGACGACCTCGGTCGGCGCGGCGCGGTGGCGGATGTCTTCAATGTGTTTGGCGAGGTCGTTGTCGTAGAGCTCTTCTTTGTGCTCATAGACTGCCGCCGGAAACTTGCGCTTGTAGAGCGCGATGGCCTTCTTGCCGATGGGCTCCAGGTCAAGGTTCTGGCCCTGTTCGCGGCGCTCATCGATGAACCGCTGCGCGGCCTTGCCGATGTTGGAGTTGAAGCCGCCTGCGAAGCCCTTGTCGCCGGCGATGACCAGCACCAGCACGTTCTTCTCCTCGCGCTCCACCAGCAGCGGATGCATGATCTCGCCGCTGGCCTCGTTATACAGGTCCGTGCGGCGCACCAGCGACTCGAGCACGTTGACCAGCATCCGCGCATAGGGCCGTGCGTGCAGCGCACGCTCCTGGGCGCGGCGCAGCTTGGCCGCCGAGACCATCTTCATGGCCTTGGTAATCTGCCGCGTGTTCTTCACACTACGGATGCGACGCCGGAGATCGAGTACGTTTGCCATCGGTTCAAGTGCTGCCAGCTTGCCTCAGCGGCTAAAGCCGCTCTGTTATCGTACGTTGCGGCACGGCTGAAGCCGTGCCCTTAACGAAACGCTTGCCTACGCCTTCGCGGTTTCCTTGTCCTTCAACCCGGCGAGGAAGTCCTGCTTGTACTGCTTGATTGCATCGGTGAGCCGCTGCCGCAGGTCGTCGTCGAGCGCCTTCTTGGTGGTGATGTCAGCGAGGATGTCCGGGTGCGAGCTGTCGAGGAACGGATAGTATCCGTCCTCAAAGGCCCGGATGTCCTTCACCTCTACATCGTCCAACAAGCCCTGGGTACCGGCGAAGAGGATGGCCACCTGCTGCGCGGCGGTGAGCGGCTGGAACTGCGGCTGCTTCAGCAACTCCGTCAGGCGCGCGCCGCGGTTCAGTTGGTTCTGCGTGACCTTATCCAGGTCAGAGCCGAACTGCGCGAAGGCCGCCAGTTCGCGGTACTGCGCGAGGTCCAGCTTCAGCGTGGAGCCGACCTGCTTGGTCGCCTTGATGGCCGCCGCAAAGCCGACGCGTGAGACGGACAGGCCGACGTTGACCGCCGGGCGCACACCGGAGTTGAACAGGTCAGTCTCAAAGAAGATCTGGCCGTCCGTGATGGAAATGACGTTGGTCGGGATGTACGCCGAGACGTCGCCGGCCTGGGTCTCAATGATGGGCAACGCCGTCAGCGAACCGCTGCCGTTCTCCTTGCTCATCTTCGCGGAGCGCTCCAGCAGGCGCGAGTGCAGGTAGAAGACGTCGCCGGGATAAGCTTCGCGGCCGGGCGGGCGGCGCAGCAGCAGCGAAATTTCGCGGTAGCTGGCAGCGTGCTTGGAGAGATCGTCATAGATGATCAGCGCGTGTTTGCCGCTGTCGCGGAAGAACTCTCCCATGGCCGTGGCGGCGAAGGGAGCGAGGTACTGCATGGGCGCGGGCTCAGACGCCGTGGCTGCAACCACGATGGTGTAGGCCATGGCGCCGTACTGCTCCAGGGTCTGCACGACCGTGGCAACGGAGGACCGCTTCTGGCCGACGGCACAGTAGATGCAGATGAGGTCGTTCTTCGCCGAATTGATGATGGTATCCAGCGCGACGGCGGTCTTGCCGGTCTGGCGGTCGCCGATCAGCAACTCGCGCTGGCCGCGACCGATGGGGATCATCGCGTCGATGGCCTTGATGCCGGTGTACATGGGCTCGGTGACGGACTGGCGCGCGATTACACCCGGAGCGATGCGCTCGACGGGAAGGAAGGTCTCGGTGTTGATGGGGCCCTTGTCGTCGATGGGCTGGCCCAGCGCGTTGACCACGCGGCCGATCAGCGCCTCACCGACGGGCACAGACATAATCTTGCCGGTGCGCTTGACCTGGTCGCCTTCGCAGAGCTCGCTGTAGTCGCCGAGGATGACCGCGCCGACCTGATCTTCATCCAGGTTCATGGCCAGGCCGGAGATGCCGTGCGGAAAGTCGATCAGCTCGCCGGCCATCACCTTGTCCAGCCCGTGAATGCGGGCGATGCCGTCGCCAAGGGTGACGATGGTGCCGACCTCATCCACCTGGATGCGCTGCTCGTAGTTCTCAATCTGCTGGCGAAGCAGCTCGGTAATCTCGTTTGCCTGAATCTGTGCCATGCTCTCTCTTTTCCTTCAAAATCCGTTCGCGAATCTGGTTCCGTTGCGGCAGCTACTGGGCTGCGACCATGCGCTGGCGCAACTGCCGCAGTTGCGCGCGCACTGAGCCGTCATACACCGTGGAGCCGATACGCACCACGGCGCCGCCCAGCAGGGAGGCGTCCTCGCTGTAGGTAGCGCGGACCTTGCGGCCACCGGTGAGGCCGGCGATCTGCTTCTCCAGCAGCTCGCGGTTGGGGGTGTCGAGCGGCCGCGCGCTGACGATCTCGGCCTCTGCGATTTGGCTTTCCTCGTCGACCAGCATAGCGAAGTCGGCGGTCATCTCGCGCAGCTCATGCAGCCGCTCATGGCGTGCAAGCAGAGCGATGAAGTTGCGGACGACCTTGCTCATCTTCGCCTTGGCCGCAATGGCGTCCAGCAGGCGCAGCTTTTGCGGCTCCGGGATGGAGGGGTTCTGCAACACCTCGCGCAGCTCCGTGCTGGCCTCCAGGGTGGCGACAAAGTCGGCAAGTTCGCCCTGCGTAGCGACGACGTTGAGCTTCTGGTCGGCCACCACGGTTGCCAGGGCGCGTGCGTAACGCAAGTCGATGGCGGCCATTAGTTTTCGCTCCCTTTGCCGGCCAGCAGACGGTGCGCGAAGCTTTCCACCAACAGGCGGTCGGTCTCGGCTGTGACTACCAGCTTGCGCGCAGCCTGGTCAATGGCCAGATCGGCGGCATAGGCCTGAATCTCACGGCGGGCCATCGCCGTCGCGGCCTGGATCTCAGCTTCAGCGGCGGCCAATATCTTCTTCTTCTCGTCTTCGACGCTGGCCTGGATACGCCGCTCGTCGCGCACGCCGTCGGCCTCTGCCTGGGAGCGCATGGCGGCAATCTGCTCGTCGAGCTTCGACAAGCGCTGCTCCACAGAGGACAGCCGGGCGGACGACTCTTCGGTCGCCGTGCGCGCGTCCACCAGGTGCTTCTGAATGTTGGAGTTGCGGCTGCGGAAGGCTTTAGGCAGCGTCTTCAGCAACAGCCAGGCGATGCCCGCCAGCAGGACCAGGAAGTTGAAGACCGTAAAGGCGGTCGCCGCCTGCTCCGCGTTCAGGCCAATCAGAGCGCCGAGCTTCTGCACGGCAGGCGAATGACGGTACTCGTCATTCTCATCGCGCAGCTCCTGATTCTTTTCTGGCACGGTGTTGACGGGCGTTGTGTTTTCGCCGGCGCTGGCCGCGCCCTGCTGCGGCGTCTGGGCACGGAGGGCTGCCCCGCCGCCGGAGAGAAGGGCCACACCGAGAATGCAAACGATCAGCCGGCGGTGCCTGGGCCAGGAAGTGGAGGAGTGCATCAGGGCGTAGCCTCCGAGAGCTTCTCCGTAGCGGGCAGGACGGCCTTGAGTATCTGCTCACTCAACAGGGAGGTCGCCGCTTCTATCTGGCGGCGGGCGACGACAGAGGTCTCGTCGATCCGCTGGCGACCGGCGCGCACCTGTTCCTGCGCAGCCTCGCGGGCCGCTGCGAGCGCCGCATCGCGCTGCTGCTGGAATCCCTGTAGCCGGCGTTCGCGCTCGGCGAATATTTCCGACCGGGCTGCGCGCAGCTTCTCCTCATAGGCGGTGGTTTCGGCTTCAGCGGCGGCGATGGCGCGGCGCGCCTGCTCCACGGCACCCGAGGTGCGGGCGCGGCGCTCCGCCAGCGTGCGCTCCAGCGGACGCTCGACGATGGCGCCGTACAGCACCACCAGCAGGATAAAAAGCAGAACCGTCGGCACAGAGCCGAGCACCAGACCGCCAAGTTGCGTGAGAATTTCCATGAAGTATTGGGTGAAGGCTTGGGTGAATCAGGCGGGCAGCCGGGATCACTCTTCTGAGGTCGTGGACCAGCGGCTTCCCATTGCAGTGAAAGCCCCTCAGGCGTTGCACATGCAGCCCTTTGCTCTCTGTCAGTTGTAACAAAGCGGGAGCCATGAAGTCAAAGCCGCCGCGCGATAAGCAGGATGCTCGTTCGGTTACCGATGGCCCCGTTCAGGCCCGTTGCTTGGCTACCGCCGCACGGCTTCGCGGTGGAAAATTCAGCTTGCTGCCGCGCTTGCGCGGCGAGAAGAGGAATACAATGAAGGTACCACCCGTGACCCGGTTCCGGGTCAAACAGGCCGCGTGAAAGGGGACACCACCTCCGCTCCCCCTCAGGCGGCCTGTACTGTTTCTGTTAAGAGCCTCCGCGGCTAAAGCCGCATTGAAATTGGCGGCCTCACGTACGAGCTAAAGTTCGTACCTTTCAAAGCCGGCATGGACGAGCATAGGCTGCTCTTTCAAGACGACCCTGCGACCGGTCGTTCGCGCTGCTGCTGGAAGCGGCCATAGCGCTGCAGCAGCGAGTGCGGCCCCACCACCGTCAGGTAGACCAGATTCCCGTCGAAGCGCTGCTGCGTCACCGTCGCTCCGCGCTCCAGCGCAGCGAGCACGCGGCCTTCGGCCTGCGGTATGCGGAAGTCCGCCTCCTCCAAGGGGTCGGCGGTGAGCGCGGCGTCGATGGCCAGCAACAGTTCGTGCAGCCCAGCGCCGGTCATTCCGGATACCGGAATGGTTCCGGCGGGGAAGCTTGCGTCCGCGGGCAGCAGGTCGATCTTGTTCAGCACCTGGAGGGTCGGCTTATGGCTTACGTCAAGCTCCGCCAGCACGGCCTCGACCTGGGCGCGCTGCTCGTCCAGCGTGGGACTGGCGGCGTCGCGGACGTGGAGCAGCAGCTCGGCGCGCTCCACCTCCTCCAGCGTGGCGCGGAAGCTGGTGACCAGAGCGTGCGGCAGGTTGCGCAGAAAGCCCACGGTGTCCGACAGTAGCACTTTGCGCCGCGAGGGCAGGGTGAGCTGGCGCAACTTGGGGTCCAGCGTGGCAAACATGCGCTCGGAGGCCAGTACGTCCGCGCCGGTGAGCGCGTTGAAGAGCGTGCTCTTGCCGGCATTGGTGTAGCCCACCAGGGCGACGGCGGGCACAGGGACGGACTCGCGCCGTCCGCGCTGCTGGCGGCGGATGCGGCGCACGGCCTCCAACTGCTGCTTGATGCGGTCCAGCCGGGTGTTAATCTTGCGGCGGTCGGTTTCAAGCTGGGTTTCGCCGGGGCCGCGTGTGCCGATGCCGCCGCCCAGTTGCGACATGGACTTGCCGCGCCCGGCCAGTCGCGGCAGCTGGTACTGCAACTGCGCCAGCTCCACCTGCAACATGCCCTCGCGGGTGCGCGCGTGGCGAGCAAAGATGTCCAGAATAAGCTGTGTCCGGTCGATCACGGTGCAGGTCAGCCGCGCCTCCACATTGCGCGCCTGGGAGGGCGTGAGGTCGTGGTCAAAGAGCACCAGACTGGCACCGGTGGAGGCGACCGTGGCGACGATCTCATCGAGTTTGCCGCCGCCCACCAGCGTGGCTGCGTCGGGCTGGGCGCGGCGTTGCAGGATGACCGCGGCGATGGTGGCTCCGGCGGAGCGCGCCAGCTCTTGAAACTCCGCCAGCGAGGCGTCGAAGTCCAGGTCGGCAGGCGGAGCGGCGGCCAGAGCTGCGGTAGGGTCCTTCTCTGCCGTGATGGCCGCAGCGGCGCGGGCCAGCTGCGCGGCCGGCGATGGCCGAAAGCGGTCGGAGGTGAACTCCACCACCACCAGCACAGCGCGCTCGCCGGAGGCGCGCTGCCGGGAGTGCAGCAATGCCTCTTCGAACGCCGCGTGGTCGCGGTGGCCCGGGCGCTGGAAAGCCCGTTGACTGGATGGCTTAGAGGACACAGTGCAGCGGGCCGGCGCTACGCGGAGCGAGCGGTCGCGGCAGCGGCTGGAGCCGGCAACTCCGCTGCCATGACGGGACGGGCCTCAGAACGTGGTTCACCCCGGCCCTCGGCACGGGCCTCTGTGCGTCCGTCAGCAAAGCCCAGAGGCCGACCGCTCACTACGGTGGATATCGCGTGCTTGAAGATCAACTGCTCCTGCGCATTGTTCTCCAGCAGTACGGAGTACTTGTCGAAGGAGCGTATCTTGCCGGTCAGCTTGACACCGCTGACCAGGTAGATGGTGATGGGACTCTTGTCCTTGCGGACGGTGTTCAGGAACGTATCCTGAATGTTCTGCGCCGGCTTTGCATCCATATGGCCGATCTCCTCTGCGTATTTTTCGCGAACTCACCGACGAAGCGAATGAACCTGTTTGCCTTGGAAGGCCGCTCAATCGACAGGCCTGGTAAACCTGCCAATACCCTATCGCCTTCGGCAGACGGATACAAGGGCAGCAGCGCGAAAAGGCTGCCTTTGTCTGCCTTCGCATGCGGCAAGTCAATGCACGATAGGATGTGGAGATGCCGCTGTCAAGTTCCAGAACGAAGTTGCTGCCCGTGGCGATGTTCGACTTCCAGCGCGAATTCGCCGCCATCCGGGGGCCGGCGATGGCCGCCATTGAGGCCGTTTGCTCCCGCCAGCAGTTCATCCTGGGCCCCGATGTAGAGCGTTTTGAGCACGCGGCAGCGGAGTTTTGCGGCGTGGAGGCCGCCGTCGGCTGCGCCAGCGGGACGGACGCGATCTGGCTGGCGCTGGCCGCGCTCGGCATAGGGCCGGGCGACGCGGTCGTGACCACCCCCTTCAGCTTCTTCGCCACCGTCAGCGCCATCCTGCGTGCGGGCGCGAAGCCACTGCTGGCCGACATCGACGAGCGCACCTTCAACCTCTCACCGCAGGCGGTGGCCCAGGTCTTCCAGCGGGAGAAGATCGCAGCTATGCTGCCCGTGCATCTCTACGGCCAGTGCGCCGATATGGATGCATTCCGCGAACTCGCGCAGCAGCATGGCGCAAAGCTGGTCGAAGACGCCGCCCAAGCCTTTGGAGCGAGCTGGAACGGGGTGCGCGCCGGCGCGCTGGGCGATGCGGCGGCCTTCAGCTTCTATCCGACGAAGAATCTTGCGGCCTTTGGCGACGCGGGCATGGTGACCACCAACGATGCGGCCGTCGCCGAGCGGCTGCGGATGCTGCGCGCCCACGGCATGAGGAAGCGCTACTTCCACGATGAGGTCGGCTGGAACTCGCGGCTGGATACCATCCAGGCGGCCGTGCTGGAGGTGAGACTCACCCGCGTGGAGGCCGGCAACGGACGCCGCCGGGAACTCGCCGCGCTCTACGACTACCTCTTTCGCGCAGCCGGGTTGGTGGGCGCGACCACAGCGGACGGCCTCGTGCTTCCCTTCACCGACCCGCACGCCGGGCACGTCTTTCACCAGTATGTCCTACGCGCGCCGCGCCGCGATGAACTGCGCGCGTTCCTCGCGGAAAACGGCATTGGCACGGAGGTCTACTACCCGCTGCCGCTGCATCTGCAAGCCAGCCTGCAGTCGCTGGGCTACCAGCAGGGCGACTTCCCTGCCGCCGAGCGCGCCGCCGCCGAGGTGCTGGCTCTGCCTATCTATCCCGAACTGCGCGACGAAGAGGTGGAGAGCGTCGTGGAGGGCGTGCGGCGGTTTTATCAGGGATAGTCCGCCCGCACAAACTACTGCGCGTCCGCCAGCTTCATCTTCGCCTTCTGAGTTGCGATCCACTTGTCTGTCCGCAGATCCAGCAGGTCCAGCGGCAGCGCGCCGCCGGACAGCATCTCGTCATGGAAGGTGCGGAGGTCAAACGCCGGGCCTAGCTCCTTCTTCGTGCGTTCGCGCAGCTCGTGGAACTTCAACTGGCCCAGTTTGTAGCTGCACGCCTGCCCCGGCCACGCGATGTAGCGGTCGATCTCCGACTGGATCGTCGGCTCATCCACGGCGCCCGAGTCGCGCATGAACTGCACTGCCTTGTCGCGGCTCCAGCCGTCCGAGTGGATGCCGGTATCCACCACCAGCCGCACCGCGCGGAAGAGTTCGCTGGAAAGCCGACCAAAGTCCGAGACCGGGTCCTGGTAGAAGCCCACCTCTTTGCCGAGTTGCTCGGCGTAGAGCGCCCAGCCCTCCACGTAGCCGGAGTTGCCGGAGTGCAGCCGGAACTTGGGCAGTCCGGTCAGGGTCTGCGCCACCGAGATCTGCATGTGGTGGCCGGGGATGCCCTCGTGATAGGCAACGGCCTCATCGTTGGTCAAGAAACGATGCGTGGGGTCGCTCACAGCGACCGAGACGCGGCCAGGGCGCTTGCCGTCCGGCGTGCCGGACTGATAGTGCGTGGCGGCGCCGGTGTCAAAGGCGGGAATGGGCTCCACCGTGACCGGAGCGCCGGGAATATAGGTGAACAGCTCCGGCAGCTTGGGTTGCATCTGCGCAATGTACTTGCGGAAGTCCGCGACAATCTGCTCCGCCGACGTGGCCTGGTATTTGGGGTTGGCCTTGATCACGGCGCGGAAGGCGGCTATGTCCGGGTAGCCCTGCGACCTGGCCAGCACGGTCATCTCGCCCTCAATGCGGGTGATCTCGCTCAGCCCGATCTTGTGAATCTCCTCCGGCGTAAGGCTGGTGGTGGTCAGCCGGTGCAGGTCGTTCTGGTAGCGCCTCTGGCCGTCCGGCAGCGAGGTCACGGCCAGCGTTGTGCGGCCGTGCGGAGCGTAGTCCGTGGCGATGAAGGCGCTGAACTGCTTGTAGGCGGGCAGCACATCGGTGTTCATGGCATCGGTAATCTCTTTGATCAGGCGGGCCTTGTCAGCCTCAGAAAAGCTCGCCGGAAACTTCCTGAGCGGGATCAGGAAGGGTTCGGAGGAGATGACGCCCGAGACCTGAACAGGGATCTTCTCCAACAGGAACCTGGCCGGCATCAGGTTGTCCTTTATGCCCATGCGCAACACATCCTCGGTCTGGAGAAAGACGCGGGGAATCTGATGCAGCCGCGCGACGTAATCCTGATAGTGCTGGACCGAGTCCAGTGGCACGGAGTTGGCGAGATCAGCGAGGCCGAGGTGGATGCCGTTGAACTGGTCCACGGGCATCTCATACTCCTTGAAGCCGTAGTCGGTCAGGCGCTGGTGAAGCTGGGCGAGCATCAGGTCGTGGGAGAGCTGGTCCTGCTCCGAAAATCCGGCCGGGGAGATGGCCTGCAGGCGGGCGAGGTAGTTCAGGTCCTCGGCATGGCGATGGGCGATGGCGGCCGGGGAGACGTCGCTCAAGCGGTCGTTGTAGCGGTAGTCGCCGGTAGCGGTAGCGCGCTCCGGGGACTCCTTGAGGCCGTTCTGATACTGCTCCTCAAACAGGGCGTTCTGGGCGGCGAGGCGGGCGGCCATGGGCTCGGTGGTTTGTGCCGGGACGGACGCAGGTGCAGCGGCAAAGAGTCCAGCCGCGAGCAGGCAGAGGGGGATGCGGGTCTTGAGGAGCATGGCGGGAGTGTAGCAGGTGGCTGCGGAACTGAACGCGCTGAGAACGCGAAGAGGCGCATTCCAACGCAGCTCAGCCTTTGCGCTTTTTCTTGGACTTGGACTTGTCCTTGGCTGCTTCCGGAACCAGACGCGCCTGCTCCGGGACCGGGGTGCCCGGCGGCAGGAGGCGGCGGAAGATATTGCCCTCTAGACGGTAGGTCTTGACGATGAGGTGGGCGGGCTTGAAGAGGCCGGTCGTGGGGTCGGGCACGGGCACGGGTGCTCCGGCGGCCAGCACCCGGTAGGTGAAGCTGGGCTGCGGGGTCTGGTCGGCGGCCGTGCTGCCGTAGGGGTCCTTCTTCAAGGCGACCTCCACGGGCAGATAGCCGGCGATCTCATGCTCGCGGAAGGCGGTCTCATAGCGGTGTTTGCGCAGGTTCCAGATGAAGACGCGGACCTGATCAAAGTCATACGCCAGACCGGCCTTGTAGGGCGAGAGCACGGTGACGTACTCGGGGATGTCCGTCACGGTCTGGCCATGGTCGAGGATACCGGAGTCGGGGTCCTGGACGTGGGCCAGAATGTAGGCGCCGACGATGCGCTGGCCTTCGGCGTAGCGGGCCAGAGTGTCGGGCGCATTGACGTCGATCATGCGCGAGTAGATCCAGCCGGTATGGCCCTTGGTGTCGCGGGCCAGCCACCAGTCCTCCATCACGGGTGCAGGCGCTGCAGCAGGAGGATTCTTGTCGGATTTGAGTGTGAGATTGTCGCCTGGCGTGGCGTCCGGGGTCAAGCCGGCTGCGGCGTGGGGCAGATACGCAGCCTCTGTGGAGAGCGGCTTGGCAACGGCGGCGCGCTGTAGCAGGCTCAACGTATCGCCTCCGGCCAGGCGATAGAAGTGGGCCGTCTCGCGGCCCGGCGCGACGTGCAGGTAGACCTCATCGCGGGCGGTGGCGGCGGCGACCACGGGATCATTGGCGTGGTCGGCGCGCAGGGTCTCAAACTGGTCGGCGGTGTGCTGGTTGGCGGTGAGCTTCTCTTCGATCCAGCCGACCTCGCCACGCGGCGTGCGTACCTTGAGGAAGCGGCGGGAGCGTTCCAGCACCTCCAGCTTCTCTCCGTTGAAGGCGGTACCGCTGCGCATGGAGACGGCGGCCACGCGGTCGCGCAGCACGGTCTGTTTCGTGGTGACGTAGACGTACCGGTTGGCCGCCTTGGTGCGGAAGTAAGAGCAGCCGGAGAGCATGAGGCTGAGCGCGATGAGAAGCGCGAGCGTACTGGTGCGGCGAGCGGTCGCTGGCAGAGAGGTCCACACAGACTTAAGAGTAACGCGGATGACCGAACCCGAGCAGCGGGAGAGCGAAGGGCGCAAATTAAGTCAGCGACGACCAAGCAGGAACTGCGTTGTGGGCTGCCCCCCACCCCCCTGTCTCTCGGACTCGAATCTTTAGAATCAGCGAGATAACTGGTGTCTGGCCGGGCAAAATATTGATTCGCAGGATTTTAGTGGCAAAATATTGATTCCGCGGGGGTTAGGCATTGATTTAGTCCCCTAAGAATTCCCTCCGTGGCCAAAGCCACGTTGCCAGGCTTGCCACTTGCGGCGGGACTGAAGTCCCGCCCCTTCAAAGCAAAGGCTTGTCCCGCCCTTTCAAAGCAATGACATGTCCTGCCCTTCAAAGGAAAGCTTGTACTGTGATTCTTTAAGGCTAGCAGGTGGAGGG
>Ga0302157_10005427_pt1 | contig 13496 bp, 13 predicted proteins | sample I_Bog_N3_3_FD_193502 | JGI IMG/M metagenome (GOLD analysis project Ga0302157, IMG submission 193502) | Peat permafrost microbial communities from Stordalen Mire near Abisko, Sweden - I_Bog_N3_3 | ecosystem: Environmental > Terrestrial > Soil > Wetlands > Peat | place: Sweden: Abisko, Stordalen...
GGCACACCCGACGCGGCGCACGACATGGGCGCAAACCATGATCACTGCCAGGTACGCGGCGAAGTCCGCGAGGAGCGGGTACATCCTGACCTCGTCTTCGCCAAATGAAAGTTGGCCCTCCACGGATATGCCTGGGGAATCGAACAAATAGGCCCAGGGAAAGCCTCCGTTCAGTCTCGGCTTCATGCAGGGCTCGTCCTGTGTAGCCCCGCACAGGTTGCTGTACGCAGCGATTTCCGGCCCGTTGCGTTCGACATTGGAAGAAAGACCAGTCAAGACAAGCGCTGACAGAAGCAGCGCAACTAGCGAAAGCAGTCGACGCATATTCGAAGCCGAGGTTACCGGAGTCCAAGGGCGCGTACCGGGGAAGATTACCTGAAAGCCGACGTCGGCGACCGTCCGGTTGTGGCCGGTTCCGGCGGTCCGTCGGTAGAGTTGCTTCAAAGCCCTGCACATGCAATGGCCGCGACCTTTATGTCGCGACGGCGCCGTGATTCTCGATGGTGTCAACGAACGTCACGCGCTCTAGGCAGGACGTGATCAGTCTATTGCGGATCCTCACACAGTCGAATGAAGGCGGGTTGGAGCCATCCGGGGCGCAGACGAATCCAGCATTCTGCAGCTGCGGTACTACTTCGAACGCCGGCAGTCCATCCTGCAACAATCCGCGTGCCTCGCGGTCAAACTCGACCTGGTCGAGATTGGCGCAGGAAGCGAGTACGACACAAGCGACAAGGGCAACTGCGCCGCGACCGAACCGAGGATTCATGTGATCTCCCAAAGCAGGCAGAGTACCCGAGCGAGCGCCGCCACTAGCCTCTGACGCTGGCCAGCACCCTGACTACGAAGTCGCGCTCAGCATATCCCGTGGGCGACTTCGAAGACGGTAGTTCGAGTTATTCTTGGGTGCAGTCGCAAGCGACTGGCGCCAGCATGGCGGCGGCGTCCTTTTACCAGATGGCTGCTCGGCGTCACAACGCTAGATGGTCACCCCGCCGTCAACGGACAGCGCCTGCCCGGTGACGAACGATGATTCATCGCTCGCAAGATAGACCAACAGCGGCGTGACGTCGTCGACTACTGCGAGGCGGCCCATCGGCTGGCGAGCGACGAAATCGCGCTCCGCCTGCGCCGGATCGGCGCTGGCCGCGATGCGTCCGCGCAGCGACGGCGTGTCCACGGTACCTGGGCAGACCGCGTTGCACCGGATCCCGTGGCGCACGAAGTCCGCCGCGATCGACTTGGTCAGGCCAATCACCGCCGCCTTGCTCGCGCCGTAAACGCAGCGATTGGCGAATCCCTTGATGCTTGATGCCATCGAGGCCATGTTGATGATGCTGCCGCGCCCGGCGGCCAGCATGCCCGGAAGCAGCGCGCGGGTGACGCGGTGCATGCTGCCGACGTTGACGTCCATGCTGCGTGCCCAGTCCGCATCGTCGCAGTCGAGGATCGAGCCGTGATGGACGATGCCCGCGCAGTTGAACAGCACGTCGACCCGTCCGGCTTCGGCCGCGACGCGGCGCACCGCAGCGGCGTCGCAGACGTCCAGAACGCGACAGGTGATGGCGGGGTGGACGAGGCCTTGCAGGGCCGATGCGTCGATGTCGGTGGCCCAGACGTGCGCGCCTTGCTCGGCGAACGCCAGCGCCGCCGCTCGTCCCATGCCATTGCCCGCCGCGGTGATGAAAGCGGTCTTGCCCTGGAGTCTCATGCAGGATCCTTGTCGGTGTCGATCGATGTCGGCGGGGACTCGGGCGCCGCCGCGGGCTCGGCGAGCCAACGCTCCTGCGACGCCCGCAGGTGCGTGAACATCGCGGCCGCGGCCGCCTGCGGGTCGCGCGCCTCGAGCGCGTGGTAGACGGCTTCATGTTCCTGGAGCGCGGTTGTCCAGGTATGCACGTTCTCGGACCGTCCACGCAGGTGCGACGAGATCGGACTATGGCGGCCGTCGAACAGTTCGCCGACCAGCCGCACCAACACGGAGTTGCCGCTCATCTCCGCGATGCTCAAGTGGAAGCGTCGGTCGGCATCGACCGGCGTGCGTCCGCGGGCGTGCTCACGCCGCATCGCGCGCAGGCTGTCGGCAACGCGATCGAGGCCGGCGGGCGTGGCACGCGCGGCGGCCAGCGTGATCACCGCGCCCTCGAGGGCGGCGCGGGCCTGCATCAGCTCGATCGCGCTCTCGCCGAGCGCCGGCGTACCGCGCTCGACCGCGGTGCGCTGCGCGCAGACGTAGACCCCCGAGCCCATGCGGATCTCGACGCGGCCGTCGATCTCCAGCGCGATCAAGGCCTCCCGCAGCGATGGCCTGGAGACACCCAACTGCAGCGCGAGTTCGCGCTCCGGCGGCAGCCGTGACCCGACGCCGAAGCCGCCGTCCTGGATGATGGCGCGGATCCGGTCGGCCACCTGCTGGTAAGACCTGCGTGCATCGACGGTGCGGGCGGGGGACGGCATCTGCAAAAGCCTCTTTGACAGGGATGGTAGCGACCGCGACGTGGTCAGACATCGCCGGACCGCGTTTGCGCTCAGTCTCGCTCAGCCGAGCCGGCAACCTCCCGCGGGTTTGTACTGGTCAGGCCAAATACGTTTTATGGCAAATTGGCTTTACCAATTAATTCACAGATCGCCTTCGTTCCCCTTCGATGCCCGTTTCCAGCCCGTCCGCGCCGCCGCCATTGCTTTCGCTCAGCGACGTGACGAAGCGCTTCTTCAACGTCACCGCTCTTGCGGGCGTCAGCCTCGACGTCCGGCGCGGCGAGGTCCATGCCGTGTGCGGCGAGAACGGCGCCGGCAAGTCGACGCTCATGAAGGTCATCAGCGGCATGTACGCGCCGGACGAGGGCACGCTGCGTCTGGAAGGCGAAGAGATGCGGTTCGCCTCCACGCAGGCCGCGCAGGCGCGCGGCATCGTGATGATCCACCAGGAGCTGAATCTGGTGCCGCACCTCGACGTCGCGGAAAACATCTTCCTCGGACGCGAGCCGCGCCGGGGCCTGTTCGTCGATCGCGCCCGTCAGCGCGCCAACGCCCAGGCGTGCCTCGATCGGCTCGGCGTCGCCATCCGGCCCGATTCGCCCGTGGCCGGGCTGTCCGTTGCCCAGCAGCAGATGGTCGAGATCGCGAAGGCGCTGTCCATGAACGCCGAGCTACTGATCATGGACGAGCCGACTTCCTCGCTCACGGACGCCGAGACGGCGCAACTGTTCAAGGTGATCCGCGAGCTCAAGCACGCCGGCGTCGGCATCATCTACATCTCGCACCGGCTCGACGAGATGGCGGAGATCGTCGACCGGGTCACGGTACTGCGCGACGGCCGCTATGTCGCGACCATGGACCTGGCGGCCACTTCGATCGACGAGATCGTCTCGCTGATGGTCGGTCGCGCGCTCGACGACAAGTTCCCCGCGCCGACGCGCCGGCGCGCCGACGAGACCGTGCTGGCCGTGCGCGGGCTGCGCCGCAAGGGTGCGTTCGGCCCCGTCGACTTCGACCTGCGCCGCGGCGAGATCCTTGGCTTCGCCGGGCTGATCGGCGCAGGGCGCACGGAGGTCGCTCGTGCGGTCTTCGGCGCCGACCGCGTCGATGCCGGAGAGGTGCGGCTGCACGGCAGGAGGGTGGACATCCGCTCGCCGATCGACGCGATCCGCCACGGCATCGCCTACCTGTCGGAAGACCGCAAGGCGCACGGGTTGGCGGTGAAGATGACGGTGGCCCAGAACGTCACGCTGGCCAACATGCGGGCCGTGTCGGGTCGCCTCGGCTTCATCCGCTTCGCTGACGAGCTTTCCGCCGCGCGCCGCTACATCGACGCTTTGGGGATCCGCACCCCCTCGGCCGGCCAGGTCGCCAAGCTGCTTTCTGGCGGCAACCAGCAGAAGGTGGTCATCGCGAAATGGCTGTTCCGCGATTCCCGCGTCATCTTCTTCGACGAGCCGACGCGCGGCATCGACGTCGGCGCCAAGTACGCGATCTACGAACTCATGGACAAGCTCGCCGCCGACGGCATCGGCGTGGTGCTGATCAGCTCGGAGCTGCCGGAGATCCTCGGGCTCACCGACCGCGTCTGCGTCTTCCATGAGGGATCGCTGACGAAGATCCTCGAGACGCGCGACACCACGCAGGAAGAAATCATGCATCACGCCTCCGTGCGTGCCCCGGCCGCGCCGGCGCACGCCCCCACGCTCCAGACGACCGCAGCATGAACGACCGTCAGAAAGATCTGATTCAGAAGTTTGCGGCGCTGGCCGGCCTGCTGGTGCTCGTGGCCGTGTTCTCGACCACGAGCAACTCGTTCTTCACGCTCGGCAACGGCATGACCGTCGCCTTGCAGGTCACCTCCATCGTCTACCTCGGCATCGGGGCGACCTACGTGATCCTGACGGGCGGCATCGACCTGTCGGTGGGGTCCATCCTGGCGCTGTCGGGCGTCGTCGCGGCGCTGGCGGTGAAGGCCGGCGTGCCGGTGCCGCTCGGGATGACGCTCGGCATCGCGGTCGGCGCGCTGTGCGGCGCGATCAACGGGCTGCTGGTGACCCGGATGAAGCTGCCGCCCTTCATCGCGACGCTCGGCATGATGCTGGTGGCGCGCGGCGTGGCGCTGCAGATCACCGGTGCGCGTGCGATCTCGGGCCTGGGCGACGCGTTCGGCGAACTCGGCAACGGCTCGCTGTGGCGGGTGGTCAAGCTCGATGCGCGAGGCTTTCCGGACGTCGTCTTCCCCGGCATTCCGTACCCGGTCCTGCTGATGGTGGTGCTGGCGGTCATCGCCAGCATCCTGCTGACTCGCACCACGCTCGGCCGCCATATCCACGCGGTGGGCTCGAACGCCGAGGCGGCGCGCCTGTCCGGCGTGAACGTCGGACGCGTCGTGATGTTCGCGTACATGGTGTCCGGCGCGCTCGCCGGCCTGACCGGCTGCGTGCTGATGTCCCGCCTCGTCACGGCACAGCCCAACGAGGGCGTGATGTACGAGCTCGACGCGATCGCCAGCGCGGTGATCGGAGGCACCTCGCTGATCGGCGGGGTCGGCACGATCTCGGGGACCGTGATCGGGTCCTTCGTGATCGGCATCCTGCGCAACGGCTTGAACATGAACGGCGTGTCGGCGTTCACCCAGCAGATCATCATCGGCCTGGTCATTCTTCTGACCGTCTGGATCGACCAGATGCGAAATCGCCGATGACGTTGCCCCTGGCCGCAAGGCCTTCTCGAACCGATCCCCACAACATCGAACAGGAGACCGACCCATGACCCGCAGATTTCCCCGCTTGCTGCTGCTGACCTCGCTCGCGCTCGCATCCGCCGGCGCCTGCGCCGGCGAGATCGCCGTGATCGTCAAGACCACCAACTCCAACTTCTGGCAGAACGTCAACACGGGCGCGGACGCCGCCATCAAGGAGGCCAAGGGCCACACCATGACCTTTTCGGGGCCGGCGTCCGAATCGGCCGTGGCCGACGAGGTGAATCTGGTCGAGAACGCCATCAATCGCAAGGTCGATGGCATCCTGCTCGCCGCTTCCGACCCGGATGCATTGGTGCCCGCGCTCAAGAAGGCCTGGGAGGCCAAGATCCCGGTGGTGCTGATCGACTCGGCGGTCTCGGACTCCGGCAAGGCCTACTACCAGTCCTTCCTCGCCACCGACAACAAAGCCGCCGGCGAACTGTGCGCCAAGGAGATGATCGCCAAGGTCGGCACGACCGGCAAGGTGGCCATCATGTCCTACGTCGCCGGCGCCGGTTCCGAGATCGGACGCGTGGGCGGCTTCAAGGACTACCTGCAAGCGCATTCCAAGCTGCAGGTCGTCGGCCCGTTCTATTCCCAGTCGCAGATGGCCACCGCGCTCAACCAGACCACCGACGTGCTGGCGTCCAACGCGGATCTCAAGGGCATCTTCGGCGCCAACGAGCCCACCGCCGTCGGCATGGGCCGCGCGCTGGTGCAGAGCGGCAAGTCCGGCAAGGTCGTCGCGATCGGCTTCGACGGCAACGAGGACCTGCAGAAGTTCGTGCGCGACGGCACGCTCGAGGCCACGGCCGTGCAGAGCTCCTACCAGATGGGCTATCTCGGCGTGAAGACGCTGGCCGACGTGATCGCCGGCAAGCAGGTGCCGAAGTTCCGCGACACCGGCGTCGTGCTGGTGACCCGCGGCAACGTCGACAAGCCCGAAGCGAAGAACGTCCTCTACTGACCGTCCGGCCTGGACGCACGCCACGCGTCCGGGCTCCGCCTCGATCACCATGCAAGCAAGCTCTCCTCGACCCATCGCCGGCGGCCGCCTCGCGCTCAGCGCGCTCGGGCTGGGCACCGCAGCCCTCGCCGGGCTCTACGCGCCGGTGAGCGCGCGCGACGCCGACGAGACGCTCGCCGCTGCGTGGGATGTCGGGCTGCGCTACTTCGACACCGCGCCGTTCTACGGCTACACGCGAAGCGAGCGGCGGGTCGGCGCCTTTCTCGCTGAACGCCCGCGCGATTCCTTCGTGCTCAGCTCCAAGGTCGGTCGCTTGATGCGCCCCGACCCGAGCGTGGTGCCTCTTGACGACGGATGGGCGGACCCGCTGCCGTTCCGCCCGCTCTTCGACTACGGCCGCGATGCGATCCTGCGATCGATCGACGACAGCCTCCAGCGCCTGGGGCTCGCGCGCATCGACATGCTGCTGGTACACGATATCGGCCGCATGACGCATGGTGAGCGGCACGACCGACACTGGGAGGCGCTGACCCGGGGCGGCGGCTTCCGCGCCTTGGAAGAACTGCGTGCCGAGGGGCGCGTGGCCGCGATCGGCCTGGGCGTCAACGAATCGGCGGTCGTTCGTGACGCGATGGGTGAAGTCCACATGGATTGCACGCTGCTCGCCGGCCGCCATACCTTGCTCGAACAACGCGCTCTGGGGGTTCTCGACGAGTGCGTGAAAGCCGGGACCGCGATCATCGTCGGCGGCCCTTTCAATTCGGGCCTGCTCGCGGGCCAGGCGAAGTTCGACTACGCGGATGCCCCGCCGTCCGCACTCGCCCGGGCAGCGGCGCTGCGCGCGGCCTGCGCCGAGTTCGACGTGCCGCTGGAGGCCGCCGCAATCCAGTTTCCGCTGGCTCATCCGGCAGTAGCCTCCGTGCTCTGTGGAATGCGCAGCGCCGCGCAGGTGCACCAGAACGTCGACTGGTTCGAACGCGCCATTCCCGCGGCGTTGTGGGAGATGCTGCGCGAACGGGGGCTCGTCGACCCGCGGTCGCCGTGTCCGCGCGGGAGCGGTGCATGAAGGTCGATGCACATCAGCACTTCTGGCGGCTCGCCGATCGAACGGGCGCCTGGCCGCCAGCCGAACTGGCCGCGATCCATCGCGATTTCGGAGCGGAGGATCTCGCACCGTTGCTCCGCGAGAACGGCATCGACGCGACCGTTCTCGTGCAATCGCTGCCAACCACCGACGACACCGCCACGCTGCTGGAGATCGCACGCAACACCCGCTTCGTACGCGGCGTGGTGGGCTGGGCAGACCTGAAAGCCGCCGACGCGGTCGACGCCATCGCGTCGCTCGCTCGCGAACCGCTGCTCAAGGGCCTGCGTCCGATGTTGCAGGATCTGCAGGAGGACGACTGGATCGCCGACCCCGCGCTGGCGCCCGCCGCCGAGGCGATGGCGCGCCACGGCCTGGTGTTCGACGCGCTCGTGATGCCACGCCACCTCGCCGCGCTGCACGCCTTCGCGGTCGCACATCCGACGCTCGCCATCGTCGTCGACCATGCAGCCAAGCCGTTCATCGCGCGCGGCACGCTGGAGCCGTGGCGCACGGACATGGCGCGCCTGGCCGCGCTGCCGCGCGTGCACTGCAAGCTCTCCGGCCTGCTCACCGAGGCCCCGGCGGGCGCCGGGCGAGCGACGCTGCAGCCCTTCGTGCAGGCGGCGTGGACGCTGTTCGGGCCGCATCGACTGCTCTGGGGCAGCGACTGGCCGGTGCTGCGGCTCGCGAGCGACTACACCGCATGGTGCGCGCTGGCCGAAACGCTGATCGATGCCGTCGATCCGCCGCCTTCGGATGCCGACCGCGCGGCGCTTTTTGGCGGCAATGCCGCCGCCCTCTACCGACTCTGAACCTCCTCATGCTCACCGTCCTCTGCGAAACCCCCGGCCGCCTCGTCGCCCACGATCGCCCGCGCCCCGTGCGCCAGCCCGGCGAGGTGATGCTGCGCGTCAAGCGAGTCGGCATCTGCGGCACCGACCTCCATATCTTTACGGGCAACCAGCCCTACCTGGCCTATCCACGCGTGATGGGACACGAGTTCTCCGGCATCGTCGAGGAGACCGATCCGGCGAGCCCGCTCGCCGTGGGCGATGCGGCCTACGTGATGCCCTACCTGTCGTGCGGACGCTGCATCGCCTGCCGCCAGGCCAAGACGAACTGCTGCACCGACATTCGGGTGCTCGGCGTGCACCGCGACGGCGCGCTGACCGAAATGCTGTGCGTGCCGGCCGCTTTCGTGCACGCGGCGACCGGCGTCAGCCTCGACCAGGCGGCCATGCTCGAATTCCTCGCCATCGGAGCGCACGCGGTGCGCCGCGGCGAGATCGCGCCGGGCCAGCGCGTGCTCGTGGCCGGCGCCGGCCCCATCGGGCTGGCCGCGATGCTGTTCGCGAAACTGCGCGGCGCGCGCGTGACGGCGCTGGACACGCGGCGCGATCGGCTCGACTTCGCGACGACGCACCTGGGCGTCGAGGCGGCCGTGCCGGTCGGCGACGGCGACGAGGCGGAACTCGCCCGGCTGACCGACGGCGAGTTCTTCGACGCCGTCTTCGACGCCACGGGCAACGCCAAGGCCATGGAGCGCGGCTTCCGCTTCATCGCCCATGGCGGGCGGTACGTGCTTGTCTCGATCGTGCAGGGAGCGATCGCCTTCTCGGACCCGGACTTCCACAAGCGCGAGGCCACGCTCCTGAGCAGCCGCAACGCGACGACCGAAGACTTCGAGACGGTGCTCGCCGCCATGCGCGCCGGCCACGTGCCCGACGCGGCGCTCGCCACGCACCGACTGGCACTGGCGGACGTCCCGACGGCGTTCGAGCGCCTCCTCGACCCGGCCGAAGGCGTCATCAAGGCCATCGTCGAATGCTGAGGAGCTGACGATGCCGCTCGGACATCCCGTCCTGCAATTCGGCACGAGCCGCTTTCTGCAGGCCCACGTCGACCTGTTCGTGTCGCAGGCGCTCGACGCGGGCCAGGCGCTTGGCGGCATCACCGTCGTGCAGACGAGCGGCAGCGCGCAAGGCGCGGCACGCGTCGCAGCGCTGGCGGCAGGTCGCGGCTATCCCGTGCGGCTGCAGGGGCTGAGGCACGGGCAACAGATCGACGAGCTCTGCGATTGCCATTCCGTGCGCGCGGCGCTGAGCACCGCCACGCACTGGAACGAAGTGCGCCGCGAAATGACGGAAGGCGCCGTGCAGGTCGTCGTCTCGAACACCGGCGATGCAGGCTGGCAGCTCGCCGACGTGGACGGCGCCTATCTCGTCGCGCCCGGCGCGGCTGCACCGCAGGCGTTTCCGGCGAAGCTGCTGGTGCTGCTGCACGACCGCTGGCAGGCGCAGCCGGACGCCGCCCTCACGTTGCTGCCCTGCGAACTGGTGTCACGCAATGGCGACCGTCTGCGCGACGTGGTCGCCAATCTCGCCCGGACGTGGCGACTGCCGTCGGTGTTCGAGGAATGGCTGCGTGGCCACCTTGCCTGGGGCAACTCGCTGGTCGACCGGATCGTGTCTGCACCGCTGGAGCCAGCCGGGGCGATCGCGGAACCGTATGCGTTGTGGGCGATCGAGCGGGCCGAAGGGCTGCTCCTTCCCTGCAGCCATCCGGCCATCGTCATGACCGAGGAGCTCGGCTGGTTCGAACGGCTCAAGCTATGGCTTCTCAACCTGGCGCACACGGTGCTCGCCGAACTGTGGCTGCGCGAGGGTCAGCCGGCTGATCGGACGGTGCTCGAGGCGATGCACGTCGCAGCGTGGCGTTCGACGCTGGAAGGCGTGTGGACAGACGAGGTGCTGCCAGTGTTCGACGTGCTAGGGCAAGGCGACGCCGCGCGTGCCTACCGGGCCGACGTCCGCGAGCGGCTGCTCAACCCGTTTCTCGCACATCGGCTGGCCGACATCGCCGGCAACCACGACCAGAAGAAGGCGCGCCGCCTGGCGCCCGTGGTCGCGGCGGCCCGCGAGCACGCGCCGGCGCTGGCCCAACCCTGGCTGATCGGCGCCCTGGCGTCGTCCGGCCGCACCAACGAGGATCCGTCATGAAACGAATGGGCATGGTCATCGGCATCGCGCCCGAGCGAATCGCCGAATACAGGCGCCTGCATGCGGCGGTCTGGCCGACGGTGCTGGCGCGCATCGCGGTCTGCAACATCCGCAACTACACGATCTTCCTGCGCGAGCCCGAGAATCTGCTGTTCGCCGCCTGGGACTATCACGGCACGGACATCGCCGCCGATCTCGCCGCCATGGCCGAGGATCCCGAGACCCGTCGCTGGTGGGCGCTGACCGACCCGTGCCAGCAGCCGCTCGCCAGCCGCGCGCCCGGCGAACACTGGGCCGCCATGGAGGAGGTGTTCCATGTCGACTGAAACCAACGCGCCCGCCGTGCTGGTGCTGCATCCCGACGATAACGTCGCCGTCGCGCGCGTCGCGTTGGCGGCGGGCACGGTGGTCGACGTGCCTGGCCGCGGCGCGCTCGCGGTGCGCGACGAGATCGCGGCCGGACACAAGATCGCCCTCGCGGCGATCGCCGCGGGGGCCGCGGCGCGCAAGTACGGCCAGATGATCGGCAGCGCGACCACGTCCATCGCGGCGGGCGAGCACGTCCACGTGCACAACCTCGACATGGGTGATTCGCATCCGCTGCACGGCGTCGGCCATGCCTACGTGCCGACCCGTCCCGTGGACGCGCCCGCGACCTTCGAGGGCTACCTGCGCGCCGACGGCCGTGTCGGGACGCGCAACTTCGTGGGCGTGGTGTCGAGCGTGAATTGCTCGGCGACGGTCTGCAAGGCCATCGAGAAGATTTTCGCGGGCGACGCCATGGCCGCATGGCCGGGCGTTGACGGCGTCGTTGCGATCACGCACGGCGGCGGCTGCGGCATGAGCGGCCGCGGTGAGGGCATCGAGCTGCTGCAACGCACGCTGCGCGGCTATGCGGCGCACGCCAACTTCGCGGCTGTCCTGATCGTCGGGCTCGGCTGCGAAGTCAACCAGGTCGACGGCCTGGTCGATCCGCGGCTGGCGGCGATTCCCGGCCGGCTGCGGACGATGACTATTCAGGACGCCGGCGGCACGCGCGAAGCCATCGCGAAAGGCGAGGCGATCGTGCGGGAGATGCTCGGCCTGGCGACTACCGTCCGCCGCACGACGCTGCCCGCGGACCGCCTCGTCGTCGGCCTGCAGTGCGGCGGCTCGGATGGCTATTCGGGCATCAGCGCCAACCCCGCGCTGGGCGCCGCGGTCGACCTGCTCGTGCGCCACGGCGGCACCGCCATCCTGTCGGAGACGCCCGAGATCTACGGCGCCGAGCACCTCTTGACGGCGCGCGCCGCGCGGCCCGAGGTCGCGGAACACCTGATGGCGCGCCTGCGCTGGTGGGAGGACTACACCGGCAAGAACGGCGGCGACATGAACAACAATCCGTCGCCTGGCAACAAGGCAGGCGGCATCACCACCATCCTCGAGAAATCGCTCGGTGCCGTCGCCAAGGGCGGCAACACCGGCCTGATGGACGTGGTCGAGTACGCCGAGCCGGTCACGGCGCACGGGCTCGTGTTCATGGACACGCCGGGCTACGACCCGGTCTCCGCCACCGGCCAGGTCGCCGGTGGCGCCAACCTCATCTGCTTCACCACCGGACGCGGCTCGACGTATGGATGCAAGCCCACGCCATCCATCAAGTTGGCCACCAACACCCCGATGTTCGAGCGCATGCGGATGGACATGGACTTCAACGCCGGCGAGATCATCGACGGCACATTGGACGTCGCGCAGGCCGGCGAGCGCCTGTTCCGGCTCATGCTGGCCACGGCCTCCGGCCAGCGCACGCTGAGTGAGCAGCACGATCTCGGCAACAACGAATTCGTCCCATGGCAGCTCGGCGCGGTGATGTGAGCGCCAGCCGCCAGCTGGACGTGCTGACCGCCGGCGAGGCGCTGGTGCTGCTCGCAGCCCAGGACGCAGGCGAGTTGCGCGCCGTCGAGCGGTTCCGCAGATTCAGCGCCGGAGCGGAGCTCAACGTGGCGATCGGCCTCGCGCGCCTGGGCCTGCGTGTCGGCTATCTCACTCGCCTGGGCGGCGACGCCTTCGGCCATTTCATCGCCGAGGTGATCGAACGAGAGGGCATCGTCGGCGCCTTCGCGACCGTCGATCCGGGCAGTTCGAACGGCTTCATGTTGAAGTCGCTTGCCGAGGACGGCGCAGACCCGCAGATCGAGTACTTCCGGCGGGGCTCGGCGGCAAGCCGCATGCACGCCGGCGATCTCACCCGTCTGGACACCACCCGAACACGCCACCTGCACCTGACCGGCATCCTGCCCGCGCTGTCAGCGGGCTGCGGCGAACTGGCGCAGACGCTCGTGCACCGCGCGCGCGAGCAAGGGAGCAGCCTGTCGTTCGATCCCAATCTGCGCCCGCGCCTGTGGCCGGACCGCGAGGAAATGATCCGGTCCATCAACGCATTCGCGGCACTCAGCGACCTGGTACTGCCGGGCCTGGCCGAGGGGCGCCTGCTCACAGGTCGAGCGCACCCCGACGACATCGCGGCGTTCTACCTGGAACTCGGCGCACAGGCCGTCGCCGTCAAGCTCGGACCGGACGGCGCCTATTGCGCAGACCGGCACGGACTTCGCACATATGTCCCGGGCGTCCCGGTGACGCATGTCGTCGACACGGTTGGGGCGGGCGATGGCTTTGCGGTCGGCATCGTGAGCGGTCTGCTCGAGAAATTGCCGCTGGCAGCAGCAGCACAGCGTGGCTGCGCCATAGGGGCACGCGTCGTTCAATTCCCGGGAGACTGCGACGGCCTGCCCACGCGAGCGCAACTTCGAGTTTGACCCCATCGACGTTGCGTTTCAGCCTTTCTTCGAGCCATCATTGACGGGCTGTCGCGCCGGAGTCGCCGTGAGGCCGGCAGGGATTGCAGTCATACCCGTAGTCGCCAAGAAGAGCCAAGGCGCCTTTGCGCTTTTGAGCGGCGCGCCGGTTTGATCGAAGCAAACAACTGATCGCACCGAGACAATCCATGGGGTCGCGTAGGCGCCGATTGCCAACACCAGGCAAGCGATCAGGGTTGGATGCATGATCGGCGGCGAAAAGAAGCGTCTCAAGAGTAGCTCCTTCGCTGGCCGATTGCGCCAGTTCAGAGACCAGCACGGCCTGGCAGATCAGCGTCGCCCAGCAAGCCGGTGGGATGGATACGGCCGGTCATTCAGGCCGCCAGGGAGCGGACGTCTGTAACAGACGGGTATTGGCCGAACT
>Ga0302157_10005428_pt1 | contig 13493 bp, 12 predicted proteins | sample I_Bog_N3_3_FD_193502 | JGI IMG/M metagenome (GOLD analysis project Ga0302157, IMG submission 193502) | Peat permafrost microbial communities from Stordalen Mire near Abisko, Sweden - I_Bog_N3_3 | ecosystem: Environmental > Terrestrial > Soil > Wetlands > Peat | place: Sweden: Abisko, Stordalen...
CGGAGTGAATAGGGTCAGGCCTTCGCGATGATTATCGACGACCCGCTTGGCACGGGCCTGAAAGGGTTTTGGTGGCGGCAGATCATCCCGAGAGTTGGCCATCGGTATCGGCCCCTGCGCCACAACCCCCGCCGCAGCCTGAATCAGGACCAAAACCAGTAGCAGCGCTCCCGAATATACGAGCATTGTCAGTTCAACGGTCATCTTTGCCTCCCCCAATTGTTGGTCCATTAGCGATCCCAATCGCCAGTGCGTCAAGCCTGAGAGCCCGGCGCCATACGAGGACCGGCCAACTGACAACAACTTTAGATTGACAAGCTTCGGCACGATGCGTAACGAGATACCGATGGCGTATTGACCCGGGTTTTGGAAATCATGCGTAAGAACGCCGTAGCTGTATTGGCCTTGGTCGGCTGCTTCAACGCGGGCCAGGCCAAAGCCGGTGACTCATCCTGCGACTTCTTCCAAAACGCGGTCATCGGCACCCGCTGCGCAGCCACAATCGGCCTGACGGCCGGATTGGACTATAGTGCGCTCAGGAATACATACGCCTTCACCGGGCCCAACCAGAGCATTCGGTCCAATCAAGACTCGGACAGCACGAGCGGCTCCTTTGCAGCGAGTTGGACGCCAACGAACTGGTTCACACTGAGCTTTAGTTCCGGCTACGGCGGCGTCAAAGACAGCTTGAGCTATCAGACCAGTTTCTATGGGATCTACCTGCCGCAAACCTTTTCGGGGTCGGGTAGCTCCAGCTATGGCCACGTCGGGTCACAGACCTTGGTTGGCAACTTCAACCTCTACGACTCCGGTCCTGGATCGCAGCGCATTGTATTGAACTCATTCGTGGGCAGCTCGTATCAGCCATCCTTCACGGCCAGTCTGCCGACTGGCGGCACCGTCGCCTATTCAAGCAACACGAACGTGTATGGCGGCTTTACGGCCTACGACTCCTTTCGCATCAGTCGGGATTATTCCATCACACCCTCTGCCTCTACCCAGCTCGATCACAACTCGCGCGGCAACAACGATCTGTTGTACTCAAGCGCGAAGGTCCTGGTATCGAACGATCAGTATGGGATTGCCCTCGGGCCCATGGTCCAGGCGGCGTACTGGCTGAGCAGCGACGACACCCCGAACCACGGATCGTCACAGTATGGCGCCGGGGGATCGTTGGTGTATCAGCCGTTCCGCGCTGCCTCGTCCGCACTGCTGAACGGAATTATTCTCGAAGGGTCAGCCCTGCACTCGCTCGGCCAAGCCGCCTTCATCAATCAGCCTGGCTGGAAAGCCGACGAGTGGTCGTTCTCGGGCACCGCCGCCGTTCACTTCCGCTACTGATCCGATTCACAGTTACGTTGCCCGTCAGACCGTCGTATGAACGGGGCGCTATCCGCTGCGCGGCGTACACAGCCGCTCAACACCGAGAGATGTGAAGGCGCGCTGCAGCCAATCGCCGGTGAATCGCGGGGGATCGGCGAGGCCGGTTGCTGCACCGACGCGTCATTATCGCGTGCCAAACCAGCCGGCCAAACCACCCCTGATGGGGCGGCTTGGTAGGCTGGCTCGACAATCCGCTGGACGGCTACCGATATTGCAGCCGAGTCGCAAAGACTTACGCACCACCGGGCAGCGCTTGATGGCGCCGGTGGTCACGTCATGGCATCACGCCAAGGCTCGGGACGCAAAAGACCCCGCTAGGGGTCTTTTGACTCTCAAACCGCGTCTTTTGCCGCCTTGACCGGGCGCGCCCGGACGATCTTGCGGGCCGGCTTGGCCTTGAACGTCATCGGTTCGCCGGTAAAGGGGTTGGTACCCTTGCGCGCCTTGGTCGCCGGCTTCTTGATCACGACGAACTTGGCGAAGCCGGGAACCAGGAACACGCCGGACTTCTTCAGCTCCTTGTAACCGACGCTCGCAAGCGTCTCCAGAACGCCCTTGACGTCCTTCTTCGCAACTTCCGTCTCGCCAGAGATCTTCTCGATCAGCTGCGACTTCGTCATCTGTACGGCCATATTGGCTCCCTAAGTTGATTCGTGTTGCGGACAGTATTTCGAAATACAGCCGGAAACCGCCGTATCGCACGATCTGCACAGATTTGTTGCTGAAATCGTGCCTTGGGGGCGCGCAGACCACTGTTTTTTAGGTGTTTTCGCGATCCGCAGGCGCGAAGATCCCTGTTTTTAGGGGTTTTCGCGATCCGCACCGACCGCAGCGCCGCGCCGGGCGAGTTTTTTGGCTACTGATTCGGACGGCTGATTCGCCTGAAAACGCGCTAGCTGCCCGCTTCTATCTGCGCCAGCGCGGCATGGAGAAACCCGTCCATCCGCTCGGCGACCTCGTGCTCCGAAACGCCCTGTTGCGCGAGATCCGCAGCCACCTTGCGCAAGGTGTCGCCCAGGCCGTGCCTTCCACATCCGCGGCGACGAGCCCCCTGGCGTAACTCGCGGCGGCATCGCCGGTCAGGCCGAGCTGCGCGGCGGCCCAGTCGCCGAGCATCTTGTTGCACCGCGCGGTCGCCTTGAACCGCAGCTCTTCGTCGTGAATGAATTTGGCTTCGAAAGCCTGTTCGCGTTTCTCGAAGGTTGTCATGATCTGGATATCCGGATGTGTGCTGTGTGTCTGGTCGTCATCGGGCTAGAAAGCGGTGGTCGGAAGCAGACTGACGCGGATCGACTTGTAATGGTCGAGCATTGCGATGGCGCGATCGAGTTCGTCGCCGGGTGACTGCTTCGCCAGGCCTTGCTGCATCGCTTCGATCCGGGCCTCGAATCCGGCGAGATCGAAATCTCCGACGGGCGTGGCCGATTCCGCCAGGATCGTGAGATCCTCTTGCGAAAACTCCGCCAGACCTCCGAGCACCACGAACCTGTCGCGAACGTCCCCGGCGATGGCCGTCACCAGCCCCGGACGGAGCACCGCGACAACGGGGGCGTGGCCGGCCAGGACGCCGAAATCGCCTTCCGCGCCCGGCAAGTCGACCTGGTCGACCTGCCCCGTGAACAGCAGCCTCTCCGGCGACACCAGGCTGACCTGGAAAGTTGACATCGTGCCTTCCGCTTCCTTCGGTTGCCGCGGACTTCACCGACCGCTGCCCGGCGGCGCTGTCGGCCGCGACATCGGCACCGCAGGGGTGATCATGTCATTCCAGCATGTTGCCGCGGTGACAAGGGCCGGAATCAGACCGCCTGCGCCATGTCATGGCGTTCCAGCTCCACGCCGGTTCACGCTGACATGCAGCGATCGTCCCTCCGGGCTTTTGCATAAGGCGCGACCACCTCTCCGCCTCCGCGAGCCAAAGATCCCTGCTGTCCGGTTCACGCCTGGCGAATTGCCGGCACAGCGCTGCACGCGCACTGAACTCCAGATGGCTGGTCATTCACGCCTCCCTGCCCGAGAGTACGGAAGATTGCTATCTAGACGGGTGACGCAATGGCTACCTTGATCTGCGTCAAACGTTCCCGCGGCAGCCGGGAAACTTCGCCGCGCGCGAAGCCGTGAATGCCTGCCGCGAGGCGGCGCACTCGGCATGGCCACCGAACGATCGTGCTGGGCGGCGCAACCTGCCAGCAGGTAATTTTCGTTGCCGGCCGGATTAGGAAATGACTCCATCCGCGGAAGTGTCGTACCGTCCGGCCATGTCCGCCCCGGCCTCGACCAGGGCAGCCGATATTGTTGCGCTTTCAGGAGACTTTCGATGGGTTTTTCGCGTCTGGATATGAACCGCCGCGCCGTGCTGATGACGTCGGCGGCGATCGCCGCCAATGTGCTGGACCCGATGCGGGCCTTCGCGCAGGAGACGCCGCGCAAGGGCGGCGTGTTCACCGTCCACTACGGCGCCGAACAGCGCCAGCTCAACCCCAGTATCCAGGCCTCGACCGGGGTCTACATCATCGGCGGCAAGATCCAGGAGAATCTGGTCGATCTCGACGGCAACGGCCAGCCGGTCGGCGTGCTCGCGGAAAGCTGGGAGGCCTCGCCCGACGGCAAGACCATCACCTTCAAGCTGCGCAAGGGCGTCACCTGGCATGACGGCAAGCCGTTCACCTCGGCAGACGTCGAATTCACCGCCATGAATATGTGGAAGAAGATCCTGAATTACGGCTCGACCCTGCAGCTGTTTCTCACCGCGGTCGATACGCCCGATCCCCAGACCGCGATCTTCCGCTACGAGCGGCCGATGCCGCTCAATTTGTTGCTGCGCGCGCTACCGGACCTCGGCTACATCTCGGCGAAGCATCTCTATGAAACCGGCGACATCAGGCAGAACCCGACCAATCTCGCCCCCGTCGGCACCGGCCCGTTCAAATTCGTCAAATACGAACGCGGCCAGTACATCATCGCCGACCGCAATCCGGATTACTGGCGTCCCAACGCGCCCTATCTCGATCGTATCGTCTGGCGCGTCATCACCGACCGCGCGGCGGCGGCGGCGCAGATGGAAGCCGGCGAGCTGCTTTACAGCCCGTTCTCGGGCCTGACGATTTCCGACATGGCGCGACTGGGGAAAGATCCGCGCTTCATCGTCTCGACCAAGGGCAATGAGGGCAACGCCCGCACCAACACGATCGAATTCAATTTCCGCCGCAAGGAGCTTGCCGACGTCCGCGTTCGCCGCGCCATCGCGCATGCCATCAACGTGCCATTCTTCATCGACAATTTCCTCGGCGATTTCGCCAAGCTGGGTACCGGGCCGATCCCCTCGACCTCGACCGACTTCTATCCGGGGGCGAACACCCCGCAATATCCGTACGACAAGGCGAAAGCGGCCTCCCTGCTCGACGAGGCCGGCTACAAGGCCGGCGCCGGCGGCGCGCGCTTCTCGCTGCGGCTTCTGCCGGCGCCCTGGGGCGAGGACATTTCGCTGTGGTCGACCTTCATCCAGCAATCGCTGTCCGAGGTCGGGATCACGGTCGACATCGTGCGCAACGACGGCGGCGGCTTCCTCAAGCAGGTCTATGACGACCACGCCTTCGATCTCGCCACCGGCTGGCACCAGTATCGCAACGATCCCGCGGTCTCGACCACGGTCTGGTACCGCTCCGGCCAGCCCAAGGGCGCGCCCTGGACCAACCAGTGGGGCTGGGAAGACGCGGCGGTCGACAAGACCATCGACGACGCCGCCACCGAGGTCGATCCGGCGAAGCGCAAGGCGCTGTATGCCGAATTCGTCAAGGAGGTGAACACCGAGCTGCCGGTCTGGATGCCGATCGAGCAGATTTTCGTCACCGTCATCACGGCCAAGGCCCGCAATCACTCCAACACGCCGCGCTGGGGATCGGCCAGCTGGCATGATCTTTGGCTTTCCGCGTGACCTGAACTCCGACAAGATGTCCCTATGCGCATCTTGAGACTCGCGGGGCGGCGGCTGGCCGCCTCGATCCCGACCCTGTTCCTGATCCTGATCGGCATCTTCCTGCTGCTGCAATTCGCGCCGGGCGACACGGTCGACGCGATGATGGCGCAGATGGGCGGCGGCGACGCCGCCACCGCGCACGAGCTGCGCCAGTTCTACGGGCTCGATCTTTCGGTTCCGGTGCAACTCGGCCACTACCTCTGGCGTCTGGTCCGGCTCGATCTCGGCTTCTCCTCGATCTACGGCAAGCCGGTCGCCGAGGTGCTGCTGGAGCGGCTGCCGCCGACCATCCTGTTGATGACGGCGTCGCTGTCGTTTGCCTTCTTCTTCGGGCTGGTGTTCGGCGTGATCGCCGCGCGCGGCGTCAACCAATGGCCGGATACGGCGATCTCGATCGTCGGCCTGATCTTCTACGCCACGCCGTCGTTCTGGTTCGGGCTGATGGCGATCGTGGTGTTTTCGATCTATCTGCAATGGCTGCCGGCCGGCGGCTTCGAGGACATCGGTGCGGTGCAGACCGGGATCTGGCGCACGCTCGACATCGCCCGCCACCTCGTGCTGCCCACTTTGACGCTCGGGCTGATCTTCCTTGCGATTTACCTGCGCATCATGCGCGCCTCGATGCTGGAAGTCCTCAATCTCGATTATATCAGGACCGCGCGCGCCAAGGGGCTGGACGAGACGAAGGTGGTGACCCGCCACGTGTTGCGCAACGCGCTGTTGCCGATGGTGACCTTGATCGGGCTGCAGGCCGGCACCATGCTGGGCGGTTCCGTCGTGGTCGAGAGCGTATTCTCGCTCCCGGGGCTCGGCCGCCTCGCCTATGAATCGGTGGTGCAACGCGATCTCAATACGCTCCTGGGAATCGTCTTCGTCTCCGCGCTGCTGGTCATTCTGGTGAATTTCGCGGTCGACCTGATCTATGCGCGGCTCGATCCGCGCATCGTGGCGGAGGGCTAGAGCATGGACGCGGCAAAACGCTATTTCCGCAGTCCGGCCGCCGTCATTGGCCTCGTGTTGCTGCTGATCGTGGTCGCGATGGCGATCAGCGCCAGTTGGCTCTATCCGCACGCGCCGCTGTCGCTGGCGGGGCGTCCCCTGATCTGGCCGTTTTCGAATCCGCGTTTTTTGCTGGGTACCGACAATTCCGGCCGCGACATCGCAGCCCAAATCTTTTATGGCGCGCGTATCTCGCTGCTGATCGGCGGCGTCGCCACCGCGATCGCGATTTCGATCGGCGTGCTGATCGGCGCCTTCGCCGGCTTCTATGGCGGCTGGATCGACAACGTGCTGATGCGCATCACCGAGGCATTCCAGACCTTGCCCAATTTCGTGCTGCTGCTGGTGCTGGTCGCGGTGCTCGGCTCGACCTTGACCACTGTCACCATCGCCGTGGGCGTGGTGTCGTGGCCGGCGCCCGCGCGGCTGACCCGCGCCGAGTTCCTGTCGCTGCGCAACCGGGAATTCGTCCAGGCCGGGCGGACGCTGGGCATGCGCGACCTGCAGCTGATTCTCGGCGAGATCCTGCCCAATGCGCTGCCGCCGGTCATCGTCTATGCCAGCGTGGTGATGGCGGTGGCGATCCTGCTCGAAAGCGCGCTCGCCTTCCTGCATCTGTCCGATCCCAACGTCGCCTCCTGGGGCAACCTGATCGGCCTCGGCCGCGATGTGCTGCGGGTGCAGTGGTACGTCTCCGCTATTCCCGGCATCGCCATCCTGGTGACGGTGCTGGCGGTGTCGCTGGTCGGACAGGGACTGAACGACGCGCTCAATCCGAGGCTGAAGGGCCGATGAGCGAAACGCCTGCCGCGATCCTCACGTTGGACGGGCTCGGCGTCCGACTGCCGCCCGGCGCCGACCGGCCGCAGGCGCTGGCCGGCGTGACGCTGTCGGTCGCCGCCAACGAAATCCTCTGCGTGGTCGGCGAATCCGGATCCGGCAAGTCGATGATGGCTAACGCCATCATGCGGCTGTTGCCGCAGGGCGTGACCATCGATGCCGGTCGCGTGCTGCTCGAAGGCCGCGATCTCGTCAGCGCCAGTGCGGCCGGGATGCGGGCCGTGCGCGGCGCGGGCATCGCCATGATCTTCCAGGAGCCTATGACCGCGCTCAATCCGCTGCGCACCATCGGCGACCAGATCGGCGAGATGTTCTCGATCCATACGGGTCTGTCGCGCGCCGCGATCCGCACAAAAGTGCTCGCGCTGCTGGATGACGTGCGCATCCCCGATCCAAAAGCCGCCGCGCGCGCCTATCCGCACGAATTGTCCGGCGGCCAGCGCCAGCGTGCCATGATCGCGATGGCGCTGGCGCTCGATCCCAAAGTCCTGATCGCGGACGAGCCGACCACCGCGCTCGACGTCACCACGCAGGCGCAAATTCTGGCGCTGATCCGCGACCTGCAGCAGCGCAAGAAGACCGCCGTGCTGTTCATCACCCATGATTTCGGCGTCGTCGCCGAGATCGCCGACCGCGTCGCGGTCATGCAACACGGCGCGATCGTGGAACAGGGCGAGGCCGCCGCGGTCCTGCAGCACCCGCAACATCCCTATACGAGGCAGTTGATCGCCGCCGTCCCGCCGTTGACCGCGCCGCCGCCGCGAAAGCTCTCCGACGACATCATCCTGACCATCGATAACGTTTCCAAGACCTATCGCAGCGGCGGATTTTTGGGGCGTGGCGCACGGGTGACGCCGGCGGTGAAGAACGTATCGCTAAAACTGCCGCGCGGCGCGACGCTCGGCATCGTCGGCGAATCCGGCTCCGGCAAGTCGACGCTGGCCCGCTGCCTGGTCCGGCTGATCGACCCCGACCAGGGTTCGATCGTGCTGGAGGGCAAGAACTGGGCGAAGATGACGCGCGAGGACGTTCGCCGCGAAACCCGCCATATCCAGATGGTGTTCCAGGACCCGTTTTCCTCGCTCAACCCGCGCCGCAAGGCGGCGGAACTGGTCGCCCAGGGTCCGATCGTGCACGGCACGCCGCCGGCCAAGGCCATTGCCGAGGCCAGGGAATTGTTTGCGCTGGTCGGGCTCGATCCCTCGGCCGGCGACCGCTTTCCGCACGAATTCTCCGGCGGCCAGCGCCAGCGCATTGGCCTTGCCCGCGCGCTCGCGCTGCATCCGCAAGTGCTGGTCGCGGACGAGGCGGTCTCGGCGCTGGACGTCTCGGTACAGGCGCAGGTGTTGCGACTGCTCGCGGATTTGCGCGCGCGGCTCGGCCTCTCCATCGTCTTCATCACCCATGATCTCAGGGTCGCGGCGCAAATCTGCGACCTCGTCGCAGTCATGAAGGACGGCGAGGTGGTGGAGCATGGCCTCGCCGCCGACGTGCTCGGCCGCCCGCAGCATCCCTATACAAGGGCGCTGGTGGATTCGATCCCCGGCGGCGAATTTGCGCGACGGCGCGAGGCAACGCTGTTGGCGTGACGGCGGCATTGCTCCAGCTCGTTATGCCCGGCCTTGTGCCGGGCATCCACGTTCTTGCCGTCTCGCAGCAAGGAAGACGTGGATGGCCGGGTCAAGCCCGGCCATGACGGAGAACGAATGGGCATCGTGATGAGACGCAAGGGGAGACGCGCTACGCAATCTCCCGCGCGTCGCGGCGGCGGTAGACCATCAGCATCAGCGGCGCGAACGGGCGGATCAATCCATGCGCGGGGATCGGCGCGGGATCGGAGAACGGCAGCGCCAGATCCTGTTCCGGAACGCCGCGCACGGCTTTTGACAGCTCATCGCCGAGCGCGATCGCGAGCGCCACCGCGCGGCCGTTGCAGCCGGTCCAGCCATAGGCGTCGGGCCCGAGCCGATGGATGCGGGGCAGGAAATCCGTGGTCATGCCGACATAGCCATTCCAGACGTAGTCGAATTGCACCGGGCCGATCTGCGGCCACAGCCGTTGCAGCCGCTCGGTCACGCGCGCCTTGATCCGTTCGACCTTGTTGCCCGGGCCGATCACGGCGCCGCCGGTGACGAGGCGGTTGCGGGCGTCGTAGCGGGCGAAATAGAGCTCGCCATGGCTATCGGACATCGCCTGCCGGCCGGGAATGATGGTCGCGCGCGCGGCGTCGGACAACGGCTGCGTCGCCATCTGCCAGGACAGGATCGGCATGGCTTCGTGGGCGATATCCGGCATCAGGGATTTCGAGAATTCGCCGGTATAGGCGTTGGTCGCAAGAATCAAGGCCCGGCCGCTGATCTCGCCCTTCTCGGTCTTGACAATCCAGCGGCTGTTCTTCCGCTCGAAGCCGGTCGCCGGCGAGCGCGCATAGATGCGGCAGCCCTGTTCGATTGCCACGCGCGCGAGCCCCCGCGCCAGCGCCAGCGGGTTGATGTGCCCGCCGCTCCTGTTCCAGAAGCCGCCGAACCAGGCATCCGATCCCAGCATCTGGCGGGTCTGGTCGCGCGACAGCAATTCGACCGGCGCGCCGAATTTCGACCATTGCCGCACCCTTCGTTCGGCGATCTTGATGCGGCCCGGCGAATGCACCGGCTGAACCCAGCCAGCCTGTTCCTGCTCGGCCTGAATCTGATAACGCCTCGCAACATCGAACAGGGTCTGGGCGCTGTCACGCAGCAGGCCGACGAAGCGTTCGCCGACCGCGCCGTGTTTGGCTACGATGTCGTCCGGGTCCGGCCGCGACAAGGTCGGGATCACCTGCCCGTTGTTGCGCCCCGAGGCGCCCCAGCCCGGCTCCATCGCCTCGACGATGGCGACGTCGACGCCGGCCTCGCGCAGATGCAGCGCGGTCGACAATCCGGTAAATCCCGCGCCGATGACGATGACATCGGCCTCAGAAGTGCCGACCAGTTCCGGCAGATCGGGACCGGCCGGCGTCATGGCGGCCCACAGCGAATCGGGCGAACGGATATGGGCGCTGTTCATCGTCATCTTTCCTTTGCCGACCGGCGCGCGCATGGCACGCCCTCGAACGCGTCGGCTTGCCGCCGCCGGATCGATCTGGTTAGCTTAGTACGCTCATTCACGCCGGGGAAACAACAGAGTGGCACTCAAGAACGTCGTCGGAATCGATCACGCCGTCATCATGGTCCGGGATCTCGACAAGGCCGCCGAGAACTGGAAGCGGCTGGGCTTCACCGTGTCGCCGCGCGGCACCCACAGCGCGCATATGGGATCGGGCAATTACACCATCATGTTCGACCCGGACTATATGGAATTGCTCGGCGTGCTGGTCGAAACGGAACATAATGCTCCGGCGCGGGCGTTTCTCGAAAGGCGCGAAGGCATCGAGCGCGTCGCCTTCACGGCGGTGGATTCGGCTGACGGCGCCGAGGAAATCCGGGCTCGCGGCTATGCGCCTATCGGCCCCACCGATTTCGAGCGGCCGGTGACGATGCCCGACGGCAGCCTGTCGGCGGCCAAATTCCGCACCTTCCAGTGGCCGGTCGCGGAAGCGCCGGGCGGCGTGCGCATCTTCGCCTGCCAGCACAAGACGCGCGAGACCGTCTGGATTCCCGAACTGATGAAGCACGCCAATGGCGCCCGGCGCCTGAAGCAGGTGGTGATCGTTTCGCCGGAGCCGGCCAAGGACGCCGCGCATCTTTCGCGCATGATCGACCGCGAGGTCAGGGCCGAGCCGGACGGCGCGATCGCCGTGCCCTCCGGGTCCGACCGCGCCGATTTCGTGTTCATCACCAAGGCGCAGCTCGGCCTGCGATATCCCGGTGTCTCGATGGACGGCCTTCCGGAACGCGGCGGCGCCGGTCTCGTGCTCGCGACCTCCGATCTCGCCGCAGCCGAGAAGGCGGTCGGCGGCGCGGGCGTGCACAGCGCCGGCGCGGTCTGCGTCCCGCCGGCAGCGGGCAACGGCACGCTCGTGGCCTTCGTCGCGGCGTAATACGTGGAATCACAAATCGGTGTTGCCGCGGCTGACGTTGGAGAACTACCCTTCGAAGGTGCGCGCTCCCAAAATATCGAAAAACAACCCCATGCAAAGTAGCAGGCGGCCGGCATGGACACGTCGAGAGCAGGTTGACACGTCGGGCAAATCAGGGGCATTTTTCGACCATCCCGAAATCCTGTAACGCCCGTCGCTCCGCAACCATGCGGTGGCAAGCGACTTACCTTGTCACACCGTTAGCACTAGCGACCGTCTGGACTTATTTTTGCGGTACCGACTCCGGCGTCGATCCGGGCGCAAGCTCCGGGAGGCGGTGGACGCTCTGGCCGATATGGCCGATTTCCCGCGACATCACGGCATCGCACCAGATCCGGAATCCGGCCTCGCGCGCCCGGTCGCAAAACACATAATCCTCACCGACGATCGCGCCCTGGGCATCGACATCAAACCGAAAGTAGGGTTTGGAGAGCTTTTCAAAGACATCCATCTTGATCAGCAGGCAGCCGGTCGGAATGCGTTGCATTTCGAGAAGATCGCCCGACAGAACGGCCGGCTGCTCGGCGAGCTTGGTGCCCAGGATCTCGAACGGCGCCACACGCTTGGTATAGGTGGCGCCGACGATGTCCTTCTTGTGAAGCAGCAGGCGGAACAGCGCGGTCGACGGGAACATCATGTCGCTGTCGAGGAAGAATATGTAATCCGCGCCAAAACCCCTGGCCAACTCAACGCCGTTGTTGCGCGCCTGCGCCACAATGGAGGATTTGACCGTAATCAGCTGCAATGGCAACCCGGCAGACGCCATGCAGAGCTGCGCATACGCCATGGCAAAGTCGGCATGCACCATGTCGCCCGAAGGTACGGCAATGGCGACACGAGGGAGCGGCGGCGAATCCATTTCCTGATGATCCACGGCTGGCGCTGGCGGGTCAATCGTCATTCCGGCGATTGGCTGCCGACGCCAGGATGCGAAAATCTCATATGCGGAATGGGTCCGGCGGTTCCGCCGGACCCATATCAAGGCGTGCTGTACTAGACCTGATAGTTGATCAGCAATGCACTCATCGATGCGGCGGACGCGCTGGAGGTTCCGCTGGCGCCGTAGGTCGCGGCGGTCGCCTGTGAATCCTGAAGCAGCTTGAGGAAATCCGCCATGATACTGCTGACATCGCTGCTGGTGCTGCTGGACGACGTGCTGCTGGTCGAAGACGTGCTGGCAGCGGACAATAGATCCTGGATCGAAAATCCGGTGCCGGTCGAGGACGTACTGCTGGTTGAAGAGGTGCCGCTGCCTGACAACAGGATCTCGATGTCGAACCCGGTACCGGTCGAGGACGTGCTGTCGGCCGACGACCCGCCACCGGACGGCGGTGGCCCGGACGGCGGACCACCGGCGCCCTGCGGACCCCCCTGGCCTCCGGGACCGCCGGAGAAGGCATTCGTGAAGACATTTTGCAGCTCGGTCGCCTGGGCGCTGGTCAAGGTGCCGTTGCTCACCTCGTTGGCGATCAGGCTCGTGATCTTGGTGTTGATGCTGCCCGGCGCCGGCGGCTGGCTGTTCGACGACTGGCTGGCCGATTGACCGCCGGTCAATGCCGAGTTGATATCGGTGAGCGCGGTGGACAAGGCGCTCTTGTCGCTGGAGCTGATGGTCCCGGCGGATACTTCCGACTGCAGCTCCTGCTGCAGCCTTTGAAGCGGTGAATAAGACGTGCTGCCTGATGTCCCAGAGATCGAAGTCATCGTGTGCCCCGTTTGGTTAGACGTTGCGACCCTGGGCTTTCATCCTTAACCGGACCTTTCCGTCCCGCTGCGGACATGTTGCGATACCTTGCTGAGGCACCCTCAGCAACATTCAGAGATAAATTTCCTTGAGACCGTTCGCATGGCAATGCGCCCGGCCCGCTGCAAACTGCTTGAAATATCGTCCTGCCGAACGTCCGTTGTCCGCGGTCAGCGCCCGGTATAGTTGGGCGCGCGCTTTTCGACGAAGGCGCTGAGCCCTTCCTGGCAATCCTCGGTCGTTGCGACCAGCGCGAAACTCTCGGCCGCGTTCTCGATGGCGCGGCGGTAATCCGCATCCATCGCGCGCATGAAGGCGTCGCGGCCGATTTTCATGACAATCGGCGATTTCTGGGCGAAGCGGCGCGCGATGGCGCGCGCACGATCGAGTGCTGTGCCTTTGGCGACCACCTCGCTGACGAGGCCCATGCGGAACGCGGTCGCGGCGTCGAAGGGATCGCCGAGAAACAGCGGCCCGAACGCCTGGTGCTTGCCGAC
>Ga0302157_10005429_pt1 | contig 13493 bp, 16 predicted proteins | sample I_Bog_N3_3_FD_193502 | JGI IMG/M metagenome (GOLD analysis project Ga0302157, IMG submission 193502) | Peat permafrost microbial communities from Stordalen Mire near Abisko, Sweden - I_Bog_N3_3 | ecosystem: Environmental > Terrestrial > Soil > Wetlands > Peat | place: Sweden: Abisko, Stordalen...
TGGTCAGAGTCGCCTTCACTGCGTTGGCCGGCCTGGTCGACCCTAGTATCGACGGGCCGGTGCTGGCCACGGTGCTCAACGCCTTGGTCACCTTGGGCGTCGTGTTGTGGGTTTTCTGGCGTAACAATTGGCCGTCGGGGCGACCTGAGCTTGTCCTGCCCATGCGGGCCACCATCTCGACCATTTTGGCCCTGACCGGTTACTCCACCCTGGTGGCCGTAGACACGCTCATGGCCCGCCACATCTTCCCGGTCCAGTCGGGCAACTATGCCGCTGCCGTTACCATAGGCCGCATCGCCCTGTTCATGCCCATGGCGGTGACCGTCGTCGTCTTCCCTCGCTTTGTCAGCGACGAAGGGCGCGGGGCGCGGGCTCGCCGGCTCCTTGGCATCGGCCTGGCTGGCGTCCTCAGCCTGGGCTTCGTCACTACGGCGGTGCTGGTTGTCGCTCGTCACATTTTTGTAGACGTTCTGTTCGGGTCCCGCTACGGAGGCACAACCGCGCTGGTCGGCCTACTGAGCGTGGAAGGAACTGTCCTAGGCGCCGTTGCCCTGCTGACCTATTTCCACCTCGCCCGCCGCTCGCTTTTCTCCGCTGCTCCCGGCGTTGCCACTGTTGCTGTGGTCGCCGTGAGCTTATTAGTACGCCCCGGTCCCGCCCCGCTGGCTCGGCTTATGGTCGGGGTCTCAACTGCCGCACTGGTGGTGATGACCATCCCCGCCCTGACCGGGCACTCGGAGCACAAGCTCCGGGCCGGGCCGGCATGAGCGTTCCCGGTGCGGCGGCAACCCCGAACGGTGAGATCGGCGCGGACGCGTCAGCGGTCCCCGAGCCGGGCCCGTACGGCCCACGAAGACGAACCACACCACACCACAAGACCGGGGCGTCCTCGGCGGCGAGCCCGAGTCAGTTGGCTCAAGACTTGCCCGGAAGGTGGGGTGGGCGGTTATTCGGCCAAATCTGCCGGCCGCCTCATCGTCGGCTCAACCGACCGCTGAGTTGTCCAGGACGGCGGGTTTGACGCGCTCGGTACGCCCAACCCGCGCAGGCTCAGGCCTTTGGAAAAAGAGCACCTTCCAGGTATCGAGGGCTTGACGGAGAGCCCTCACGGTGGCGTCGTCGAGTGGCTCGGCGGGGTCGACACCACTGACCAGCACGCCAGGGTGGCCAGGGAACGGCTCGACCGAGATGCTTACCGGTCCCGAACGGAAGACCCATGAGAGCGGCGGGGGTTGTTCAACAGTCATTGGCATGCTGCATCCTTCTTTTCCGTGGGCCGTGACGGGCCCAATAGCCGACTAAATCTATCAACTCTATGGCAGCATGGCAACGCCTAATTGTAGCCTGAACTACCTCGTATGTTCATCGCCACCGATCGGTTGGCGCATCGCCGGGCGCCGAGCCCACGCCATCGCCACGTCAGCGCTCACTAAGCCCGTGACCAGGTCGTACGTCCTTGACGGATCGGCCCGGCACTCAGGGTCGTCGCCCACCGTGGGCCCTACAGCGCGCTCGGCAGCGTCGAGCGGCTGGTGACGCGCGTGGATGGCCGGCCCCCGTCGGCCCGAGGCTCCCGGTCGTTCTAGCCACATCGGGAGCCGCCGGCTTATGGACCTCGCCCAGACGGACTGGTTCAGACAGGGGACCACTGGCGCCGCCCATCGGCAGGCAAACCAGAACTCAGACAGGACGGTTGCGCTAGCCCCACACTCCTAAATATCGACCTTGCGGACAAGTGGCCGGCCATTGGGGTGCCCGACCGCCGTCCGCCCCCTGACGGCTTCGCCGCCTAATCTTCAGGAGCAAGTCTGTGCCAGAACCATTCCCTTCACGTCTCGGCAGTGTTGACGAACCTATGGGCCGACCCGACAACACGCCGAAAACGGGAGCAGACGTCGTCATCATCGGCGCCGGACCTGCGGGCTTGACGGCAGCTTACGAATTGGCGCGGCGGGGCCAAGTCTTTACTATTCTGGAAGCCGACGACCAGGTGGGCGGGATATCGAGGAGCGTCGAGCGAGACGGGTGGCGTTTCGACATCGGCGGCCACCGGTTCTTTACACCCCTCGAGAAAGTGATCGACGCCTACGCCGAGGTCGAGCAGCGGCACACCCTCGGCAAAGTGGTGCTCATCCCGTAACAGGGCCTGGCGGGGACGATGACGAGTTCGTCCACTTCCTGTGCAAGGCCGATAAGGACGTGCCAAAGGCGTGGTCGTACATGTGATCTTGCAACTACGGTACCCATGGCCATGACAACGCCGAAGCTTGGTGGCAAACACTCCTGTTTTCATTGGCATTTCAGGTCTACGTCGAGCTTCCGTCCGCGACCTCATCGCCGCTACAGAGGCGTGGCTGGCCGTCCCCAAGCCCTTCATCTGGACGGCCAGCGCGGACGAGATCCTGGAGAAAGTCCGCCGCGTCCCGGTGGCCCTTGGCCGGATCACCGCCTGATAGTGGAACACTCCACTAGGGTTAGGTGAGCCGTCAAGCCCAACAAGCAAGGCAATGTCCCAGAGCACTGCTCGTAGGGCAACACCGCATAGGCTCTGGGGGCGAGACCACATCATCGTCATACTCTCCGAGAGGAACCCATGAAGAAAGTTTTCGTTGCCGCCGCTGCGGCGTTGTCTGTCGCCGCAGCAGCCACCTCCGCAGTTGTCGTGAGTGCAGGACCGGCCAGTGCTTCTGCCGCCGGGGCCCAGTTCACCGCCGATAGGGTGGCCCTGAGCGTGGCCAGCAGTACTTTCTCTCAGGCATTCGAAGCCTGGGAAAGAAGCGGGGGATCATATGCCGGGGCTAGCTCGTTCGTAAACGCGTACGTCTCGGCTATGGAGGCCCAGGACCACAAGCTTCTTAGCCAAAGTTGGCCGGCAGGCACGATTGCCGATATCGATGCGGTCGTGCGGGGCGATGCAGCCGTGGAGGGTGTTGTCGGAATACTATCCGGCCTGGCCTCCTCATCTTCGGACACCGACTGGTTCATCGCTTACTCCCAGGACGCTTCCACTGCAGTGGCCGACGCTAACATCGTGCGCCACGACCTCGGGCTCCCGCTGGCGTCATATTCTTGATCGGCTGGGCTCCGCACACCAACCAAACGAACCGTGAGGGCTGGGATTCCGCCGTCATGCCTTGCGGACGGTATCGCTCCGTCATCGTCTCGTCCGGCGGCCGTGTAGCCCTTTTTGGCGGTGACGGCGCAGCCGGACGCCACGGCAGAAGCTAACTGTTCCAGCGGAGCACTCAGTGCCTATGAGCCGAGGATGGGCCAATTGCTCGGGAACGGTGGAAGCTCCGTCGTGAAGGCCTGGGGCGGCCTGTCAGACGACGAGCTGCTCGCCGAGATGGTGAAGGCCCATGCTGCTCACGCAAACGTGGACCGGGGCGTCGCTCAACACGTCGCAGCGCTTAGGGCGCGAGGAGTGAGCTGGGCGCGCATAGGCGAAGCACTCGCCATGACCCGTCAATCGGCCTGGGAGCGGTTCTCCGGCGACGAATAGGGCAAGAACGGCCCAAAAGCATGATGACCCGTCGGCCGCCTGGAGGGCCTTCTACGCCCGGCGCGCCGCTGTAGAGCGGATGTTCTCGACCATCAAGGGCTTGCCCAGACGTAACTGCACAAAGGAAATGTTGGCCTCAAGGGGGTAGGCCATGTCGAAGAAAGGAGGCGCTGGGCTCAAGAAGCCAGGCTCATGTTGTCCCAGTAGATGACCGTGCCCTTGGTCGCTTTGGAGTAGTCCGGTTCCATACCGGCGTAGACCTCACTGGCAGTAGGTTTGATCCCGGTGAGGGGGAGCTGGGTCCAGGTGTTGGGCACCAAGGTGACCCACGGGCCATTGGCGGTGTCAACGTAAGAGCCGCTCGATGTCAATAGGTCGACGCCTATGTCCACCTTCACCGCGGCGGTGGCCCGCACCCATATGTAGGCGGAGTAGGTGTCGGCCGAGCTGACGGGAGCGTACCAGCTCGGGTTGTCGTCCAGGTCCCAGCCGCCGCTGGAGGAGCTCGTGGTCTGGGCCAGCGCCCACGCCGACCCGGGGTAAACCACGGTTGACTCGCGGGTCAAGGTGCTGCCCCAATAGTCGGCGGGGACGGCCGAGCTCGCAAAATTGGGGTCGGGGACCAGGTTTGACGGCGGGACCGTGGTGGTGGGCGGGACCGTGGTGGTGGTGGTGGGCCGGACCGTGGTGGTGGTGGGCGGGACCGTGGTGGTGGTGGGCGACGTGGTGCTGGTGACGGGCGCCTCGTAAACGACAGCACTGTTGTCATCGTCCCCGAAGAACACGTCGCCTTGAGCGTCCAGCGCTACCCCCCCGTTCTGGGGGTAGTTGTCCAATCCCAGGTTGAAGACTTCTGTCCCATTGGCCGTGTACGCCCCCGTGGCCGAGTTGCCGGTCAGCTCCATGACCCGGCCGTTGCTGGCGTCGAAGACGAACAGGTCACCGCTGTGGTCGACGGCGACCCCGGTCGGCTCGTACAGCTGGTTGAGCCCCGTGCCCGTCCCCGCCGTCCCGGCCACGACGAGCCCGGTCGCGGCGTAGGTGCCCGTGCTGGCGTTGTAAAGGTACTCCAGGACGTCGCTGGCCGTGGGGTTGGAGACGAACAGGTCGCCGTTGGGGTCCAGGGCGACCCCGGCCACCCCCGTGATGAAGCTGTCGTAGTCCGTCGGCAGTTTGCCGGCTGGAGGTTCGGCTACCACGGTCCCGGAGGCAGCCCACGTGCCGTTCGACGAACTGTAGGGGAACTCCAGCACCTCGCTGCCAGTGGCGGCGAAAAGATCGTAGTGGCTGTCAAAGGCCACCGCCGTGACGGCCAGCGAGGACAGCTGAGTGGCCCCAGGCACGGCTTCGCCGGTGACGGGGTACCCAGAGGAGCTGTAGGGGTACTCCAGCACCCCGGTCGTGGTCTGGGCCACGAACAGGTCGTTGTTGCCGTCCAGGGCGAGCGCGTTGCCGGCGGTCGCGGTGACCAGCGTGCCCGTGGCGGAGTATGTCCCCGTAGAGGAGCTGAAGGGGAACTCGAAGACCCCCGCCGGACCTCCACCGTTGGAGACGCCGTCGCTCACGAACAGGTTGCCATGGCTGTCAAGCGCGACCGCGCTTATCCCACCGTTCGTGCGCCCGACCTGGGCCATGATGGTGCCGAGGGGGGTGAAGGTCCCGGACGGGCCAGGGACAAGCTCCAGCACCATGTCCCACACGGTCTGGCTCGGGTCTGAGGTCTCGCTCGTCTCGGCCACGAACAGGTCGCCGCTGGGGTTGAAGGCGAGGCCTTCAGGGCCCAACACGGCGCTGGGGCCCACTTCGGTGCCCGAGGTGGCGTAGGTCCCGGTAGCCGAGTTGTAAGCGAACTCGGCTACCTCGCCGTAGCCGAGGTAGCCGTACGACACGAAGAGGTCGCCGCTGGCGTCAAAGGCCAACCAGCCGGTCGGGTCAGGGAACGTGGCTATCTGCGTCCCACTGGTCGAATAGGTGCCAGGGGACGAGCTGTAGGTGTACTCCATGACCCGGGCGTTGGCGTAGTCAGCGACGAGCAGGTTCCCTTCGGGGCTCAAGGCGACCGAAGCGGGAAGTTCCAGCTGGTTGCTCTTCGTCCCGCTGCCCCCGGTGCCAGCCACTTCGGTAGCCGTCGTGGCGTAGCTGGCGGTGGCACTGCTAAAGGCGAACTCCTCCACGCGGTTGTTCGACGTGTCTGCCACAAAGAGGTCACCCTTGGCGTCGAGAGCTATCCCGCCCGGGTCGTCGAGCTGGTTGAGGCCCGAGCCAGCCACCCCGGTACCGGCGACGACGGTCCCTGACGACGCGTAGGTGCCCGTCGAGGCGTTGTAGGCGTACTCCACTACCCGGTTGTTGGCACCGTCGCCCACGAAGAGATCCCCATGGGCGTCGAGGGCCACGCCACTAGGGTCGTTGAGCTGGTTGAGCCCCGAGCCCTCTCCGCCCACCCCGGCGACCACCGTGCCCACTTTGGGATAGGAAGTTGGTGAGCTGGGGACGTACTCGATGACCCGGTTGTTCGCCTGGTCGACGGCGAAGAGGTCACCTTTGCTGTCGACGGCCACCCCGTCGGGGGTATTGGCGAAGTTGACCGAGTCGAGGTTACCGATCTGCCCGGCGCCGACGCCGAACGCGTCCACCCCCGCCACGGGGACGGGCGCGCCTATTCCCGCCGCGGCCGCCCCGCTTGACGACATGGACAACATGGCCGCCACCATTGCTGCGAGGACGAGGGGCGTCGCCCTCAACAGCCACAGCCCTCGAGTGACAGAACTGCGACGAGGGCTCTTCAACATCGGAAACTCCTTTTGGTCCGGACGCTTCTTTCGCTGGCTGCTAATGGGCGCCGGTGCACCAGCATCGTAGAAATGCAGCAGTAGGTCCACAACCCTGGGCCCCCGTGTTAGCCATTATGTTTCCCCGGCCACCACGGAGAGTGTTTGACAGGCGTCAATATAGTGAGTCCAGGTTTTCGCGGGTATCCCGGAAAAGGGCCCGTTTGATAATGTGGGGGACGGGAAAAAACAGGGAAGTCAGGAGAAATAGTGGACAGCGGTGAAGGGGCTTAGAAGTTAGGGCACAGGCTCGACGAGCCCTGGCCTCCGTTGGACCGGGCCACCTTGGAATGGGCGGCCACGATTTTCCGAAGTCACTTCAAGTCGATCAAACCGGGTTCACCGAGTACAACTGGCTCCGAACCCCTTGCGCCGTAGCCTTGTGGCCGCTCGTCCCATCGGAGCAGACGAAGGCAGGCCCGACGACCGCTAATGGGAGCGCCCGGCACTCCTCCGTGCTCATGGTGCCCCAGGCAGCGGCAAGACCAGGGACATCGTGGCCTTAGGTGGATATTTGGCAATACTTGCCCTAATTTCTCCTCCGCTGCCGCCAACTGTTCTTTAATGGCCTCGTACTTGGCCAGGTATTGAGCAACTGGCAGGGAACTGGCATTAGCTTCAAGAAGGCCCTGTTCCTTTTTTGCCTCGGCCAACTCAGCCAAGGCGGTCGTGATCCCAACGTCGTCGGTGCGGCGTAGCGCTAGCCCCCCAAACGGGACGCAGGCCCGCTCCGTTCGCGGGTGGGCTCCTTGGCCCCGAGACCCCTACACCCCCCCCACCAGCCTCTTCGCCTACGCGCCACGCCCGACACCAGGGTCCTCCCCTTCCCGGGGGGGCGGCCCGGACGGCGGCACGGGCCTGATGTCATGGAGAGGGCCACCACAGCCGGGCTTGACCTGGTGCGGCCCATCTCCGCCAGCCAGTGGCTACCGCGCTCCCGCCATAACCGTCACTGCCAAATGTGAAGATGGTGACGTCCCAAATGTGAAGACGTCCTTGTGCCCTCGGTGGGTTTCGAACCCACGCCGCCGGCTTCGGAGGCCTTCCATCTATCGCCATGAAGCCCTTGTAAAGCCGCCAGCGTCCCGCGGGATGCCCGTAGCCTTGCCGATCCGGCGCCAGCTGTACCCGGCCTCCCGGACAGCGGCAACAGCACGAGCGAAGCGCGCATGCGCCTGGCCGGCAAGCCTGGCGCTGTCAGCGACCTGACAAAGCTGGACCTCGTCCTGCCGGTGGCGGTGGCGCCTACCCGGGCCTGGTACATGCTCTGCGCCTGCGTCCAACAGCCGGCGCGGGGGTCCCATATCTCGGCTGACGCCAGCGCCCCCGACGGCCCGCCGCCCCCGGCCACCAGCACCTCACCGTCGGGGAGGGTGGCGATGGCGGCGAAGGCACGGCCAGTGTTCAGGGGCCCGGTCGAGGTCCAGGTGCCCGGGCTGGGGTTGGCCGCCCACGGCCCTCCATGGCCATTGTTGTTGCAATTGTTGCCAGGGCTGCCGTTATTGCCACGCCCGAGACGTGAGCCCCGAGCGCCGAGGCGGCGCCGGCGACCGGGCGGAGGTCGCCGGTCGGGGCGTCATTGGGGCCGGTTGAGGCTTGACGCCGTGGGAGCAATCACTGGGCTCAACCGTGGAGTGCGCCTAACGCGTTGTTGGCTCAGACCCGGATGACCCCGACGCCTGGGATGGCGTCGTAGTCACGGTCCTGAGTGACGACCGGGATCTGCTCAACCAGTGCGGTGGCCGCCACGAGCGCGTCGAGGGCAGGCACCCGGCGGCCTGCCAGACGAAGGGCGGCGACGATCCGATCGAACTGGCGTGCCACCTCAGCGTCAATCGGCAAGGCGTCCCAAGTCGACTCGACAGCCGACAGCGTCGCCACGCGTGCAGGACGGTCAGCGCCGTTGGCCATGAGCACGCCGACGGTCAGCTCGGCCAGCGTCACGACCGAAACCTCGGTCTCGGTCACACCTTCCATCTGGCCAAGGGGTCGCCCGGGCTCCCTCGCAACGAAGAACGAGGTGTCGAGCAAGGCCCTCATATGTCGTCGGTCGTGTCGGGCAACATACCCCGCACGTCCGCGAGGAGCTCACGGTCCGCGGCGTGACGGGAGGCGACGGCGCTCGCCTCAGCCACTGGTACGACTCTGCGCCTGCGGAGCGGCACGATCTCAGCGACCGGGCGCCGGTCGACTGTGACAGTCAACCGCTCGCCGGCCTCAACCCGTCGGAGCGCTTCGCTGACAGAGTTCCGCAATTCGCGGACGGATATGGAACTGCCCACAAGGGTCGGTGTAGCACATGTGGCTATATGTGCCTCGCACTGGAAAAGCCAAGGTTGTCTGTCTGTTATGGGACGCGCCGTAGTCGCTGCTGGCCCACCTGAGGTATTGGCCGCTCAAGAGCCATGGCGGCGCGCTGCGTCCCGGGCTTGACCGCCGTCCCAGGTACGCCCACGCAGGAAGCCCCGGGCTCGGGGTCGTCGACGGTCAACAGGGCTCGCTAGTGTTCCGTCGAATGTCGCGTCGGCACCAGCCACGAGCCTGAGGTGCCACGGGAAAGGAGCTACATCAAATTGATCCGCCGCCAACGGGGCGGGCTCTCAAGGCACCTGAAGCTAAGGAAGAGGTTGCGGGATGAGCCGTGCAGCACTACAGCGGGCCCGTCGAATCCTGTCATCGATCGTGACGCGCGCTCTGGAACGTTCCGGGGTGCGCTGTGCAATCGTGACATCCGCCTGGCGCTCATCGGCCAGGCGATCGGGTCCGCCAGCCAGTACCTGATATCGACGGCGCTGGCCATCTATCTGGTCAGCTCGCTCGGAGCGGGAAGCCTCGGCCTGCTGGCGCTGCGATACGTGCCGGCTGCCGTGCTCGGTCCTTGGGCCTCGATCCCCACCAGCCGGCTCGGGCCGCGCCGGGCGCTGGTGGTGCTATGCACCGGACGCGCGCTGGTAATCGGCGCGGCCACGGTGGCGCTGGCGACCGGGGCCGCGCCCATGCTGGTCGTCCTGCTCAGCGTGCTGGACGCGGCCTTCGCGACTGCCTGCGTGCCAGCGGTGGCGATCGTGCAGGTCTCGGTGGCGCGGTCGCCGTCGGAGCTGGCCGCTGCGTCGGCGATGACCTCCAACACCAAGTCAGTCTTCGAGGTGCTCGGCGGCCTGATCGCCGGGTTCGTCACCGCCTTGTTCTCCTCTGCGGCCGTGTTCGGCCTCGCCGCGGTCGTGACGGCCATCGCTGGCCTGACCTCACTCGGCTTGAGCGTGCGAGGCATCCAGCACGGGTCTCGAAAGAACGGCGCCTCCGATTGGCGGTTGATCCTCGACCGGCGGATCATGCCCCTGACCGCGATGGTGATGCTCCGCGCGTCCAACCGGGCCGTGTGGGTCGGGCTCGCGGTGTTGGCGGCCCGCGGCTTCCTGGGGATGGGAACGGCCGGCGTAGGCACGCTCGTCACGGCCGCCGGCGTCGGCTCGATGATCTCGATCCCGGTCGGCGTTGCCTTGATCGGCCGTCGGCGGCTGGGTGCGATAGCGGCGATCGCGGTCATAGGCATGGGCGTCTCGCTCGTTCTCGTCGCGGCGTCTGCCAGCGTCCTCGTCGCGCTCGCCGCGATTGCGGCCTGGGGCCTCTTCGGAGCGATATCGGATATGTCGATCGGAGCGCTGATCCCGCGGGCGTCCAGAGGGCGCGTCGGCAGCGTGGTGTCAATGAACGAGACGATCAAGAACTGGATGCAGGCTGCCGGAACCGCGCTGGTGCCGGTGTCAGTTACCGTTCTCGGCACGCGCTCGGCGATCGCGCTCTGGGGCGCGCTGCCGGTGCTCGGCGTGCTTCTCGCCAGGCGCGCGATCGACCGTGTCGACGAAGACGTCGTCGAGCACCTCCGCGTCGTCGAGCGCGTGCGAGCGATCCGGTTGTTCCAGCACCTGCGGGTGGTCGAGCTGGAGCAGATCGTCGCTGCGCTCAAGCGTCGGCCTGTCGCGGCCGGGCAGGTGGTCGTGCGCCAGAGCGACCCCGTTGCAGAAAGCCTGTTCATCATCGACGCCGGCGCCGCCGATGTGACGGTGGGGGGCGCGTGGGTGGCCGACCTCGGCCCGGGGGACCTCTTCGGTGAGATCGCGCTGCTGCACTCGGTCCCACGAACGGCGACGGTCACGGCCACCATGGACACGGTGCTGCTCGAGCTCGGACGGGACCCGTTCATCGAGGCGGTCACCGACTATCAGACCGGCCAAGAAGCGTTGACGCTGTCGTGATCCGTAACTCACGGGCGCATCTCATTATCCGACGCGCTCGACGCGATGCCGGCTGCTGCGAGAGCTGAGTGGACGTACCCGTGGCCGGCTGGCCGAGCTGGCGACGGTCAGCGACCGCCCCGCCGGGACCGTGCTGTGCCGCGAGGGTGACACCGCAGACTCGGTCTTCTCCTGCTCGAGCAGGTGGCCCGGCTCGCCAAGTCCACCGCACAGCTGACTGCCGCAACCGGGACATTCACGCCGGGCACCAGTCGCTACGCGTTCGGGCTCAACGCAGCTTCCGGCGGGTTCATCTACGCACCAAGCGCGCTCTACTTCGCATCCTCTCCCAGCGGGCCTGCCGAGGGGCCGTTCCTCGCTCCCGCAGATCCGATGGGAGTCGCAGCGCAATACCGCAGCGAGCAGAATTTCGACCCGTTCGGGATCAAGGCGATCTACGAAGTCGAGGTGCCACTGCCGCGTCCGGGTGTCTATGCGCTGCTGGCATTGACGCGGGCCCCGCACGGTCTGATCAGCTCATCGAGCGAGATCGCCGTCGCCGCTTCCTTTCCGATCCCCGCCGTCGGCCAGCGACCACCTGCGATCGAGACCAACACGCTAGCCACGGTGCACTGAGACATCACGCTACTCACAAACCGCATTCCTCCCGAAGACATGCATGCCGTGTCGTTCAACCAAGTGCTCGGCAAGCGGCCGATTGCGCTGCTGTTCTCCACGCCGGCGCTGTGCACGTCCAGAGTCTGCGGTCCAGTGAGCGACATCATGGTCGAACTCCAGCACCGTTCGCGAGCCAAATCACGTTCATCCACCCAGAGATATTCTCGTCGACAACCAGCCACCCAGAGGACTACACCCACAGATGAAGGCTTCCACCTCGAGACCGAGCCGTGGCTGTTCACGATCAACGCAAAAGGCATCATCGCCGCACGGCTAGAAGGGGCGTTGGGCATAAACGATGCTCGCAGAGCACTCGAAGAGGATGTCCCGCTTCCTGTTGAACTTCGGCGATGGCCCCGCCTCTGGCTTTACACCGGGGTTGTGACCGTCTTGGCCGCTTTGGCCTCAACTGAGCCAAGGAACTGGTCTGGGGTAAGGAGTTCTGTCACTGAAACAGCTTGGTCGCAACAAGGGCACGGGCCCCCAGGGGCCGAGCCTGCGGCAGAACGCCTCACAGTCGTTGCAATATTGGTCGCCGAGGTAGCGCTCCTCGCAGAGCGGGCACTGGTAGACGGTCGCCGCCTTGGCGACCACAGGCTTTCGGTGTTTGTGGCCAACTCCGGCGACGGGTCTGTGACGGAGTTGTCAGCTTAGGTGGTAAACGGCGTCAGCGCCGAGAAGTCGCCTTATCATCGCGGTGGTGACCACCGGTGCCGGTGCGCCCAGGGACTCCTGGTTCAGCCCGAAGATCGAGGTGCGGACGTCGTCCGTCGAGGGCCGCGGCTCTTTTGCAGTCCAACGCATAGATCCCGGCGAGGTAGTAGAAGTCTGGGGCGAGCGGTCCGAGGGGAAGTTGGTCGTCACCTATACGACTGACCGAGGCCTGGCCGAGAGGGCTCGTGCCAAGGGCAAGGACGTCAAGCAGTGGGACGATGACCTGTACGGCATCGAAGACAGGGGAGCCGACGAAGGCTATTTTCTCAGCCACTCGTGCGACTCCAACCTCTGGTTCAAAGACGCCTTCAGCTTGCTGGCGCGGCGAGGGGCCGAGCCTGGCGAAGAGCTGACCATCGACGGCTTCGGGTACGGCCCTGGGCCGGGGGCGGTCGCCGTAGGGCCGATTTGGAGGAACGTCCCGCTCAGCGCCGCGAATCGGAAGTGCCGCGACGTGAAGTGGCCGCTCGCGCAGTTGGGTTTGCAGTCGTTGGCGGAGGTGACGACGTCCGACGGCGAGTTGAACTCGGGGTACGGGAGCAGCCCCGTGCCGTAGCCCTGCAACGGCACCACCTCCCAGTTGGCAGCCGGCTTGCCGATCACCAGGCCGCCCCAGCCGCTGGCGCCGGTGATGTAGAACGCGACGCCCGACCGGCCAGGGGCCAGGTCGAACGACCGCAGCCACTCGGGCGGGGCTTTGCTCGCAGCCGTGAAGTGCCCGGGTGCCAGGTACACCGAGCCTGAGGCCAAGGCAATGTGCAACAGGGCTCGCCACCGCGGTGCCCGGTACTCGAGGACCTCCACCGAGCTGGGCGCAGCCACCCGCGCTTCGACAACGGCAACATCAGTCAGGCGCCCGTCGACGTTCAACCATGGCGACGTGACGGAACGCTGGTAGCCGGCGACCGCTTTGGCCAGGGCCGCCTCGGGGCTCGCCGTGGCCAGCCGAGGCGTTGGTGTGCCGTAGCTGGCTGGTGCGGCAAGGAAAACGAGGCCGAGGGCCGCTACGGGGCCGAGCCAAGGCGCGACGTGGGCTGACCGAGCTGTCACGGCGACACCGTACCGGGTTGGCGTTGTCGGGAGAGCGTCACGGCGTAGGTCCACTGCGAGGCGGAGCCGACCACTCACCCGAGGCGGCCCGACCGAGACGCAGCGTCGTTCACCGGTCGCTCCAGCAAGCGCCGAGCCACGGTTTAGCGCATCTCCGCCAAGTGGCCCCCGGGCAGGCCAGAGTCCCGAACACGGGAGTTCGGGAGGGTGGTCTCTCTCGTCAGGGTCAGCGACTACAGGTAGCAGTTGGCCACGAAGAGGTCGGGCCCGTCCAGCAGGGGCGCGACCAGGTAGTCGACCCGGCAAGCTGGGCCGGAGACCGTCCTGACTACGGCACCAGTAGATATGTCCAGCTGTTCGAGGGAGGGTCCCCAATGACGAACAGGTCGCGACGTTGGCAGATTTGCTGTCGGACCAAGCCCTAACGGTGACGGTCCGCCTCGCCCCCTCCCAATCTCCTCCCAATCTCCTCCCAATGATGAC
>Ga0302157_10005430_pt1 | contig 13492 bp, 10 predicted proteins | sample I_Bog_N3_3_FD_193502 | JGI IMG/M metagenome (GOLD analysis project Ga0302157, IMG submission 193502) | Peat permafrost microbial communities from Stordalen Mire near Abisko, Sweden - I_Bog_N3_3 | ecosystem: Environmental > Terrestrial > Soil > Wetlands > Peat | place: Sweden: Abisko, Stordalen...
GACGACAGTGGCCACACCGGGACGGCGATCCTGGCCTACGCGGCCAAGTACGCGTCGGGCCTCTACGGGCCGTTCCGCGATGCCGTCTCGGTGGCGATCGCCGACGGCGGGGACCGCCGGGGGTACCAGCAGGATCCTCGCAACCGGCGGGAGGCCGTGTCCGAGGCCGTCCTCGACGTGGCCGAGGGGGCCGACCTGGTCATGGTCAAGCCGGCGCTGTCGTACCTCGACGTCATCACCGACGTGCGCGGTGCCGTCGACGTCCCCGTCGCCGCCTACCATGTGAGCGGGGAGTACGCCATGGTCCGTGCCGCGGCGGAGCGGGGGTGGATCGACGGTCCGGCCGTGGCGCTCGAGCACGTGACCTCGATCCGGCGGGCGGGGGCCGACGTCATCCTCACCTACTTCGCCACCGAACTGGCCGAGGTGCTCGGTGGCTGAGGCCCCATCGCCGGACCGCACGGCCTCCGAGGCCCTGTTCGAGCGGGCCCTGCGGGTCATCCCCGGCGGGGTCAACTCGCCCGTCCGGTCGTTCCGGTCGGTCGGTGGGCACCCCTACTTCGTGTCCCGGGGGGAGGGAGCCTACGTGTGGGACGCCGACGGCAACCGGCTCCTCGACTTCGTCCAGTCCTACGGGGCCTCGCTCCTCGGCCACGCCCACCCGGCGGTGGTCGCCGCCGTCGCCGCCGCCGCCGCACGCGGCACCACCTACGGTGCGCCGACCGAGGGCGAGGTCCTCCTGGCCGAGGCCATCTGTGGACGGGTCCCCGGTTGCGACCAGGTCCGTCTGGTCTCCTCGGGTACCGAGGCGGCCATGAGCGCCATCCGGGTGGCCCGGGGGTACACCGGGCGGTCCCGGATCGTGAAGTTCGCCGGCTGCTACCACGGCCATTCGGACGGCCTCCTCGCCGGCGGGGGGAGCGGGGTGGCGACGCTGGGGCTGCCCGACTCCGCCGGGGTGCCGGCCGGGGCCGTGGCCGAGACGGTGGTGGCGCCCTACAACGTGGTGCCCGAGCTCGACGGTGACGTGGCCTGCGTGATCGTCGAGCCCGTGGCCGCCAACATGGGCCTGGTCCCCCCGGCCCCCGGTTTCCTCGAGGGGCTCCGGGCCGCCTGCGACGCCGTCGGGGCGTTGCTGGTCTTCGACGAGGTGATCACCGGGTTCCGCCTGGGGACGGGCGGGGCGTCGGCGTGGTCGGGCGTCCGGCCGGACCTGTGGTGCTTCGGGAAGGTCATCGGCGGTGGGCTCCCGGTCGGGGCCTTCGGCGGGAGGCGGGACGTACTGGAGGTGCTCGCCCCCGGGGGACCCGTCTACCAGGCGGGCACCCTGTCGGGGAACCCGCTGGCCACGGCGGCGGGCCTGCAGGTGCTGTCGATCGCCGATGACGCGGCGTACACCGCGCTGGGCGCCCGGGTGGCCCGCTTCGGCGCCGATCTGGCCGGCGTGTTGGCCGACGGGCTCGCCCGCTCGGACGTGGGGATCGGGGTCCGGGTCCCCGTGGTCGGGACGCTGCTGGGGATCTTCTTCGTCCCCGGCGACGGGGAGGTCACGGACTACGACGGGGCCGCCGCAGCCGCGGGCACCGGGCTGTACGCCCGCTTCTTCCGCGCCATGCTCGACCGGGGGGTGGCGTTGGCCCCCGGTCCCTACGAGGTGGCGTTCCCGTCCATGGCCCACGGTGGGGCCGAGCTCGACCACGCGGTCGAGGTGGCGGCCGAGGCGGTGGTGGAGGCGGCCCGCCGGGTGTGACCGGCGGACGGGCCGGGCCGCGGCGGACCCGGACCGGTGCCGGCTGCGGGCTGCGGGCGCCCGGCCCCGGAAGGCGGCGGTAGCGTGAGCCACGCAGCCGGCGTTGGGCCGCACGCTGCCGGCCGGGACAGGCACCCGACCGCATCGATAGGAGCGACCGATGACAGGACCGGCGTCCGGTACCTCCGACGGTCCGTCGACCGGTCCGGGAACGACCCCGCCGGGCAGCGCGTACCCGGTACCCCCGGTGGGCCCTCCTCCCCAGGGACCGGTCGGACCGTCGGCACCTCCGGCACCCGGCCCCATCGCCCCACCCGGACCACCCGGACCACCTGCTCCTCCACCTCCGTACGGCCTACCTCCGGCCCCTCCCCTCTCCGGCCAGCCGGCCTGGGGACCACCCCCGTACGGTCCGTCCCCCTACGGGCCGTCCCCCTCTGGGCCGTCCCCCTATGGTCCGCCCCCCTACGGACCGTCGCCCTACGGTCCGCCGGCCTACGGTCCGCCGGCCTACGGCCAGCAGCCGTGGGGCGCGACGCCCGGCTACGGCGGGTTCGCAGGGGCGGGGACACCCACGCCGCCCGCCCGCCCGTCGTCGAGACGGTGGGTGATCGCCGCCGTTGCCGTCTTCGTCGTGCTCGCGCTCGTCGGGACGGGTCTGGCCGTTGCGCACCGGAGCCGCGGATCATCGACCGCGACGAGCGCCCCGGCGTCCGCCGACCAGCGCCTGGCTGAGAGCGTGCTGGTGACGGCGAACGACGTGCCGTCGGGCTGGACCGTCCAGGCCATGGGCGACAACGGGAACAGCCCGGATGACCAGAGCACGATCGAGCGGTTGACCACGGCGTTCGTCCAGTGCATGGGCATCACCCAGAACCAGGCCGCCGGGCTGCTCGGAGGACAGGCGGACGACCAGACCGGTCAGGCGCAGTCCCCGGTGTTCCAGGGTCCGACGCCGTCGGACGGCTCGTCGAGCCAGGCGAACATCCAGTCGCTTGCCACCGTGGTGCAGACGGAGGACGACGCCAACGCGGACTTCCGACTGTTCGCCAGCAGCAGGTATCCCGGTTGCAGCGGCGCGTTCATCGCCGGTGTCGGGCAGTTGGGGGTGGACGATGACGACGGGGGACACGACCAGCCGGGTGCGGTGACGAGTCAGGTCCTCGCACTACCCCGGACCAACGGTGTCCAGGAGGTCGCCGTACAGTCCGAATTCGACCTCGACGTGAACGGGCAATTGATCCCGGTCCAGGCGACGGACGCCGTGGTGTGCGCCGGCCGGATCGAGACGCAGCTGCAGGCATTCGGGATCGGGGCCCCGTTTCCGCCCTCGGTGTTCCTGCCCGTGTACTCGACGGTCGTCAGCCGGGTCATCACGGCCAGCGGTGGCGCTTCGGCCTAGGGTGTGTGGAGCACAATTCGTGTCATCGGACCGTCAGATCGGGTAAAGATGTCCCGGTTCGGAACACCGGGCTCCCGAACCAGGGCTCGTGCGTCGTGGGGTCGTCCCCCGGCGTCGGTGCGTGACACCAGGGGAAGAACGGACGAAGGAGCATCGCATGACGGTCGGAGCCATGGATCTGCCCCCGGAGGGCATGCTGCTCGGGGGGGTGTCCCTCGCCGGTGACGCGGCGCAGGGCGTCGCGCCGACGGACGGGCTCAGCCTGCTGTTCACCGCTTCCGGGATCACGGTCCAGGGCCCGCAGGAGGGTGCCGAGCGACTGCTCGAATGGTCGGGCCTCGAGGCCGCGTCCTGCCACGAGCAGGTGCAGCTTCCCGACGGATCGACGGCCACCCAGCTCGTGCTCACGGCCGCCGGCCAGACCGTCCGCTTCACGCTCCAGCCGTCGGTGGTCTCGCCGGGCCAGGCCGCCTATCTGGATCAGGCACTTCCGGCCTGGCTGAGCCGGTACAAGAGCACCGGAGTGGCCGAGGAGGGGGAGGTCACCCCGCCGACGGAGGCCGCCGCACCGGAGCCGGCGGCACCGGAGGCCGCCGCACCGGACGTGACGGCACCGGAAGTGACGGCAGCCGCTGCTGGTGCCGCTGTCGGTGCCGCAGCGGCCGACGCTGGCCCCACCGCCTCCCCGTTCGCCCCCCCGACGCCTTCGGCGTCTCCGACACCGCCACCGGTCGCCGCGACCACCGCTGCTGCCGCTTCGGCTGCCGCACCACCCGCACCCGCGGCACCGGCGCCTCCCGCTCCGGCGGTGGCACCACCCGCTCCTCCCGCACCTCCCGCACCGGCGCCCCCGGCCACTTCCGCCCCCCCGGCCCCCGGGACACCGGAGGGTGGCGCCCTGCTTCCCCCGGTGGGTCCCGGAGACGCCCTGGCGTCCGAGCCCCAGATCGATCCGGTGACCGGCGCCGCGATCTGGGTCGACCCACTGGCCGAGACGGACGCCGCGGACAAGGGCAAGACGGGTTGGCGGAGCGAGCGCAAGTCCCGCAAGGCCAAGGCGGCCGAGGCCGCCGCCGCTGCGGCCCTGGCCGCGGAGGTCGCCGCCTATGGCGGAGGGGCCGCCACGCCCGAGGCCGCCGCCGGATCGGTTGCACCGCCCCCCGCTCCCCCCGCAGCGGACGCGTCGATCGCGCCGCCTCCGGCCGCGCCCGCCGCGCCCGCGACGCCCGAGGCGCCGGCGGCCCCCCCGGCCCCCGAGGCGCCGGCGACCCCCGCCGCGCCCGCGACGCCCGAGGCGCCGGCGGCCCCCCCGGCCCCCGAGACCCCCGCAGCCCCCGCCGATCAGCTCGGTGCCCAGACCCCGATCAGTCCGCCCCCGCCGCCCGGCGACGGTTCCCTTCCCGGTTCGTTCGTCCTCGGTGCCGACGGTTCGGAGGAAGCGCTCACGTCCGACGCCGGCGCGGCCAAGTCGTCGAGCACGAGGACCGTGGTGGTCCTCGTGGTGGTCCTCGTGGTGGTGATCGGCGTCGTGCTCGGCGTCGTGCTGAGCAAGAAGAACAATTCGAACTCCGCCACGTCGACGACCTCGCCGTCGACGACCTCGACGTCGTCACCGACGACCTCCTCGTCCACCCCGGTGGCCGCCGACCAGGCCCTGGCCGTGTCGATCAACCTGCGGCTGTCCGACCTCCCGTCAGGCTGGTCGCAGTCGGTGAAGTCGTCGGCACCACCGGCGCCGACGGCGGCCCAGGCACAGGTGAACACCCAGGCGATCGCCACCTTCGCCAGCTGCCTCGGCATCCCCGACGCCACCATCAACGCCCTGTTCAATTCGAACGACCAGCCGGACCAGACGGCGTCGGCCTACTCGCCGGTCTTCGCCGAGGTCACGAACCAGAACATCGCCATGCAGTCGGCGACGACGATCGTGAAGTCGGCCGCCGATGCCCAGCAGGACGCCCTGCCCTTCCAGAAGGCGAACTTCGCCACCTGCTTCGGGCAGTTCCAGACGGTCGAGGCGTCGGCGGTGACCCAGGGTGCGACGGTCACCGTGCAGCCGGTGTCGCTGAGCGCCCCGGCCGGGGTGTCGGTGTACGCCTACCTCTCGACCGTGACCGAAGGGAGCAATTCGGCCATCCTGGGTAACGCCTTCATCATCGGGGGCCGCATCGAGACGACCCTCCAGCCGTCGACGAACGGGCCGCCCGTCCCGTCCGACGCCTTCAACTCGGCCTACACGGCGATCGTGGGCCGGGTGGCCGCCGCAGTGTCCAAGTGACCGGCGGGCCTCCGGGCCCGTAGGCGGGGGCGGCCCGGGCGGTCAGTCGTCGGGCAGCAGCCGGATGAGCGACGCCACCGTGCGGTAGACGGCCTCGGCCGGTCCCAGCTCGTCGGGCCGGAGGAGGTTCGACATGATGCGGAGGATCCACGACATCAGCGTCTCGGAGTACATCCCCGTGCCCACGCACACCTTCATCAGTTCGGGACGGCTGATGATGGTGATGAAGGCCCGGGCCACCCGGTAGTACAGCCCGTACGTGTCCTCGAGCCGCTCCTCGTAGCCCAGCAGCGCCTCGTACCCGCCGCCCGACAGGGCCTCGCCGATCGACGCCGCGGCCAGCCGCCCCGTCTCGAAGCCGTAGGAGATGCCCTCGCCGTTGAACGGGTTGATGGATCCGCCGGCGTCACCGATGACCAGGGTCGTCGGTCCCACCCGGGGGCCGACGGCCAGTCCCATGGGGAGCTTCCCTCCCGTCGGAGGCCCGAGCGACGTCTCGGGGGACAGCTCCCACGACGAGGGGGCCCAGGCCACGAAGGTGTCCATGAGGCTCGAGGTGTTCATACCCTTCCAGCGCTTGTCCGTCGACAGCAGTCCCACCCCGACGTTGACCCGGCCGTCGCCGAGGGGGAAGATCCAGCCGTAGCCGGGCACCACGTTGCCCCCGGCGTCACGGATGTCGAGGTGCGACTCGATGAACGGCTCGTCGTGGCCGGGCGACCGGTAGTAGCCCCGCAGGGCCATCCCCATTGGCTCGCTGCGGTCCCGGTTGGTCCCGAGCGCCCGGCCGAACCGGGAATTGGCCCCGTCGGCCACCACCACGTAGCGGGCCCGGATCTCCCGGGTCTCCCCGCTGGCCTTCTCCTTCACCACGGCGCCGACGCACCCGGGCAGGGTCGTACCCGGTCCGGCCACGGCACCCCCGTCGAGGAGGGGGGCCACGGCCTCCGTGCCCTGCCAGACGGTGGCCCCCGCCTTCTGCGTGTGCTCGTTGACCAGCCGGTCGAGATCGTGGCGGGTGATGACGTACCCGTAGGAGGGGAAGGACGGGTGATCGGGCCACGGGAGGTCGAGGACCTTTCCGAAGGCGTGGGCCCGCAGTCCGTCGTAGCGGTGGGCACCGGCCAGCGCGTCCTCGAGGCCCATGTCGGCCAGCTGCCGGACCGCCCGGGGGGTGAGGCCGTCGCCACAGGTCTTCTCCCGGGGGAACACCTTCTTCTCCACCAGGGCCACGTCCCACCCGGCGTCGGCGAGCCAGTAGGCGCACGACGACCCCGAGGGCCCACCCCCGACGACCAGGACGTCGAAGAGGTGGTCGGCCGCCGGCGGCGCGTCCCCGACGCCCGGCGCGGGCAGGTCGGCGGCTCGGTCGGGGGGCGGGGTCACGACCCTTGATCGTACGCGCCCGGGCCCCCTCTCGGCACACCGGTCTTCGATGTGCCCGTCCGCACCGGGCCGTGGTAGAACGACAGCACCGTGGACGATTACCTGCCGATCCTCGTTCTCCTGATCCTGGCGTTCCTGTTCGCCGCGCTCTCGTTCGTGGGCTCCGCGCTCATGGCCCCGAAGCGCCGCCCGACGTCGGCCAAGGTCGCCCCCTACGAGTGCGGCATCGTGCCGACCATCGAGCCGCCGACCCGGTTCCCGGTGCGGTTCTACCTGGTCGCCATGATCTTCATCATCTTCGACATCGAGATCGTCTTCCTCTACCCCTGGGCCGTGGACTTCCGCCAGCTCCGGACCTTCGGTCTGGTGGAGATCATCGTCTTCGCCGCCGCCGTGTTCATCTCGTTCCTCTTCCTGGTGAGCAACGGGGCCCTGACCTGGGGACCGGCCCGCACGCTGGTGCGGGCCATGCCGCAGCGGACGTCGGAGTCCACCATCGCCCGTATCAGCGGCGAGCCGGCCGTGGCCTCGGCCATCCCCGGCGCCGCCGATCCCGAGAAGGAGCCGGCCGTCGGTGCGCCCGGGTCCCCGACCGGCCCCGGCCGGGCGGCGTAGGGCCGGGGGCGGGCCATGGGTCTCGAAGACCTGCAGCACAATTTTCTCACCGGCCGACTGGAGGACCTGGTCAAGTGGGCCCGGACCTACTCGATGTGGCCGGCCACCTTCGGGCTGGCCTGTTGCGCCATCGAGATGATGTCGGTCGGTGCCGCCGACTTCGATCTGGCCCGGTTCGGCATGGAGGTCTTCCGGGCCTCGCCCCGCCAGGCCGACCTCATGATCGTGGCCGGTCGGGTGTCCCAGAAGATGGCCCCGGTGCTGCGCCAGGTCTACGACCAGATGATGGAGCCCAAGTGGGTCCTCTCGATGGGGGTCTGCGCCAGCAGCGGTGGGATGTTCAACAACTACGCCATCGTCCAGGGCGTCGACCAGATCGTCCCCGTCGACGTGTACGCCCCGGGCTGCCCCCCGACGCCGGAGACCCTGATGCATGCCATCCTCACCCTCCACGAGCGGGTGCGGACCGGGGACATCACCCGCCGGCGCACCGTCGACCTGGCCGCCGGTGCCCGCTATGCCGACGAGGGGGCCGACACCGACGACAACCGCACGACCCAGGCGGAGGCGACGGACGGCTGGACACCCGAGCGGGCCGACGCCGTCCACCTGGCCACCCCGAAGCGGAACCCGGTCATCGCCCGGAGCGTCGGGGAGCCGCTGTGACGCCCGAGGCCACCACGGCAGCCAGCGTCGCCGGCGGCGGTGCGCCCCGGGTGCAGGCCCCGGTGTCCCACGGGGCGGTGTTCCCCACCCGAGCGCAGTACCTGGGGGTCGTCGGGGACCTCCGTGACGACGGGTTCGAGACCTGCTCGGACCTGTGCGCCGTCGACTACCTCACCCACGCCCCCGGGCGACCCCTCCCCGACGGGGTCGGGGCGGAGCGCTTCGAGGTCGTGGTCAACCTGCTGTCGCTGAGCCGGCCCCGCCGGGTCAGGGTCCGGGTGCAGGTACCGGCCGGTGACGCCACCCTGCCGTCGCTGTTCGACCTCTACCCCGGCGTCGAGGCCATGGAGCGTGAGGCCTTCGACCTCTTCGGCATCGTCTTCGACGGCCATCCCGACCTCACCCGCATCCTCCTGCCGGAGGACTGGGAGGGCCACCCGTTGCGCAAGGACTACGGCGTCGGCCGCGTGCCGGTGCAGTTCAAGGGAGCACCGGGTCCGAGATGAGCGATCCGGAGTCGACCGAGGACACGCCGACGGAGTCGGCCGATGGCCGGCAGACCGGGTCCGGCCCGGTGACGGACACCGCGCCGGCGTCCGTCGACCTGTTCCTGCCCCGGGAGGACCGGAGCGAGCCGGCCGGGCTGGTGGCCGAGACCTCCGAGGGCGTCCAGGAGATGTTCCGGCGGGGGGAGACCGGCCACGCCGAGATCCGCCGGGAGGCCGGCGGGGTGCTCCGCATCCCCGAGGGCTCGGGTCTCGACGGGCCGGACATCGACATCGAGCTGTCCGAAGACGAGACCATGATCATCAACATGGGTCCGCAGCACCCCTCGACCCACGGCGTGCTGCGCCTCATGATGGAGCTCGACGGGGAGACCGTCCTGCGGACCAAGCCGGTCATCGGCTACCTGCACACCGGCATGGAGAAGACCGCCGAGGAACTGACCTACGTCCAGGGCTCCACCAACGTCACCCGCATGGACTACCTGTCGCCGCTCCACAACGAGCTGGTCCTGTCCCTGGCCGTCGAGGAGCTCCTCGGGGTGGAGCTGCCCGACCGGGCCCAGTGGATCCGCATGCTCATGACCGAGCTGAACCGCATGTCCTCCCATCTCATGTGGATGGCCACCAACGGCATGGACCTCGGTTCGACCTCGATGATGATCTACGGATTCCGCGAACGGGAGATGATCCTGGCCTTCTTCGAGAAGACCACCGGGCTGCGGATGAACCACAACTACATCCGACCGGGCGGTGTGGCCGCCGATCTCCCCGACGGGTGGGAGGACGACGTGGCCGTCATCTGCGACACCATCCGGCCCCGTACCGACGAGTACGACGAGCTCCTGACCGGCCAGCCCCTGTTCCGCCAGCGGACCGAGTCCATCGGACGCATCTCGGCCGAGGAGGCGCTGGCCCTCAGCCTGACCGGCCCCATCCTGCGGTCCACCGGCGTGCCCTGGGACCTCCGTCGTTCGATGCCCTACCTGAAGTACGCCGAGGTCGACTTCGACGTCATCGTGGGGACCTACGGCGACAATTTCGACCGGTACTCGATCCGGCTGAACGAGATCCGCGAGTCGGTCCGCATCGTCCGCCAGATCCTCGAGAAGATGCCCGCCGGCGACTACCGGGTCCAGGACAAGAAGGTCACCCCGCCGCCCCGGGCCCGCATCGACGAGTCGATGGAGGCGCTGATCCACCACTTCAAGGTCTTCACCGAGGGGTTCAAGGTCCCCGAGGGCGAGGTCTACGTGGCCATCGAGTCCCCCCGCGGTGAGCTCGGCTGCTACCTGGTGTCCGACGGGTCGTCGAAGCCCTACCGGATGCACATCCGGGGACCGAGCTTCGTGAACCTCCAGGCCCTGCCGCTCATGATGCGGGGCGGCCTGCTGGCCGACGCCGTGGCCGTGTGCTCGTCGGTCGACCCGGTGATGGGGGAGGTGGACCGGTGAGCGCCGCCGAGCCGACGCCGGTCGCCGCCCCGCGTCCCGCGGTCCGCCGGTCCGCCGGGGGGAGCGCCGGCGGGCACTTCACGCCGGAGATCCTGACCCGGGCACGGGAGCTGATCGCCGTCTACCCCGAGCCCCGTTCGGCCCTCATCCCGCTGTGCCACCTGGCCCAGGAGCAGGACGGCTGGCTCCGGCCCGAGGCCATGGCCGAGATCGCCGGACTGCTCGACATCACGCCGGCCGAGGTGCTGGGGACGGCGTCCTTCTACGACATGCTCCACACCGAGCCCGTGGGCACCCACGTCATCTCGGTGTGCACGAACATCGCCTGCCTGCTCGACGGGGCACTGGAGCTCCTCGAGCACGCCGAGACGTCGCTCGGGATCAACGCCGGCGGCACGACCTCCGACGGGACGATCACCCTGGAGGAGGCCGAGTGCCTGGCCGACTGCGACCGGGCCCCGTGCGTCCAGGTCAACCACCGCTACGTCGGCGCCCAGACCAACGAGTCCTTCGACCGCTTGGTGGCCGATCTGCGCTCCGGTGCGCTGTCGGCGGACATCCCGGCACACGGCACCCTGATCCGGGTGCGCCGCTCCACGGGCCTCCAGGCCGACCGGTCCCGGGTCGCCGCCGAGCGGGCGGCCATGGAGGAGGCCCGGGCCCGCCGGGCCGCCGAGGCCGAGGCCGCCGGGGGAGGTGCCGGCTGATGGCCATCACCGACCCACCGAAGATCATCACCAGCCGCGTCGGGTTCGACGACTCGTACACCCTGGAGCGGTACCTGGCCACCGGCGGGTACGAGGGCCTGCGCAAGGCCCTCACCATGACCCCCGAGGCCGTGGCCCACGAGGTCGACCAGGCCAGCCTGCTGGGCCGGGGCGGCGCCGGGTTCCCGGCCGGTCGCAAATGGTCCATGCTCCGCAAGGACCCGGTGACCTATCTGGTGGTCAACGGCGACGAGAGCGAGCCGGCGACCTTCAAGGACCACCTGCTGGTCGAACGGGACCCCCACCAGCTCGTCGAGGGCGTGCTCATCGCGGCGTTCGCCCTGCAGGTCTCCCAGGTCTTCATCTACCTGCGGGGCGAGTTCGCCCTGGGCCTGGAGCGCGTCCAGTCGGCCCTCAACGAGGCCTACGCCCACGGCGCCGTCGGGACCGACATCTTCGGTTCGGGCTTCTCCGTGGACGTGGTGGTCCACCCGGGTGCCGGGGCCTACATCTGCGGCGAGGAGACCGCCCTCCTCGAGTCGCTGGAGGGCAAGCGGGGCTTCCCCCGGATCAAGCCCCCGTTCTTCCCCGCGGCCATCGGGCTCTACGGCCAGCCGACCGTGGTCAACAATGTCGAGACGATGTCCAACCTCCCGTGGATCGTCCAGCACGGCGGGGCGGCCTTCGCCGCCCTGGGCGAGGGGCGCTCCACCGGGACCCGGCTGTTCGCCCTGGCCGGCCACGTCAACCATCCCGGCGTCTTCGAGGTCGAGATGGTCAAGACGACCTTCCACGACCTCATCCACGCCCCGGTGCTCGGTGGCGGGATCCGCCACGGCCGGGAGCTCAAGGCCTTCATCCCCGGCGGGGTCTCGGCGCCGTGGTTCGGGCCGGACCAGATCGACCTCCCCCTCGGGCAGGACGAGGTGGCCGACGCCGGGTCCATGCTCGGCTCCGGTTCGGTGGTGGTCATGGACGACCAGACCTGCGCCGTCCGGGCCGCCTGGCGCATCACCAAGTTCTTCTCCCGGGAGTCGTGCGGGCAGTGCACCCCGTGCCGGGAGGGCTCGGGCTGGCTCGAGCGCATCATGGAGCGGATCGAGACGGGCAGCGGCCGGGCCGAGGACCTGGACCTGCTGCTCGACGCGTGCGACAACATCGCCCCCGGTTTGACCTGGCCGCCCCAGCAGACGACGATCTGCGTCCTCGGTCCGTCGATCCCGTCGTCCATCGGCTCGGCCATCGAGATGTTCCGCGACGAATTCCTCGTCCACATCAAGGAAGGAGGCTGTCCCTTTGCCTGAGACGACGGCACCTTCCGACGCCGGACCGGGCGACGTGGCGGTCGAGCCCGTGGTGAACCTCACCATCGACGGGCGCGCCGTCACGGCCCACAAGGGCGAGCTCCTCATCGCCGCGGCCGAACGGGCGGGCACCTTCATCCCGAGGTTCTGCTACCACCCGCGCATGCAGTCGGTGGGCGTCTGCCGCATGTGCCTGGTGGAGGTGAGCGGCCCCCGGGGGGCGACGCTCCAGCCCAGCTGCTTCATCGAGGCCGCCGAGGGCATGGAGGTCACCACCACCTCCGACAAGGTGAAGAAGGCCCAGGACGGCGTCCTGGAGTTCCTCCTGGTCAACCACCCGTTGGACTGCCCGGTGTGCGACAAGGGAGGCGAGTGCCCCCTCCAGGACCAGACCCTGGCCTACGGCCCGGGCGAGTCCCGGTTCGTCGAGGAGAAGCGCCACTTCGAGAAGCCCATCCCCATCTCCGAGCTCATCCTGCTCGACCGCGAGCGCTGCATCCAGTGCAGCCGGTGCACCCGGTTCGCCTCCGAGGTGGCGGGGGAAGCCCAGATCGACTTCATCGGGCGGGGTGAGGACATCGAGGTGAACGTCTTCCCCGAGCTGCCGTTCCAGTCGTACTTCTCGGGGAACACCGTCCAGATCTGCCCGGTGGGCGCGCTGACGGCCGAGCCCTACCGGTTCACCGCCCGCCCGTGGGACCTCGACCAGGTCGAGTCCACCTGTACGACCTGCGCCGTGGGTTGCCGGGTGGCCGTCCAGTCGTCGTCCAACCGGGTGACCCGGCTGCTGGGGATCGACATCGACCCGGTCAACCACGGGTGGCTGTGCGACAAGGGACGCTTCGCCGCCGACGCCGTCAATTCCGGGGACCGGCTGGTCGAGCCCCTGGTCCGCAAGGACGGCGAACTGGTGCCCGTGGGCTGGCACGAGGCCCTCGAGGCCGTGGCCGCGGGGCTGCGGTCGGCCACCCGGGCGTCCCGCAAGGCGGCCAAGGCCGCCGACGGGGGGAACGGTGGGGACGAGGGCGGTGCGGACGTCGGCCGGGGTGCGGAGGCCGTCGGGGTCATCGGGGGGGCACGCCTGACCAACGAGGGTGCCTACACCTGGGCCCGCCTGGCCAAGGGGGTCCTCGGGACGGACTCGGTCGACGCCCAGCTGGGCGACGGGTTGCCGGCCGAGGTGGTCCTGGCCCTGCCCCGGGCCACCATCGACGAGGCCGCGGCCGCCCGGACGGTCGTGGTGCTGAGCGGCGACGTCCGCGAGGAGCTCCCGATCCTCTTCCTGCGCCTGCGGGGTGCCGTGGTCGACGGGTCGCTCCGGTTGCTCGAGCTGTCGCCGCAGCCCACCTCCCTCACCCCCTACGCCGCCCGCTCGCTGCGCTACCGTCCGGGGGAGCCCGGGGTCCTGGCCCGGTCCCTGACCGACG
>Ga0302157_10005432_pt1 | contig 13489 bp, 12 predicted proteins | sample I_Bog_N3_3_FD_193502 | JGI IMG/M metagenome (GOLD analysis project Ga0302157, IMG submission 193502) | Peat permafrost microbial communities from Stordalen Mire near Abisko, Sweden - I_Bog_N3_3 | ecosystem: Environmental > Terrestrial > Soil > Wetlands > Peat | place: Sweden: Abisko, Stordalen...
TCGAAGACCGCCGATGACATCCTGGCCAGCGTCGAGCGATTTTGTCTTCGAATTTCTCAATCAGCACACTAGATGGTGGCTCGACTTACTTCTTGGGGACAGCAGATGCAGCTGGTGCCGGCGCAGTGGCTGCGGCGCCGTCCCTGAGCCAAGACCCCTTGTCGGCCAGGCATGCCTTCTTGGTCTTGCTCATGTCCATGGTGCCGTCAGACGGCTTGCAGTGATGGTTCTGGCGCGTGCCGGTGCCCTTGGCTGGTGCGGACGCCGGCGTTGCGGCGAACGCCGTGGTGCCGCAGGCAAGGGAGGCAGAGACCAGCGCGATGCGGAGCAGGTTCTTGGAGTTCATCTTCGATCCTTTGGTGTGGAGCCGGGAAGCAGTGCTGAGGGATGCGAGGCGGATCTAAACGCCCACCGGCACCAAGTGTCGCAGCCTGCCCGAAGCCGACACTCGCGACTGTCAGCACGTGGCCGCGCGCAGCCTGGAAGCGCCAACCCGGTCGTAGCGCCGCTGACCCATATCAAGTCAGTCGAGCCATCAGAGGTTGGGCGCGCGAAAGCCGCCATCCGCTGTGACGACCGCCAAGCTCGACTGCTGGCGATGTCCACCGTCGAGCATCAGCCTGCGCAACACATCGAGCGAAGTCGTGAAAAGTGTCCGCAGGTCTCGCAAGCCGTGCGTCGTCTGAACGCAGGCTGACTGAATCGAGGCGGCACCGCCGTCGATATGTTGGCACGTGTCGTGAACACGGGCCGCTCCGAACGACAACGCGAGCGGTGCAGGCGCGGCGCCGACATGCTCCGCCGGAAGGCCAGCTGCTGTCCGTCCAGCAGTCCGCCCGACCTCCTCCTCCTTGTTGTACTTCGGAGAATCGAATGCCCAGTTCCACCATCGCTCGCTCGGCAACATTGGCCGCCTTGTTCTCAATGACGCTGTGCGCGGCGCTCGTCGCCTGTGGCGGCAGCAGCAGCCCCGCGCCGGTACCTGCGCCCGCACCGAGCCCGACCGCGACGCCGACATCCTTCAAGAGTGCCAGCGCCGACGCGCAGAAGAAGATCATGTCGGAGATGCCGCATCTCACGAACGCGAGCATCGTCACCGGGCTCAACGACGCTCCGTTGTTCCGTTGGCGCGGCCTCTTCGCTGAAGCAGTCGCCGCCGACTTCGGCTTGAGCGCGATCTGGGATCCGGAATCCGGCGCCGCGCCGCATGGCAGCGACTTCGCCGTGAACAACCTCTACATCGGCGGCGGCTTCACCTGCTCGTCGCCGGACGTCAACACCTGCACCAAGGACGGCGTGACAGTCGCGGGACTCGAGTCGCTGAAGAACTACATGGGCCAGGCGCTCGACCCGAACTTCCTGAACAGCAACGGCGCCTCGATCACCGTGTTCGGCCGCCTGCAGAGCGCCTTGATGATCCCCTGCGCGCTCGGGCAGTTGACCACGACACTCGATACCGATGGCCTGCCGCCTGCCGGCGCGCTCACCTTGAGCTTCCCGAGCGACACCACCAACGCGGTCTACCAAGCCGCCTCTTCAGGCGGTTGCGGCCTGCCTTCAGAGTTGGCGGGCATGTCCATCTCCGGCACGGTGACGGCCGTCAGTGCCGGCGCGTATGCCAAGAAGATCGTGATGGAGACCCCAGGTGGTACCAGCAGCACCGTCTGGGTCAAGCTCGACGCCACGGCGGGCACCATGGATCTGATGACGCTGGAAGACCAGCGCCCGCAACGCTACGCGGCGGACCGGGCGATTGTGCACATGTCCAACCTCGGCACCGCCGGCGCTGCCAAGATCGCGTTCGAATACGTGGGCATGGGCTCGGCCGATGGAAGCAATTCGGACAGCTGCTTCTCGACGTCGAACGGCTGGAGCTGCGACTTCGACCTGCATCGCGGCTACATCGACGAAGCAGCGGACGTCGCCGTGCTGGTGTCGACGATGGGTTCGCCTTCGACATCGACCGACGCGACCGGCGTTGCGGCACCGACCAACTACATCCGCTACACGGCGGCTGCGAAGCCGAGCGCGCTCGCCGCTTGCACTGCCGGCACGAGCTGCACCGGCACGGTGGGGTTGAGCGTCACGGCAGACGGCCAGCAAATGCCGGCGACCGCCGGCGTCTACCCCTCCGCGGGCAACGCCTACGCGGCATGCGTGGATCTGGCCTCGCGCTCGATCGCGACCGACGACACGCTGACATGCGACGTGACCGGCGCCTCCGTTCTTGCCGCGGGCGGCGCGTCGGCGATGATCGAGGCAACGCGCCTGGTGTACACCGGAGATGTCATGGCGACGCTTCTGGCGGGAACGAACGACAACACAACCTTGGCATTCACCAGCGCGACAGACATCTACACGGCTCCAGATACGCATTGACTCAACAAGGCTCGCCACAGCGATCGCATCGCGCGCGGAACGCAGCGGAGCGGACTTTGCGTCCGCTCCGCTGCGTTTTGCGGCCAACTCGTCGGCGTCATGCATTCAACAGCAACCGAGTGATGACCAAAGGCCTTCATTGGCGACTGTCGGCAACTGGCCGACAGTGCGAATTTACAACTGGAGCTGAGGGCCTGCGTTCCCTTGATACAGCGCGCTTCTGAATGTAGATGGGCGGACCCTGCCGCCCAGGAGCAGCGGCGATGTCCCATTGCTGTCCCATCCCGGCGAAATCATGTCGTGCCCGTTGCGGGCTTCCAATTCGCATCCTCGATCTCGATGATGTAGACGTGCGTGGAGCCGCGTCCGATGTTTTCGGCGGTGTGCATCACCGCGGGCTCCCAAAATACGGCACCGGCTGGAACATCGATCTCGGTGGGGCTACCCCCTTCGGGCGTGAGCCGCACTTTCACCGGCGTGGGCTGCACCGTCACATGCCCCGGGCGCCAGTGCTTGCCGACGCCGCAGACACCGGGTTCACTCGCGTATTCGAGCACGCGCACCTTGTCATTCTCGAGCACGACGCGGTCCGAGCGCCAGGAAATGCCTGGTTCCAGCGGCGCACGCAGGTAGGGCCCTGGCCGTTGCGCTTCAGCGCCGCGCTGACGAAGCGACGTCGTGCTCACTTGATTCCCAGCCGAAAGCCGGTCGGCACCCGGTCGTAGAGATAGGGCCGGTAATGCAGCGCTTGCAGCCGGTTAGCTGTTATGCCTGCAGCGAGACCGCGGTCACCCACTGCAGTCTTCCGTTCCTTGACATTAAAGGCGCGAAAGCAGTCATCACGGCGTCCAGCCGATCCGCGCACTACCGACTGGCGATGCGGGGCGATGAACCGGAACGCAACTGGGGCCGCGAGCCAAAGAAGTACGAAGACCTCGACCAGAACGAGCGCTCCCTGTCCGTTGTCGCGAAGGGTCGAGGTCAACTACGCGTTAGCTTTACCGAATGCCGAATCGACGTTACCGATCTCGGGAATCCCGCCACGTTCCCAAAAGCCGCGTCCGCACTTGCCGCACCGGGCAAACTGAAAGCAAGGCGGTTCATCAAATCGAGGGCACGCTTTTTGCGTTACAGCAACCTCGGAGACAAAACCAGCAACATCGACGCGGCCAGCGTCCAAGTTGCGGTATCGACAGACGCGCCGTTCTCGGTTCATTTGCGCAGGTGCCACTTCCCTTCTTTGCCAGGCACACCCGCTCCGTCCCTGTCTTCGGGACGCCTCGATGCGTTCGCTCGCATCGGTCAGAACCATAAGGCGCAGACTGCCATGACCAACCCTTTCCGTTCGCCAGGCTCACTACGCGGCTGGACCGCCGCGCTGATGACACTGCTCCTCGCCGCCTGCGGCAGTGGCATGGATCCGATCCTCGGCGCCCCGAGCGTCGGCACCCAACCGACCGTCACTTCGACATCGCCCGCCGCGAGCTCGCCGGCTTTGACCGGCATCGCCACCAGCACCGACGTCAGTGCCACCTTCAGCCAGCCGATGACCGCGGCGACGATGGCCTCGAGCTTCACGCTGGCCTGCCCTGCCGCCTCACCCGTTACAGCGTCGGTGAGCTACGACGCTGCCAGCCAGACCGCCACGCTGACGCCCGCATCCGCGCTGCCCGCCAACGCGGTGTGCCAGGCGACGATATCGACGTCTGCAACCAATGCCAGCGGCATCGCGCTGCTCGCGCCGTTCACGTGGACGTTCGGCACCGCGGCATCGGCAGACGTCACGCGTCCGACGGTCACGGTGACGTTGCCGGCGAACGCCGCATCCGGCGTGCCAACCAACACGCGCATCACCGCCGCCTTCAGCGAGGCGATGGCCGCTTCATCGGTCAGCGCTGCCACCTTCCAGGTCACCGACACGACGCTGGGCATTTCGGTGCCAGGCACGGTGACGTACACGACGGCATCGAACACGGCGACCTTCACGCCCGGCACGTTGCCGCTGGCCGGCGGCGACCTGTTCACCGCCCGGATCACCGCCGCAGCCACCGACCTGGCCGGCAACGGCCTCGCAGGCAACCCCGCGGCCCTGCCGGCCGCCAGCGACTACGTCTGGACCTTCACGACGGCCACGACGACGGCCACCACCGCGCCGACCGTCGCTGCCATCAGCCCGATCGACGGCAGCACCGGCAACTGCCTCACGAAAACGGTCACCGCGACGTTCAGTGAGGCCATGGACCCGACGACGATCACCGCGTCCACGTTCGTCGTGACCGCAGGCGGCGTCGCCGTCGCGGGCACGGTGAGCTACGACACGGCGGCGATGCTCGCCACCTTCGTGCCAAGCGCGCCGGCTGGTTTCGCCTCGAACACGGCCTTCGTCGTCACCGTCACCACCGCGGTGACCGACCTGACCGGCAACGCGCTGGCGGCCAACAAGGTCTGGAGCTTCAACACGGGCGCACAGGCGTGCACGGCCGGTGTCGCACTCGGAAGCGCGGCCACCTTCGGGACCTTCGGCGGCGCCGCGGGCGTGACCAACCAGGGCATCAACACGGTCGTCAACGGTGACCTCGGCTCGACCGCCGCGTGCACGCTGATCACCGGATTCCACGACGCACTCCACGTCTACACGCAGACCCCGCTGAACGTCGGCGCGGTCAACGGCGCGATCAATTGCGCACCGCCGGCGCCGGGCACGCCCGCGACGATGGCCATCGCCACGCAAGCCCGTGCCGATGCTCAGACGGCCTACAACAGCCTGGCTGCGATGCCCCCCGGCAGCGACCCGGGTGCCGGTCAGCTGGGTGGCATCACCCTGTTGCCGGGCACCTACACCTCGGCGCTCGGCACGTTCGACATCACCACCGGCGACCTGACGCTCGACGCCCAGGGCGATGCCAACGCCATGTGGGTGTTCCAGAGCGCCGCGGCGCTGACAGTAGGCTTGCCCGCCACCCCGCGCCACGTGCTGCTGATCAACGGAGCCAGCGCGCGCAACGTGTACTGGCAGGTGGGCAGTGCGGCTCGCATCGAGACCGGCAGCCTGATGGTGGGCACGATCATCGCGCCCGCCGGCGTCACGATCTCGACGGCCGGCCAGACGATCCAGACGACGCTGATCGGCCGCGCGATCGGCCTCACGGCCTCGGTGACGCTCGTCAACACGACGATCGTCGCGCCGTGATGCGCGCCGCCTCGTCACAACACCGCCTGCGCCCCCGGTTCGTCAGAAAGAACATCATGTATTCCATCGCTCTCATGCGCCTTGCCGGCCTGGCCGGCCTCGTCTCCCTGGCTGCCGCGCCGGCATTCGCCGAGTCGGATCCCAGCTACTTCTACGGCGGAGCCTCGGTCGGGCAGTCGCGCTCCAAGATCGACGACGCGCGCATCACCGCCGGCCTGCTGTCGCAAGGGCTGGTGACCTCGGCCATGTCGAACGACGAACAGGCGCTGGCCTGGAAGGCGTTCGGCGGCTACCAGCTCGATCGCTATGTCGGCATCGAGGCCGGCTATTTCAGCCTCGGCCACTTCGGCTTCACGTCCACCACCGTGCCAGCCGGCACGCTGGACGGCCGGATCAAGCTGCAGGGCATCAACCTCGACCTCGTGGGCACGCTGCCGCTGTCCGAGCGCTTCTCGGCGATCGCCCGCGTCGGCGCGCAGCACGCCAGCGCGCGCGATTCGTTCAGCGGCAGCGGCGGCGTGGTGGTGCTGTCGCCGAATCCGTCGAAGTCCGAGACCAACGTGAAGTTCGGTGCCGGCCTGCAATACGCGTTCACGCCCAGCCTGATGCTGCGCGGCGAAGCCGAGCGCTACCGTATCAACGACGCGATGGGCAATCACGGCGACATCAACATGTACTCGGTCGGCCTGGTGTTCGCGTTCGGCCGCGAGCCCGCGCCCGTGCCGCACCCGGCGGCGACCGCCGTCTACGAGGCACCGCCGCCGCCTGCCGCCGTGGTCGCCGCAGCACCGCCGCCACCGCCCGTGCTGGCACCGCCGCTGCCCCCGCGCCGCGTCAGCTTCTCGGCCGACACGCTTTTCTCGTTCGATCGCTCCGAGATCGGCCCGCAGGGCAAGGTGGCGCTGGATCAATTCGCACACGAACTCGCCGGCACCCATTTCGATGCCATCACCGTCGAAGGCCATACCGACCGCCTGGGCTCGCAAGCCTACAACCAGAAGTTGTCGATGCGCCGCGCCGAGGCCGTCAAGAGCTATCTGGTCTCGGCTGGCGGCGTCGACGCCGGTCGGGTCTCGGCCGTCGGCAAGGGCGAGTCGCAACCGGTGACCAAGGCGGAGGACTGCCGCGGGGCCAAGCCGAACCCGAAGCTGATTGCCTGCCTGCAGCCCGATCGGCGCGTTGACGTTGAGGTTTCGGGTACCGCGGCGCGGTAGCCGGCTTCAGCCTTCGCTTTCGCGTGCACCGCCATCTGCAGTTTCTGAACACCTGGGGAGTTGATAGGTTGCCCAATCTCCAGGTCCCTCGCTACTTGCTGCGTCCGTCTTGAACTGAGGCTCCTTCCCTCCACCGGCAGTACCCGGCTTCGTCGGTACGACAGGCCTCTCCGCCTCCCTGCAGCGCCTGGCCGTGCCGTCACCGGCCACAGTCTCCCCAGATCCGGAACCCGACTCGTTCACCATGAGCGCGCGAGCCATCTGTGGGGAGCAAGCGCGCTCCAGGTCTGGCGAAGATCGGGCTCCTGCAGACAATTACCGCGTCGTCCTCAACGCACGGGACCGCAATGAGCCGGGAGCTTGCAAGCCAGCAATCCGTCGAAGCGCCCGGGGCGAAGATTTTCGGTCCGTATCGGTGTTCCGGTTTGGGCGTACCCCCCGTTTCGCGAACGCCGGCGGCGTTTCGTCGCATCCGGCTAGCAAACCGCCGCGATCCTGACGATCATCCTGGCGTCGCCCAATCTCCGGTACAAAAGTGACTCCGCTAGAGCATTTCTCGTTGTTCGTCGCAGCGCCGGCGGTGTTCGTACTGGCGTTGATCGAAGCCCTCGTGCTGGCACGCTCGAGAGGCGTCGACTGGCGCTCGTTCGCAGTGTCCACCGTCGACCTCGTCGCGCGCATCGCTGTCGGGCTGCTGGTGCCGCTGTCGATCGCGACTCCGCTGCTGCGTTGGGCCGTTCAACATCGCTTCGGAAACATCGCGATCGACAACGCCGCAGCCGTGTTGTTGCTCTTCATCGGCCAGGAGTTCTGCTACTACTGGTACCACCGCGCGGCTCACCGAGTGCGCTGGTTCTGGGCGGCGCATGCCGTGCACCACTCACCCAACGAACTGACGTTGGCCGCGGCATTTCGCATCGGCATCTTCGGCAAGCTGACCGGCACCGCGCTGTTCTTCGTGCCGCTGGTCTGGCTGGGATTCGACGTGCGCACCGTGTTCTCGGTGCTCACGCTGAATCTGCTTTACCAGTTCTGGATTCACGTGACCTGGATCCCACGACTGGGCTGGCTTGAATATGTGCTCAACACGCCGTCGTCGCACCGGGTACATCATGCTTCGAACCCCGCCTATCTGGATGCGAACTTCGGTGGCGTGCTGATCGTCTTCGACCGGCTGTTCGGCACTTATGTCGCAGAGCGGAACGACATGCCGTGCCGCTACGGCCTCGTCGAGCCGCAGACCAGCTACAACCCGCTGCGCGTCGAGTTCACACCATGGGCGAATCTTGCGCGCGACCTCGCTCGCGCGCGGGGCTTGCGGGCGCTCCTCGGACACCTGTTCATGCCGCCTGGATGGATGCCCGATGGCGAAGGGCACACTACCGCCGATTTGCGCAGGAACGAATTGCCCGGTGCGACGCTGGCGCCGTCGTCCGACGGACGTCGAACCACTGCCGGCCCGGCCTAATTCCCGACGCCGGAACGCCGGCATCGGGATACGCTGACCTCCTCCGAATTCCCGTTGCTAAAGGTCTGCGTCAAACGCTCCGTTGGAACTCCCGAGACCCGACGGTCGCCAGAGGCGGCTCGTGGCCGGGTCGCGACATTCGAGGCTATGCGAAGGCAAAGACGCAAGCTGCAAGTACCAGGCAGTACACACCGAAATACCCCCAGCGGCCATGTTCCAACCAACTGGACAGCCATCGCAATGCGAGTAGTCCCGCGATGAAGCTGAACACCATTCCAAGCAGGCTGGGCATCAGCATCGACCACAGTCCCTCGACGTGCGGAACAGCCGACCAGGACTTGTAGAAACGGGCACCTTCTCGTGCAATGACCGCTGGGGTCAGCACGACAGCCAGTGCAAAGCTGAACTCCTCGGCACGCCTGCGACTCACCTTGGCGAGCATGCCGGTGGAGATCGTCGCTCCGGAACGGGAGAATCCACGAAACGGCAAGCAAAGCCCTTGTACGGCACCGATCCAGGCCGCGCTGGCCGCGCTGACGTCCTGGTCGATTGCGGGCGCCCGGCGCGAAGAGGCGATGATCAAAATGCCCGCTGCCGTGAGGCCCGCCGCTATGAGCCGCGTGCTTCCAAACAGCTGTTCGATTTCGAAATTCGAACCTTCCCGAGCGAAGAAATGCTCGATTGCCTTCAGAAGTACGACACCAACGACTCCGGTGCACACCGTCGCGAGTGCGACCAGTTTTCCGCTCGAGAGAAATGCTTCGCGGGAGCGAAAGTAGGTATCACGCCAGGTGCGCCAGAAATAGATGATGACCGCGAACATCGTCCCGGTATGAAGCATCACGAGGAGCAATGTCATGTCGGGCGCAGTCGGGTCAAGTCCGAGCAGCTTTTCCGCGAGGATGACGTGCGCCGAGCTCGAAACGGGCAGCAATTCCGCCAGCCCCTGGACGATCGCGAGGATCAAGATGTTGAGAAAGTTCATTTGTATGAAATTTTGACGCCAAAGTTTCGCTCAGTCTTCTTCTTCACGCCCAGGAGCGTGCGAGGCACTGCTGGCAGTCATTATGTGTCTGCTCGATGCGCAATCCCGGCGCGCGATGCGTTGGCCATTGCGCGAGCGGTCGTACGCCAGGGGCTCTTGGCGGACAAGATCCGCGTCGGTATGCCGATCTCGAGACCGACCGCGCCGGAGCGAATGGTGGGGCGATTGGTTAGGATGGCTCATGCCAGCCACCAAAGTCCCTGCACCGCACGCCAATTGGATGAACATACCAGGCCTGCCGCCATGGAGTCTCGCCGTTCCGGTGCTGGCTCTGCTGGTGTTGGGTACAGCGTGGGGGCGGCCGCTCGGGCTGGTGCTGGGGCTGCTGCTGGCCACGGCGTTGTTTGCCGCCGTGGTGGCGGCAATTCATCACGCCGAAGTCGTGGCACACCGCGTGGGCGAACCTTTCGGCACGCTGGTGCTGGCCGTGGCGGTGACGATCATCGAGGTCGCGCTGATCGTCGCGCTGATGGTGGCTGGCGGCGCAAGCGCCAACGCGCTGGCGCGCGACACCGTGTTCGCCGCGATCATGATCGCCGCCAACGGCATCGTCGGCGTGTGCCTGGTTGCGGGTGGCCTGCGCCACGGCGTGCTGGCCTACCGCGTCGAAGGCACGAGCCCGGCACTGGCCTCGCTGGGAGCCCTGGCCGGCCTCTCGCTGGTGCTGCCGAGCTTCACCAGTACCACTCCCGGGCCTACTTACAGCGGTTCGCAGTTGGTGTTCGCCGGGGTGACATCTCTCGCCTTGTATGGCGTGTTCGTCTTCGTGCAGACCGTACGCCACCGCGACTATTTCCTGCCGGTGGACAACGACGGCGAAGAGAGCCATGCAACACCGCCGCCGAATTGGGTGGCCTGGAGCAGCCTGGGGCTGCTGATGCTCTCGCTGGTGGGCGTGGTCGGCCTGGCCAAGGCGCTGGCACCGGCGCTTGAAGCGGGTGTGGCCGCGGCAGGCCTGCCGCAGGCCGCCGCTGGCGTGGTGATTGCCATGATCGTGATGCTGCCCGAGACCGGCGCCGCAGTGCGAGCAGCGAAGGGCAATCGCATGCAGAGCAGCCTCAACCTGGCGCTGGGCTCCGGACTGGCGAGCATCGGGCTGACGATTCCGGTGGTGGCCGCCCTGTCGCACTGGTTTCCCTTCCCACTGGCGCTGGGCCTGCCGCCAATGCAGATCGTGCTGCTGACCCTGACCTTGCTCACCGCCACGCTCACGTTGGGTAGCGGCCGCGCCACCGTGATGCAAGGCGCCGTGCACCTGGTGTTGTTTGCGGCCTTCCTGTTCCTGAGCTTGGTCCCATAGGGATAGGGGCGCGACGGCATGAAAGCGCGAAGCGAACCGATCAAAGGGAAACGCTATCGCGGGGCCGAAGCCGAAGGCGAACCAGGAGGGGGCCTGGCAGGCTTGGTGTCTGGCGACGCATTGCGAACCTTTGCGCCGTCGTCGGGCGGTGGCAGGGTGATCGGCGTGACCTCGACCTTCGAGACGCCTTCGTGGCGGTCGATTCCCACCTTCTCGGCAGTCGCAGGCGACAGATCCAAGATGCGGCCCTGAACATAGGGGCCTCGATCCCGAATGGTCACGACCGCGCTCTCGCCGGTCTCGAGATTGGTAACTTTTGCGGTCGTGCCCAGCGGCAGTGTCTTGCTGGCGGCACTGTCATTGCGCGGGTCCATGCGGGTGCCGTCTGCCATTTTCCGGCCACTGAATTTCCCCCCGTAGAAAGAGGCCTTGCCTGTGCGCCGTCTCCCGCTGAGGTCGAGCCTGGGCTTCGGGTGCTGTGTTGCTTGTCGAGCCGGCTGTGCGACAGCCCGTGCAGCGGCCTGCGGCGGCAAGTCTGCCGCAGCTTGAACGGTCGCAGCAGCGGCAACGGCGGCGCAGGCGACTCCGGCCATCACTGACTTTTCAAACATGGTGCTTCCCGTCGATGCACGCGGCGAGGTGCCCTGCCCCCCCAGCATTTTCGGCAACCGACGTTCCCGCAGACCCTGCGCAAGGCAGTTCGACCGCTGACCCTGCGGCGTAGGATTGCGCCTTGCCCACCCAGGGCTTCACTTCCTGGAGTACCGCCATGCTCAGCCTGAAGCCAGTTGTTCTCGTCGCGCTGTTCGCTGCTGCCCCCAGCTTCGCCGCGGGATGCCTCAGCGGTGCCGCCGTCGGGGGTGTAGGCGGGCACGTCGCTGGCCACCATGCAGTCGCCGGCGCAGTCGTCGGTTGCGCGGTGGGGCACCACATGAAGGTCAAGCAACAGCGCAAGGAAGACGCCGCTGCCGCTCAACAGCGCGCCGTCGCAGCCAGCGCGCCGACTGGACGCTGACTCAGGGCGTCCTCGACCCGGTTCGATCTCCATCGACAACGTGAGTTGTTCGGGACGAAACCGCTGAAAGGCCGCCGCGCCATTTGGCGCGCGGGGTGCGCGCGCGAGGCGTGCGTCGGGAAGTCAACTCGACGCAAGATTCGATCGCGGCATGCGTCATAGCATCGACGGATGCGCGCCGCCGTCGCTGCGGCGTTTCGCCGGTCGTCTGTTCCAGGATGAATGCCATGCGCACCGTGTCGACGCCTTCGCTCGCCTGTCTTGCCGCCTGCCTGCTCATTGCGGTTGCGTCCGCGCGCGCCCAGGATTGCGCCGCGCTCGTACGGGCCGCGTCGATGGCGCAGGTGAAAGTGCCGCATGCGGTGACGCATGTGATGACCATGGCCGGCAAGCCGCCGATGCGTTTCGACATGATCTTCATCGCCGACAAGTCCTACACGAAGGTGAACGGCGCCTGGAGCGTCATTCCGTTCTCGGTGCAGGACCAGATCGAGTTGATCAACCAATCGGCGAAGCGCCCCCACCCCGGCGCGACCTGCCAGAAGAGCGCCGGCGAGTCGATCAACGGCGAGCCGACCTCGCTGGTGACGATACAGGAAGCGTCCGGCAAGATAGCCGAAGACCGCCTCTGGCTGTCCGGCAAGACGGGCCTGCCGCTGAAGTCGGAGGTGCGGATGCACGACGGCTCGTCGATATCCGACGAGTTCCGTTATGACAACGTTCAGGCGCCGGCGAACGTGAAATAGGAGACGACGACGCGCGACCGATCTCTCTCAATTTCAGTTCGACGCCGGTGCCAGGTGGTGCCGACGGAAACGAGTTGGCGCTGTGCCGTTCGGTCGGAGGTCGCAGTACTTTTGGCTGTCTTCAAGCCGAGCTCCGCTTCAGAGACCGGCTAGCTGCAGCACGAACGCCACGATCAGCACGATCGGGGCCCCGATGACCGACAGGACGACGTCGGCGGGTTGCACGATCGCGCCGTCTGCCGGTTTGCTGAACAAGCCTGCAATGAAACCGCCGATGAACGAGCCGACGATGGTGCCGGGCACACGTGGACGATCACGCGCGCATTCAGCCAAGGCCACGGATCGAACTGACGGCCGCCCCCAACTGTCGCCGGATGCCCGGCGACGCTCGGCAAGCGCGCGGACTCAGCCGACGAACTTGCGGGCGTTGCCGAACATCCGCGCCCACGGGCTCAACGCCGACGCGTCGCCGCCGCTCCAGCTCATCTGCACGTTGCGGAATACGCGCTCGGCGTGCGGCATGACGGCCGTGAAGCGGCCGTCGGCCGTCGTCACTGCGGTCAGGCCGCCGGGGCTGCCGTTCGGGTTCAGCGGATAGACCTCGGTGGGTTTGCCGTGGTGGTCGACGTAGCGCATCACGGCGGCCACCTTGGCGGCGTCGCCGCGCTGCGAGAAGTCGGCATAGCCCTCGCCGTGCGCCACGGCGATGGGCAGCCGGCTGCCGGCCATGCCCTGGAAGAAGATCGACGGCGACTCCAGCACTTCCACCAGCGACAGGCGGGCCTCGAACTGCTCGCTGCGGTTGCGCGTGAACTTGGGCCAGTCCTGCGCGCCAGGGATGATGGGCGACAGCGCAGCCAGCATCTGGCAGCCGTTGCACACGCCCAGCGCGAAGGTGTCGGCGCGGCCGAAGAAGGCCTCGAACTGCTGCGCCAGCACCGGGTTGAACATCACCGAGCGCGCCCAGCCCTCGCCGGCGCCCAGCGTGTCGCCGTAGCTGAAGCCGCCGCAGGCGACGAAGCCCTTGAACTGATCGAGCGTGACGCGGCCCGAGTGCAGGTCGCTCATGTGGACGTCGTAGGTGTCGAAGCCGCCCAGCGACATCGCGTAGCTCATCTCGACATGGCTGTTG
>Ga0302157_10005433_pt1 | contig 13489 bp, 15 predicted proteins | sample I_Bog_N3_3_FD_193502 | JGI IMG/M metagenome (GOLD analysis project Ga0302157, IMG submission 193502) | Peat permafrost microbial communities from Stordalen Mire near Abisko, Sweden - I_Bog_N3_3 | ecosystem: Environmental > Terrestrial > Soil > Wetlands > Peat | place: Sweden: Abisko, Stordalen...
CGCACAGCGCGCGCTGGTGTTCGTTCCCGCAGCCCTGGGCGCCCCGCTCGTCGACACGAACTACATCGTCCGGAAGGTGCAGAAGGATGGGCACGGCGGTGCCCGCCTGCTGCTCAACGTCGCGCCATGAGCATCGCTGATCAACCCATGATCGGCCGGCGCCTGCTGCGCCTAGCCGTGGTCGGTGCGCTGCAGGGCGTCGGTCTGGCCGTCAACGGGCAGCCGGTCAACCAGGAGAGCCCGGGCGACTGGGATATCCCGGAAGATCAGCTGCCGTTGCTCACGGTGCGGACTGGCGACGAGAACAAGCAGGCGCAGACGTCTGGACAGCCCAACTTCACGACCACATGTGACGTGGTCGTGCGCGCGGTGGTCGGCAACACGACGGCGGAATCGGCACAGGACGACATCGAGCTCCTTTGGTACTCGGTCGAGTACGCGATGCTGACGAACTTCTCGCTTCTGCGGGCCACGCAGCGCATCGCCAGCGTGCACACCAAGCTCGACATCAAGTCGGATGGCGCGCAGCACCTGGCCGGCATCGTCGGCGTGTTCAGCCTTGAGTACACCGAGGAGTTCGACGGGCTGGTGCCGCCGCCGCCTCTCACGACCTGGCCGAACGATCCGCCGGCGCCGGTGCCGCTGACAGGACTCACGGTGACGGCCGACCTGGTCAACGTCTACGACTCCACCGGCACCTACGCCGATCCGCCGTTCCCCGCGGCCGTGCTGCCTGAGCCTCGCACAAGCGGCCCGGACGGACGCACCGAGGGCGGCCTCACATTCACTCTCGAGGGATCCACATGAAGATCAAACCCGCTCCCGGCCTGAAGGTTCGGGATCCTGACCTGAAGGACTACCTGCCCGTCGATGGCCGGATCGTCCCCGACACCATGCACTGGTTCCGCCTGCTGCGTGATGGCGACGTCGTCGAGGTCAGCGACGAATCCACCACTCAAGGAGAAACCCAATGACGTTGCCGTTCGTCAACACGCCGGCCAACTGGCGGCTGCCCCTGTTCTCGGCCGAGTTGGACAACTCGCAGGCCAACACGTCTACCGTGCAGCAGCGTGTCTTGGTCATCGGCCAGATCACGGCGGCCGGCATCGCGGCGCCCAGCATCCCGCTCCTCAGCGCCGGCGTCAGCGACGCGCAGCTGCAGGGCGGCGTCGATTCCAACCTGGCGCTGATGACGGCGGCCTATCGGGGCAACGACGCGTTCAGCGAACTCTGGTACCTGCCGCTCTCCGACGCCGCCGGCGCAACGGCCGCCGCGGGCACCGTGACGTTCACGGCCCAGGCGACGGCCAACGGCACCCTCTCGCTGTACGTCGGCGATGTCCGCTACCAGATGCCCGTCACGAGCACGCAGACGATCGCCCAGCTGGCCACCGCGCTCGCCGCGCTGATCAACGCTGATCCGAGCTGCCCGGTCAATGCCGCGGCCGCCGCCGGCGTCGTCACCCTGACGGCCGTCAACGCGGGCACGATCGGCAACGAGATCGGCCTGATGCTGAACTACCAGGGTACGAAGGGCGGCGAGGCGACGCCGGTCGGCTTGGCGGTCACGCTGGTCAGCCTCACCGGTGGCGCGATCAACCCGACGCTGACGACGGCGCTGTCGAACCTGGGCGACCTGACGTTCGACTTCATCGTGTGCCCGTACACCGACACGACGAGCCTGCAAGCCGTCCAGGCCTTCCTGAACGATCAGGCCGGCCGCTGGAGTCCGCTGCAGCAGCTCTACGGCCACGTGTGGGCGGTGTATCGAGGCACGGCCGGGGCCTGCACAACGTTCGGCACGGGCTTCAACGATCAGCACACGTCCGTTCTCGGTCTTCCCGTCGGAGTGCCGACCCCGGCGTGGAAGGCCGCGGCGCAATGGGTTGCCGCGCAAGCGCCCGCGTTGCAGAACGACCCGGGTCGCCCGGTGCAGTCGTTGCCGATCGGGGGACTGCTCGCGCCGCCGTCGTCCGGCCAGTTCCTCAACACCACGCGCAACACGTTGCTGTGGGATGGCATCAGCACGTTCACGGTCGGTGACGACGGCACGTGCTACGTCGAGAACACGATCACAACGTACCAGAAGAACGCCTACGGCGCGCCGGACGACAGCTACCTCGAGGTGGAGACGATGTATCTGCTTGCCTACGTGATGCGCTACCTGAAGGGCATCGTCACGAGCAAGTACGGCCGCGTCAAGCTGGCGGCCAACGGCACGCGGTTCTCCGCGGGCGCGCCGGTCGTCACGCCAAACATCATCAAGGCGGATCTGATTGCGGCCTACCAGGCGCTCGAATCTGCCGGCTACGTCCAGAACAGCGCAGCCTTTGCCGCGGCGCTGATCGTGGAGCAGAACGCGACGAACCCGAACCGCGTCGATGTGCTGTGGCCGGGCACGCTGATCGATCAGCTGCGCCAGTTCGCACTGCTCGCGCAGTTCCGCCTGAGCTGACCCGTGAGGCCGTCCAGTCGTCTGGACGGCCCCGAAGATCGTTGACAAATAGGAGCCGCCCCGATGGGCGGCTCTTCTCATTCTGGAGGGCCATCGAATGGCTGACACCACCAACCGCCTAGCCGGCGTAGCGTACCTGTCCGTCGACGGACAGAACTACATGCTGTCGGGCGATCTTTCCTACAGCGCTGCGAGCACCTCGCGGGAGACGCTGGGCGGCCAGGACGTGATCCATGGCTACTCGGAAAAGCCGAAGGCGCCCTTCATCAGCGGCACGCTGCGGGATGCGGGCAGCCTGACGTTGCAGAGCTTCAACGACATGACGAACGTGACGATCACGCTCGAGCTGGCCAACGGCAAGACCGTCATTGGCCGCAACATGTGGACCGTCGAAGCGCAGGAGGTCAAGACGACCGAAGGCAGCTTCGAGGTCAAATGGGAAGGCTTCACCGGCTCGGTGACCGAGCAGCTGGCGACCTGATCATGGAGCGAACGATCACCATCACGCTCCAGAAGCCCCTCGCGAACCTCACGGAGATCACGCTGCGTGAACCGACCGTCGATGAGATGGCGCAGTTCACGATGGACACCGCCAAGTTTGGCGAGCCGCGCGCCGCGAAGAGCCTGATCGCCAAGATCGGGCAGGTCGAAGTCGCAGACGTTGGCCAACTGGGCACGCGCGACTACGGCTCGTGCCAACGCTTCGTGAATGGCCTGTTGGAGGCCAACGAGCAGGTTCTCGATGGCGACGAGGCCACGCTGACGCTCTCGACACCGCTGCCCGGCCTGGCCGAGATCAAGCTGCGAGAGCCCACGCTCGACCAGTTCGCGCGACTGACGACCGAAAGCGAGAAGCTGGGCGAGATCATCGCGGCGCGCAACCTGATTGCCGCCATGAACAAGCTCGAGCCAAAGCTCGTCGGGCGCATGGGCGTGAGCGACTTCAAGGCCTGCGATCGGTACATCGCGCGTTTTTTCGACTGATCCCAGCGAACCTCGGCGACGTCGTTGCCGAGGTGACGCATTTCTATCGCTGGGGCCCCCACGACGCGCCGAGCCTGACCTGGTCGCGCTTCAAGTACTGGCTCGACCAGGCGCGGCGCATCGGCGCTGAGCGTCGGAAAGGATCCTAGTGGCCAAGCCCATCACTTTCACGATCGTTGCGGTCAACAAGGCCACGGCGCAGATCCACGCGATCAACCAGTCGATGTCCAAGCTGACTCGGCCCTACAAGAAGCTGGCCACGAGCGTCAAGCAGTTCTCCAACGTCTCGGGCCTCACCAAGGTCGGCCAGAAGCTGCGGGAAGTCGCGACGAGTGGCGCGCGCCTGGCCGGCTCCCTGGCAAAGATCGGCACGCCGCTACTCGCACTGGTGGGCGGCGGCACGATCGCCGGCATCACCGAGCTCGCGATCGCGTGGGCGCGCGTTGGCGCGGAGACGGAGCGCACGGCAACGCTGCTGGGCATCTCTAGCGCCAAGCTCACCGAGATGCGCGGCGGTGCGCAACTGACCGGGGTCTCGGCCGATGAACTGACCTCGGGCTTTCGCTCGCTGTCCCACACGCTGCAGGACGCTCGCTGGGGGCGCAATCAAGGGGCGATGGCGGCGCTGATGTCCATGGGCATCTCGCTGCACACGACCAAGACCGGCGCAGTCGACACCGAGCGGGCGATGGGCGACCTTGCAGATCGCATCAAGGTGCTCCAGTCGCGCGACCCAGCGGCGGCGCGCAACCTGGCGCGGATGTTCGGCGTCGAGGGTCTGTTGCCGATGCTGATCAAGGGCGGCGCCGGCATGAAGGCCTATCAGGAGGAGGCGTCGCGACTGCGGGGCGCCTTTACCCCAGAAATGGCTGCGCGCGCCACGGACTTCGCGCTCGCGATGAACAAGTCGTCGCTGGCCGTCGACGGGCTCAAGGCCTCGGTGGCCGACAAGCTCATGCCGGTGATTCAGCCGCTGCTCGAAGGGTTCACCCAGTGGATCGTGGCGAACCGCGAACTCATCGCGACCAAGGTCGCGGAGTACGCGCAGCTGATCGCCGACTGGATCAGCAAGATTGACTGGAAAGAGGTCTGGCAGGACACCAAGACTGCGGCCGCGGGGCTGCTGACCTTCTGTCGAGGTGTCAGCGATACCGTCGAGGCGCTGGGTGGGATGAAGACCGTCCTGATCGCGATCGGCGTCTACATGGCCGGCGGCTTCGTGTCGTCGGCGGCCTCGGCCACGATGGCCGTGGCCAAGCTTGTGGCGAAGATGGCCATGCTCGGCGGGGGCGGGGGGCTTGGACTGCTCGGCAAAGCTGGCATTCTCGGTGCGACCGGCGTCGCGTCGTACGAGATCGCGAGCTGGTTGGGTGCCGGCAAGCTCGGCGACATGGCAGGTCGCGGGACCTACGACAGCACGCACCAGGCCGGAAAGATGGAGACCGGTACCTCGTCGCGCGCCATCAGGTCGTTGATGGCCATGGGCTGGTCGCAGGCTCAGGCCGCGGGCATTGCAGCCAACCTGAAGACGGAATCTGGCTTCAACACGGATTCGGTCGGCGACAACGGCAAGGCCTACGGCATCGCGCAGTGGCACGGCGACCGCCAGGCGGCCTTCAAGGCGCGCTTCGGCAAGGACATTCACGACGCGGGCTTCGACGAGCAGCTGCAGTTCCTGAACTACGAGCTCACGCAGGGCTCGGAGCAATCGGCGGGCAGGGCGCTGCGAGGCGCGACATCTGCGTCGCAGGCCGGCGCGCTGGTCTCGCGTTACTACGAGCGGCCGCTCGACGCTGACGGCGAGGCCTCGAGGCGGGGTGCCCTGGCGGACAAGCTGAATGCCGCCCCGGTCGTGCAGGTGCAGAACCACGTCACGGTGAACAAAGACGGCAGCGTCAGCGTCAAGACGCAGACGCCGAGCGGTCTGAAGATTGAAACGGCGATGCCCTCATGACTTCGAGCTTCTTTCGCAGCCTGCAGCCCGCATCCTGGCGCGGCGTGCCATTCGCTGTGACGTCCAGCGCATTGCGCGTAGGTCGGCGCACCGCGCTGCACGAATATCCGGACCGAGACGATGTCTGGGTCGAGGATCTCGGCCGCCAGGGTCGGCGCATCCAGCTCACCGGATTTCTGGTCGAGAACGCGGCATACGGCGGTGGCGCCGTCATCACGCAGCGACAGCAACTGATTCAAGCGTGTGAGAAGGCGGGCCCGGACAACCTGGTACACCCGTCGCTCGGGCGTATCAAGGCAACGCTGACCGACTTCGAAGTCTCGGAGACGGCTGAAAAGGGCGGTGCGTTCGGGATCCGCTTCACCTTCATCGAGTCGGGCCTGCAGCAGTTTCCGACCAGCAAGATCGCGACGCAACAGCAGACCCAGCTCACCGGCGCGTCGGCGTACTCGGCGGCGTCGCAGGACTTCCTCACTGACGTCTCCGGCCTGATGTCGATGCCGCCTGTGGTGAGCGAGATTCAGCGCACGGCGGCCGGTTTGCAGACGTCTGCAACAGCGATCGCGGGACGGGCCACGAGTCTGGTTGCGATGCTGGCCAACCTGCCCGGTGAGTTCGGTCGCTATGTGGGCCAGTACTCGGCCCAGATCAAGTCGCCGTTGACGACCGTGCAGGCCCTGATCGGCGCCGGCGCAAAGAGCAACCAGGCGGTGGCCTCGGCTGCTGCGGCCCTTACCAGTGCCGCGGCTGCCGGGGATGCCTCGGGCATCGCGGCGGCCGCCCAGGCGGCGATCCAGGCGCTGCAGGCGGCCAATCCCGAGCCGATGACTGCGATACGAGCGCTCCTCGAGCTGCAGAGTGACATCGTCACGCAGGAGCAGACCACGGGCAGCCTGGTCACTGCGAATGCCGCAGCGGTCAACCTCTACCGGCGTTCGGCAGTCACGGCCGCGGCAATGTCGACGGCCAGCATCAAGCTGGCCAGCAGTGACGAAGCGACCTCTGTCCAGGGCTTGATCTGCTCGGCTCTGGATCTCGAGATCCAGACGGCTGGCGACGCTGGCGAGGATGCCAGCTACCTCGCGCTGCGCGCGCTACGGGTCGCAGTCGTGCAGGACCTGCGCGCACGGGCGGCGACGCTCGCGGTGACGCAGCTTGTGGCCACGCCGCAGCCTGTGCCTTTGCTTGTCACCGCGCAGCGCCTGTACCAAGACGTCAGCCGCTATGACGAACTGCTGCAGGAGGCGCTACCGATCCACCCGGCCTTTCCGCCGACCCAGTTCAGGGCGCTCTCGCAATGACCGATGACGTGATTCTGACCGTGGGCGGCACGTCGATCTCCGGATGGCAGACGGTCCGAATCACGCGTGGCATCGAGCGGATGCCGAGCGACTTCGACATCGCGTTGACGGAGCGCTTCCCCGACGTCGACGAGGTGACGATCAACGTCGGCGACGCGTGCATGCTCACGATCGGCCCCGACGTCGTCATCACCGGCTACGTCGATCGCGTCGCGCGAGCACTCGATGCGCATCAGCATCCGCTGTCCATCAGCGGCCGTGGGATGTGCGAAGACCTGGTCGACTGCTCCGCTCAGGTGTCGAGCTTCATGTTCCAGAACATGAGCACCGCGGCGATCGCGGCCGCACTGGTGCAACCGTTCGGGATCGCCGTGGTTGCCCAGTCGCAGGGCATCGTCCATCCGCAGGTCTGTCTCAACGTCGGCGAGACGCCGTTCGTGGTGATTGACCGCCTGTGCAAGCTGGCGAACCTGCTCTGCTACGAGAACGAGGACGGCAACCTGGTACTGGCGACCGTTTCGACTGATGCGGCCTCGAGCGGCTTTGAGGTCGGCCGGAACGTCGAGCGCATCGCCTACGTGCAGGACGGGAGCCAACGCTTCAGCTTGTATCGCGTCTATCCAATCAGTACCGCACTTTTCACCGATGCCGGACAGCTCCCGCAGGCCGAGTTCGAGGTCAGTGACCCAATGATCACGCGGTTCCGGCCGAAGGCCTTCATCGCGCAGAGCGGAGACCCGGGCGCCGCAGTCTCGAATGCCCACGCGCAGTGGGAGTGCAACCGTCGAATCGGGCGCGGCAACGTGGTGGCGATCACTACTGACTCGTGGCGTGACGATTCGGGAGCGCTCTACGCGCCGAACACCCGCACGAACCTCGATGCACCCGACGTGAAGGTGCAGCCAGGGCAGGCCTGGCTCATCAGTGAAGTGACGCTACGGCGAGGCCTTGACGGCACACACGCCGATCTGACGCTGATGCCGCCACAGGCCTTCGCGCCAGAGCCAATCCTCTACCTGCCAGTTGCTGCCGACGTGGCTGCTGGCCTGAGCTAACACCATGATCAATGTCTTCTGGATGCTCGTCCGAGCGATCGGGCGAGGACGGCTCACGTCCGTAGACGACTCGGGCGTTGTGCAGAAAGTGCAGATGCAGCTCTCCGCGAGCGAGCTGCGCGATGGCACGCCGCGCCTGTCGGAGTACGGATTTCACAGCAACCCGCCGCCGGGCGCCGATGCGGTGCTCGTGTGCATGGGCGGCGATCGCACGCAGGGCGTCGTCATTGCGTGCGGACACCAGAAATACCGCCTGACGGGCCTGGAGACTGGCGAGGTGGCGCTCGCCGACGATCTCGGGCAGACGGTCTACCTGACGCGCAGCGGAATCGTCATCAAGGGCGCCGGGCTTCCTATGCTGTTGACGGACACCCCCGAGATCACGTTGGACACGCCCCTGGTACATGCGAAGGGCGACATGAACGTCGACGGCAACTTGACGGTGACCAAGAACATCGTTGGCGAAGAGAACATCACCGCGACCGTGAACATCACGTCGACGACCGGGAACATCTCCACGACGGTCGGGAACATCACGGCCGCCGGTGATGTCGCGGATGCCGGTGGCGCCAAGACGATGGCAGGCATGCGCGAGGTCTACAACGCGCACACCCACCCCGTCACGGGCGTCGAGAACGGCTCCGACACGGTCGATACCAACCCACCGACGGAATCTGAATGAGCGACATCACGACCGTTTGGAACGTGGCCGCGGGGCGGGGCGACTGGGTGGTGCAGGGCGCTGCGCTGCAGTCGGGTCATGACCTCGAGACGGCGATCTTGCTGAGCCTCTTCACCGATCGCTTGGCCGAGGCCAGCGACGAGACGCCCGATGGTGATCGCCGTGGCTGGTGGGGAGACGATCCGGCCAACCTTCGGGGATCGCGCCTGTGGCTGCTCAGTCGCGCGAAGGGGCCACTCAACGTCGTGCAGCGGGCTCAGGACTACGCCGCCGAGGCCTTGCAATGGCTCATCACCGACGGCGTGGTCGCGGCGTTCGACATTACCGGCGAATGGGTGTCGCCCAACCAGCTCGACCTCAAGGTCGTAGCCAAGAAGCGCGACGGCTCGGTTGTCGCAACGCGTCTGCCTCAAGTCTGGACAAATTGAATGCCGTACACGAGACCCACACTCACGCAGCTGCAGAACCAGGCCGCGCAGGATATCAACGCCAACCTGCCTGGCGCCGACGCGCTGCTGCGCTTCACCAACATCGGCGTGGTGGCGACCATCCAGGCCGGCATGTGGCACATGCTGTACGGTTACGTGGACTGGATCGCCCTGCAGTCGAACCCGGCCACGGCCACCCAGGAGTTCCTCGCAGCGTGGGCATCGCTCAAGAACGTCTTTCGAAAGCCCGTCAGCCAGGCCGGCGGATCGATCACCTTCGCGGCAACCGGAACGCAAACGATTGTGGCCGGCTCGGTCATCAATCGTGGCGACGGTTACGCCTTCGCGGTCAACGCGGACGCCACGGCCTCCGCCGGCTCGGTAACCGTCCTGGCCACTGCTGTCCCCGATCCCAACGGCCAGGTTGGAGCGATCGGCAACGGCGGTGCAGGCACAAGCTATACGCTGGCCAGCGGCGTCGCGGGCGTCACGTCGACGAGCAGCAGCAGCACAGCCTTTACGGGCGGCGCCGATATCGAGCTCGACGCGTCGCTGCGGGCCCGGATGCTCTTGGCTTACCAGAACCCGCCGCATGGGGGCTCCAAGGCGGACTACATCGAGTGGGCGCTCGCCGTGGACGGAGTGACGCGCGCATGGTGCGTTCCGAACTTCCTCGGCAGCGGCACCGTCGGCGTCTACGTCATGTTCGACAACGCGGAGGCCTTGCACGGTGGATTCCCGCAGGGGACGAACGGTGTCTCGGCAGACGATGAGGGGCCGGGGGGCACACCCCGCGATGTCGTGGCTACTGGAGACCAGCTCACGGTGGCCAACGCGATCATCGCCAGCGGCCAGCCGGTCACCGCGCTGGTCTACGTGCTCGGGCCCGTAGCCGCGCCGCAGAACTTCGTGATCAGCGGGCTGTCCAGTGCAGACGTCTCGACACAGGCAGCCATCAGTGCCGCCATCGACGCTGTGTTCCTGGAGTACGGGCAGGTGAGCGGAGGCGAGTCCACCGTCAACCTCAGCGACATCGAGGTCGCGATCGCAGCAGTTCCGAATACGTCGGGCTTCGTCATCACAAGCCCCGTCGGCGACATCGTCACGGCGGGGGGCACGATCCCCACGCTCGGGACGATCACCTATCCCTGATCAACCATGAGTGCACCTCCATTTTCCGCCGACGACTACATTGCCGTGCTGCAGTCCATGCTGCCTCGAGGCAAGGTGTGGCCGCGCGATGCCGACGCGCCGCTGACGCTGGCTCTTCAGGGCCTGGCGCAAAGCTTTGCCGAGGCCACGGCTCGCGCCAACAACCTGCTCACCGTGGCGTTCCCGGCAACGGTGGACGACATGCTGCCGGAATGGAACGAGACGCTCGGGCTGCCGGGCCTGACGGGATACACCGGCTCCGACCTGGCGACGCAACAGGCGCAAGTGGTTGCCGCATTCACCGACGCTGGAGGTCAATCGCCGGCGTACTTCATCGGGCTCGCCGCCACGCTCGGGATTCCGATCACGATCAATGGATACCGCCCATACAGGGTCAACGACCACGTCAACGATCCGATCACGGGCCAGCCCTGGGCTCACGTCTGGCGCGTCAATGTCCCTGCCGGATACGACTACACCGTACTGGAGACGCTGTTCAATCTATACAAGCCGGCGCACACGACGGTGCTGTTCGCGGCAGCAACGCCTCCACCGCCGCCGCCGCCGCCTGTGCCGCCCTCGACGCTGCTTCTCCACTTCGATTCGGAAACCATTGTCGATTCGTCGGCGAACAATCTCACGTTTATCACGCAAGGCACCGCGGCATATTCAACGACGACAGCAAAATTCGGTACCGGATCGTTAAACATCCCGACCGCCGACAGCTATGTGGTGGGTACCGACCCGAAACTATTCATTGGCACTGAAGATTTCACTATTGATTGCTGGATTAACCCGACGGGCACCGCAGGTTTGCAATTTATACTTGCCGCGAATAATAGCGGCAGCCAATATTCCGGCATTGTTATATTCTTGTATGGAGGGGGCAACCTACTGTATTGGAATGATGGGGACAACAGCTATGGTGGGACTACGTCAGTGCCGTCTGGATCATGGCATCACGTAGAAGTCGGTCGCGCATCTGGCACGGTTTACTTGTTCCTGGACGGTGAACTTCTCACGACCACGCCTGGAATAGATGGCAGTTTTCTCGGCTCCACGTGGGTTATTGGTGCAGCGCAATATTATCCCCCTGGAGTGGATCCGCTTATTGGTTGGATTGACGAGTTCCACGCAGTTATTGGGACTTGCTTGCACACAGAATCTTTCACGCCCCCCACTGCGCCCTATACGAGTTGACGCGCAAACCGTCGAGAGGCGAGGTGAGTTGTTCAGTGTGCGCGTGACCCCCACCATCTCTGCAATCCAATCTTGGTCATTAACGATGACCGCATGACTCGGAGTAATACCATTGGACAAGATTTTCGAGGCCAACACCTCCGGCACGCCGCCGAGCGGCCCCGGCACTGCGACCGGATATCCTTCAGATGGAGACATAGACGCTGGCGAGCCGGCTACAGTCCCGGGCGCATATTGGTTCTGGATGATCACGGCCGAGCTGCTTGCACTGATCATTGGTGCGGGTATCGCGCCCAACGGAAGCGTGCTGTCGCAGGTGTATGCGGCGGTAGTGGCCATTGCGGGAGAGGCCGCGTCGGCCGCTCAAACCGCTGCTGAGTCCTTTGCCACTACTGCAGCGACGGCCGCTCAATCGGCCGCCGAGACGTTCGCCACGTCGGCTGCGACGGCTGCGCAAACCGCCGCGCAGACCACGGTGCTCGGCTGGTTCACGGGCTCGAACCAGTCCTTGGGTACCACGGGCTTTCAGCAGATACCTGGCGGACTGCTTCTGCAGCGCGTCACGGTCGCCGTGCCCGGTGCGGGCGGCAATGAGGTGACGATCACCTACCCGATCGCCTACACGACCTATGCCGACATCCCGATTCCTGCGGTCCAGGATCCGGCCGTGGTCGGCGACGAGTCCAACTTCCTCGGGCTCTCCGTCACAGCCCACTCGTTGACTGGCTGCACGATAGGGATGGGCCAGAACGGCGGCGGCACGCGCGATGTGACATTGACCGTCTTCGTCAGCGGCGAACTTTAAGGATCCCGATGTCAAAGCACTATTCCAAGACGACCGGCGGGTTCTACTGCGACGACGTGCACACGAGCGCGCAACTGCCGAACGACGCCGTCGAAATCTCCGACGCCGACTACCAGGCGCTGCTGAACGCTCAGGCGCAAGGCCAAGTGATCACCGGCGGCGCCGATGGCAAGCCTCTCGCAACCGCGCGAGCCGCACCGACGCCCGCGCAGGTTGCGGCGGCACTGTCCGCCGCCGTGCAGAGGCACCTCGACAGCACCGCGCGAGTACTCGGCTACGACAACATCCTCGCTGCGATCAGCTACGCCAACGAACCGGCGGAGCCAAAGTTCCAAGCCGACGGCATGGCGCTGCGAGCGTGGCGTTCCACTGTCTGGGCGGCTGCCAACGTGGTGCTGAACGCGGTCAGCGTTGGCGGCGTCGCGCCGGACGCGGCCGACCTGGTTGCAAGCCTTCCGAAGTTCACCGCGCCCGCCTAAGCGGTTGCCTGCAACACCTCCCGCACGGCGCGCCAATGACTGGGCGGTGCCGGGATCGAGTGCCGCCGCTCAGACCGACCCCGTCTCGGCACGACGATGCGCGAGCCGCAGCCGAATCACGATTTTCAAACGAGGTACGTCGATTTCCATGACTCAAGGGACTGATTCCGAGTACGCCGGCCCCGAGCGCCGTCGAGCCGAAAACTCATGGCGCGTCAGCGTCGAGGATCGTCTGGCGCTGGGCGAGGAAACCATGCGCCGCCTCGAGGAGGGGCTCGGGGCCAACACGAAGCTCACGGAGCGAATCGCCCACAACACCGAGGGCATCGTGATCTTCACAACCAATCTCGAGGCGGGCGCCAAGCTGCTGTGCCGCATCGCGCTCGGCATCAGCTGGACGCTGAAGACGCTCCGCGAGAACCTCGCCGTTGTCATCGTTCTGTTGCTGGCCATTGGCTATTTCTGCAACAGCGAGAAGCTTCTCGACCTCTGTCTGAAGGTGCTCAAGGCGCTCTAGCCGGCACCACTCTCAACGCAAGGCCACCAATCGGTGGCCTTTTTTTATGGAGGCCGCTATGTCGGTCACTGCAACCCACGAGGAAAAGGAGACGCTGAGCGTCGACGTCCTTCTGCCTGGCCACGAGGCCCGGGTCACCACGCCGCTGTTCCGACACTCGCGCCAGGCGCTCGAGGAGCGCGAGGGCGGTCGCTGCTTCAGCTGCGGCTGCACATCGGCCGAGGTTGGCCCACTCGAGGCCCACCACCATCCGATCGAACGCAGCTTCGCCGAGATGATCGACTGGGGCCCCGGCTCGCGCATTCGTCGTGACTTTCCGGCGTTCGACTGGGCGGCGTTCGACGGCGCCGGCTGCGATCCGTACCTGTTCGTCGACGACATGCGCGTCAATGGGCTGCTGCTCTGCAAAGGGCACCACATCGGCAAGGACGAAGGCATCCATGCGCTGCCGTTCCCGATCTGGATGGCCCAGTGCTA
>Ga0302157_10005441_pt1 | contig 13471 bp, 12 predicted proteins | sample I_Bog_N3_3_FD_193502 | JGI IMG/M metagenome (GOLD analysis project Ga0302157, IMG submission 193502) | Peat permafrost microbial communities from Stordalen Mire near Abisko, Sweden - I_Bog_N3_3 | ecosystem: Environmental > Terrestrial > Soil > Wetlands > Peat | place: Sweden: Abisko, Stordalen...
TTATTTTAACGTCATCAATGCAATCGCTACTGCCCCTCAACGTTCCCTTAAACTTTCACCAACATGTTGCTGCAATGGACTAAGAAAATACTCAATCACTCTACGCCGATCCGTTTTCACCTCGGCCGTCACTGACATACCTGGAGAAAGTGAAACGTTTTGACCATGGACAGCGACTGCATCTTTGAGCAACCGAATCCTTGCGCTATAAATAGACCCGCGTTTTTCATCCTCAATCGCATCATCCGAAACTGTAACAACCTCACCCTCAACGGTGCCGTACTTAGTAAAGGTGAAAGTCTCAATTTTTACTGTGACAGGCTGTCCCGGCCGAATGAAGCCAATGTCCTTGTTCTCAAACATCGCCTCGACCTCAACCGGCTGATCACTCGGCGCGATGACCATCAAGGGTTGTGCTGCAGTGACCACCCCACCGACGGTATGCACATCCAGTTGCTGAACCGTCCCATCCACGGGTGCCGTCAAACTCATCAGGTGATCACGCTGCTCCGCCTTACTCAGTTCCTGCACCAGCGAGGCTGCTTTCTGCTCAGACTGTTGCTGTAGGTCCAGCATCGTTCGGCGGGTTTGGGCGAGCAGGACTTGCCTTCTGCGCTCGGCCTCTTTTTTCGAAGCACTGACTTCAGCCAATCGGGACTGCTGCACGGCCATATCCCGCTCCTGGTCCAACAGCGCCTGTTGCTTTTCAAGATAGGCATGGCGAGGGACGTACTGCTGCTCAAGTAACTGCTGATAGTCCTCGGCCAGGCGGCGAGCGATAGGGAGTGTTTTCTGCAAGGACGCCAGCGTTGCCCTGGTGGACTGAATCTCGGCAGAGCGTTGTTCAACTTCGGCATCGATTTGCTCCAGGGAACTGCGCAGTTCCTGATACTGGCCTTGCAACCAGCGCTGCGCCGCCATCTCCTGCTCGGGAGCCGCTTGAGGGATGTGCCCAGCCAAAGAACCGGGCTCTTTGCCCGTCCGAATGGATTCAATCAAGGCCGTTGCCCGCGCGCTGTCAACCTCAGCGGCCAGCAGATCGCTCTTCAAACGCTTGATGTCTGCACCGGTCATGCTGGTGTCCAGTTCCACCAGGACATCGCCCGCCTTGACCAGTTGTCCATCGTGGACTCGAATCGATTTGACCACCGCCACCTCACTGGGCTGGATGGTTTTACTCTTACCACTGGCAACAACCTTGCCGGTGGCCGTCGCCACCACATCGATTTCCCCGAGGATGGCCCAGAGCAACGCCAACACGGCGAACAACATGATGGTCCACTGTATGTAACGTGGTGCGGGGTGAACCGGTTGGTCCTGCAAGGCCAATGCAGCCGGTAAAAACTGCACCTCATGGGAAAGGCGCGCGGGTGCGTCCAACAACTTGCGCTGCCCCCACGCCTGCTTCCAGACATGGCGATAACGTCGAAACAGCTCTCGACCTGCCGAAGGTTGGCTCATGACAACTTATCCTTGTTGTAAGCGGTGCAGTCGCGAGTAATGGCCGGCCTGGTGGGCCAGCAGTTCAGCGTGAGTACCCTGCTCGACGATCTGACCACGGTCCATCACGATGATCCGGTTCGCATCGCGCACGGCGGACAACCGGTGAGCAATGATGATCACTGTCCGGCCCTTGCAGATCGCCTGCATGTTTTGCTGAATGATCCGTTCCGACTCATAGTCCAGCGCACTGGTCGCTTCGTCGAAAATCAGGATTCGGGGATTGCCGATCAGGGCTCGGGCGATGGCCACGCGCTGACGCTGGCCGCCGGACAGCGAAGCCCCATGCTCCCCGACTACCGTGTCGTAGCCTTCAGGCAGTTCAAGAATGAACTCGTGGGCACCGGCCATCTTCGCCGCCTGCATGACAGCCTCCAGAGGGGCCCCAGGATCGGTCAGTGCGATGTTTTCGCGGATGCTGCGGGCGAACAGCATGTTGTCTTGCAAAACAACACCGATCTGGCGACGTAACGAGGAAACATCGGCCAGCGCCAGGTCCATGCCATCGACCAGCACCCGTCCGCGCTCAGGTACGTAGAGGCGCTGGAGCAGACGGGTCAAGGTACTCTTGCCGGATCCCGAACGACCGACGACACCAATCACCTCCCCGGCCTCGATCACCAGGCTGACGCCTCGCAGCACTTCGGAACCATCTGGGCGATAGCGGAACTGAACCTGATCGAACTCCACGCGTCCCTTGAGCGTGGGCAACGCACTGCGCGTCGCCTGGGACAGTTCGGTTCGGCTATTGAGGATGTCGCCCAGGCGCTGCACCGAAACACCGGTTTGCTGGAAGTTGGTCCACAGCTGAGCCAAGCGCATGATCGGTTGTGCGACACGCCCGGCGAGCATATTGAACGCGACCAACTGGCCTACGGACAATTGCCCGTCGATCACCAGCCGCGCGCCCAGCCAGAGGGTCGCCACCGTGACCAGTTTGCCAATCAGCGAGACACTTTCATTGGCGATCGTCGACAGGGTTTGGGTTTTGAATCCAGCGGCCACATAGGCGGCCAACTGGTTGTCCCATTTGCGGGTGATCTGAGGCTCAACAGCCATCGATTTCAACGTGTCGATGCCATTGATCGTTTCGACCAGGAATGCCTGGTTCTCGGCACCGCGCGCAAAGCTCTCATTCAGCCTGGCCCTGAGCAGCGGCGTGATAAACACCGACACAATCACGTAAAGCGGCAGCGAGACCAACACGATCAAGGTCAACCAGCCGCTGTAAAAGAACATCACGGCAATAAAGACCACGGAGAACAATACGTCGAGCAACAGGGTGATGGCGTTGCCAGTCAGAAAGCTGCGAATATTTTCCAGCTCACGAACCCGGGCGACCGAGTCTCCCACCCGACGCGCCTGAAAGTAGGCCAGGGGCAAGGTGATCAGGTGACGGAACAGTCGTGAGCCCAGTTCGACATCGATCCGGCTCGCAGTATGAGCAAAAACGTAGCTGCGCAAGCCACTCAACGTCGACTCGAACAGCATGATCCCCAAGAGACCGACAGCCACAACATCGAGCGTCGTGAGTCCGTGATGAACCAGCACCTTGTCCATCACCACCTGGAAAAACAGGGGGGTGAGCAAGGAGAAAATCTGCAAGACAAAGGAAACGAGCATCACCTCGCCCAGCAGCTTTCGGTATTTCACGATGGCTGGGATAAACCAGGTGAAATCGAACCGGGAGACCTCTCCCGCTTGGGAGGTTTGCGATCGGATGAGGATCAACTCGCCGCTCCAACGAGCTTTCAACTCGTCAGCGGTAAGAACCTGAGGGCGCTGCGCCCGCGGGTCGTGAATCAGGATCTTGTCCTGATCGACCCGGGCAATGATGAAGTAGCTGCCATCGTCTGCACAGGCAATCGCTGGCAACGGTGTTTGCGGGAGACGATCAAATTTGCTACGAACTGATTTGGATTTCAGTTGAAGCTGACGGGAGGCCAGCAGTATCTCTGCCTTACCGAACTGCTGCCCTTGGGCCACATATTCGTGGGCCAATTGCTCTGCCGATGCGGCAACGCTGTGAAAGCGTGCCAGCATGACCAGACAGGCCAACCCCGTATCAAGCGTATCAGAAGGCTGAGCAGCCCCCTCGCCCTGTCCGTGCATACAACCGCATCCTTGCTGAATCGCTTTGAAACCTGATTTTTAAGCCATGAGGCCCAGGGTTGCTGATCATAGGCGGATTGGACCCAACAGAAAAAGGGCAATGCGACATCATATGTAACAAGCTGATACAAACAGACACATAAACAAACAATTGGCGAAAACGCTTATCTCATAGGCCTTTGACACCGCGATCGACCGAAGGCGGACGCTGCTGATCACCCCCCATGCTGGTCAGTTCTGGAGGCAGAAAATCGCGACGCGGGTCGTAGTCCGGTTTTAGGAACTGGGTAAGACTTTGCAGATCCGACGGGCTGAGGGTGCCCGCCGACTGCTTCAACCGCAGGTTATTGAGGATGTAATCGTAACGAGCGTTGTTGTAATCCCGCACCGAGGTGAAGAGCTGCCGTTGAGCGTTGAGCACATCCACGGTGTTACGGATTCCGATATCTGCCCCCACCTTGGTCGCCTTCAATGAGCCCTGGGCGGAAAGAATGGTCTTTTTACGGGCTCGGATCTGCTCGATGTCCGAGTTCACCGCACGGTAAAAGTTACGGGTATTGAGCACCACCTCCCGGCGTTGCCCTTCCCTCTGCTCCTCGCTCTGGCTCAGTCTCTTGTAAGCCTCCCGTGCCTGGGAGCTGACCCGGCCACCGCTGTACAGCGGGATACTCACTTCAACCGCGATAGAACTCTGGGCGACGTTGCCCCCGTAATCGTTTCGACCAATGTCGCTCGGGTTGCTGTAGCCAAAACTATCGTTGTCCCCCTTACGGTACGACGCCACGGCATCCACGGTCGGTGCATGCCCGGCTTGTCGCTGGTGGAGCGTTTCTTCCGCAGCTTGAACCGCCAGGTTGCTCGCCTGAAGCTTGAGGTTTTGCTTCACCGCGGTATCGACCCAAAGCTTGGCGTCCTCAGGAATAGGCGAAAGCACCGGCAGTTGGTGCCGTACACCTTCAATGCTCACGTATTCGTGATTGGTCAGGCGCACCAGTTGCTCAAACGCGTCATCGACCTTGCGTGCGGCGAGTTCGCGGTTGGCTTGAGCATTGTCATAGGCGGCCTCGGCATCAAGGACGTCGGTAATGCTCGACATCCCCCCTTTCAGGCGTCCACGTGCCTGGTCCATCTGCTGCTTGAGTGCGGCCTCCTCCGCTTCGGACGCTGCATGGGTGTCGGTCGCCCGTAGCGTTTCGAAGTAGGTTTCCGCTGTTTTCAGGATCAGTTCCTGCTCCGTCGCCGAGAGTTCGGCAGCGGCCTGTGAGGTGCTCGCCTGGGCTGCTTTCAAGCCGAACCACGATTCCACATGAAACAAGGGCTGTTTCAGGTTGGCTTGGTAGGTGGTGCCGCTGCGCTCACGTGTCAGCTGTGGTGAATCACGATCCAGACGAGTCGACTCGATATTTGCGCTGGTGCTGATCGCCGGCAACAGATTGGCCCAAGCCTGGGGAACGGCTTCCGATTGTGCTTCAAATCCAGCGCGTGCCGCTGCCAGTTCGCTGTTGTGCGTCACGGCCTCTCGATAAACCGACAGCAGGTCAGCTCGATTCGAAGTGAATGAGGAGGTTTCCGAAGCCAGCAAGCTGGCAGGCAGTAGCCACGCCAGCAAGGCGACGCAATACGTGCGGCTCATGAACAAGTCCTTTTGCGAAGCCCGGATGAGAGAGATATGGAGGGGCAGTTACAGCGGGCGGGGAAGCTATGCCAGAGTCAGTCGCAGGTCAAGAATCATCGGATCAAACCATCAGCGGTGAAGCATCATTTCCGAAATGCCCATCCAGTTTTCAAAACAATTGAGGCCGCCGACGGTAAAGGCATCGAGTGGATGAACCCGCAGACCGTGCCCATCGCCTGGCGACCACGTCAGGCGTTCTTCATAGGTTGGCATCAGCTTGCGATGCACCGAACCAATGACACCGTCCGGTCCGATATACACCCGTGAGCAATACACGCTGTAACCGCCGCGATCCGCCGGCCGTTCGATACAACCGAGCATGACGGCAATGTTGTATTGGGCGGCGGCAGCACAAACGGCATCCAGATGCCCGGCCTCGATCCGTTTTTATGGTGGTCGTGCGCAGGACACTTCAGTGCGCCGGGTTTCCTGATCACCGGTCGACGAACCTGCGTACGGCCGCCACCCCTTCGTTTAGTCGCGAATGTGGCGGCTCCCTCAACAGATCGGGTGTCATTCGCCAGGTTCTCGGTTGAGCTCGTGCTTCGTATCATAAGCCTGACGGCAGCCCTCTATATTGGGCCAATTCTCCCTGATCCATGAGGTAAAACCCTCCAGAGCAGGAAGCATGCTCGCCCCCATCTCTGTCAACTCATACTCGACACGTGGAGGCACTTCTGGAAAGTAATGCCGCACCAAAAGTCCATCGCGCTCAAGGTTACGAACGGTTAGCGTCAGCATGCGCTGTGTGATTCCCACAATCCCGCTCTTGAGGGCTGAGAAACGAAGCCGGTAACCGGGCGCCACCGCCAAATGTGACAGGACAAGAATCGTCCACTTGTCACCGAGCCTCGCCAGCACACCGTTGGGAGCACACGGCTTGAAACGCGGGCCTTGTTCAGTTTCCTGATAAGGGCGGCCATTTATTAGCTTTTCCATGAGTATCATCCGTGCGCTTGAGGGTGAAAAATGTGCCGTCTTGTGGTGCCTTTTCATCAGTATATATTGGTAACCCTTGGATGTTCACGAGGGTAACTTCATGTCAGGCACTAAAGGTTCAATCCTGGTTTTCGGGGCAACGGGTCAGCAAGGAGGGTCAGTCGCCTGCGCGCTTCTCAAGGAAGGTTGGCGGGTTCGCGCACTTGTCCGCGATCCTGCTTCCTCGAAGGCTGAGTCGCTTCAAGCATCCGGTGTTGAGCTGATTCAAGGCGACTTCAATGATAGGGAGTCGATCCGAAGGGCGATGCAGGGCATGTACGGTGTCTTCAGCGTTCAGCCCAGTTCACCGGGTGGGGCTGTGAGCGACGAGGACGAGACCCGTTTTGGCCGTGTTGTCGCTGATCTGGCCGTTGAAAACGGCATCGACCATTTCGTTTATAGTTCGGGGGGAGCCGTAGGCGAAAAGCCAACGGGCATGGGCCATTTCGATAGCAAGGCTCATATCGAAGCACATATCCGCACACTGCCGATCACAGCGACCATTATTCGGCCGGCGTGCTTCATGGAAATGCTGGTAATGCCCGGCTTTGGGCTGGACGAAGGTCGCTTCAACTTCTTCATGAAGCCTGATCAGGCAATGCAACTCGTTGCAGTGGAAGACATCGGCAAGTTCGTGGCCGCAATCTTCGCGGATAAGCTGCACTTCAGTGGAAAGACGCTCGACATCGCGAGCGATACGGTAACGGGTAAAGACCTGGAAGCCACGTTTACGCAGAGGGCGGGCTTTCCAATCAGCTATGCGCGTTTTTCCGAGGAGGTCCTGGAGCAAAACTCCTTCCTGAGAAAGCTCGCCGAGCTGATGGACGACGGAACCCTCGAAGGCAAGGCCGATCTGGACAGTTGTCGGAAGATCATTCCCGACCTGCAACGCTTCGGCGACTGGCTTGCCAAAACTGGTCGCCCGGCCTTCGAAGCAGCGCTCGGGAAATCTGGCACGTGGGCCTACAACACTTGATTGGCTGATCAATGGCCTGCAATACCTGTGCATCAGGGAGGAAAGCCAGTGATTTCTATCGGCGATATCTACAATCAAGACATCAACTTCCTCTTCGGATCAGGAGCATCATTCGGCCTGCTCCCGACCCTCCAGTTGCAGGTCCAGACTGGAGAGGGCAACTCGCGCTACACGTTGGAGGATCTAGCCACCAAGTTCGAGCGCGAGGGCGACCGGCGTCTCATTCCATTGTTTATGCACTACTACGCCAGCTGTATCCGCCCTGCAGAGCAAATTAGCCTGGAACAGGCGGTGGCCGGAGAAGCAGGTGCCACGGTTATCAAGAACTACCGCACCTTCCTAACGACAGCACTCGAAATGGTAAAGCGGCGCAAAGCGCTGGATCGCCGTTGCAATGTGTTCACGACGAACTATGACGGTTGCTTCCCGCTCGTGGCTGACGCGCTTATCAAGGAAGGCCATATTGACTTCGTGCTAAATGACGGTGCGCGAGGATTCACGCGGCGCATGTTACAGGCCCGAAATTTCGGGTCATACCTTTGCCAGGCCGGTGTCTTCGGCCGTTATCAGAGCAGCATTCCTCAAATCAATCTGATCCATTTGCATGGGTCGGTCTACTGGAGCAAGTTGGATGCCGCGATTCAGGTTGGCTACGACCTGTCTAACCGCGAAAGTCTGCTGGATGCTGACGCTATGGAGATGTTGCAACCATTTTCGGCTGCGCTTACTAACCCTGCATCGACGCTTGCCGACGTCCCAGTCACAGATTTTTCCAATGAAGAATTGGTGGCGTTCTGGGACAAATATGAACAGATTCCTATCGTCAACCCGACCAAGTGGAAGTTCCACGAGACGGTCTACGAGGAGCATTACTATCAAATGCTGCGGCTGCTCAGTTATGAGCTTGAGAAACCAAACGCCGTACTCATCACCTTCGGGTTCTCGTTTGCCGACGAGCATATCCTCAACCTCGTCATGCGTTCTCTCTCCAATCCGGTGAGTAATTGCATGGACTTGACCACCCATTTGCATTCGACTTGACCAGTCGTTTGCATCGGACGTGACCAGTGCACATGATCTCCATGACTGGCTGGACTCGACCCAAAGCAAACGGTGGCGACAGGCAAAAATCGGCCGACTCTGTTGAAAAAGTCGGAATTTCAGACTGGAAGACATCGAGGTTGGCCGTCGCTTAAGAACCTGTTCACCACGTTGGGTGGCTTTTCGGTTCTGTGTTGATCGTTGCAACTTGGTCAGTGGGTTGATTTGAGGGTTTTTGCTGATTTCGGGCGTACCTATCCCGTGGTTGGTGGCCCTTGAGAGGTCAGTTTCGCCAGTCGCCGCAGATTCTGTACTGCTGCTGCCAAGGTGAATTCATCATTCGCACCGCTCATGCCGCGTAGTCGCAAGCGATCCAATCTGAGGATTCGCTTGAGGTGAGCGAACAACATTTCGACTTTCTTGCGCTCATGGCGAGAGCACACGTATTGAGGTGTCGTGGCGATCCGCCGAGCAACATCTCGCGCCGCTTCATGGACGCTACGGGCGATTTTTCGGAAAGAAGTGTTCGGGCAGCAGCGCTCTTTCATCAAGCATTTAGCGCAGTCGGTTTGCCGTGATCGAAAGATGATGGTGTCGGCTTTTGTGACATGTGAACGCTGGTTCTTGAAGGCACGCCACTCACTGCGCAGGGCCTGTCCGGTGGGGCAGCGATACTCCTGCGTCTCTTCATTCCATTGAAAATCGCTAATAGAGAGGCTGTCGTTCTTGCGTTCAGTTTTGTCCCAAACCGGCACATGTGGCTCAATATCTTTTTCGTCCACCATCCAGGCCAACATCGGTGCGGTTCCATAAGCGGTATCGCCGATGAGGCGATCCGGCTTGATATCGAACTGCTCTTCGACCCGCTCAATCATGGTCTTGGTGCTCTCGACCTCCGCTGTTCGATGAGCAGGCGTCGGCTCTACGTCCATGATCACGCCATGCTCGACATCAATCAGGTAGTTCGTCGAATAAGCGAAGAATGCCGGGCCTCCTGGAGCTGCTGTCCAGCGAGCGAGAGGATCGGTCAACGAAAGACGTTTTGGCAGTGTCTCGGCCAAGGCTTCTTCATCCAGCGCTTCAAGGTACTCACGCACGGCGCGGGTACTTAACGATGGGTCGCTCCAGTTGACCTCTTCATCACCAGGCACTCCACGCTGGCGACTGGCATCCGCTTTGATGACGCTGGCGTCCACGGCAAACCCTTCTCCCTTGACCAGACCTGCGTCCATGCAGCGACGCAGCACCTCGTTGAACAGCCAGCGAAACAGCGAGCTATCGCGGAAACGACCGTGCCGATTTTTGGAAAACGTAGAGTGATTGGGGACTTCGTCTTCGAGGCTCAAACGGCAAAACCAGCGATACGCCAGGTTCAAATGAGCCTCTTCGCACAACCGGCGCTCGGAGCGAATGCCGTAACAGTAGCCCACGATCAGCAGGCGAATCATCAGTTCAGGATCAATCGAAGGACGCCCAATCGGGCTGTAGAAATCGGCGAGGTAATGGCGCAGATCGCTCAGATCGAGACATCGATCAATGTTGCGCAGGAGGTGATTTGCTGGGATGTGATCTTCTATGTTGAACGAGTAAAACAGCCGCTCCTGTCCACTCGACAATTGTCCCATCATGCTGCGAATCCTCCCGCCGGCCGATGACCCAATTTTGCCGCAGGCCAGGCGAGAGATCTACTTTTTCAACAGAATCGGCCAAAAGCAGTCATTCGGTTCCGGACTTGACCTAAACCCAAATTAACCCAGGCTGTAAAAGGTACATAAGGTCTGGTCATGCTCATTGCCGCTAAAAACATCCGGTGATCAAACCGACCACCTGCATGCAGGAAAAGAATGCGGTGCTAGAGTTATGGCAGGAGATGGCATTCCTCCTTTAACCGCCCCCCGGCTAATGATGCCTACGCATATATCCCTTGTGGACGCGTAGGCTCTGTCTGTCTATCTGTCCATGACTATGATCAGGGGCAGATGCTATGAACCGTCCTTTTCTTCGACAGCACGACCGCAATCTGAATGGCATTCGATTGCTGCGTTTGCTCGTGGGCTATTTCTACCCGCTCATGCTTGTTTGCCCAGCGCAGCCAATCGAGAAAGCTATCCACTCCTATTCAATGGTCAGAGTGCCATCTCGCGTTCGCATCTCGGATAGAGGTGATCGTCATGACTGAGATATGGGCGCAGGCGGCTTTATGGCTGGGGTTGGCGCTGGCCGCCACCTTGATGTCGATCTTTTTGAAGATCGCAACCGCACTGTCCGAGATCGTGGTCGGGACCATCGCCCAGTTGATCATCGGTGCAATGCTCGGTGTTGCGATCCTTCAGGGCGATGCGAGCTGGATAAAGTTTCTCTCTGGTGCGGGGGCAATACTGCTGACATTTCTTGCCGGTGCAGAGCTTGATCCAGTAGTCTTTCGTAAGCAGTGGAAGCAAGCCCTGGCGATTGGGTTGGTCAGCTTCTTGGTGCCCTTTTTGGGATGTGCTGCACTCGCGTTCTGGGGGCTTGGCTGGAGCATTCAGGCAAGTTGGCTAGCAGGGATTGCGATGTCGACCACCTCGGTAGCGGTGGTGTATGCGGTGATGCTGGAACTCGGCATCAACACCAGCGAATATGGAAAAACCGTACTCGCTGCGTGCTTCGTAACAGACTTGGCCACCGTAATCGCCCTTGGGCTGATCTTTGCCCCATTCACGATAAGAACACTCGTATTTATTGCCGCGCTGGTTGCTGCCGCCTTCTTGCTGCCGTGGCTGACGCCAAGATTTTTCCGGCGCTTTGGTGGCCGCCCCTCTGAGCTGGAAGCAAAGTTTCTGATCTTGTGCCTGTTTTCTCTGGGCGCGTTAGCAACCTGGGCTGACAGTGAGGCAGTATTACCCGCGTATCTGATTGGCATGGTCCTGGCCGGCACGGTAGGTAAAAACCATGCATTGATCCGTCGCTTGCGAACAATGACTTTCGGGTTACTGACGCCTTTCTATTTCATTCGCGCAGGCTCACTGGTTTCGCTCCCTGCATTGATTGCGACTCCTGCCGCCTTCCTCCTGCTATTGCTGGTCAAGATGGCGACCAAAATGATCGGTGTTTACCCACTAAGCCAAGCTTACGGCTCTCCTCGCCGGGAGGGCATGTACACGACATTGCTCATGTCCACCGGACTGACATTTGGGACCATCTCGGCATTGTTTGGCTTGTCGCATGATTTGATCGATAAGGGCCAGTACTCAGCTCTGGTTGCCGCCGTTATCGGCAGTGCCGTTTTGCCAACCCTGATTGCCAATGCTTTTTTCCTTCCGAGACATCTATTACCGGCCACACCCAAGGCTGAGGAGAAAGACGACAGTGCCGATGTTCAAGAGCCTTGAACGCTGGTTGCTCAACCTCTACGAGTAAGCACCTGCATTCGAGTACCAGTCGCAAATCCGTAATGTCCGCCCGCGCCAGGTGGAAGGAGAACATCATGATCCAGCAAGTTCTCATTGCCTATGATGGTTCGGAGGCTGCCAAAAAGGCATTGAATTTTGCCAACGAACTGACCAGTCGTTTCAACGCACGCTTGCACATTGTTGCCGTATGTCAGCCACCAGAGTTTGGAGATGAGGTTGAAACGGAGGCGGTCGTTGAGCGATCAAGAGCGCATCACAACCATATGCTGAAAAGCCTCAAACACCATCAACAGGCCAGCGAGCATCCGCCAGTAATACAGGTGGTCATCGGTCACCCAGCCGAACAAATAGTGCGCTATGCCGAAGCGAATGCCATCGATCACATTGTGGTTGGGCACCGTGGACACTCTATTTTCGAACGCTGGCTACTGGGCTCAGTCGCAAGACAAGTCATTGATCACGCGCCTTGTGCCGTCACCGTTATCCGGGGTTGATTTCAGAGTCTTAACCGTTTTGAAGGAGGAAAATATGTTATCGATTGATATCCCAGGCCGAGGCAAGCTGGAACTCAAACACTTGGTGTGCGATTACAACGGCACGCTGGCTTTCGATGGAACGCTGCTGGAGGGCGTGCAGGAGAAGCTTCAGGCGCTGTCTTCAAAGGTTTCCATCCATGTGCTGACAGGTGACACATTCGGCACCGCACAAGAACAACTCAGCCCTTTGGATATCAATCTGATGATTCTTCCCGTCAAGGACCAGGGCATCGCCAAGGAGGACTATTTACGGACCCTTGGCGCAGCCGGAGTCGTCGCCATTGGTAACGGCAGCAATGATCGTCACATGTTAAATAGTGCTGCGCTGGGGATCGCGGTCATGGGAGGAGAAGGTGTCGCAATGAATACCCTGACAAGGGCTGATTTGGTCGTGCAAAGCGTCCAACTGGCTCTCGACTTGTTACTGGAGCCGCGTCGCCTTATCGCGAGCCTCAGGACATGAGGCCGATACAAGACGGCGCGGTCTGAGCGTGCTAGCGAATGAAGGCTTGATGACCGGCGTAGATCGCCGAGTCTCCTAGTGCCTCTTCAATCCTCAACAGTTGATTGTATTTTTCTACTCGTTCTCCACGGCAGGGGGCGCCTGTTTTGAGATGCCCGGTGCCAAGCGCAACGGTCAAATCGGCGATGAAACTGTCAACCGTTTCGCCGCTCCGGTGCGAAACCATCGCCCCCCAGTTGGCTTTATAGGCTAGCTCGACGGCAGCTCTCGTTTCAGTAAGACTGCCGATCTGATTGGGCTTGATCAGCACAGCGTTCGCGACCTTCTCGTTGATGCCGCGCTGTATACGCTCCACGTTCGTGACAAACAGGTCATCACCTACTAGTTCTATTCGCTCGCCAAGGGCAGCATTCAGAAGTTTCCAGCCGTCCCAGTCATCTTCAGCCAGACCATCTTCAAGTACTGCAATCGGGTACCTGTCGACCCAATCTGAATACAAGGCAACGAGTTCTTCGGCATCGACTTTTCGTCCCTCGGAATGCAGGTGGTAAAGGCCATCTTCATAGAACCCGCTTGAGGCCGGATCAATGGCTATTTCGATCTCATCACCTGGTACATACCCGGCACCCTTGATGGCCCTGAGGATCAACTCCACCGCGTCTACGTTTCGCTTTAGCGCCGGAGCAAAACCGCCCTCATCACCCACCAATGTGGAATAACCTTCCTCCTTCAAGACCATCTTCAACTGGTGATAAACCTCAGCCCCCCACCGCAAGGCTTCAGCAAAGCTACTGGCAC
>Ga0302157_10005443_pt1 | contig 13469 bp, 14 predicted proteins | sample I_Bog_N3_3_FD_193502 | JGI IMG/M metagenome (GOLD analysis project Ga0302157, IMG submission 193502) | Peat permafrost microbial communities from Stordalen Mire near Abisko, Sweden - I_Bog_N3_3 | ecosystem: Environmental > Terrestrial > Soil > Wetlands > Peat | place: Sweden: Abisko, Stordalen...
GCGATTATTGCTGCGCTTCGTCGACGCGGCCGTCCCCCATTGTAGCGCCCTCCGCAACACACAATCCCCGCCCTGGACGTTTGCCGGCGCTCGGCCCACATTGTCTGTCAAACAACCCCCTTCGAGACCCCCCCATGTCGATCCGTCCCGTGCAGAGCGTCGCCCAATCCCGTCCCACCCTGGAGGGCGCCGGCGTGCGCCTGCGCCGCGCCTTTGGCTTCGGCGACACCAGCGCCTTCGATCCGTTCCTGATGATGGACGATTTCCGCGGCGACACGCCTTCCGATTACATTGTCGGCTTTCCCTGGCATCCGCATCGCGGCATCGAGACCATCACCTATGTGCTGGCCGGCAACGTCACCCACAGCGACAGCCTCGGCAATCACGGCGTGCTCGGGCCGGGCGCCGTGCAATGGATGACGGCCGGGAGCGGCATCCTGCATCAGGAAATGCCCGAGGGCGATAAGCAGGGGCGGATGCACGGTTTCCAGCTCTGGGCCAACCTGCCCTCGAAGCTGAAGATGACGGCGCCGCGCTATCAGGACATCGCTTCCGCCGAGATCCCCGAAGTGATCGACGACGACGGCGTCAAGGTGCGGGTGATCTGCGGCGATTTCTGGGGGCAGAACGGCCCGGTGGAAGGCGTTGCGGCGCAGCCGCGTTATCTCGACGTCTGGGTTCCGCCCGGCAAACACAAGGTTTTGCCGGTGGAGACCTATCGGCAGGCGTTCGCCTATGTGTTCGAAGGCGCCGGGCGGTTCGACGGCGCGTCGGAGCCGTTCGGCGCGCTCAGCGAAAGCGTCGTCCAGGGCCGCGAGACGCTCATCCGCGCTCCCGTAGGCAATCGCTCGCTGGTGCTGTTCGGCTCGGGCGACGAGGTCGTGGTGCAGGCGGGCGACCAGGGCGTGCGCTTCCTGCTGGTGTCGGGCGCGCCGATCCGCGAGCCCGTCGCCTGGCACGGGCCGATCGTGATGAACACGCAGGCCGAGATCCGGCAGGCGATCACCGATTTGCGCGACGGGACGTTCATTCGCTAAAGGAGCGTCGGCCTCCTCTAGCGTTTTCTGAAGAAAACGCGGAACCGACGTATCCATTCGTCGGCCTGGAGGCCGACGCTCCAAGGGAGCCCCCATGGACTCGACGCTTTTCTCCACCGGCGCGGCGCTCGCCGGCACGGTCATCGGCGGGCTCACCTCGTTTCTGACCGCCTGGGTGTCGCAGAGCGTCCAGGCGCGCAACCAGCGCCGCGCCGCCGAGAGCGCGCGCCGGCAAGAGCTCTACGGCGCCTTCATGGACGAACTCGCGCAATTGTACGCACGCGCGCTGCGCGCCGAGACCATGGACTACGGCGATCTCGTCAAAGTTTTCGCGCTGCGCGGCCGCATCACGCTGATGGCGGGCCCGGCCGTCATCGCCGCGGCCGAGCGCGCGGTGAAATTCGTCACCGACCTCTACCTCGGCCCGGCGCTGACGCCGGACAAGGTGCGGCAGATGATGGACGAACCCAACGCCGACGCCATCGGCGAATTCGCGCGGCTGTGCCGCGAGGAAATGCAGGCGGCGGGGCTGGAGTGAAGGCTACCCCAGCTCCACCAGCCTCGCCCCCGCCGCCGTGATCGCCTCCTCGGCGCTGCGCGGCGTCCAGCCGAGCCGTTCCCGCGCCTTGGCGGCGGAGGCCAGCCGTTTGACGCCGAGCCGGGGCACGGCGTCCGCGGCCAACGGGCTGAACAGGGCGAGCGCGCGCACCAAAACATCCGGGATCTCGAACCGCGGCGCCTTGCGCGCAGCCGCCCCCAGCCGCTCGCGTAAAACCCGCGCGACGTCGATCAGCGACATCGGCTCGCCGGCCACCGCGAGGAACCTTTCGCCCGCCGCGGCGGGATGGGTCATCGCGGTCAGATGCAGCGCGGCGACGTCGCGCACGTCGACGATTCCGAAATAGACGCGCGGCGCCAGCGGCATCTGGCCCGCGAGCATCGCCTGAACGATCCGCACCGACGCCGCATAATGGGCCCCGAGCGGCGGGCCGAAGATGCCGGTGGGGTTGACGACCGAGAGTTCGAGCCCTTCGCGCGCGGAAAACTCCCAGGCGGCGCGTTCGGCGAGCGTCTTCGATTGGATATAGGCGGGCGCGTCGGCGCCGCCGAGCTGCGTCCAGTCCTGTTCGGTGAACGGCGCCGTGCGCTCGCCGTGGCCGTAGCCGATGGCGGCGAAGGAGGAGGTCAGCACTACCCGCTTCGCCCCTGCCGCCTTCGCCGCGCGCAGCACGCGCAGCGTGCCCTCGCGCGCGGGAACGATGAGGTCGTCGGCGTTGCGCGGGGATTTTGCCGGAAACGGCGACGCGACATGCAACACGTAGTCGCACCCTTGAGCCGCCGCGTTCCATCCGTCGTCGCGCGTCAGATCGGCGGTTGCGAAGCTCAGCCGCGGCGTGTCGCCGAACAAGGCGCGAAGTTCGCCCTCGCGGCCGGCGTCGCGGATCGTGGTTCGCACCTCATGGCCGGCGGCGAGCGCCTGGGCGACACAATGGTTGGCGAGAAAGCCGGAGCCGCCGGTGACGAGAATTCGGCTCATGGGGGTCAGCGCTCCGCGATCGCGACGAACACATATTGCATGGCCAGCGCGTCCGTGACGGCCTGTTGCGGATCGAAGCCCGCCGCGCGCGCCAGCGCCCCTATCGCCGGCAGGAAAGCCTCGCGCTGCGGCTCCTCAAAGATCCGCGGCCTTCCCTCGACGACGCGATAGCCCGAGGATTGAAACAGCTCCAACGCGGTCGCGCGCGTGAACCAGCGCAGATGCGTGCGGTCGAGCAGGCCGGAGGGTTCGTAGCGCAACTGACCCGTCGCCAGCCGGATCTGCACGCTCCAGTGCTGCATGTTGGGCAGGCAGGCGATGACTCTGGATCGCGGCTTCAGCGCCGCGCGCAAACGGCTGAGCAAGGCCCAAGGATCGCGCAGATGTTCGAGAACGTCGCCGAAAACCACGCAATCGGCGGCGCCGACTTCCGCGAAATCGGCGTCGGACATCGTCTCGATGTCCCCGCAATAGACGTTCGCGCCCTGGCGCCGAGCGGCCTCGGCATAGTCGGGATCGACTTCGACGCCGCGGTAGTCGCAGCGTGGATGGACGGCGAGATAGGCTTTGGCGAGGGCGCCGACGCTGCAGCCGACTTCCACTACGCGCGCGCATCCGGGCGGGATCAGCGCGAACAGATCGGGATTATAGGCGTCGTGCGCGGGGGTGGGTTGCATGGCCGCTCCTGTTCGCCCCTACGGTTACGTATGCAGCAGCGACAGATAGACTTGCAGCGTCCGGTCTTTCATCTGCTGCAACGAAAAATGCTTTTCGACATGGACGCGGGCGCGCCGGGCGATGTCGTCGCGCGCGCTGGCGCCGAGATTCAGCGCGGTCTGCAACGCCTCGGCGAGCGCTTGCGGGTCGTTGGGCGGGACGCGCCATCCCGTGCGCTCGTCGGCGGCGACTTCGGGCGGGCTCAGCACCGTCTCCGGCACGGCGCCGATGTCGGTGACGACGACCAGCGCGCCCATCGCCTGGGCTTCCACGGCGCTGCGGCCGAAAGCTTCGGGCTCGGTGGAGGGCACGGCGACGACTTCGGCCGCCAACAACGCGGCGGGCATGTCCGCGCAATGGCCGACGCGCGACACGACGCCTTTGAGATTGTGCCTGGCGATCAGCGCGTCGAGTTCTTTCACATAGCCGTCGCGCCCTTGTGCGTCGCCGGCGAGGATATAGCGGATGTCTTCAAAACCCTGCTCGCGCAGCCGCGCCGCGGCTTCGATCAGCACCCGCTGCCCCTTCCACCCCGTGAGCCGGGCGGCGGTGAGCACGATGCGCTCGTTGGGCGCGACGCCCCAGGCCTGCCGCAGTTTGGCCACGCGGGATCGATCGACGCGGCCGGGCGAGAAGGCGCGCAGATCCGTGCCGCGCGGAATCACGGCGAGCCGTTCGCGCGCTTCCGGATAGAGCCGTTCGATCAGCGCGGCGGTATAGTTAGAATTGGCGATCACGGCGTCGCCCCTCGCCATCACCGAATTGTAGCGCAGCTTGAGCGACGATCCCCCGCTGTAGGCGCCGTGATAGGTGGTGACGAACGGTCGCTCGGCGATGCGACACGCCCCCAGCGCGACCCAGGCGGGAGCGCGCGAGCGCGCATGCACCAGATCGACGCGCTCGCGAAACAGGATGCGCGCGAGACGGCGGGCGTTGAAAATCATCGCCAGCGGATTCTTGCTCGCGGCGGGGAACGGGATCAGCACGCCGCCGACCGCTTGCAACTCGCTCGCCATCCGCCCGCCTTCGCTGGCGACGAGCGCGCGGGCGCCGACCTCGACCAGCGCCTGCGCGATGTCTACGGCCGTGCGCTCGGCGCCGCCGGCGTCGAGACGCGGAATGATCTGCAACACCGTCCGGCCCGCGAGCGAGGCGACGCCGTGGCCGAACGGCGCGAGGGCGCTCGGGATCATCGGCGCGGCTCGCGCTCGGCGCCCGTGCGAAATAAGGTCGGCGCAAAGCGAATCATCGGAGCTATTGAACCTTGAACACGCGCGAACCGCAAATCCGCATGGTCGGCGACCGCCGCATCGCCTTTCGTCGCCTGCCTGCAACGCGGCCGGATCTGGCGGGCGTCGTCTGGCTCGGCGGCTTCATGTCCGACATGACCTCCAGCAAAGCCGCGGCGCTGGAGGCGTTTTGCGCGCGCGAGGGGCGCGGCTCACTACGCTTCGACTATTCCGGCCACGGACTCTCCAGCGGCGAGTTTTCTGAGGGCACGGTGTCGCGTTGGCTCGAAGAAGCGCGCGAGATGATTTTGCGCGAGAGCGAGGGGCCGCAGGTCATCGTCGGCTCGTCGATGGGCGGCTATCTCGCGCTGCTCGTCGCGCGCGAACTGCATCGGCTCGGCGAAACCTCGCGGCTCAAGGGTTTCGTGCTCGTCGCCCCGGCGATCGACTTCACGCAGACGCTGCTGTGGGCGAAAATACCCGAGGCGGGCCGGCGCGCGATCGAGGCCGAAGGAATCTATCGCATCCCCTCGCCCTACGGCCCAAAACCTTACACCTACACTCGCGACCTCATCGAGGACGGGCGAACGCATCTCATTTTCGACACCGAGATCCGCAGCTTTGCCCCGGTGCGCATCCTGCAAGGCATGCTTGACCCCGACGTTCCCTACGCCCATGCGCTGCGCCTCGTCGAACACATGCCGCGCGACAACGTGACGCTGACCCTGGTCAAGGACGGCGACCACCGGCTGTCGCGCGAACCGGATATCGCGCTGCTGGTCGAAGCGGTGAAACGGATGGCGGAAGGCGAAGCGTGAAGCGGCGCTCAACTGTTCAGAGTCCGCCAGGCGCCCTGAAGATCGATATGCCGAGAGTCAGCCCCCAAATGTTGCGTTCCAATATGAAGACTTTTTCGGCCAGGCCGCCGAACGGCGCCTTTGAGACGACAACGGCGACCAGCGCAACGAGCAGCGCCACCGACAGCCAGGCGAGGTTCGTCAGAATCTTTTGCCACTGTTTCCAATAGGCGTCGCGTTTCAATCGAGACGAGATCAAGATCGCGGCGATCGCGAACAACACCCAGCCGAAAAGCGCGTCCACCAAATGAATCGCGCCGACAATTGTCGTTGGCGGCGCTCCGGGAGGAAGGATATCCGTTGGAAAGACGAAGTCGATCGCGAAGGTGACGCCGACGACGGCCAACAAGGCGACGCCTGTCTTCGACACCGCCTCCGAAGGAATCACGAGGACGAGGGAGGTCGCCAGAGCGAGACATCCCAGGCACGACGCCAGGAACGCCGATCCATAGATCCATCCCCAGGAACCGACGGCATAGTCGCTGATGTAGTCGCTGAAGAAATTGTATTGAGTATCGACCAGATGGGCTGCGACGGCCGCCGTCAGGAAGTAGGCCATCGCCAGAATGGCGACCATGGCGGCCTGCTTGCCCAGGCGTACGGCGCCGGATGGGCGCGCGAGGGACTGTGTAGCCAGCGCAATGTCCGGGGTTGCTCCTGGCGCCGCCTTCGCTGCATTTTTCAACATGGCCCAGTTCTTCCAATCACAACCGAGAATATGACGGCGCACTCGCGATTTGTCGGTATCGCCAACGTCAGGACGACAATCGCGGATCGAGCAACTGAGCTATGGGTCGCTTGCTCGGCACGTCAGAGTCGGAAAATACTCAGAGCGCCGACGACGGACTTCCGGCGATTCGTTGTTTCTGCCGAGTTCCCAGGCGGCTCGGCGGATCGTCCTATGCGATTTCCGCTTGATTGATTCTCATGCCAGCAATGCGCGCGGACTCCGTCCTACCTCCTGCGTTTCCATCGGAAACGCAGGAGCGCGAGAAGGATTACGGAAGGAGGCCAGGGGAAGGGAGGGCGGGGCAGGCGGCGTCCGCTACGCGGCGACGCCGACCGCCGAATCGAGCGCGGCGGCGACACGATTGCGGCCGAGGCGCTTGGCCTGATAGAGTCCGGCGTCGGCGCGCGAAATGAGCGGCGCGACGGCGCCGTCGAAAGCCTCTGTCGTCACCACGCCGAAGCTGGCGGTGATGGCGATCGGGGCGCCCGGGCCCGCCACGCAAAGAGCTTGAAGGCGCACGCGCGCCGTATCGGCCCATAGCCGCAGTTCCGTCAGACCGGTCTTCGGCAGCGCAATTACGAATTCGTCGCCGCCGAAGCGCGCAAGCAGGGCGGAGGGCCGCGCCGCAGCGAGATCGCCGAGCGCTTGCGCCACCGCGCGCAGCACTTCGTCGCCGGCGTCATGACCGTTGCGATCGTTGACGCGCTTGAAATGATCGATATCGGCGACCACGACCGCCAGAGGCTCGCCGACGGCCAAGGCGAGCGCGCCCTCGTTAAAACCGCGCCGGTTCAGCAATCCCGTCAACGGGTCTCGGCTCGCCTGGGCGTGCAGTCGGTCGCGCAGGTTATTGAGCTTGCGCAGCATGACGACGCCACGCACGGCGACGAGAGGGCAGATCACGAGGGACTCGACGAAAGCGACTTCCAGCCCGAACCGGAGCACGGTCCAACCGCTCACCGACTGAGACAAGTCGCCGCCGAAATAGGCGAACGTGATCGCCGCGGTTGCCGGCAGCGCGATCGCCGCGGAGACGAAGGTCTCGATCGCGATGCGGATCGCGACATCGCGAGCGGTGTGAACGGCGTCGGTCAACGCGAAGGCTCCTCCTCCAGCGTTCACTGATAACCGCCGTTCACCAAACAAACACTGAATCTCACGCGTAAAATGCGCGCAAGAGTTGCATATTCTCTGCGCGCGCTACTCCATCCCCTTGTCCGTCAACGTCTTCAGGAACGCGACGATGGCGTCGATCTCGCGCGGGCTCAGGCGAGGCGTCTGGCCGGGCAGCCGGTCGTAGGGGACTTCCTTGGTGTTGACACTGGACTTGTAGCCGCTCGGCAGATCGTCGAATTTTTCCACCTCGCCGGTGTGCAGGGTCGGGTACCAATGCTTGGCGTCGGTGTCGCGCGTCGCATAGAAGGCGACGGCGTCGCGCAGCGTCTTGATCGAGCCGTTGTGGAAATAGGGGCCGACGACGGCGACGTTGCGAAGCGTCGGCACTTTGAAGGCGCCGCACAGCGAGGCGAGTTGGATCTCCTTGGGCAGGATCGCCTCGATTCCCGGACGCTTGCACAGGCCGAGGTCAAAGGACGAAGGATCGGCGTTGGCGGGAATGGCGGCGTTGCGCGGCGCGGCGATCGCGTCGTAGGTGAAATCGGTGAACAGCCAGTCGGTCGGGTCCTTCGAGTCCGGCTTGCCGGCGTGGCAGGCGGCGCAATTGCCCTTCTGCGGGTTCATGAACAGGTTGTAGCCCGCCGTCTCCAGCCAATCGAGCTTGGCTTTGCCGCGCAGAAAATCGTCGAACTTCGACGCGAACGGCGCGAAACGCTCGGTCGTCTCAAAGGCGACGACGGCGTTGGCGAGATTCTGCCCCGCCTTGTTCGAATCGGCGAACACGTCGGGACCGTAGACCGTTTTGAACAGATCGGCGTAAGCGGCGTCCTTCACCTTGGCGACCACCGCGTCGAGCGACGGGTTGTTCATCTCGATCGGGTTGGTGAGCGGACCGGACACCTGCTCGGCCAGGCTCGAGGCGCGACCGTCCCAGAACTGTCCGCCCTTGGCCTCCAGCGTCTCCTGGCCGTCGTCGACGTCCTTGTAGAAGCCGAAGGCGGGGCTGAACGACTTGTACATGATTGTCGGCCCCTTGCGGGTCCCGAGGCTTTCGGGCTTGCTGCCGCGCGCCACCGCCGCGACCGGCGAGCCGTTGTTGCCCTGAAAGGCGTGTTTGGGGTCGTGACAGGACTGGCAGGCCACGCCCTTCGGCTCGGAGAGGTTGGTGTCCTCGAAAATGCGCTTGCCGAGCAACTGCTCGTCGCTCAAGCCGGTCTCGTCGGCAGCGCGCGGGAATGTGGGCGCGGGAGAACTCTGGGCGAAAGCGCCGCCCGCGCCAAAGACGAACAGCCCGAAACTCAAAGCGAATGTGAATGCGCGCGAGATCATTCTTCCAGTCTCTCAGTTTGGACGCCCCAGGACGCCGGTCTCTTCGATCCATAGAAAGCCGCAAAACCAAGCGCAACCCCGGAGTGAATAGTTTAGAGGCTCTCAAAACTGGTAGTCTTCTTGACGCCGGTCGCGGTCGCGACGTTTAGACAAATTCCAAACTCGTCAATCGGCGGTTGTCGGCGCCCTTCGTCTCGACTAGCGTAACCGGGGAGGCGCGGCGTTGGGCCGCGTTTTGTGACGGAGCAGGCAATGGCGGTGTTTCCCAGAGTGTTGGCGGCGGGGATTTGCATGTGGGCGCTGGCGCCCGCGTTTGCGGACGACACGACAATCAGCCTTACCCTCAAGGACCACAAGTTCGCGCCCGCCGAACCGACCGCGCCGGCCAACACGCCGTTGACCGTGGAAGTCGCCAACGAGGACGCGACGGCGGCGGAATTCGAGAGCAAGGATCTCAAGGTCGAGAAGGTCGTCGCCGCTCACGGCAGGATTTCCGTGCATGTGCGCGCGCTGCCGCCGGGCCGTTATCGCTTCTTCGACGACTATCACGAGGCCACGACCGAAGGCTTCCTGGTCGTCAAGTGAGGGCGGTACGCAGGCGACGCTTACTGCGCCTGTGTCATCAACCCTCCTCGTCCTGACCCTTCGACGAGGTCACGAGTTGCTCGGCTGAGATTTCTGCGTTTTGTAGGTTCAAGTAAGGGCGAAGCGGCATGCTCGGCGCATTCATCATCGTATTTCGTGAGGTCATCGAGGCCGGCATCATCGTCGGCATCGTGATGGCGGTGACCAAGGGGGCGCCGCGCAGCCGGCTGTTCGGCGCGCTCGGCGTGGGGCTCGGCCTGATCGGCGCCGGATGCGTCGCCGCCTTCGCCGGCGTCATCGCCAGCGCGCTGGAGGGCGTCGGCCAGGAGATCTTCAACGCCAGTATCCTGATTCTGGCGGTGCTGATGCTCACTTGGCACAACGTCTGGATGGCGAGCCACGGCCGCGAAATGGCGGCGGACGCGCGCGCGCTCGGCGCGGCGATTCACGAGGGCGCGAAATCGATGAGCGCGCTGGCGATCGTCATCGCGGTCGCGGTGATGCGCGAGGGCTCCGAAGTCGCGCTGTTCATGTATGGCCTCGTCGCCGCGGGCGGCTCCACGGCCCGCGATCTCATTATCGGCTCGGCGCTCGGCCTCGCCGCGGGCGTCGCCGTGAGCGCCTTCACCTATTTCGGTCTGGTGACGATTCCCGCCAAAAAACTGTTCGGGATCACCACCGCGCTGATCACCTTCCTCGCCGCAGGACTCGCCTCGCAAGCGGTGTTCTTCCTTCAGCAGTCGGGCTTGGCGCCGATCGGCGAGGCGACCGTCTGGAATACGGCCTGGCTGCTATCCGACACCAGTCTGTTCGGCCGGGTGCTGCACACGCTGATCGGCTATTCGGACCAGCCCTCGGCGTTGCAGGTCGCCGTCTACGCGGCGACGCTGGCGACGATCTTTTGGCTCACCAAAGTCTACGCGCCGCGCGCGGCGCGCTGATCTCGGGAGGCCGTCGTCAGGAAGCTCTGGCCAGTTGTCGCGCCGCCCTGCTCGTCCGCGGGTCCCCGCCGACGGCGCCGAGCCGGAACTGGGCAACGACTTTCGTGAGCCGGGAACTCTCCTGGGACAGCGAATGGCCGGCGGCGGTCGATTGCCCGACCATCGCGGCGTTCGCCTGGGTCGTCGAACTCATCTGCTCGATCGCGGCGTTGATCTGCAGCAGAGCCGTCGACTGCTCCTGCGCGCTGTTGGCGATCTCGGCGACCACCGCATTCATCTGTGCGACTTTGGCGACGATCCGGCCGAGCGCGCGGCCGGTTTCGGCTACCAGTCCGACGCCGGCCTGCACCTGGGCGTCGGAGGCGGAAATGAGGATCTTGATCTCCTTGGCCGCCTCGGCCGAGCGCTGCGCGAGCCCTCGCACTTCCGAGGCCACCACCGCAAAGCCCTTGCCGGCGTCTCCAGCCCGTGCGGCCTCGACGCCCGCATTGAGCGCGAGCAGATTGGTCTGAAAGGCGATCTCGTCGATGACGCCGATGATCTTGCCGATCTCTTGCGCCGATTTGGCGATGAGGTTCATCGCCTCGACCGCCTGGCCCACCACGGCCGCGCTCTTCTTGGCGTCCTGGTCGGCGGCGGCGACGACTTCGCGAGCGTGCCGCGTGCCTTCGGCCGATTTCTGCACGGTCGCCGTCACCTCGGTGAGCGAAGCGGAGGTCTCTTCGAGGCTCGAGGCTTGCTGTTCCGTGCGCTGCGACAGACCGTCCGCCGAGCCCGTCACGTCGCGAGCGCCCGATTCGATGGCGCCGGTCGCCGCGACCACAGTGGCGATCGTTTCTTTGAGCTTCTCGACCGCCTCGTTGAAATCGTCGCGAATCCGAGCGTATTCGCCGGAGAATCCGTCGTTGAGCCGAACGGTCAGGTCGCCGCTCGCCATGTCCCGCAAGCCCGCGCCCAGACGGCGCACCGCCTCGGTCTGTTCGGCGGCGGCCCGGGCGCGCTCCTCGGCCGCGCTTCGGGTCTCGACCTCCGCGCGCGTCCGCTGCGCGGTCGCTTCCTGTTCGAGCCGGATCCGGTCGAGCGCGTTGCGCTTGAACACGTCCACCGCGCGCGCGATCGAGCCGATCTCGTCGCCGCGTTTCTGCCCGTCGATCTCGACCTGCAGTTGACCGCTCGCCAGCGCCTGCATCTTGGCGACGATGTCGCCGAGCGGACGCGCGATGCTCGTATTCGTCAGCCAGTAGGAGAACGCGCCGACCAGGAGCGTCGCCGCAATCCCGCTGACGACCTCTAACCTCAGCGCTTCGTCGGCCTGTTCGTTCAGACCGCGCGCCGCGGCCGCGTTTTCGAAGATCAGCGCGTTGTTTAAGGTGCGAAAGTCGGCGGATAAGACGCGAATGCCGAGGTCGACGGGGGCGACCAGCTTGCCCGCCTGGGCCAGCATGTCGATATCTGCAGGCGTAAGCTCGCGCCCGTGCACGACGCCCGGCGCTTTTTAGCCGAGCGCATGGGGCTCCTGCGCCGCCAGGTAGATGGCGGCGAATCGGGCCTTGAGCGTCTCGATCTCGCTGGCGTGCTCGGGCAGAAGCGCCGCAGCCCGGTCGAATTCCGCGTTGGCGTTTCGGGCGGCGTCCTTGAAATCCTCATCAGCCGCTTTGCCCACGGGCGCGTCGCCGTCATAGGCGATCGAGGCGAGAACGCCGATGGTGACATCGCGGGTGCGGTTGGCCGCCCGCACGATCGCCACCAACCCCGCGTCGCGCTTTTCGATAATCTCCTGGGCGGTCGCGCTCACTTGCTTCAAGCGGTTGACGCCGAACGCGACTATCGCGAGCGCCGCCAGGGCCATGAGTGCGACCGGGATCAGGCCTTTCCAGGTCAGTCTGAGGTTTTCGAGTTTCAACGGAGACTCCTCACGGCAGCGCGCTCGGCGCGTTGAGCGCGCGGCGACGACGATTTACTTCTCGGATTGTTGAGATGCCCGACGTGCGGGGCAGCGGCTACGGCGGCGTCATGCCTCGAAGGTAACCGGAGCGCTTACCCTCGCGAATCGCCCCGCAATATCGGTTACGAAGCGTTAACCTCGCGCTAAGCGATTGTATAACGACTGGAAGCGCCGCCGCCACGCATGCGTGAGCGCGCACGTTTCGCTCAACCCGTCACGCCGCCCCGAACCGATGCAGCGACGCCCCGTGGGCCTTCAGCCAGGCCTCCGCGCGCTCGACCTCGGCAAACAGTCCGCGCGCCGTCTTCCAGAACGCCGGCGAATGGTTCATGTGGCGCAGATGCGCGACCTCATGGGCGGCGAGATAGTCGAGCACCCAGGGCGGGGTGAAGATCAGCCGCCAGGAAAAATTGAGCGTTCCCCGGCTCGAGCACGAACCCCAACGGCTCGACGTGTCGCGCAGGGACACCCGGGGCGGTGGCAGGCCAAGCTGGCCGGAGTGGCGCGCCACCGCCGCCTCGAGATCGCGCCGCGCTTCGCGTTTGAAGAAATCGCCGATGCGGCGCGCTACGTGCGGCGCGTCGCCGCTCACGCACAGCAATGGCCCGTCGCCGCTCGCCTCCACCCAGACCACGCCGCGCGCGTCGGGACGATGGACGATGCGGTGTTCGACGCCGCGCAACGGCGCCGCCGCGCCGTGAACGAACGCCACCGGCTGCGGCAGCCGCGCCAGCCGGACGCCGATCCACGCGGCGTTGCGTTCGGCAAATTCACGCGCGGATTTGAGCGAGGAGCGCGCCGGCATGGTCAGCAGCACGTCGCGCGACGCCGCGCGCACGCGCAAGGTGTAGCGGCGCGCCGCCGCCATGCGCTTCAGCGCGACGCGATAGGTCTCCCCGGCATGCGCGATCTCGATCTCCGAGACGGCGGGCGCTGCAGGGCGGCGTTGGAACAGGCGCAGCATCGAAAGCCGATCTAGCCACATGGATGGTTGAATCGCCAGCAAATTCACGCGAGCCGCAGATTCGGCCTCGGCCCCGGCTTGACGAGGACCGGCAGGCCCGCATTCATCGACACCACGACGTCGCAGACTCCGGCCAGCGCGGCGTTGGCGCGGCCCTGCACGTCGCGAAACTCGCGCCCGAGCGCGTGGGCCGGAGCAATGCCGAGCCCGACTTCATTGGAGACAAAGATCGCGGGAGCTTCGAGCGTAACGACCGCCGCCGCGAGCCCTGCGACTTCCGCCTCGGCCGAGCGCCGCGCGTGCATGAGATTGGAGAGCCACAGCGTCAGGCAATCGACGACGACGACGCGCCCCGCACGCGCCTCGGCGCGCAACACGGCGACGAGATCGAGCGGCTCCTCGCGCGTTCGCCAGCGCGCGTCGCGGTCTTGGCGATGGCGGGCGATGCGCTCGGCCATTTCCTCGTCGAGCGCCTGCGCCGT
>Ga0302157_10005444_pt1 | contig 13468 bp, 13 predicted proteins | sample I_Bog_N3_3_FD_193502 | JGI IMG/M metagenome (GOLD analysis project Ga0302157, IMG submission 193502) | Peat permafrost microbial communities from Stordalen Mire near Abisko, Sweden - I_Bog_N3_3 | ecosystem: Environmental > Terrestrial > Soil > Wetlands > Peat | place: Sweden: Abisko, Stordalen...
CTTCAACGCGTGCGCCAATTCGCCAAAGTTTTTGCGTCTTTTTCAAAAAGCAGCGCTTCCTTCCTAACCCCACACACCGGGCACGGATGCTTTTGAGCCCAGGCGCGCCTGCCGCCGGTTGCAAGCCGCCAGGGCGCGCGCCAAGAAGCCGCCATGTTGATTGCACGAACGCGCGCCGAACTGGCCGAAGCGGTAGCGGCGTTGCGACGCTCGCATGGCCGCCTTGCCCTGGTGCCGACCATGGGCGCGCTGCACGCGGGCCACCTGACGCTGCTGGATGTCGCGCGCCGCGCCGCGCCCGCCGTGGCGGCCTCGATCTTCGTAAACCCGACGCAATTCGCGCCGCACGAGGATTTCTCGCGGTATCCGCGTGAAGAAGCCGCCGACGTCGAGAAGCTGCGCAAGGCTGGCTGCGATCTGCTGTGGCTGCCGGGCGCGGCCGAAATGTATCCGCCAGGCGATTCCACGCTGATCGACACCGCGGGCCCGGCACAAGGCTGGGAAGGCGCCATCCGGCCCGGACATTTTCGCGGCGTCGCCACAGTCGTTGCCAAGCTGTTCGGACAAGTACGACCCGATGCCGGCATTTTCGGCGAGAAGGATTGGCAGCAATTACAGGTCATTCGCCGCATGGTGCATGATCTTGTACTGCCCGTGGAGGTTATCGGCGCGGCAATCGTGCGCGAGCCCGACGGGCTGGCGATGTCGTCACGCAACCGCTTCCTGACAACCGCGGAACGTGCGGCGGCGCCGGCGCTGCACGCTGCATTATGCGAAATCCGCGACCGCCTGTCGCAAGGTGAAGCGGCGCAGGAAGCGATCGTGGCGGGGCGCGCCAAATTGCCGGCGGCGCAATTCGCGATCGATTACCTGGCCGTCGTCGATGGCGAGAGCCTGCGCGAAATCACCGCGCCCGGGACGGATGCACGGCTGATTGCCGCTGCCAAACTCGGCAGTGTGCGGCTGTTGGATAATATCGCCGCTCAGTAAAAGCGCTGGGGGAGACCAGCCGTCCGCCCCAGACCGCCGGTCGATACTTCGCACAACACGCAAACTTCGCTGATGTGCGAACGGGCGACGGGGGTCTGGGGGCTCGGGCGGACTCTTTTCGGCGCACTGCGCCGATCCGCCCAAGGCACGGTCCACCCTGGTCTTGCCTGTGGCTTGCCCAAATTCCCGCACCGCGCCTACGAAGGCGCCGCGCGGCCGCGGCGTATCCTTATCGCGGCCATAACAGTACCACTCAACAGGTGAGGCTATGCAGATACACAACGTGAAGGTTCATCCGTCCACGACACACCTCAGGCGCGAGGATCAGCTGGCGTGGAAGATCGCCGCTGTCGCGACCGACCGCGTGGCGGTGGACCGCGACGTGACGGACATGATTATCAACCGCATGATCGATAATGCCTCGGTCGCCATCGCCAGCGTGAATCGCCGGCCGGTGATGTCGGCGCGCGACATGGCGCTGGGCCATACGCGCAAAGGTGGCGCCACGGTATTCGGCGTGCCGGCCGGCAAGCGCGTCAGCCCCGAATGGGCCGCCTGGGCAAACGGCACCGCCGTGCGCGAGCTGGATTATCACGATACGTTTCTGGCCGCCGATTACAGCCATCCCGGCGACAACATTCCGCCGATCCTGGCGGTGGCGCAGACGCTGGAAAAAAACGGCAAGGACCTGATACGCGGCATCGCGACGGGCTACGAAATCCAGATCGACCTGGTGCGCGCGATCTGCCTGCACGAGTTCAAGAAGGATCACATCGCCCATCTGTGTCCCGCGCAGGCGGCCGGCATCGGAACGCTGTTGAAATTGCCGCAGGAGACAATCTTCCAGGCGGTGCAGCAGGCGGTGCACGTCAGTTTCTCCACGCGGCAAAGCCGCAAGGGCGAGATATCGAGCTGGAAGGCGTTCGCGCCGGCGCACGCCGGCAAACTGGCGGTGGAAGCGGTGGATCGCGCGATGCGCGGCGAGGGCGGTCCGAGCCCGATTTACGAAGGCGAGGACAGCGTGATCGCCTACATGCTGGGCGGCAAGAACGCCGAATACCACGTGCCGCTGCCGGGGCCGGGCGAAGCCAAGCGCGCCATCCTGGATAGTTTCACCAAGGAGCACAGCGCGGAATACCAGAGCCAGGCGCTGATCGACCTGGCGTTCAAGCTGCGCGACCGCATTGGCGATCTGAAGGCGGTGGAGAAGATCGTGCTGCACACCAGCCACCACACGCATTACGTGATCGGCACGGGCGCCAACGATCCGCAAAAGATGGATCCCAAGGCCAGCCGCGAAACGCTGGATCACTCGATCATGTATATCTTCGCGGTCGCGCTGCAGGACGGCACCTGGCATCACGTGGACAGCTACGCACCGAAACGTGCGCAGCGCGCCGATACCGTAGCGCTGTGGCACAAGATCGAAACCCGCGAGGATCCCGAGTGGACGAGCCGCTACCACGCGACCGACCCTGCCGAAAAAGCATTCGGCGCGCGTGTCGAGGTGGTGCTGAAGAACGGTGAGACGATCGTCGATGAACTGGCCATCGCCAATGCGCATCCGCTCGGCGCGCATCCGTTTGGCCGCGCCGACTATATCCGCAAGTTCGAGACGCTGACCGACGGCATCATCATGCCGCGCGAGAGCGCCCGATTCCTTGAGGCGGTGCAGAATCTGCCGCGCCTGGCAGCGGGCGAACTGGCGAATCTGAACGTCTCGGTGCCGGTTACACGGTTGCAAACGGGCAAACCCGGCATTTTTTGAAAAAAAGTAATCCGGGGGGCACAGGCCCCCCGGAGCGCCGCCGCACCCTGTCAGGCGGTGTAAGGTAAATGCCGAAAATTAAGTTGCAATATTGAGTTTTTGCAAATTCGAAGCGATAGCAGAATATCGTTTCTGACCCGTTCGGCGCTGTGCCCGGTTAATATCGGGCGTGCCTGACGCCGATCACCTGTCGTAATTTGATTGACACGATCCCGGCACGCGGTTGATAGCGGAGTCCGGCGCATGTCTGCGATTCGCGGCGGAGCAGATTTCCGTATCTCGGACAAGCGCGAAGTTGGGAGCGTCAATCGATCAAAGCGTCTCTACCCCTGCTGCGTGTCTGCCCAAATTCCAGGGGCACGGGCTGGACTGCCGGGGTCATCTACAACTGTTTCCGTGTGCGGCGCGCGCGCGGTGTGCGGATAGATGGAACCGGGCGCGAACAGGAACGATTGATGCAGCGCGCCACATTACGGCAGACCACAAGACAGGAGTTCACATAACCATGAGCACAGAAGACAGCAGCGAAGCCACGCCGCGCACGCAGGCGATGGCCGTCAAGCCGGCGACCCGTGGCGCGAGCAAAGGCCGCACCACCAAGGCCGCCAAGAAAGCCACTGGCCGCACCGGCAAGGTTGCCAAGGCGCCGGCAAAGAAAGCCGCCGCGCCGAAAAAAGCTGCAGCGCCGAAGAAGGCAACCGCCGCGAAGAAGCCTGGCCGTCCCGCCAAGGCCGCAACAGCGAAAAAAGCCGCTGCGCCGAAAAAGGCTGTCGCCGCGAAGAAGCCGGGCCGTCCGGCAAAAGCCGCCGCCGCGAAAAAGCCGGGCCGTCCCGCCAAGGCCGTTGCCGCGAAAAAGCCGGGCCGTCCGGCCAAGGCCGCAGCCGCGAAACCAGTTGCCGCCAAGAAGAAGCCTGGCCGTCCGGCGAAGGTTGTGGCCGCCGCGGCTCCGGCCAAGCGTGGCCCGGGCCGTCCGCGTAAAGTTGAAGCTGCCGCCGCAAAGCCTGCGAAGGCCACTAACGGCGCTGGTAAGCCCGGCCGCAAGCCGCGCGTTGCCAAGGTTGCCAAGCCCGCCACCACGCGCAAGCCGCGCGCGGTAAAGGCCGTGGCCGCCGAAGCACCGGCGCCAAAGCGCCGCGGCCGTCCTTCGAAAGCCGACAAGGCGCTGCAAGCAGCCGCCGCGCCCGTCGAAACCACCGACACCTCCGACCTGGGCGGTCTGTAAGACCGTTCCGGCCCGGTGTTGATTGCCGGGCGGGGTTTTTAGGTACCGCGTGGTCCGATCCGTCGATTGGGTTCGACCATGAAAATGCAGCCTGACGCGCGAGCGGCAGGCTGTTTTTTTGTTAAGGCCTTCTTTTTCTGAAGAAAAAGAAGCAAAAAGACTTTTGCGAATGGGTTACGCGTGCCCAAGGCAGAAGCTTCTTGCTGCTTTTTTTCAAAAGGAAAGCCTTCCTTAAATTCTTGTCGCCAACCGCCGTGGCGTCGTTACTTGCCCCGCCGCGCGCCCGCTGGCGCCATACCGCGCGGGCGCCTGCGTGCCGCGCGCCGCACGCGTCACCAAATCCAGCACGCGCTTTTGCACCCGCATGGCGCGATTGAGCAGACGCCGGTTTTCATCCGCCAGTGCGCCCAATTCAACCAGTTGGGCGCGCGGCAATTCATCGCTGGCGGCAGCGCGCCACGCCGCCGCCAAGGCGTCGGCCGCCGCATGTTTCGGTGCCAGCAACGCGCCGGCGCGGCCGAAATCCATCGCCGCGAGGGCGGTGTTTTCCTCCGCCAGCAGCTTCGATAGCGACTGCACGGCGTAATCCAGCGACGCTGTCATGATTGACTCTCCTGCAGGCGCAGCATCGCCTGCGTCACGGTTGCGGTGAGGCCCAGGCCGCCTTGATGCGCGAGCCCTGCCGCCATTTGCTGCACCAGCATGGGACGAAACGCGGCTTCGCCCTGGCCGCCGCCGAAGGTTCCGCCATCCTGCGCCAGCGTGTCGAACATCGGCGCCAGCAATTCGCCCAGCGCCACGGCGGTAAATTCCACCGCCTTCTGGCGCAGCAGCGCTTGTGTGTCGGGCACGCGCGCGCCGGACAATGCGGGTTTGGGCGAGTCCGGATTGATGGTTGTCATCGCACTTCCAAATCCGCCTGCAATGCGCCGGCGGCCTTAATGGCTTGCAGAATACTGATCAGGTCGCGCGGTCCCACGCCCAACGCGTTCAGGCTGGCCACCAGATCGCGCAGCGTCGGTGCCGCATTCAGCATGCCCAGTTTGCGGTCGTTCTGCGTGTCGATGGCGATGGTGCTGCGCGGCACCACCTTGGTTTTGCCGTTGGAAAACGCGCCCGGCTGCGAAACCTCGGGGTTGTCGGTCACGCGTATCGTCAAATTGCCCTGCGCGATGGCGACAGTACTAATCCGCACATTGGCGCCCATGACGATCGTGCCGCTGGCTTCATCTATCACCACCACGGCCGGTGAATCCGGCTCCACGCGCAAATCCTCGATCACCGTCAGAGCATCGATCACGTCGCGGCCATCGAGTTTTAGCGCCACGGTGCGCGGATCGGTGGCGCGCGCCACGCCGCGTCCCATCGCCGCATTGATCGCCGCCTCGATGCGCCGCGCGGTGGTCAAATCTGGATTGCGCAGCGCCAGATTAACCTGCTTGTGGTCGCCCAGGGTAAAATTCACCTCGCGTTCAACGATCGCGCCATTGGCGATCTTGCCCGATGTCGGAACGTTACGGGTAACGCTCGCGCCGCCACCCTTGGCCGATATCGCGCCGGTGGTGACCGCACCTTGCGCCACGCCATAAACCTCGCCGTCGGCCGCCATCAGCGGCGTCACCAGCAGCGTGCCGCCACCAAGATTGGTCGCGTCGCCAATGGCCGAGACGCCCACATCGATGCGCGTGCCGGTGCGCGCGAACGCCGGCAGCCCGGCGGTAACCATCACGGCGGCGACGTTCTTGGTTTCCAGCTTGGCGATCTGGTCGCGCGTGTTAACACCCAGCCGTTCCAGCATGCCAACCAATGACTCCTTGGTGAATACCGCGTTGTCCAATTTATCGCCGGTGCCGTTCAGGCCGACGACGAGGCCGTAGCCGACCAACTGGTTTTCCCGCACGCCCTCGACATCGGCGATGTCCTTCACGCGCACCGCATCGCCAGACGCGGCCTCGCTGGCCGAAGCCGGCGCCGCCGCGGCAAGCCCTGCCAACAGCAGCAACGCCGCCGGCATGGCCCATCGCGCCGTTCTTGGCAGAGCGGAAAGGATTGCGCGCCATTCTGCCCCAGGCCGCGCGCGGTTCAATGCGCGGGCGGGATGATGGGTTTGGCGGCTGCCAGATCGGCACGGGGTGGGATCAGGTCTCATCGCAAGGTTCGCATGCACGGCAGCACAGCACGGAAATGGTTGCCGGAAGGTGCATCCGGCCGGAGTAGGGAAGGGACGCCGCATGGGGGTTGACCGCGTATCGCCGGGGGTCCCAGGCCTCGCCCAGGGGGTGGCGCCAAGGGGGGCGCCGGGACTGGCACCAGGCCCTTCACCGGGTGCGCCCGGCTTCGCCGATCTGCTGGCCCCGGCCGCCCCGCAAACCGCCGGCGCCACGCAGACGGCCACGCCTTGCGCCCTGGCCTTCGATGAGGCGGACCGTCGCGCGGCGTCCGACCGGCAAGCCAGGCGCCACGGCCGTGACATGCTGCAGGCTTTAGGGGCGCTGCAACTGGCCATGCTGGGCGGCGGTGAGGCGGCGGCGCGCGCGCAACTGGCGGGACTGGCGGAAGCCGCGCCGGCCGCGCACGATCCGGTTCTGCGCCTGATCTTGCGCGAAATCAGCCTGCGGGCCGCCGTGGAGCTCGCGCGCGGCGGTATATAGACTTATGTTTCAACTGGTTGAACATTTCTCGCGGAAAGCCGCGAGACGCTTGGCGCGGCGCGACACCGCCGCTATAAGCCGCGCCAGAAGCCTGGGTCCGCAGTCGCCGCACGGTATTCACCGCCCGGTGGCAACAGGCCCGTCTCGACAGGGAACGGCCACGATGATGCTCACGCTGCCACCGGATTACGTCCCCTCGGACAGCGAGGAGTTCATGAATCCGCTGCAAGTCGAATATTTCCGCCAGAAGCTGCTGCGCTGGCGCGCCGATCTGCTGCGCGAGGCGGATGGCACGTTGCTCAGCCTGTCGCAGGGCGGCATTCATGAGGCCGATATCACCGACCGGGCCAGCGTGGAGACCGACCGCGCGCTGGAGCTGCGCACCCGCGACCGCGCGCGCAAGCTCATCAGCAAGATCGACCAGGCGCTGCAGCGCATCGAAAACGGCAGCTACGGCTATTGCGAGGAATCCGGCGAGCCAATCGGCCTGAAGCGGCTCGAGGCGCGGCCGATAGCGACCTTGTCGCTGGAGGCGCAGGAGCGGCACGAGCGCATGGAACGCGTGCACCGCGACGACTGAGTGAAGAAAGCGCTTCTTTTTAAAAAAAGAAGCAAAACTTTTGCGCGGCTGTCGCCGACTGGTCCGCGACAGCCGCGCAAAAGTTTTTTGGTTCTTTTTTTCAAAAAAGAACGGCTTTCGCTGCCGTCAAGCCGCCCGCAGCACGTGAACGATAAGGGAGCGGAGCCATGGAACGCCCAGACTGCATCGTTCATTGGCGCGACATTCAGGAGCCGGACGACAAGCACTACGCCAACAGCGCCGAGTTGCTGGCGCTGAACTCACCGTTCGCGCGCGCGCTGGGCTTGAGCAGAATCGGCATTCATCACCAGGTACTGCCGCCGGGACGGCGCACGAGCTATCCGCACGCCGAATCCGACGAGGAAGAGTTTATCTATGTGCTGTCCGGGCGGCCGAGCCTGTGGCTGAACGGTTTTGTGCATGAGCTCTCCCCGGGTGAGGGCGTAGGGTTTCCGCCCGGCACCGGCATTGCGCACAGTTTCCTGAACAACACGGACCAGGACGTGACGCTGCTGGTCATCGGCGAGCCGGCGAAGCCGCATAATAAAGTATTCTACCCGTTAAATCCCGATCTGGCGCAGACGCGCCCGGATTGGTGGGAGAACCCGCCGCGCCATGCGCAAGGCCCGCACAACGGCAAACCAGAATAGAAGTTCTTTGCTTCTTGCGTTCAAGAAAGCAGGCCTTCCTTACGACCTGGCCTCAGAACGTCCGCGTCACCGAAAGCGTCACAAAACTCCGATCCGCCAGCTTCTGCACCCCCGCACCACCGACAAAGCGTGTCGCGGCAAGTGCCGCCTGCCAGACCGTGCGGTAGGTTGCCGCCAAACCCAGCGATACATTCCCCGCGCCGGCGGTCTGGCTCGCATCGATGCTGGAACGTCCCAGCGGCGTGTATTCGAAGCCGAGTGGCAGGCTGACATCGAGGCCCGGCAGCACGTGATAATAGGATGGCGTGAAAACAACCTGCACGCTGGCCGCGAAATGCGTGCGGCCAGCCTGCACATAGGCATGGCCGCTGGTGACATCGAGCAAATCGTTGGCGGCGATTTCGCCTTGCAGCGTGGCGCCTTCCCACCAGCGCGAAGGCGGCAGTTGCGCGACGATCGAGGTTTGCGCATGCGCGGTGTCGCCGGTGGCGAACCCGCCATTCAGGCCGGCGCCGTAAGCCGGGGCATAAACCGGCGGCGCCACAGGGGGCAGCACGGCGGCGGCGTAGGTTGCAGCATAAGCCGACGTGGTGGCGCCGCCATATCCGCCACCGCCGCCGGCAACGGCGCCCGGCAATCCGGCTGTGCTGGCCAGCAGCGGCATGTGCTGGCGCACGGAGATTTCCGCGGCCACGTTGCTATCGCCTAAATACGTGCTCGCGCTGGCGCCGAGCACATCGATGCCGGTGGGAAACACCAGGCGGTATGTGTACGCTGCCGCATCGAAAACCACCTCGGGCAGCTTGGCGTCGTAGCGCAGCGCATACAGGCCGAAATCAGCGGCTTCGCTCGTGAATCGCAGCGCCACGCCGAACTGGCCGATGCCGTGCGGCGTGGCATCCGCGGCGCGCCACAGAGCGTAATTGTCCGGCAACAGCAGGCGGTCACCGCCGACATCGAGAATATCGCTGGCCGAAAAATAGCTGGTGACGCCGGGCAATCGGTCGCGCCGCCATTCGAACTGGTCGTAGGCCTCCAGTGCCAAACCCGGCTGCAACTCTATGCGCACTACGGCTTGTGTCACCGGCAAATAAAGCTCACGCGCCTCGGCCAGCGGGGCGGAGAGCGCCTTGATGTCGTCCACCGGCGCCTGGCCGGCGGCGATGCCGTTATTGGCGAAATAAAGGCTTTCGCCCCACAGCAGCGTTTGCCGGCCCAGGCGCAGCGACACCGGGATATCGCCCACGGTGAAGCGGTCGCGGGCATAGGCGTTCAGCAACTCGGCGTCCTCGCCCATCAGGGACTGGACATCGCCGGGGAACTGATTGTTCCGCACGCCCACCGGGTTGAACGTGGATGGCGAGCGGTTCGCGTTGGTTTGCTGATAGACGGGATCGTACCAGCCTTGCGCCGAGACGTCGAAACCGAGATTGCCCTGCTCGGCGGTGATTTCGCTGAACAGGTCGGAGCGCGCCGATATCAGGCCCGTGTTGAAGGCGCGGTCCCCGTCATCGCCGTTAATGTTGGCCAGCAGGGCGGCGTTGGCGCTATCGGTGCGTAGTCCCAGGGTTTCGCGCAACGTGGTGTCCCATTGCACGTCGAAGCCATCCAACTGGCCCACATCGGCGCCGTTGGCGGGCGCGGCGATCAGCGATAGAAGGGCCGCCCAGAACAGGAACGGCGCTGCAATGCGGCTTCCGCGCACCATGGTTTTACGACGCGCCCCCAGAAGCCGCGCGACCTGCTGCCAGGCCGTGGCGCGGATGTTGATTTTGCCAGCATGCTGGCTGCTGACCGGGGCCGCCGCCAGCGATCCGCAGGCTTTATTGCATGGCCCCCTCACGCCGGTCGGCGCCGAGCGGGCCGGCAACGCCGATGGCACGATACCGAACTGGACCGGCGCCGTCATCCCGGCCGACGCGGACGCGCATGAGCAACCGTTGCTGGTGATCGATCGCGCCAATGTCCAGCAATACGCCGCGCGGCTGCCGGAAGGCGCGCTGGCATTGTTCACAAAATTTCCGGATTACCGCTTGCGGATCTACCCTACGCATCGCACCGCGGTGGCGCCGGACTGGGTATATGCCAACGTGGCGCAAAATGCCGTGCGCGCCCACGCCGCGCCGCAGGGTATCGCCTACGGCGTGGCGGGCGCCGCCGGCGGCATCCCGTTTCCGCTGCCGCGCAACGGCACTGAAATCGTCTGGAACCATCTGCTGGCATTCTGGGGCACGGCGCGCGAAGCGCATGTCGCCACCTACATCGCCAGCGGCGACGGCAGCATTCAACAATCGGCGGGATATCGCGAAATCACCGATTTTCCGTATTACGGCCGCGCCGCCACGCCGGCCTCGATCGGGCCGTACTATTTCAAGACCAGGCGTGTGCAGGATGCGCCGGCCTCGCGTGCCGGCGAGGCCTACGTCGCCTGGCAGCCATTGAACACGGCGCAGGATAAATACGTGGCGTGGCGCTATTTGGTAGGCGAACACCGCGTGCGCAAAGCGCCATCGCTGTCCTACGACACGCCGGACGCCGACGCCTCGGGCTATGAAGAGCTCGACGACTACTATCTGTTTTTTGGCGGACCGGACCGCTATGATTTTCGTATTCTCGGCAAACGCGACATGTACGTGCCGTACAATAATGACCGGCTGAATGCCGGCGAGCCGCGCGCCGCGATGGGGCCGACGCATGCGAACCAGGACGCGCTGCGCTACGAATTGCACCGCGTCTGGGTGGTGGAAGGCACGCTGGCGCCGGGCAAAAGCCACGTGGCCCCGCGGCGGCGACTCTATATAGATGAGGATAGCTGGCTCGCCGTGTACAGCGAGGCCTGGGACGAGGACGGCAAATTGTGGAAATTCGGCGAGGCTACAATGACATTGCGGCCCGAAATCCCGGCGGTGATCATCGGCGCGCAGTTCATGTACGATTTGCTGCAAGGCGGCTATTGCCTGGATTTCGCGTTCGGGGGCGCCGGTGGCTATTACCGGGCTACGGCCCGGCATGAAGATGATTTGTTTTCGGCGGGGGCGCTGGCGGGGGAAGCGTTAAGGTAGGCAAGCGCTTCTTTTTGAAAAAAGAAGCAAAAACTTTTGCCCGGCTGTCGCCGACTAGTCCGCGACAGCCGCGTAAAAGTCTTTTGGTTCTTTTCTTCAGAAAAGAACTGCTTAAAGATCGAGCGCAAGGTAAGCCGCACTAGCCACCCGCATCATCTGCCCGGCGCTCATCTCCCCCATCATCACCGCCCCCACCACCTCATCCTGCCAGATACACGTGCGCAGCGTGCCGGATTTCAGCAACTCGAAGCGCGGCGTGCCGTCGCTGCGGCGCACGAACAGCGTCAAAGGCGTTCCACTGCCGTCGCGATAGCGCAGCGCCACGGCCCGCGGATACGTATCGATTTCGCCAAGCCGCCAGCCCAGGCGCGCAAGATCCGGCGCCTGCACGTTCAGGCCGACAGCCTGCCGCAACACCGCATCGCGCGCAGCGCCCGGCGCCAGGGCCGCGCCGCTGAGCCGGGCAACGGGGGCAACCCGATCCAGGCGTGCGGCGTCAGCCTGCAACAGGATTCCATCTTCCGGGCGGTGGCCAACTTTGTAGAACGCAGCGGTGCCGATCGCGACGACCAGACAGGCCGCAAGCGCCATGGCCCAGGCCGGACGCGTCGACTTTCGTGGCGCCACGCGTGCCGGCGCCGCGGCCAGGTTGATGCGCGCAACCCATGCGGCCGGCACAGGCGCTTCCGCAAATCCACGATACGCCGTGGCCAGCGCCGCCTTGTCGGCCGCAAATGCCGCGACGCGCGACGCCAGATCGGTATCGGCTTCGATGGCGGCCGCCAGCGCATTGGCCCGCGCCGGCGCCAACTCGCCATCGATGAAGGCGTGCAGATCCTCGTCAGGGATAAGGTCGCGCGGCGTCATGCCCGTTGCTCCAGCCGGGCGCTGGGCGCAGGCGAATCAAGCGCGCTGCGCAACGCGCCACGGGCGCGCGCCAGCCGAGACATCACGGTGCCCAACGGGATCGACAGCTCATCGGCGATTTCGCGATACGACAATTCCTCCACGCCGGCCAGCACGAGAATTTGCCGGTGCTCGACGCTCAGCGTGGCCATGGCGCGTGTCAGCTCGGCCATGCCTGAATGGCTGGCCGGGGCCGTGCTGAGCGCCAGATCGTTCGCCATATCCGCCATGTCCACCACCACGCCGCGCACGCGGCGGCGCCGTATTTCGTCGAGATACAGATTGTGCACGATGCTGCGTAGCCAAGCTCCCAGTCTTTCCGGTTGTTGTAACGTGCCTGCCCGGTTCAGCGCGCGTTCGATGCCATCCTGCACCAGATCGTCCGCCAGGGTGGCATTGCCGCTGAGCGCCACGGCGTAGCGGCGCAGCGCCGGCAATTGCGCGATCATCGCAGCGGCCAGCGCGCGTGACACCGGCGCCGTCATGCGCCGGTGTCCAACTTCGCCGCGCGCGGCGCGCGCTCTACCAGGATCGGGGCCAATTGCAGGGACATGGATTGCACCGCGTACGGCGCAAATCCATGTCCCGCAAGGCCGGGCCCGGGCTGCCGAGGGATTGGCCCACGGCAAGGCCCACGAATTGGCCCAAGGCTGTGCGAGCTCAGGGCGAATAGGTGAGTGAGCCGAACAGCCCATCCGCTTCGTTATTGGGTCCCGCGGTGAAGTAGATCGTGTTCGTGGCGCCGCCCGAGCCGCCATTGCCGGGGATCAAACCCCAGAGCCCCTGAATGGCGAGCGGCTTGGCGCTGCTGTCTTTCAACAGACCGCGCGGCGCCAGGGCGGGGGTGAATACGGCAATTTCACCGCTGCCGAAATTGCCGACCAGGATATCGCCGGCGTGGCCGACAAAGCTGGTGGGCGCGATGGCCAGGCCCCACGGTGCGTTCAGCGCGCCGTGCTCATACCGTGCCAGCACCTGGCCGGAAAACGCGACTTCCTCGATCGCACCCTTGCCTTTGCCGGACACGGAATCATGCCGCGCGGCATCGACCACGGCGTAGGTGACGAAGATGTTGCCGTTCAGCACCGCGACGTTATAGGGCGAATAGCGGTTCGGCAGCGTGGTATCGCGGAACGTGGCCACCAGATTGAAGCCGCCATCGAAAACATCGACCACGCCAGTGTGGAAATCGGTGGCCAGCAGATAATTGCTGCCGCTGGTGTCGGTGTAGAACGCCAAACCTTTAAAGACAGCGCCGTCGCTCGAACGGTCCACGGCGACGACCGCGGCCGATCCATCGACCGACGGATTCCAGCCGGAAATCGTGCCGTCCTCGGTGTCGAAAATAAACGCGGCCGCGCCGCTCACGCCGCCGGCGGTGACACTGAAATCCGAGGTGGCGTTGAAGACCTGGCCGGTCGGCGACCCGGTACCGGTGCCCCCGCCGGCAGCCGGAATGGTCACCACGAGATGCTGGATTTGGCCATTGCCGTTATAAACCGTGGTCAATCCGGTGGCGTTATCGGAGACCCAGAACGGGCCGCCGGCCGAATAGGACATGCCCCAGGGGTTTTTCAAATTCGGATCGATCACCTTGGCGGTGATCGCGCCGTCGGAGGTCAGGTTGGTTTGCGTAATG
>Ga0302157_10005448_pt1 | contig 13465 bp, 12 predicted proteins | sample I_Bog_N3_3_FD_193502 | JGI IMG/M metagenome (GOLD analysis project Ga0302157, IMG submission 193502) | Peat permafrost microbial communities from Stordalen Mire near Abisko, Sweden - I_Bog_N3_3 | ecosystem: Environmental > Terrestrial > Soil > Wetlands > Peat | place: Sweden: Abisko, Stordalen...
ATGGGGATAACAGGTGAGCGTGATAAGCGGGGCGGACGGCGAGCGAGTGATGGGGTGGCGGAATTGGACATGGTGAGGCGAATGGGCGCTGAGATTAGCCTTTCCGTCATGGCCGGGCTTGACCCGGCCATCCAAGCGCCCCTTCGCTCAAGAATCTCGTACCTTTTCCGTCGGCGCCAGTGCATGGATGGCCGGGTCAAGGCCGGCCATGACGAGGCCGCGGCCCCTATCTTGGCGCGTATGCGTTCTAGCCCGGCTTTGACGGACAGCGCGTCCGAACAATCCCAGATCGGCCGCGTGTAATGCCCGCCTACTTCCTCAACGTCGAACATTCCTTCACCGGCCGCGGCTGGCGGCCGCGGCTCGACGCGGCGGGGGAGGCGAGGGCTTTGGCGATCTCGCAGATCACCGGCCAGAGCGAATTGATGGCGCGAGTGCTGGCGGGGCGCGGCGTCGAGATGGAGGATGTCGAGCGCTTCCTCGAGCCCACGTTGCGCGATCTCATGCCCGATCCGTTCACGCTGGTCGACATGCGGGCCGCGACGGCGCGGCTGAAACTGGCGGTCGAGCGCAAGCAGCGGGTCGCGATCTTCGGCGATTACGACGTCGATGGCGCCTCCAGCGCGGCGATCTTGAGCGAATACCTCGCCGCCTGCGGCTGCGAGACGCTGATCCACATTCCCGATCGCATCATCGAGGGCTACGGCCCCAACGTCGAGGCGATGCGCGGCTTCAAGGAAAAGGGCGCCGATCTCGTCGTCACCGTCGATTGCGGCGCGGTCAGCTTCGAGCCCTTCGCCGAGGCCAAAAGGCTGGGCCTCGACGTCGTCGTGTTCGATCACCATCAGGCGCCCGAGGCGTTGCCGGACGCGGTCGCGATCGTCGATCCGAACCGGCAGGACGATCTTTCCGGGCTCGGCTACCTCTGCGCGGCGGGCGTCGTCTACATGGGCCTCGTCGCGCTGAATCGCGCGCTGCGCGAGGCCGGCTTCTTCAACGGCGCCAAGCCGCCCGATCTCATCGCGATGCTCGACATCGTCGCGCTCGCGACGGTCGCCGACGTCGTGCCGCTCGTCGGCCTCAACCGGGCCTTCGTCACCCGCGGCCTCGCCGTGATGCGCAAGCGCGAGCGCCCGGGCCTCTCGGCCTTGTTCGACGCGGCGGGCGCCGACGGGCCGCCGCGCGCCTATCACCTCGGCTATCTCATCGGCCCGCGCATCAACGCGGGCGGCCGTATCGGCGACGCCGCGCTCGGCGCGCGGCTGCTGACCACGCGCGACGATCTGAAAGCGCGCGAGATCGCCGCGGAACTCGATCGGCTCAACCGCGCGCGCCAGCAGATCGAAATCGCGACGTTGGCGGAGGCCGAGGCCGAGGCGCTCGCCTCGCTCGGGCTCGAGGAGCGCGGCGCCTGCGTCGTCGTCGCGGGCGAGGGTTGGGCGCCCGGCATCGTCGGGCTGATCGCGGCGCGGCTGAAGGAGCGGTTCGAGCGGCCCGCTTTCGCGCTGGCGCTCAACGGCGCGGAGGCGACCGGTTCAGGCCGTTCGATTTCCGGCGTCGATCTCGGCCGCTTCGTGCGCGGCGCGGTGGAGGCCGGGCTCGCGATCAAGGGCGGCGGTCATGCGATGGCGGCGGGCATCACGCTCTCGCGGGCGAGGCTCGGCGATTTCCGCGCCCATATCGAGGCGAACCTCGCCGCGTCGGTCGCGAGCGCGCGGCTGAATTCGGGCCTCGTCATCGACGCCGCGCTCGCCGCCGCCGCGGCGACGCCGGCGCTGGTGCGATCGATCGAGGCGGCGGGGCCGTTCGGCTCCGGCAATCCCGAGCCGATGTTCGCGTTGCCGCGCCATCGCCTGTCCGACGTGTTCCCGGTCGGAACCGACCATTTGCGGCTTCGCGCGGTCGCGGGCGATGGGCAGGCGATCGAGGGGATCGCCTTCCGCGTGGTCGGCAAGCCGCTGGGCGACGAGTTGAAACGCGCCAAGGGCGGGCTCGTGCATCTAGCCGGATCGCTGTCGATCAACAGCTACGGCGGACGCGAGCGGATCCAATTGCGGGTCGCGGACGCCGCCGCGTCGGAAGCCTAGCGGCGGCGAATAATTATTGCGTCGAGCATGACCGGCGCGCCTTGACTCACCTTGGCCAATCGCGTTGCTTTGCGACGCTTCGCGGGGCGTTTTTCGCGTCTAGCGGTCGATGTTTTTTGAAAATTTAGTTTCAAGCGGGGGAAGACATATGGCCTATGCACCGAGCCGGTGGGCGCCCGGATTGCTGTTTGTCGGCGTGTTCTGGGTTATTGGGACGTTCGGCGAAATCGGGGGCGTCGAAGCCGATTTGACGTCCCGTTCCACCGCGGCGTTGGGGGACGCCACGCTGGACAAGCAGCTCGTTTCCACCTCCGGGCGAGATGTGACGCTTTCCGGCGCCGCCTTCGCTCCGCAAGGGCCCAAGACCGCGTTCGACTCGGTGCTCGCGCTGAGCGGCGTGCGCCTCGTCAACGGCGAGGGCGTGGGCCTGCTTCCCGAAGCGAAACCCTATGTCTGGTCCGCGACGAAGGACGGCGCCAAGATCGCGCTGGCAGGCGCCGCGCCAGATCCGGCGGCGCGGGCCGCCGTCAACGCCGCCGCGAAGGCGATTCCGGGCGCGAGCGTCGCCGACGGCATGGTTTACAAGCGCGGCGATACGGCGGCGTTGGCGGCCGGCGCCGCCTTCGCCCTCGCGGAGCTCGCGCATTTCGCCAAGGGTTCGGCGAGCCTCAGCGACGGCGCGCTCACGCTGAAAGGCGTCGCCGCCGGTCAGCCCGATTATGATCAGGCCGAGGCCGCGCTGAAGGCGCCGCCCGCCGGGGTGACGCTCGCCAAGGCCGAAATCGACCTGCCCGACGCCGTCAAGGCGGCGAAGGCGGCCGAGGCTCAGCGGATCGCCGACGCGCAGAAGGCGGCGGAAGCGGCGAAGGCCGAGGAAGCCCGGAAGGCCGCCGAAGCGGCCGAGGGTCGGCGGATCGCTGACGCGCAGGCGGCGGAAGCGGCGAAAGCCGAGGAAGCCCGGAAGGCCGCCGAGGCGGCCGAGGCTCAGCGGATAGCCGACGCTCAAAAGGCGGCGGACGCTGCGAAGGCCGCCGAGGAAGCGGCCAAGGCCGAGGAAGCCAGAAAGGCCACCGAGGCGGCTGAAGCCCAGAGAATTGCCGACGCGCAGAAGGCGGCGGAAGCGGCGAAGGCCGAGGAGGCCAGAAAGGCCGCCGAAGCGGCCGAGGCTCAGCGGATCGCCGACGCCCAGAAGGTGGCGGAAGCTCAGAAGGCCGCCGAAGCCGAAAAGGCGGCCGAGGAAGCGAAGGCGGCGGAAGCGGCAAAGGCCGAGGAAGCCCGGAAAGCCGCCGAGGCGGCCGAGGCTCAGCGGATTGCTGACGCTCAGAAGGCCGCGGACGCCCAGAAAGCCGCCGAAGCTCAGAAGGCCGCCGAGGACGCGGCGAAAGCCGAGGAAGCCAGGAAGGCCGCCGAGGCGGCCGAGGCGGCCGAGGCTCAGAGGATCGCGGAGGCTCAGAAGGCGGCGGACGCCCAGAAAGCCGCCGAAGCTCAGAAGGCCGCCGAGGAAGCGGCGAAGGCCGAGGAAGCCCGGAAGGCCACCGTGGCGGCCGAGGCTCTGAGGATAGCCGACGCCCAAAAGGCGGCGGAAGCGGCAAAGGCCGCCGAAGCCGAGAAGGCAGCCGAGGAAGCGAAGGCGGCGGAAGCGGCGAAGGCCGAGGAAGCTCGCAAGGCCGCCGAGGCGGCCGAGGCTCAGCGGATCGCCGACGCCCAGAAGGCGGCGGAGGCTCAGAAGGCGGCCGAAGCCGAGAAGGCCGCCGAGGAAGCGAAGGCGGTGGAAGCGGCGAAAGCCGCGGAAGCCCAAAAGGCGGCGGAAGCAGCCGAGGCTCAGCGGATCGCGGACGCCGCGAAAGCCGAGGAGGCGGCGAAAGTCGTGTCGCACGCCGCTCCCGTCGTGGCGACGGGGCCGGCTCTCGACGCCGCGGCCTGCGACTCCAACTTCAAGGACCTGCTGAGCGGCGCGACCATCGAGTTCGCGACGAGCAGCGCGACCATTTCGCCAAGTTCCGACGCGCTCATCGCCAAGCTCGCCGCCGTGGCGCTGCGTTGCCAAGCCGCGCGGATCGAGGTTTCCGGCCACACCGACAACCAGGGTGACGCCGCGATGAACCAGGCGCTATCAAAGGCGCGCGCGGAGGCGGTCGTGGCGGTTCTCGTCAGGGCCGGCGTCCCCGCGGATCGTTTGAGCGCGGTAGGCGACGGCGCCGATTCGCCGATCGCCTCCAACGGCACGGCCGCGGGCCGGGCGAAGAACCGACACATCGCGTTTTCGGTCAAGTGACCGACCGGCCGGTCCAGGCCGGCCGTCATTTCATCCATGTGGCGCCGTTCGACGGCGCGGGGGCTGGACGTCATGTTGTACGATATTGCGATTTTATGGATCTGGTTGGGTCTTTCGGCGCTCGTGGGGGTCTATTTCGGCTGGACGCGGGAGACCGACGCGCCGACGGACATCTGGACGCCGGGCTGGTTCCGCTGGGCGGCGCTGGCTTTCGTGGTCGGCGTGGTCATCGCCTGGTTTCACTTCCTCCCGGGCCGCCTCGGTTTCTGGCTCGAGACGGCGCTGCTGCTCTATGCCGCCTACTTCATCGGCGGCTTGGCGGGCGGTTTCCTGCGCCGGGCTTTCGCGCCCCTTGCGGCGCCGCCCGCGAAATCCGCCTTCGTCCATCCGGCGGCCCCGGTCGACGTCGCGCCCGAACCGGCGGTCATGGGGCCGGTCGAGGGCGAGGAGAACCACGAGGGCCAGCGCCCGGTCGGTCTCGCGTCGGCGCGCGGCGGCGCAGCCGACGATCTCCAGCGCATCAAGGGAATCGGTCCGCAGAACGAGGGGCGGCTGCAAGCGCTGGGCATCTGGCATTTCGCGCAGATCGCGGCTTGGACGCCGGACAATGTGCATTGGGTCGGCAGCTATCTCTCCTTCCCCGGCCGCATCGATCGCGAGCAATGGATCGAACAGGCGACCGACCTCGCCGCCGGTCGGGAGCCGCCGATCTCCAAGCGAGTCGAGCCCGGCGACACCGCCTGAGATCAACGAAAGCGGCTCTCCGGCCGTCCCGGCGCTCGTGCGATCGATCGACGCAGAGGCGCAGTTCAGCTCGGCAAATCGCAAACCGCTTTTGCGCCTCGGGGCCTCGGCGGACCGATGTCATTCCAAGGGCCGCCAACCCTTCTCGGCCGCGCTCGGTCGCGGACGGGCGCGGGAATCGCGTGCGGGGCTGCGTCAAAATGCGGGGCCTCCCAAGCTTGACTCGCCTTCCCCCTTCGCGTTGCTTCGGCGGGCTTTGAGGGGCGTCTTCCGCGTCTCCGAGCCGGTCGTTGTTTCGATCGATGGCGATGCCCGGGGGAATGGTCATGGCGTACGTACCGTCGAAATGGATACTCGGGTTTGTCCCCGTCGGATTGTTCTGGATTTTGGGTTCGGCCAGCGTCACCGGCGCCATCGAGGCCGATTTGACGGCCCATGCGACCGCCGCCGTGGACGCGACGGCCTTCGACAACCTCGTCATTTCAGCGGCGGGGAGAGACCTGACGCTGAAGGGCGCCGCGTTGACGCCGATCGGTCCGCATATCGCTTATAAGGCCGCTCAGACCGTCTATGGCGTGCGCATCGTCAACGCCGACGCCATCGCCCCGCCGGCCGCCGAAGCGCCGAAGGTCGCCGCGCCGGCGCCCGCGCCCGAGGCGGCGAAGGCCCCGGAACCGGCCAAATGATCTCTCGGCCGGCCAAGGGGCCGGTCGCCGTTTCGTGCAGAGGCCGCCGATGGGCGGCGCGCGGGAGTAGGGCGTCATGATTTACGATATCTCGTACCTCGGGGCCTGGATCGTGCTGACGCTCGTCGTCGGCGCGGGTATCGGCTGGCGGGCGCAGAAAGCGGGGCCGCAGCAGCCCTGGTCCGACGATGGGTTCAAGAAATCCCTGATCGCGTTCGCGGCCGGCGTCGTCCTCGTCTGGCTGCAATGGCTGCCCGGACGGCTCGGCCTGTGGCTGGAGACGGCGGTCGTCTTTTACGCCGCTTACGTCGTGGGTTGCATGTTCGGGGTCTCGTTGCGGACATTGACCCCGTCGACCGCCGTGACCTCCGACGGCGCTTTCGCCTCGGTCACCCCGCGAACGCCCCCGCCGGTCGTCGAGGCCAAGGCCGCGGCGGCGCCGGTGGCGACTTCCGCTCCGGTCGCGCCCGAGAAGCCGCAGGTCGTCGCGGAGGCGGCTCCGCCCGCCCGCGAACCCGAACCGGCTGTCGCGCTCGCGGCCGCCGAGCCCGCCCCGATCAAGCAGGCCTCCGCCGAGAAGGGCGGCGCGCGCGGCCGCGGCTCCAAAGGGTCGGATGGCGCGAAGGGCAAATCGCGCCGCTGACGGAATCGCGCGCCATCGGCGCTTGGCCTTTCGCATCGAGGCCTTGCGCTGAGGGGCGGGCGACTCGATACTGGGGGAAAGCCCGTCGGGCTTCTCCCCTTTATTCGTGAGGCCGACCCCCTGATATGATGCGGCAATACGAACTGCTGGAGCGTGTGCGCCGATATAATCCGGAGGCGGACGAGGATCTTCTCAATCGCGCCTACGTTTTCGCGATGAAGGCGCACGGCCAGCAAAAGCGGGCCTCCGGCGATCCCTACTTCTCGCATCCGCTCGAAGTCGCGGCGATCCTGACCGAATTCAAGCTCGACGACGCGACCATTGTCGCGGCGATGCTGCACGACACGATCGAAGACACCGCCGTGACGCGCGAGGACATCGATTCGATGTTCGGCACGGAGATCGGCGGCCTGGTCGATGGCCTCACCAAGCTAAACAAACTCGATTTCGCGTCCAAACACGCGGTGCAGGCCGAGAATTTTCGTAAACTCTTGCTCGCGATCGCCGACGACGCGCGCGTGCTTCTGATCAAGCTCGCCGACCGCCTTCACAATATGCGCACGTTGCATTACGTGCCCGAGGCCAAACGGGTGCGCATCGCGCAGGACACACTCGACATCTACGCGCCGCTCGCCGGCCGGATGGGCATGCAGAGCCTGCGCAGCGAACTCGAGGAGCTCTCGTTCAAATTCCTGATGCCGGACGCCTACAAGCTCATCGTGACGCGTCTGGAGGATTTGAAGACCAAGAACGGCCCCTTGATCGCGCGCATCGCCGGCGAATTGCAGGACCAGTTCGCGCGCCGCGGCATCAAGGTCGAGGTCAAGGGACGGCAGAAGCAGGCCTATTCGATCTGGCGCAAGATGGAGCGCAACTCGATCGCGTTCGAGCAACTCTCCGACATCTACGGCTTCCGCATTCTCGTCGACACGGTCGCGGATTGCTACGCGGCCGTCGGCGTCGCGCACACGACGTGGCCGAGCGTGATGGGCCGCTTCAAGGATTACATCTCGACGCCGAAGCAGAACGACTATCGCTCGATCCACACCGCGGTCGTCGGCGTCGGCTCGCAGCGCGTCGAATTGCAGATCCGCACCTACGACATGCACGAGATCGCGGAATACGGCATCGCCGCGCACGCGCTGTACAAGGACGGCCACAGCGCCTTGCAGACCGGCGACAGCCGCGCCTATCGCGGATTGCGGCAGATCATCGAAACGCTGGCGAGCGACGATTCCGACAAGTTCCTCGAGCACACCAAGCTCGAATTGTTTCAGGATCAGGTGTTCTGCTTCACGCCCAAGGGCCGGCTCATCGCCTTGCCGCGCGGCGCCACCGCGATCGATTTCGCCTATGCCGTGCACACCGACGTCGGCAATTCGGCGGTCGGCGCCAAGATCAACGGCCGAATCGCGCCGTTGATTTCCAGCCTGCGCAACGGCGACGAGGTGCAGATTTCGCGTTCGGCCAGTCGCACGCCGCCCGCCGCCTGGGACAGCGTCGTCGTGACGGGCCGCGCGCGCGCCGCGATCCGTCGCGCCACGCGCGAGGCCGCCAAGGCGCAGTACGGCGGCCTGGGGCGTCAGATCGTCGAACGCGCGTTCGAGCGCGCGGGCCGCAAGTTCAGCGACGCCAAGCTGAAGAGCGGGCTGCCGCGTCTCGCGCGCACCTCGATCGACGACGTCTTCATCAGCGTCGGCCGCGGCGAACTCTATTCCGCCGACGTCGTGCGCTCGATCTACCCGGACTTTCAGGAGGAGCGCAAAGCCGGCCCCGCGCTCGCGCCCAACGAGGCCGGCTGGTTCGGCCTCGGCAAGGCGGCCAATCTCGTGTTTCGCGTGCCCGGCAAGGACACCGCGCTGCCGCTGCGCGGCGTCGACTGGGACGTGCCCGTCCGCTTCGCGCCCAAGGGCGGCGCGGTGCCCGGCGAGCGCATCGTCGGCATCCGCACGCCCGAGCATGGCGTCACCATCTACCCCATCCATTCGCCGGCGCTGATCGACTTCGACGACAAGCCGGACCAATGGCTCGACGTGCGCTGGGATCTCGACACCGCGAAAAAGGCGCTCTATCCCACGCAGATCCTGGTGACGACGCTGAACGAGCCGGGCGCGCTCGGCATTGTCGCGACCACGATCGGCGAGGCGGGGGCGAACATCGACAATGTCGTATTCAACCCCACCGGGCCGGATTTCCGCGAGGTGCGATTCGACCTCGAGGTCTCCGACATTCAGCACCTCAACGCCGTGCTCGCGCAACTCCGGGGCAAGAGCGTCGTCAGCAAGGTGGAAAGGCTGAGCGGTTAGATGCCGCTGTATTTCGCATATGGCGCCAACATGGACGTCGCCGGAATGGCGGAGCGCTGCCCGCGCTCGAAGCCGCTCGGCCTCGCCAAACTCATGCGCCACCGGCTCGCGATCATGCGCGAGGGATGGTTGACGGCGGCGCGCGACCCGCGCGGCCGCGTGCATGGCGTGCTGTGGGATCTGGCGCTGGCGGACGTGTCCGCGCTGGATCGGTTCGAGGAACTCGGCGACGGGCTGTACACGAAAGCCGCGCAGCCGGTCGTCGCCGCGGGCGGCCCCAAGCGCGCGCTGGTCTATTTCGGCGCCAATGCTGGACCGGGCAAGTCGGATGGCGCTTATATTCTCTCCGTGATCGCGTCGGCGCGGCTTTGGAAGCTGCCGGACGACGGGCTCAGGGCGTTGGAGCAGCTCGCGCGCGAGGCCGGAGTCAGCATGCAGTCGGTCGACAGCGTGGACGCCAAGCCGAAGGTGCGGCCGCGATTCGCGACGCCGTTCGATCGTTGATCCCAGGCCCGACGGATCGCTCCGCCGGGCCCGGGAAAAGCCGCGCCCCGATGGCGCGGCCGGTCAATAATTCACGTCGGCTCGGGTTCCGGATCGTTCGGGTCGACGGCCGGAGCCGCGGCGGCGGTCGGCGCCGCGTCCGGCTTGGCGGCGTGGGCCCCGAGCACGTCGGACAACTTGCCTGCGCCCAGGAATCCGGCGACGGCGGCCGCGCCCGTGACAAGAATTCCGGCGTTCGGGTCCACCGCTTCGGCGGCCTGCTCGGCGGCGACGGCTCCGCCGACTTCTTCAAACAATTTTCCAATGCCCATGTTTCAATTCCCCATCGTTCGATCAAATTCCATCACACGCATTTTGTCGCGAATGTGAACGCGTCCACATTCGCGCGAGGGCGCGTGATCGCACTCTCCTAGCATGGGAAGCGGAACATTTTGAAGCTGCCGGCGTTAGCTCGGCGGGCCCGGGAAGGGCGATCGCAATGGAGCGTTGGAGATGGGCGGAGGCTTATCGCGCGCATGGATGTGCGCGGCTTTGGCGGCGGTGCCCTTACGAGCGGCGTCCGCGCACGACATTTATACCGGCCTGCACGACAAGGCCGGTCAACTCTGCTGCGGCGGCAACGATTGCGCCGTCACTTCGTATCGAGAAAACGGCGATCACTATGAATTCCTCACTCGCGAGCGCCGCTGGGTGCAAATCCCCGAGGATCGCATAACATTCCTGCCGGTGCCGGGGGACAAGGAGAGCATGGATGCTCACCGCGCGCACCTCTGCTATCGCGCGGCGACGGACAACGACAAGGCGGCCAATTCCTCGAATATTTTCGATGATATCTTGCTGTACTGCGCTTTCATTCCTCCGGGTCCCATCTGAATAGGCTGGCCGCTTAACGGACGCGAAACCGCGTTGCGCGGAATCGCCGCGGCGGCTCTGGAATTAACCGGGAAAAGCAGGCTTTCCTGCATAAAATGACTTTGGAATGGCGCCCGCTGATCCAAGGCATTTTCGCATGAACAACACCCAAGCCGCTCGTATTCTCGCCACGGCGCAAGCGCCGAAACGACGCGTGCGGATCGAGCCGCCGCCCGTCGCGACGACGGCCCTCTATCGTCGCGTCGCGCTGAAGCTGCTGCCGTTTCTGCTGCTCTGCTACGTCGTCGCGATGATCGACCGGCTCAACGTCGGCTACGCCAAGCTGCAGTTCATGGCCGATCTCAAATTCGACGAAGCGGTGTTCGGCATGGCGGCGGCGAGCCTATATGTCGGCTACATCCTGTTCGAAGTGCCGAGCAACCTGATGTTGGAGCGCGTCGGTCTGCGGCTGACGCTGCCACGGATCATGGCGCTGTGGGGCGTGTTCGTGATGGCGATGGCCTTCGCGGCGAACCGCTGGGGCTTTTATGCGATCCGCTTCATGGTCGGTGTCGGCGAGGCCGGCTTTTTTCCTGGCGTGATGTTCTACCTGACGCTCTGGTTTCCCGATTCGTGGCGCGCGCGCATCGTCTCGATGTTCGCGATCGGCGTGCCCCTTTCGGGCGTCATCGCCGGCCCCGCGTCGAGCTGGATCATGACGCACTTGGCCGATGTCGCGGGATTGCGCGGCTGGCAATGGCTGTTCCTCATCGAGGGCGCGCCGGCGATATTGCTCGGCGCCGTCGCCTATCTCTACCTGCCCGATTCGCCCGCGAGCGCGCGATTTCTTTCGGAAGACGAAAAGCGCGCCATCACGCGCGATCTCGACGGCGAGGCTGGCGGTCGAGCGGACGCCGGCTCGTTCGCCGCGGCGCTGCGCAACCCCAGGATCTATGCGCTCGCCTGGGTCTATTTCGCGTTCTATTCGACGCAGAGCATCCTGCTGCTCTGGATCCCGACGCTGCTGCGCAACGCCGGCGTGCGCGATCTCGGCGAGATCGGGGCGCGCGCGTCGCTGATCTTCGCCGCGGGCGCGATCGGCATGGCGGCGATCTCGTGGAACTCGGACCGCGCCCGCGAGCGCCGCTGGCATCTTGTCACTTGCGGCGCCGTCGCCAGCGCGGCCTTGTTCGCGCTGCCGCTGGCGGCGAAGACCCCTGATGGAACCACGCTTCTGCTGGCGGTCGCCTCGGTGACGATCTTCGCGTTCCTGGCGCTGTTCTGGACCGTCCCGACGGCGGTTCTGGGCAAAGACGCGCGCGCCGGCGGCATCGCCCTCGTCAGCGCGATCGGCGCTTCCGGCTCCGCCCTCAGCCCCGCCTTCATGGGCTGGACGCAGGTGCTGACGGGGAGCTTGTTCGGCGCCATAGCGGCGCTGGCTACGGTGTTCCTCGCGAGCATGGCGGTGATTTACGTAAGCGCGTCGGAGCGGGCGCGAGGTTCTGTCATACCCGCGAAAGCGGGTATCTAGATTTGGCCGACGATCCGGCGGCGCCTGGATACCCGCGTTCGCGGGTATGACAACGTCTACTCCGTCGCCCCGAACCGCGCCTCGAACGCCGTCCTGAGCGCCGCGTCGACATCCTTCATCGTCGCCGCCAACCCGAGATCGCGCAAACTCGTCACGCCGTAATGCGCCTGCGCGATCCCGCACGGCACGATGCCGCCGAAATGCGTGAGGTCCGGCTCGACGTTGAGCGCGACGCCGTGGAACGTCACCCAGCGGCGCACGCGCACGCCGATCGCGGCGATCTTGTCCTCGGCCTCAGTCCCATCGAGCCCCCTCGGCTTGTTGGGCCGCGCGACCCAGACGCCGACTCGATCCTCGCGCGTCTCGCCACGGACGCCGAACGCGGCGAGCGTGTCGATCAGCCAGCCCTCCAGCGAAGCGACATAAGCGCGCACGTCCGGGCGGCGGCGCTTGAGGTCGAGCATCACATAGGCCACGCGCTGCCCCGGCCCGTGATAGGTGTATTGCCCGCCGCGGCCGGTGCGATGGGTGGGAAAGCGCGCGTCGATGAGGTCCGCGTCCTTCGCGCTGGTGCCGGCGGTGTAGAGCGGCGGGTGCTCGACCAGCCAGACGCGCTCGGCGGACGCGCCGGAAGCGATGGTTTCGGCGAGATTTTCCATCTCGGCCACCGCTTCGGCGTAGGCGGTCAGGCCAGGCGCCGTCCGCCATTGCACGGCGGGCGAGCCGGGGGCGGGGAACAGAGGCGCTTGCGGCGTCAGCCGGGAAGTGATCACGAGAACCGCCTTGGCGATCAGAGGGAGGCCTTCCCATAGACCGCGACCGGGTCGCGCGTCGAGCGAAGCCGGGGGCATTCCACATATCGAGACTTGACGATCCGCCTCCCGTAACGTTCATTTCCATGTCTTGTTGGGGAAACCGAGGCGTGGGGCGCATTGCGGTTGATCGAGTTCGCATTCCGCAAAGGCTGTCGGCGCGCCGCCTGGACCCTGGTGGCGATCCCGCTCGCGCCCGTCGCCGCCCTCGCGGGCGCCTGGACGTTGCCGCAAGGCGACGGGCAGATCATCGAAACTTTGTCCGGCTGGCTCGGATCGGGACCGCCGCACGGCGGGCCGGGACCCGCGCCCGACGAAAGCCGCGTCGAGGCGCAGACCTACGGCGAATACGGCGTCTATGACCGTCTGACGCTTTTCGGTGAAATCTCCGCCGAGCGCTACGCGCTGACCCCGCCGACCCAGGACGTCTACACCGGCCTCGACTATTCGCGGATCGGCCTGCGCGGAAAATTGTGGTCGAACGACGCCTGGGTGTTCTCCCTGGAGGCGTCCGCCTTCGTCCCCGGCGCGCGCGACCCCTCGCGGCCGGCACAAGCGGGGAACACCGGCGGCGCCGGCGAGTTTCGCGGCCTCGCCGGCTACAACTTCAACCTCGGCGGCATGCCCGCGTTTCTCGACGCGGAAGTCGGCTATCGCCTCCGCGCCGCCGGGCCGCCTGACGAATGGCATGGCGATCTCACCCTCGGCGTCAAGGCGACGCCGCGCTGGATGGGGTTGGCGCAAGTCTTCAACACGGTCTCGCAGGGCGGGACGCCGGGCTTCCCGGCCTGGAGTTCGCATACGGGACAGGTCAGCGTGGTCTACGCCCTCGACGAGCGCTGGTCCGTTCAACTCGGCGCCTTCGCGACCTTCGCGACGGTGAACACGAACAGCGAGCGGGGGGTGATGGCGGCGGTGTGGCGGCGGTTTTGAGGTTTCGTCACCGCGAGCAGGGCGAAGCGGTCCAGACCAAGGCCAAAAGCAGTTCTTCACGGCTTAGTCTGGATGGCTTCGCTGTCGCTCGC
>Ga0302157_10005449_pt1 | contig 13465 bp, 3 predicted proteins | sample I_Bog_N3_3_FD_193502 | JGI IMG/M metagenome (GOLD analysis project Ga0302157, IMG submission 193502) | Peat permafrost microbial communities from Stordalen Mire near Abisko, Sweden - I_Bog_N3_3 | ecosystem: Environmental > Terrestrial > Soil > Wetlands > Peat | place: Sweden: Abisko, Stordalen...
CACGCTGACCTGATAATCGGCCACGGCGAGCGCGCCTTGTTCGTAGGCCGCAAGGCCGTTTTCCACCTGCGACTGCGCGGTCAGCACCGTGTTCTTATAATCGACCAGCAGCTCCTGCAGCTTGGCGTCCTGAATGCGGACATTGTTGGTGATTTGGCCGTAATTGAAAATCGGCCAGGAGAAGGATGGCCCGAAGGCGAATTCGATCGCGTTGGCATGGAACACGTCGATCACCTTGTTGCGGTAGGTGCTCGCCGCCACCGTGCCGAATGCACCGGAGAGGGTGAAGGCGGGATAGAGATCGGCCTTGGCCAGGCCGATTTGCGCGCTCTGCGCCGCCGCCTGCAATTCGGCGGCGCGGATATCGGGCCGGCGCCGCAGCAAATCCGCCGGCACGCCGATCGCCGCATCCGCCGGCGGCGTGGGGATTTGGCCGTTCGGGGTCATCACCGCCTGCAACTGCGCCGGTGGCATGCCCAGCAGCACGCACAAAGCTGTCACGCCCTGTGTCAATTGGTTCGTCAGTTGCGGAATCGTTGCCTCGGTTTGGGCCAGCACGTTCTTGGCCTGCTGCACGTCCAGCGCGGTGGCCACGCCGCCTTGCCACCGCGCCGTTGCGATGTTCAGCGCGTGCTTCTGCTTGGCCACGTTGTCCCGCGCGATCGCGATCTGCGTCTCCAGCGTACGAATGCCGATATAGGTGTCGGCCACCTGGCTCAGCAGCGTGGTCAGCACGTCGTCATAACTGGCGATCGATGCGAGATAGGCGGCATCGGCCGATTGCACGCCGCGGCGGAACTTGCCCCAGAAATCGAGCTCCCAGCCGATTTGCGAGCTGAGATTGGCCTGCCAGTAATTCTTCACCTTCTGGAAAGGCAGCGAACTGGGCCCGTTTTGCGAGGCCTGGTTGTAATCCACGCCGGCGCCGATTTGTTGTTCCTGCGGGTAGAATTCGCCGATCGCCACGCCCAGTTGCGCGCGCGCCTGCAGTACGCGGGTGCCGGCGGCCAGCAGCGTCAGGTTTTGCGCGTAAGCGAGCTGGATCAGGCGGTTCAGCTCGGGGTCGTTGAAGACGGTCCACCAATTTTCGTAGGTGGCGTGGTCGGTGTGGATGTTGGGTGCGGCCTGCGTCCATTGCGGTGCTACCGCGGCAGGCGGCGTTTTGAAATCGGGGCCGACCATGCAGCCGGCCAGGGTGGCGCAAAGCGCCAGCGCGCCCGCACGGTGCCGCATTGCCAGATCGCGCCCGGCGCCGACGTGCCCTTCAAGCCGGGCAGGTAACCGTTCTGGCAGCGGCAATTCCGTTTCCAAACACCGCAGGCCGCTTGGCCCCCCCAGCGTTTTGCGTAGTCGATCAAGGCATTGAAATTGATCGTTCGTCAACTGGGGTGTTTGGGAAGGGAAGGAAGCGCTTCTTTTTGAAAAAAGAAGCAAAAACTTTTGCGAGTTGGTTTGGCCAGGGGCGCTTTAGGAGCAAGAGTTTTTTGGTTCTTTTTTGCAAAAAAGAACTGCTTGAAAGCGCCATGTCGCCTAGGTGTTTGCCGAACTCCGGCGTACCCATTCCGCCGCACGCACAAAAGGCCCTGCCATGATTCTGACGATCCTTCTGCTGGTGGTTGCGGTGGTGGGCGGATGGCTCCTGGGCATCATCGCGTTTTTCCGGGTAGCCGGGCTGCGCGCCGAACTGGTGGTGCTGCGTGCCGCCGTCGCGCGGCTGAGCTGGGCCGAGCAGCTTGCCCAGGCAAAGCCTGCGTTTGCCGAGCCCGCATCCTCCCCGCAGGCCGAAACGGTGGCCGCCGCGCCCGCGGAGGCGCCCCGGCCCACGCCTGAGCCGCCCGCTTTCGCGCCCGCCGGGCAGCAGGCAGAAACGGCCACGAAGTTGCCAAAGCCCGATTTCGAAGCCCTGCTAACCATGCGTTGGGGCGTCTGGCTTGGCGCCGCGGCGATCCTGCTGTCCGGCGTGTTCCTGATCCGCTACGCGGCCGAGCAGGGTTTCTTGGGCCCAGCCATGCGCTGCGCGGTGGCGGTGCTGCTCGGCATTGCCTTGATCGCCATGGCAGAGCTTTTGCAGCGCCGCACCATCCATATCCCCACCGGCCCGTTCAGCGTGGACCAGGCGCCGCCGGGACTGGCCGCCGGTGGCGTGGCCGTTCTGCTGGGCGCGGCGTATGGCGCCGGCCCCTTTTACGGCCTGCTGCCGCCCGCGTTGGGGTTTGCCGCGCTGGCCGCCGCGTCGTTCGCTGGCCTGGCCGCATCCTTGCGTTTTGGGCAGCTGACGGCCGCGATTGGCGTTGCCGGTGCGTTCATCACGCCGGCGCTGGTGGCCACGCAGTCGCCGTCGCTGCCCGGCCTGTTCGCTTATTTGTTCGCCGTGTCCGCTGCCGCACTTTACGTGGTGCGCCGCACGGCCTGGATGTGGCTGGGCTGGGCCACCATCGCGGCCGGCGCCGCGTGGGTGTGTCTGGCGGCGTTCACGCCTTCGCCCGATAGCTGGGCGGCTGCTTTGTTTGTTCCGGCCAGCGCGTTGCTGGCTTTGGCCGTGATGCCCGCGGAGGCCATCGGCACCACGCGCGGCCGGCGCCTGGTTTGGGTTTCGTTCGCCGTTCTGGCGGCAGCGGGGCTGTTGCTGGAAATCCTGCAGGGCGGCGATGTGGTGCGCGCTGCCATGCTGCTGCTGTCGCCGATCGCCGTCTGGAAAGGCCGCGCCGAGCCGCGGCTGAGCCGCCTGCCATGGCTGGCCGCCCTGGCCGGCATTCTGGTGCTGCTGTTCTGGGCGTTGCCGGCCTGGACGCCGTCGCCGGAATTCACCGGCATTAACGGTTTTATCCAGGCCGTGCTGCCCGGCACCTGGGCGCCGCAGGTGATCCGGCCGTTGCTGATCGCGGCCGCGTTATTCGCCGCGTTCAACCTGGCCGCGGGCTTGATGCTGGAACGATCAACGCGCGCCCCGCTGCCATGGTCCACGCTGGCGGCGGCCACGCCGGTGCTGATTTTGGCCACCGTTTATGCGCAGATCGAGCGGTTTCAGACCGACGCCGGCTGGGCCATGGCCGCGCTGAGCCTGGCCGCACTGCTGGTGGCCGCGGCCGGTCTGGCGCTGCGCCGCCCGGGGGCGGTGCAAGCCAGGCAGTCCGCCGGCATCCACGCCGCGGGCGCCATCGCGGCGCTGGCGCTGGGCTGCGCGATGCTGCTGCACAATGAATGGCTGACGCTGGCCGTGGCGCTGTTCCTGCCGGCGCTGCCGTGGATCGAGGCGCGGGCCGATCTGCCGGCTTTGCGCTTCAGCGCGCTGGGCGTGGCCGGGCTGGTGCTGATCCGGCTGCTGCTGAACGGCAATGTGCTGTTCTACGATTTCGGCGCCATGCCCGTGGTGAACGGTCTGGTTGCGGCGTACGCCGTGCCGTGCGTTGCCTTCGCGGTGGCCGCGGTGCAATTCCGCCGCCGCCGCGACGATCTTTGCGTGGCCGTGCTGGAGGCCGGCGCGGTGGCGCTGGGTATGAGTTTTATTGCGCTGGAAATCCGCCATGGGTTTGGCCATGGCGGCCTGGATGCGCCCGCCCATTTTGCCGAACTGTCACTGCAGCTCGTTTCGCTGTCGGCGGAGGCGGTCGCGCTGCTTTATCTGACGCGCCGCGCACCGCGCCCGGTGCTGCGTATAGCGGCGAATTTGCTGGGCGCGTGCGCGTTGGCGCTTGGCGCCGGGCTGATCCTGCTCAATCCCGCGTTCATCGATGCGCCGGCCGGTGCTGCCTCGCTGGCGCTGGCTTATTTAGTGCCGGCTTTGTTTGCGCTGGTGGCACTGCGGCTTATCGCCGATCCGCTTGTTCGCATATGGCTGCTGGTTTATGCGATCGTCAGCGGTTTCACGTGGATCACGCTGCAAATCCGCGATGTGTTTCATACGGGCGCGATCGGGTTCGCAACGTCGCGGTTGCTGGATGGCGAATTATGGGCGTGGTCCGGCGCGTGGCTCGTCTATTTCAGCGCGCTGATGGTTTACGGGATATGGAGGGCGGATCGCTTGCTGCGCATGATTGCGCTGGTTGGCATCGCGCTGGTGTGCGGCAAGGTGTTCCTGTTCGACATGGCGCAGCTCACTGGCCTGCTGCGTGTGCTGTCGTTCCTTGGGCTGGGCCTGACGCTGATTGGGCTTGGCGCTTTGCACCGGCGGCTTGTTCTCAATCGTGAGCAGGCATAGGGCGAAGCAAGGAAGCGCTTCTTTTTGAAAAAGAAGCAAAAACTTTTGCTCGGCTGTCGCGGACTAGTCGGCGACAGCCGAGCAAGAGTTTTTTGGTTCTTTTTTTCAAAAAAGAACCGCTTCCTTCCTTGGCTTGTCAGAAATGCCAAGCCACCCGCCCCACCGCGCTCTGGCTCAAATAGGCGTCCCCGGCCCGCAGGATATACTCCGTCTTAATCTCGAAACCATCCACCCGGTACATCTGCAGTCCGACATCGAGATTGCCGAGCATGTCCGGCGACTTGATATCAGTTCGGAATGTTCCGTCAGACGAGGCATCGCCCAGGAAGCTGGCATCCACCGAGCGTGTGCTGTCTGGCCGGAAGCTGGCGCCTACCGCCAAATAGGGCCGCATGGTGATGGCGGAGCGGAAATCGTAGCGGCCGCCGAATTCCACCATGGGCGACAGCACGACGTTGGTCTGGCTGCTACTGCGCACATCCAGCCCGTATCCGGCGCGGCCCGATTCCGAGAAGCTCGGAGTTTCGGTATAGATCACGTCCAGATCGCCATACGGGCGCAGGTACAGATCGCCCAGCGTCACATCATAAGCGGCGCGTAGCCGGCCGGCGGCCAGGAACAGGCTGGAATTGCTGTGCAGCGTGGTATCCACCCCCGGCATGCTGCCGGAGGGCGCCAGATTCACCATGCGGTCATTATTGAACGTGCCGCCCGCGAACGAGAGCGAGCCGGCGAACAGCCAGGGACCATCGGTGTGTTTCAGCGCGACACTGCCGTCATAGATCTGGCCATGGCCGGCGGAGCCGCCCGGCTCGGTGGCCCAGGTGGATCCGTAGGCCAGTGACGCGCCGAGGAACCAATCCGGCGCGATGCCCTTCTGGGCGCCGATGCGATAGGTGGCGCTGGAAACGTTGTAGCCGGGATCGCCATTATTGGCGTACTGGCTGTCCCACTGCCCGCTGGTTTTCATCCAGACGCAGCTATCCTCGCCGAGCAGCGTGCCCTGGTCGACAAACACCGGGCAGCTCATGGCGCTGCCGAGCAGCGTGCTGCCTAGATTGGCCAGGAACGTACTTTGCGTGAGTGCCGCGCGCGGCGAGGACGCGCCGAGCAGCGCCGCGTATTGCGACGAACTCTGGATTTGCGAGAGATAGGCGAAGCGGTTGGCGAAGAATGCATCGCCATTATTCCAGGCGCGCGTCAGGTATTGCGCGAGCGAGGCCTGGCTGGATGTCAGCGCAACATCGGCCGGCGTAAAATTGGCTTGCGGCGCGAGCGAAATATAAGTGCCCCCGGTAACCACGCTCCAGTGGAACAGCAGCGGATCGGTTACGGTGGCCGTCGAGCTCAAATTGCCGGCGGTGACGATCGTGGCCGTGCCTGGCAGCAGGGATACCGCGGTGGGCACGATCTCACCGGCGATTTGCGCAGTACCGGTTACGGCTAGCAGATCGGTTTGTTGCGGGTTGGCGGCGTTCACATCGATTAGCAATTTGCCTGTGCTGGTCTGGGTGTAGCCGCCATAGATCGTGGTGGTGCCAATCGCGCCGCCGCCATGCACCGAGAGCGTGCCGTTATTCGTCAGCAGGCCGGTGACGACCGAGGCGCCGGTGTTCAGCACGCCATTATTGGTGATCGCGCCGATGGCGTTGCCGAGATCGATGCTGCCGGTGATGGTGCCGGCATTGGTGACGTTGGTGTAGCCTGAGTTGGCCAGAATCGCGGTTCCCGCGACGCCATCGACAGTGGCCACCGCGCCGCCGGCATCGACAGTTATGGTGTTGCTGAAGGTGCTGTTCGTGCTGCCGCCTGACAGCAGAATGCCCGCGGCGCCGACGCCTTCGGTGACGCCGGTGTTGGTACCACCAATCACCGCGCCGCCGATCGTCAGGACGATGCCGCCGGTTGACGCAACGTTGCCGGAACTTTGTGCCACGATGCCGATCGAGCCGGAGCCCGCGGCCTCGATCGTGCTGCCGGCGCCTTGCGTAATGAAGATGTTGCCGCCGTTGCCGTAATAGGTGGCGTTCGAAATGCCGCGGATTGCGGCGGTATTGCCGGCGATCAGGTACGAGGTGGGCGAGTTGCAACAGCCCGCGACGATGCCGCCGCTGCCGCCGATGGATTGGGCGAAAATGGCATGCGCGTTGGTGCCGGTGGTGGTGATATCGCCATCGATCGTCAGTGATATTTCCCCGCCATTCGCGCCGCCCCTGGCGGTGTTCGGCAGGGTGTTGGACGACGGTGTGGCGAAGGGCAGGGACGGGTCGCCGGCGAAGCCGCCGCCGCCGCCGATGCTTTGCGCCAGGATGCCCCAGGCGCCGGCGCCAGATGTGGTGATGCTGCCGGTGGCGCCCAGCGTGACCGCAACGGTGCCGCCGGTGCCATTATTGCTGCCCGGATCACCGGCTACGGTGGTGCCGGAAATGGTCTGCGACGAGCCGATGGTCAGGCCGCCGCCGCCGCCAATGCTTTGCGCGACGACGCCCATCGCGCGCGCGCCGATGGTGCGGACCGGTGCGTCCACCGTGATGTTGACCTCCGATCCATTCCCGGCCGCCGATGCGGTGCCGCCGACGACCATGCTGAAATCGGCCGAGGGCAGGAACGTGGCGGGGCCGTTGTTCGACGAAAGCGTTTGCGTGTTCGTAAAACACGCGGTTGGCGCGACGTTGGCGATGCCGAGCGCGCTGACGCTGATGGCGCCGGCGCCCGAATTGGTGCAGCCGGCCGTGGCCGTGCCGCCGCCGCCGCCGATCGATTGCGCCAGGATGCCGAAGGCGTCGTCGCCGAGCGTCAGGACCGCGCCTTCTACCGGCTGCACCGTGCCGCCGATCGGCAAAATGGACCCAGAGGGGCCGTTCAGCGTCACCCCGACATAACCGCCGCTGCCGGACGTGCCGCCGTTGCCGTTCGCGCCACCGCCGATGCCCAGCGTGGTGTCAGCATCGATGCTGCCATCGCCGCCCACGCCGCCCCCGCCGCCAATACTTTGCGCGACCACGCCATGCGCGTTGTAGCCGGTGGTGACGATCGGCGCCGCGTCGGTAACATAGACGCCGAGGCCGTTGCCGCCGGCACCGCCGCTGCCCGCCAGGGCGATGGTCGCGGAAAAGGTCAGGTTGGTTGATTTGTTGGAGGTTGAGGTGGCGGAGCCGCCATTGCCGCCGCCACCGCCGATCGATTGCGCCTCGATGCCGTAGGCGCGTTCGCCGCGGGTGATGATTTCGCCGGTGCTGTCCACCGTCACGGCATTGCCGCTGCCGCCGCTGCCGCCATCGCCGCCCACCACAAGATTCCCGCTGTAGGCTTCCGAGGGCACGTTGATGCTGTTCTGGATCTGGCCTTGCGCGTTGATGGCGGCCGAGGCATCGGTGCTGCCCGCCACGCCGCCGCCGCCGCCGATGCTTTGCGCCAGGATGCCGATCGAATCGCCGCGCTGCGTGGTGATGAACGCGCCGCTATCCACAGTGACCTGGCCGCCATTGCTGCCGGCGCCGGCGCTGCCGCCGATCGCCAGATTCAGTGAAACGGTGTTCTGGCTGGCGCCCATGGTGCCGCCTTCCGCCGCGCCGCCGCCGCCGCCAATGGACTGGGCCAGGATGCCGGGCGACCCCGCATTGCGCGTGGCGATCAGGTTGTAATCGTAGGCCGACCCGTTGATGCCCTGGCCGGCGCCGACATTGCTGAAGCCGCTGGCGATCGTAACATCCACCGTGCCCCCATCGCCGCCGGCGCCGCCCTTGGCGCCCAGTCCGACCGTGAGGCTGAACGAATCGCCGGTGTCGTTGCCCAGATTCGGCGCGCCGTTGGAGGCCTCGCCCAAGGTGCTGTTGCCGCCGCCGCCGCCGATGCTTTGCGCCAGGATGCCAGCCGCGTTGTGGCCGCCGGTTTCGGTTTGCGTGTAGCAGCCGCCGCAGTCCTGCGACGCGCCCAGCGTGGCGGTGACGGCGCCGCCGGAGCCGCCGGCGCCGCCGGTGGCGCCCAGAGCGAGACCGATTTCCACCGTGGGTGCGGCGCTTTCGATGGCGTAGGCGCCGGCTGTGGAATCGCCGCCATTGCCGCCGCCGCCGCCAATGCTTTGCAGCAGGATGCCATGCGCGCCGTCGCCCTGAGTGACGATATGTCCGGAATCCACGAGGCTGACGCTGCCGCCGCCGCCGCCGCTGCCGCCGCTGCCGCCGATCGAGGCCGCGAAGGAGATGTCGATCGGCGTATCCGGTATGCCGACGGCCAGGGTTTTCGCCGTCGATGCGCCGCCATTGCCGCCGCCACCGCCAATCGATTGTTCGACGATGCCGATGGCGTCTGGGCCTTGGGTTATCACGCCATAGCCGTTGTAGAGGCTGACCGCGCCGCCCGAGCCGCCGTCGCCACCGGCGCCGCCTACCGCCAGGGCGATGCTGAGCACCGCGCCGGCGCTATAGGACGTGGCGGCGCCGCCGCTGCCGCCGCCACCGCCGATGCTTTGCGCCAGGATACCCAGCGATTGCTGTCCGGTGGTCATGATCGTCGATGAGGTATTTTCGACCGTGACGTTGCCGCCATTGCCGCCGCTGCCACCGGTGCCGCCAAGCGAATCGTCGATGAACAGGCCGGCGCTATACGCGTAACCGCCATTCCCGCCGCCGCCGCCGACGCTTTGGGCCAGCACGCCCATGGCGTAATATCCGGTGGTGGCGATGCCCTGTCCGGACGCGCCGTTGTAGGACAGGTTGATATTGACCGCGCCGCCGGCGCCGCCATCGCCCCCATTGCCGCCGACGGCGACGAAGATGCCGGCCGCGTTGGCGCCGTTGCCGCCGCCGCCGCCAATGCTTTGCGCCAAGATGCCGATGGCGCCGTCGTCGAACGTATCCACGGTGCCGGTGTTGTCGATGGTGACGGTGCCGCCATTGCCGCCCCGGCCGCCATCGTCGCCCACCAGGGCCACGGCGCCGCTGCCGCCAGTGCTGCCGCCGCCGCCGCCGATGCTTTGCGCCACGATGCCGATGGCCACGCGGCCGCCGCCCTGGCCGTCACCCGTGGTGACGCTGCCGCTATTGGTGACCGTGATAGCGCCAGCGTTGTAGCCTGAGCCAGAGTTGCTATTGCCCAGGAAAACGCCGTTGGACCAGCCGCCATTGCCGTTGGGCGTGGCGTTGGATTCCGCGCCCAGCAGGCCGCCGGCGCCGGTGCTGATGGCGACGATGCCGAAGGCTGATGCGCCATCCGTGGCGATCGATCCGCTATTGGTGACCTGCACCGGGGCGGCGCCGCTTGCGGGCGCGCCGGCTGAGCTGGTGGTGGTGCTGCCGACCTGGCTGGTGCCCGAGCCGGCATCGTTGGTGACCAGGCCGGAGCCGCCGATGCTGAGGGCAGCGATGCCGATGGCCAGTTCTCCATAGGCTGCAATGGATCCGGCATTGACGACGGTGACCGGGCCGCTGGTGCCGTTGCCGGTGCCGCTGGCGGTGGTGGACGAGAAGGGCTGAATGATCGATTCGCTGCCGGCGCTGATGGCGGCGACGCCGATGTCGAAGGTGGCCTTGGTAACGGTGGGCGCGCTGCCGACCTGGATCGTGGCGCCCTGGTCGATTGTGACCGTGGCGCAGGCACCACCGCCCCAGCATCCCGCCGGGTAGCCATCAGTATCCGCCCCGCCTTCGGTTTGCGAGCCGAACACACTGGCCGCCAGCACGCCGATGGAGTTGCCCGATGTCAGGACAATCGAGCCGGTGCCGGCCAGCGTGACCTGCACAGGGCCGCCCGGGCCGGAGAGGCCGGGTACATCGGGGATGCCGCCGCCGGAGAGAATGCCGCCGCTGCCGCCCACCGACACCGCCGCAATGCCGATCGTATACGGCGCGCCGCCGCCGATCGCGCCGGCATGATATACGGTCACGGCGCCGCCGATGCCGGGCGCGCCATATTCGTTATATTCTGTATCCAAGTACTGGCCCTGAATGCCACCCTGACTCAGCGCGTAGATGCCGATGGCCGGCTGGGTCAGCGTGCCGTCCGCGTTGAGCGTGACTGACGAGCCAGCGTTCATGGTGACGCTGACGGCGCCGGCATTGCCGCCGTTGCCGCCGAACGGCGTATCGTTGGATTTGCCGCCAGCGCCGGTTCCACCGAGTGATTCCGCCCAAATCCCGGCGGAGCTCGGCCCCGTACTGCCGAAGTCGCCGGCGGCGCCATTCACCACGATCGCGGCGTTATTCGTTATGTTTACTACGCCCCCAATTCCGGCATTGTAGTCATTCGTGTTGCCGCCGTCGTTCGGATTGCCGGGCGCGCCCTGCGACACGACGTTGAGCGCCGCGCCCTGGCCCTGTGGGTTTGTCAGCATGAGCGCCGCATTGTTGGTGACGTTGAGGTTGGCCCCATCTGCCGAGGGCTCGGGGGTGGTGCCGGACGGGTTCGTGATCCCTTCGCCGAAGACGCCGACGACGTATGAGCCGTTAGTGGTATTCGTATTGGACGCGGCGCTGATCGTCAGATCGAGCGTGTATTGATCGGGATTGAGATTCGTGAGGCTGATCGTCTCCGGGAATAATGGGTGGGAGGCGGTGTCGTAGGTGGTGGTGATGGATGGCGCGGTGTTTTCGTAGAAGTGGCCGCCGTATTGAACTTTAAACTGCGCGCGGGCGGTGACGGGTGCGGCGATGGTGGCGGCGGCCAGCAGGGCGGCCGCCAGCAGGCACGGGGCCGGGCGGGTCAGCGAGTGGGGCGCCAGGAAGGCGTGAAGCGCAGCCCGGGTTTGGTGCCAAGCCGGCGCAGTTTTCCGGCCAGCAGGATAACCCCGGCTTGCAACGGCTAACAGCTTCATCAATTCCCCCCGGAACCCAACTTAGCGCAACAATACGCCGTTGCTTTTCAACTATCCAGCAAAAGACCGAGCTAAAAATAGAGACCGTTCCATCGCTATGACCCGTCGCTCGAGAAAGCGTGCCCCTTTCCCGCCACAAGGTGCTGCGCGAACCGGCCTTCAGCGCCGCCGGCTGGCCCCAACCCCTTCATAAGCAAACGTTTTTTGGTTCCGTTTTGCAAAAAAGAACCGCTTTCTTACTTGTTCCGCGTGAGCCCGTCGGGTGAGACCGTCTGTTCGCGTGCCCGGCGGATGAATTTCCTGAATCATTATGATCCGGCCCAATCGTTGGCCCAACCAAAGGCCGGGGGCTCTGCCCCTGGACCCCGCTGGGGCCGGGGGCCCCGGACCCCGATCTGCTTCAGAATGCTAAAGCAACTTCGCCTCAAGCCCCCGTCACATAATGCGCCAGCACCGCGGCCGCACGCCCGGCGATCCCCAGCCGCGGCACATCCTCGCCTGCCAGCAGCGGTATTTTCACCTGCGGCACGCCCTGGCCGGTTACCGTCAGCATACCAACCTCATCGCCGCGATTCACCGGCGCCGGAATCGGCCCATCGTAATCGATCGACACCTTCGCATGCGCCCGCCAGCCGCGTGGCATCGTCAGCACCAGGTCCTGGCCGCCCACCAGCGGCACGCTCGGCCGCGTGCCGAGATACACCGCTGCGTTGTCGACAATGTCCGTCGCGGTGAACAGGGTTACGTTCTCGAAATTGGCGAACGCCCAGCCCATCATGCGAATGGATTCCTCCACCCGCACACTCTTGCTCGGCATGCCGTTCAGCACCACAATCACGCGGCGCCCGCTATGCTCGGCGCTGGCCACCACGCCGTAGCCGCCTGCATCGGTGTGGCCGGTTTTCAAACCGTCGGCCAGGCCGCGCTGCACCAGCGGGTTGCGGTTATACTGCACGATGCCGTGGTAGGTGTACTGCTTCTCCGAATCGTAATGATAATATTCCGGGAAATCCTTGATCATCGCCTTGGCCAGGGTGGCGATATCGCGGACCGACATGTAATGTTGCGGATCGGGCCAGCCGTAGCAGTTCATGAAATGGCTGTGCGTCAGCCCCAGGCGCTTCGCCTCCTGGTTCATCAACTCGACAAACTGTTCCTGCGTGCCGGCGATGCCTTCGGCCAGCACCACGCAGGCATCGTTGCCGCTTTGGATGATCATGCCGCGGATCAAATCCTCCACCTTGATGGTGCCGTTGATTTCCACGAACATCTTGCTGCCCTGCACGCGCCAGGCTGCCTCGCTGACCGGCAGCATCTGGTCCAGATGCAGCGCGCCGGATTTCAGCTTGGAGTAGACGATGTAGGCCGTCATCAGCTTCGTCATGGAGGACGGCGGCATTTGCACATCGGCCTGCTTGTTCAGCAATTCGGCGCCGGTGTTGAAATCGATGATGAAGGCCCATTGCGCTGGCGTATCCACCGGACCCAGCGGCGTTTGCGCGGGCGGGCCGGAGGCGGCGGCGAAATCGGCGCCGCCTTCTTCATCCTCGGCGCCGCCCGCCTTGGCGGGCTTTTTCGGTTTCGGCGCGATCAACACGGCCTTGCGGGGATGGGCGAACGCGGCGGGCGCCATGAACAGCGCGGCGCCGGTGAGCAGGAGTGTGCGGCGGGGAGTCATGCGGGGCCTCCTGAATTACTCGACAGTGATGTGGGCATCGACCACGCCGGCGCGGAGCGCCTGGCGCAAAGCCGCGTCGGCCTGGGGAATCGTGCTGAACGGGCCTGCGCGCACCGCGTAAACCTCCTGCCGGCCTTCACGCGAACGGATCACATCGCCGCCGAGTCCGCCCAGTTGCGCGGCGACCTGGTTGGCATAATTGAACCGGCCGAAGCTGCCGGCGCGCAGGTACAGCTCACCCGGGTGCACCGGCATCTGGCGGATCACCTCGGGCATCCGGTCGGGCACGGCAGGGCCGGTGGCCTGCGCCGGCGCGCCGCCCAGCAGCACGGCCTGGCCAGCGCCGCCACCTCCCGGTGGGGGCAGGGCCTGCGCCGTGACACCCGGCAGCGGCGCCCCCTGCACCGCCAGCTTCGGCCCGCCGCCCAACTGATCCACCAAACGGTGGCTAAGCTGCGTATCGGCCTCCACGCGCACGCGCGCGGCGCCGTCTGGCGGGATTTGCAGAAACAGCGCGGCGCGGGGTGAGAGCGCGATCAACCGCGCGGGGTCGGCCGGACCGCGCTGGTTCACGCGCACATCGATCTGCCGGCCGTTCTCCAGGTTGGTGACGGTCACGATGGCCGGCAGCTGGATGGTTTGCATCGCGGCGGTCAGCGCGTTGGGATCGTAGAGCTCGCCATCGGTGGTCAGGCGCGGCTGCGGCGCTGGCAGGGTGGTGGCGATGCCTGATGTGTCCAGCGCGTAATCCTCGGCCGGATAGAACAAGTGGCCGCCG
>Ga0302157_10005451_pt1 | contig 13462 bp, 13 predicted proteins | sample I_Bog_N3_3_FD_193502 | JGI IMG/M metagenome (GOLD analysis project Ga0302157, IMG submission 193502) | Peat permafrost microbial communities from Stordalen Mire near Abisko, Sweden - I_Bog_N3_3 | ecosystem: Environmental > Terrestrial > Soil > Wetlands > Peat | place: Sweden: Abisko, Stordalen...
TCGTTCTGCACAGGAAAGGTTACGACAGGACCCCGCAATTCCCCGCATGGGCCGCCGGTCCCCCTCGACCGGCGGCCCTCCGCGCCCCACCCGGAAAACGAGCTGCATCTGATGTAGCATCAGCATCATGTCAGGAGTTCGACGAGCCACTGTGACCGCCCAGAGCGACGACCTCGCGGTACTCGCTGACGACGCCCACCGGCGTGGCGTCTCGCTCAGCACGGCGTTGGGAGAGCTGGTGTTGGCACGCGCCGCCCAGCTGCGGCAGCAGCGCCGGCCAAGGCTCGGCACCTTCAAGTCCGGATCGACGGTGGGCATCGCCGCCCTCATGGAGAGCAACCCTGATGCCCCCGCAGCCCAACCTTTCCGCTCCTGACCCGCAGGGAGTCGGAGGCCATGGCGCTTCTTCTGGATACCGGACCGATCGTCGCAGCCCTGGATGAGGATGACCCGGAGCACGACCGCTGCCTCGCCCTGCTGGCAGGCGGCGATGACCTGCTGGTGCCCAGCCCGATCCTGGCCGAGGTCGACTACTGGCTCAGCAAGCTCGGCAGCCTCCGTGCTTGGGCGGATTTCGCAGCCGACATCAGTGGCGGTGCATACCGCCTGATCCACCCTTCCGAAGCTGACCTGATCCGGGCAGCGGAGTTGGAGCTCGTCTACGCCGACCTGCGGCTCGGCTTCGTCGACGCCTCGATCATCGCTCTCGCCGAGCGCCTCAACGAGACCCGGATCGCCACCCTCGACCGCCGTCATTTCTCGGTAGTCCACCCTCGCCACTGCCCCCACTTCACCCTGCTGCCGGAATGAGCGGGGCTCGGCGAGAGCGTCGGACGCATCCCCCCCTCGCCTGCAGACCAAGCCCGCCCCGTCAGTCATAGCGGCGGGACCAGTGCCACTCACCGGTCTCCAGGTCGCGGTAGAGCTCGACGCATTCGTCCGCGGCCTCCCGCCGGTCCGCCGTCCCCGACCCCGTGGCTCGGCGGCCGCCTCCCCGGCCCGCGAGGAGCAGGCGGACGTAGTGGCGCCGCACCGGGGTGCGCCACCAATCGGTCTCGACCAGCCACTGGTTGGCGACCCGGTTGATCGTGGACCAGCCGCCGGCCAGGCGCACGGCACGGATGGCGCCCGAGGCGCCGAACCGGACATCGGCGATCCCGTCGAGAAGCTCGGTCATCCGCCTCGCTCCGCGCCGGCAGCCTCGGAGGGCGGCAGGCCGTGGAGGGTCATCGCCGCAGCAGCGGCATCACCGCCGCCGGAACCCCGGACGCCGCCGTCACCTGCCGATGCTCCGACGTCCTGCCCCGACTCCCCTCGGAGGCACCTCCGGCCGCTGTGAGCTCCGTGGCGACACCTGCCGCCCGGGCACCACGACCCTCTCCCCCAGCATCCGCAGCCACCGGGTCGATCCAGCGGAAGCGCCTTTCGGGGAGATCCCCGGGATCGACGGTCAGCTCTGCACGCCGCACCGCGGTCTGGCCGAAGCGGGCGCGCAGCCGCGAGGCGACTCCGCCGATCTCCTCGCCGGCGGCATCGCCACCCCGCCAGAGGTCGACCTGGCGCCCTGCCCCCGGCCGCAGTCCCTCGACCTCCAGGCGAACCGCCGTGACCGGCGCCGTGAGGGCCATGCCGGCGAGCAGCTCCAGGGCCACCGGCCAGAGCTCGGCGCCGCTTCCCGGCTGCTGGAGCGGGGTGATCCGCAGTCCCGACGGCTCGGCATCCTCCAGCTCGCAGACCAGGATGACCGCCGCCGCCCGGCAGCCGTGGTGGCGCAACCGGTCGCCCAGGTCCAGAGCGGAGCGGTGGACGGCGAAGCGCAGCGCCTCCAGGTCGCCGGTGCCCCCCTCGAGGAGGATGCGCTCCCCCAGCCGCCGGGGCGGATCGGGGATGCCGAGCCCATGCCCCGGACTCCACTCCCCCCTTCCATCCCCACCCCGCGCCTGATGCCAGAGATCCATGCCCACCGGTCCGAACTGGCGCTGCAGGTCGGCGGCGGAGAGGTTGGCCACCGCTCCGACGCAGTCGAGACCGAGGGCTGCGAGCCGGGCGGCGACAGCCGGTTCCAGGGGCAGGACGCTGAGTGGGAGCGGGGCGAGGAAGGCGGCCTCCTCCCCGGGAGCGACTCGCCGGATGTGGTGAGGCCCCGCCTGCCGGGCGGCGATCTCGGCCACCTGGCGCGAGGAGGCGACACCAACGGCGATATCGTCGTCATCGAGCAGCTCCTGGATGCAGCGGGCGACCGCAACCGCCCAGCCGGTGCTGTCGGGATGGGCGGCATGCCGGCCGGTGAGGTCGCACCAGGCGACCTCGTCGCCCACCTCGACGACGGGGGCGAGCCGGTTGAGGCGGGAGAGCAGCTCCTCGCGGAGATGTGCCACCGACACCTCGTCGGCGGCGACGAAGGCGGCTTCCGGACAGCGCTGCTGGGCCTCACGCAGCGGCTGGCCCGGATGGACCCCGGAGGCCCGCGCCGCCGCCGAGGCGGCGAGGACGGGCAGGCGGAGCTCCGGGGCGCCGCCGACGATCACGGGCTCCGAGCGCAGCTCGGGATGACCGCGCCAGGCAACGACCAGGGCGAGGTGGGGGAAGCGGGCACAGAGGACGCGGGGAAGGCTCACCCCGCCACCGCCGGGATATCGGATGCCACCGCCGGGACATCGAGAACCTTCCGGGTGGCGGTCAGGTCGACCACCGCCGGCCGGCCCACCGCCTCGGCGGCGGCGAAGGGACGGGGATAGCGGAGCAGCAGAGCCGCCGTCTCTCCCGGCGTGCTCACCTTGCTCTTGACCACGGTGAGGTGGGTGCGCAGGCCGAGCACGTCGCCGTGAGCCTCCTCCCAGCCGTCCGCGGCACATTCCAGGGTCAGGGATGAGGCGTACCCCAGGGCCGCTGGCAGGGGTGCGGCGGCGGAGACCAGGCAGACGGCCCGGCGTGCGGCGACCGATTCGACCAGGGTGGAGAGGCGGTGCTCCCACCCGAGATCGGAGCGCGGGCGCGAGCCCCCCGCCGGGCCAGAACCGGCACCCGCCGCGGGAAGCGCGATGGCCAGCCAGGGCGCGCCGGCCACCACCAGGCTCCGAGCCATCGAGAACCCCTCCCCCCAGCGCCCCGAGGGCGACCGGAGCACCAGCAGGGCGCTGAGGTCAGCCCCGAGGTCGGCGAGAAACCCGGGATCGAGGCTGCCCACCAGGTCGAGGTAGACGGCGGTCCGCTCCCGGCTGGCGACGGCGACCAGAGCCTGGAGCAGGGTGAGCCGTCCGCTCGCTCCCGAAGCGGCGGCCAGGAGGCTGACCCGCCCCACCGGCAGCCCTCCGGGGGTGAGCCGGTGATCCAGAACCGGAAGCCCGGTCGGCCAGGCCTCGACTCCGCCCAGGGCGTCGCCGGACCGGATCACGGCTTCGCCGTGGCGCCGTCGCAGCGTCGCCAGAGCCTCGGACAGCGGGGTGGGCATCGCTCCTTCGCCTTCGTGGCCCCGGCCCAAGGGGGATGACGGGACGGGAGCGAGGCCGGGAGTCCCGAGTATAGCGAACCCATGTTTGGATGTCGTACATCTGTTCGCCATACTCCCGGCATGTGTGCTGGCGCCGGCGACATCACATCCGGGGGTGGGATCGCGGCTCGGACGCCTGATGGCGGGCGGCTACTCCTGGCAGCTGAACCGGATCGCGGCACGTCGTGGTTCCGGGTTGTGCCTCATCGGACGATCGAGGGCCTCGTCACCGGAACTCTGTCGCGCGATACGGAACGACTGTCTCCGAACCTCCGTGGCCTCGCTTGAGCAGGAGCGCCCCGAACGCGGCAACGACCGTGGTGATCGTCGCAACCAGGAAGCACCTGTCCAACCCGCTCATGAAGACCGAGTGCGCCACCTCGGCAATGGCGAGGACTACCTGCTGAGGGACACCCGCGAGCACAGGGGCCACTCCGAGTGAGACCGCCGACTTGAGCGGGGCGAGTTGCTGCACGGGCAGTGCGGGCAGGTGGGCCGCTGCCCATTGCTGCGGCAAGAGGTCGCCGACCCGCGATGACATCACCGCACCGAGCACCGACGTGCCGAGCACCCCGCCGATCTGGATGGCCGTCGCGTTCACGCCGCCAGCCACCCCTGCCAGCTCGACAGGGGCGTTGCCGACGATCACATCGGCTCCACCGACAAGGGCGGGGCTGAGGCCGGCCCCGATGAGGATGAACCACAAGATCACGTCATTGGGCCCGCTGGACACTCCGAGGCGGGAGAGACCGTAGAGGCCGGCAGCCGCCACCAGCAGCCCGACCGCTATCGGAACCCGGGGCCCAACCTTGTTGATCAGTAGCCCACACAGGGGCGACAAGACGATTATCGGCCCTGTCAGTGGCAACATCCTCACCCCTGTCATGACCGGGTCGAGGCCGTGGACGTCCTGCATGAAGAAGGTCATGAAGAAGAGGGAGCCGAACAGGGCGAACATGAGCACTACCACGAGGACCGTCCCGACTGAGAAGGAGATGGAACGGAACAACCTCAAGGGCACGAGTGGTTGGGAGACCTTGCTCTCGCAGAGAACGAAAAAGGCGAGCGCCAGAGCCGAGCCCACGAAGAAGCTGATCGTCGCTGCGCTCGCCCAGCCGTAGGACGACCCCTTGATCAGCGCCCAGACCAAGCAGAACAGCCCGGCCGACAGCAGGGCGATGCCGGCGAAGTCGAAACGCTGGGCGGCAGGTGAGGGTTCGGTTTCCTTGACGAAGAGGAGGGTCATGATCAACGCGCAGGCGCCAAGGAACAGGTTGATGTAGAAGCACGACTCCCAGCTGATGTGCTGAACGAGGAGACCACCGACGATGGGCCCGGCCGCGGTGGAGGCGCCGATCACACCAGCCCAGATGCCCAGGGCCTCGTCGAGCTTCTCGATCGGGAAGGTCTCGCGCATTATGGCGAGCGCGCTGGGCATGAGGCAGGCGCCGAAGGCACCCTGGACGACGCGGAACGCGATCACGAGGCCGATGCTCTTGGCGGTGTCACCGGACAGTCCGATTGCTGCCGAGAACAGGGCGAAGCCGACCATTCCCGTCACGAAGACCTTCCGGTGACCGTACCGGTCGCCCACCTTCCCGATCGTGATCAGGGTGACGGCGAGGGCGAGCATGTAGCCGTTCGTGATCCACTGGATGTCCGAGATCGAGGCGTGCAGGTGCGACTGGATGGAAGGATTCGCCACCATCACGATGGTTGCGTCGAGGGCAACCATCATCACCCCGAGGCACACCGCCGCCAGGGTCAGGCCCCGGCGGCCCCGCTTGCCGGCCCGCGCTGGTCCGCGGCTCGCGTCCGCTCCGAGTGCTTGCGTCATCGCGCTTCCTTTCCTTGAGGTCGTAATGTCATGCGCAGTATAATGACAGAGTATGACGAAATGCAACCAAAGACTAATTTCCGCATCCAGGTGGTAGGATCGTGCCCATGTCGGATGCTTCCGTTCTCATGGCGCCATGAACGGGCTGGACGCGACAGCTCCGGAAGAGGCCCGACGGGACCGGAAGAGGCGGCGGACCCGCGACGCCCTCATCGACGCCGCCCTGGAGCTGTTCGAGGCGAAGGGCTACGAGCACACCGCGGTGCACGAGATCACCGATGCGGTGGACGTCGCTGAACGCACCTTCTTCAGGTATTTCGCGAGCAAAGAGGACGTGGCGTTGCATTTCGTGAGGAGGGAGATCGATGACTTCACGACCGCCCTGGCCGCTCGACCCCAGCAAGAGTGCGCAGGCGTGGCAGTGCGCAGAGCCTTTCGGACGAGCCTTGAGCGGCTGCTGGCCGATAGCTACGAGATCAACGGAGAGCCGCGTTCGCTGGTGGTGGTGAGGCTCATCGACTCGACACCTGCGTTGCTGGCGGCCAGCCTGCGGTACACACACGAGAACAGCGATCAGGCCGTGCGCGTGCTGGCGGATCGCGAGGGCGTCGATCCCGAGACCGATCGCCGCCCGTGGCTTCTGATCACCATCTACGCTGCCGTGCTCGTCCTGGTGCACAGGGAATGGCGCGTGGTCGGTCGCGCCGACACCGACGAACTGGTCGGGGTCTTCGACGCCTACGCGGACGAGATCGGACCCACAGTCAGCGGCGACTGGTCCACTACTCCTCAGGCCACGAAGAGGTCGGAGGCGCATGGTTTGCACGGGGCCGCGCGCGCAAGCCGTGACCCGGATCCACCGACGAGGTAGGGGGCCGGATCGTTCGGTATCCCGGTGCTCTACACGCCAAGGCCGGGGAAGGTGCCTTTCCTTCTTGAATTCTCGCCATGTTTCGTCACGAAAGATTCGTCACGAAATATTTCTGATCTCTGATACGACCGGTCTGGCGGGCGGGAGCGTCGGTCTCAGAACCCGGAAGCCGAGCGTGGCACGCCCCGTTACCGCACCTGGCGCAGGCGGACCTCGATGAGCTTCTCTACGAGCGACCTCGGCAGGGGTTGATCGACGGGGAAGTGGAGCGCACCCGGGGTGCTCACGTAGCCGGCGAGGTCATCCCCCAGCTCGGAGAGCACCGATCCGCTGTGGGGGAGATAGCTCAGGTGGTTGGTGAAGGCGGCGAATCCGGCGACCACCCTGCCCTGCAGCCGGAAGGCCGGCATTCGATACGAGATGCACTGCTCCGCGTCGGGGATGATGTCGTGGATGGTCTGACGCAGCTCGCTCAGAGTGGTCCGCTTGGGCTCCCCGAGCTTCGCCAGGTAAGCGTCGATCTCCTGCTCTGACACAGCCTCGATTCTGGGAATCGGGCCACCAGCCGTCAAGACGAGGCGCGGCCGGCCCCCTGCCTGCGATCGCCTTGCCGCTAACCAACCCAGATCGTCTTGATGTTGACGAACTCACGGATGCCGAAGGAGTGGAGCTCGCGCCCGTAGCCGCTCCGCTTGACCCCGCCGAACGGAAGGCGGGGATCCGAGTGGGTCATGCCGTTGACGAAGACCCCTCCGGTCTCCAGGCTGCGGGCGAATCTCACCCCGCGCTCCACGTCCCGGGTCCAGACATTGCCACCCAGACCGAAAGCCGAGTGGTTGGCGAGGCGCCGCGCCTCGTCCTCACCCGAGACCCTGGTCACCGCGGCCAGCGGTCCGAACGTCTCCTCGTCGAACGCGGGCATTCCGATTGTGCAGCCGGTGAGCACGGTCGGCTCGTAGAACCAGCCTCGCCGATCGGGGCGACGCCCACCGGTGAGCAGGCGGGCGCCGCGGTCCAGCGACCCCCGGAGCTGGCGCTCCAGGTCGCCGCGAAGATCGTCGCGTGCCAACGGTCCCATGGTGGTCTCCGGATCGGTGGGGTCGCCGACGCGAAGACGCCGGGTAGCGGCGACGAACGCCTCCTCGAAGCGCTCGGCGACCGCATCCACGACGATGAAGCGCTTGGCGGCGATGCAGCTCTGGCCGCAGTTCTGGAACCGCGCCCTCACTGCGGTGGCCGCCGCGGCCTCGATGTCGGCATCCTCGAGGACGACGAACGCGTCCGAGCCGCCGAGCTCCAGGACCGTCTTCTTGAGGCAGTGGCCGGCGATGGCGGCGGTCTGGGCACCGGCCTCCTCGCTGCCGGTGAGAGTCACGGCCGCGACGCGGGCATCCTCGACGACAGCGCCGGCGCGGCGGCCGGGGATCACGAGGGCCCGGAACACCGACTCGGGGAAGCCGGCCTCGCGGAAGACCGCCTCGACAGCAAGCCCTGATCCGGTGGTGTTGCTCGCGTGCTTGAGCACCGCCGTGTTGCCGGCCATCAGGGCCGGGGCGGCAAAGCGGATCACCTGCCAGAGCGGGAAGTTCCAGGGCATGATCGCGAGCACCGTGCCGATGGGCTCAAAGGCGACGAAGCTGGAGGAACCATCGGACGGTGCCGGCTGATCGGCCAGGTACTCCTCGGCGTGGTCGGCGTAGTGGTCGCAGGTGCCGGCGCACTTCTCGACTTCGGCACGGGCCTCGGCGTCCAGCTTGCCCATCTCCGCGGTGACCAGCCCGGCCAGCTCGCCGGCGCGGCGCCGGAGCACGCCGGCGGCGGCGTGCATCAGCTCCGCGCGCCGGCCGATGGGCACCGCTCGCCAGCCGGGGCTGCTGCTCCGCACGTCATCGAGGATGGCGCCGACCTCGTCCTCGGTCATCACGGGGTAGCGCTGGAGCTCCGCCTCGGTGGCGGGGTTGACGGTGACGATCTCGTCCACGATGTGAAGCATGGACGGTGCTAGAGCGGTGGGCGGGCTGACGCCCGGAATCCCACAGCCTCGGCGTCACGGATGCATCGCACCTGTTCAGGGCTGGAGGGCAGCGCCGTGTCGCCACCTCCCGGGCCGGCGACGGTGAAGGTGAGCCTCCTCCTCACCCGGGCGAGGGCGGCCAGCACGGGCAGTCCGAGCACGATCACGGCCAGCGCGTCCCCGGCGGCACGGAAGCTGTCCCAGACCGCCGACGTGGCCAGGTAAAAGCGCCCGAAGCGCTGCAGGAGCACCGCCGTCCCGGCACCCGGAAGGAAGCCGAACGAGGGGCTGCCCCGGTAGAAGGTGGTCCAATCCCAGACATCGAGGAGCGCTCCGTAGGCGTAGCCGGCAACCACGCTGACGAGGGCGAGGATGGCGATGTCCCGGATGCCCGGCGTCGAGGAGCGTCGCAGCCCGGCGATCCCGGCCGCCGCCCCGGTCCAGCCGCAACCGAACATCTCGTAGGGAAGCCAGGGCCCGATGCCTCCGGTCGCCACCGCCGAGGCGAGCAGCGACGTGGCTCCGCAGAGGAAGCCGAAGGAGGGCCCGTAGACGTAGCCGGTGGCGAGGATCAGGAAGAAGATCGGGCTGAAGCCTCCGGCGCCGGTCACCAGGACGAGCCGCAGCGCCGCGTCGATGCCGGCGATGGCGGCAAGGAGGGCGAAGCGCCGCGCGTCGAGACGGCGCATCGCCGTCTCCACCGCGGCGAGGGCGGCCACGGTCCCCAGGGCCAGGGAGAGCGCGACCACCGGAGCGGGGACGCTGGAGACGGCGAACGGCCACAGAAAGAGCGCCGCCCCGAGGACCGACACGACCACGAGCGTCGCCGGCACCGCACCCCGAGCCCATCGGGACGCGGCTGCCACGGTCATCGCACCGCCTCCACGAGCGGCCGCCGCACCCGCGCGACGCCGTCGCCGAGGTCGACCACCCGGGTGGCCGCGGCGGCCACCAGCTGCGGATCGTGGGTGGCCAGCACCGCACTCCCGCCGCGCTCGGCGACGCGCGCCAGGGCTGCGGTGAGCGCGGTCCGCGCGGCGTCATCCATGCCCCGCGTCGGCTCGTCCAGGAGCACCAGCGACGGGTCGCCGGCGAGCACCGCAGCGAGCGCCACCCGCTGCCGCTGACCGCTGCTGAGGTCCCGGGGATCGCGCTCGGCCACGGCGGCGAGCCCCATCTCCTCCAGCATCGCGTCCGCCCGGCCCGCGGCGTGCGTGCGCCGGAGCGTCCAGTCGATCTCGGTGCGCACCGTCGCCCGATGCAAGAGCGCCGACGGGTTCTGGGGCAGGTAGGCGATCCGGCCGGGGCGACGCTCCACGCTGCCCGCCAGCGGGGGAAGCAGTCCAGCGATGGTGCGCAGCAGGGTGGTCTTGCCGCTGCCATTGGCACCGGTGAGGGCCACCACCTCGCCGGTGCCGCCCGCCAGGTCCAGGTCGTGCAGCACCGCCACTCCCGCGGGGCCGGCGGTCACCTGATGGAGACGCCAGCTCAACTCCGACGAGGCCGGAGCATCCTGGCGCGCCCGGGCAGGGGCGGGCTGGACCGGTCCGTCCGGGGCGCACGGGGTGACCCTCCCCCCGGCCATGAGCAGGCACCGGTCGGCACGCTCGAGTACCAGGTGATGGCGGTGCTCGGCCACCAGTGCCATGGTGCCTCCCTGGACGGCGGCATGGAGCGCGCCGAGCAGCGCCGCCGACCCCTCCGGGTCCAGCTGCGACAGCGGTTCGTCGAGGACGAGCAGGCGGGGCCGCATCGCCAGCACCCCGGCCAGGGCGAGCCGCTGCCGCTCGCCGCCGGAGAGGGTGCCGACCGCACGGCTCCGGAGGTGGACGATGCCGCACATCTCCAGAGCGTCGCCGACCCGGCGGAGCATCTCGCCGCGAGCGACGCCGAGGTTCTCCAGCCCAAAGGCGACGTCGCGCTCGACGGACGGGTAGACGGCCTGCAGCTCGGGGTCCTGAAAGACGAATCCGACATCGCGAGCGAGCTCCCGGGTCGGGGTGCGGATCACATCGCGATCGAGGACACGTGCGCTGCCCCCGATCACGCCGCCGTGGAAGTGCGGGATGAGCCCGTTGCAAACCCGCAGCAGGGTGGACTTGCCGCTCCCCGACGCGCCGGTGAGGAGCGTCAGGCCGAAGTCGATCTCCAGGTCCACCCCGTCGAGGGCGCGGGACGCGGCCTCCGGATACGTGTAATGGAGTCCGGCGAAGGAGAGGGTGGGCATCTAGTGCCACACCCGGAGTGACGGCACCACCAGCAGCGCGCAGCAGAGCAGGGCGGGGACGCTGATCGCCGGCGCGGAGAGCGCCGGGAACGGGAACCAGCCGGGCGCCCCGCCGGTCGCGACGAGGGCCAGGAAGCCGGCGACGCCGAGCAGGGCGGTGACGGACACCAGGGTGTCGTACGGAGCCCAGCGCTGGATGCTGAAATGGGTGCGGGCGCTGGTGCCGTAGGCACGCGATTCCATCGCCTCGGCCAGGGTCATCGACCCCTCGATGGCGGTGAGGACCACCGGCACCGCCACCGCCGGCCAGTCGGCGACGCGCCGCGCTCGCCAGCCCCGCATGCGCTGGGCCTCCCGGATCTCGGCGGCGCTGCGCAGGGTGCCGGGAATGAGGTTGAGAGCCGCACCCAGCGCGGCGCCGGTGCGGGCAAGTGGCGAGGGCAGCGCGTCGACCAGCTCGTGCGGCTGGCTGACCAGCGTGAGTGGAGCCACCGCGAGCAGCGCCGCCGCAATGCCCAGCCCAGTGGCCAGGCCGAACGCGAGCGCCTCCAGGGTCAGCGGCCCGCCGATCGCCGGGATACCGGCGGGGAGCCTCACCAGAACGTGTTGCCCGGTGTGGCTCAGCAGCAACGTCAGCAGGGTGGCGATCAGGCAGGCGATCCCGATGCCCACCAGGAGGATGCGGGTCCCGGATCCCCGGCGCCCCCGGGCCAGGAGGAGATTGAGCGCGCAGAGGAGGACGACAACTCGATACACGGGATTGTTGGTCGAGAGCGCGATGACCAGCCCCGACGCCGACCACGCCGCCAGCGAGCGTGTGCTCATGCGCGCCTGCGGCGCATCAGCACCTGGACCACCGCCAGCCCGGCGAGCGCGCCGAGAAGCACGGCCGCCACGAGCAGCGCCGGGCTGATGCCCGCACCCGCGGCGTCACCCGCTGTGGAGGTGGCCGTGGAGGTCCGCGGCCCATCGACCGGCCCGATGACCGCGGCCGCCGACGCCGTGGCCCCGCCGGCCGGGGCCGACGACGGAGATGCCGGTGCGGAGACGGACACCGGGCTGGACGAGCTCCTGGAGGTGGAGCCCGACCCGGGCTCACTCGCGGATCCGGGCCCGCCACCGCTGGATGGAGTGGCGGACGTCCCGGCCAGGGCGGCCGCACAGATCCCCGCCGGGGACGCCGGAGGTGGATCCGCACCGCTCTGGGGGTCGTAGCGGAAGCCTTCGGCATCGCCGCTCGCGAACGTCAGTGTCGAGATCCCACTGCTGGCGGGCTGCCAGGAGCCATCGCCGCCAGATACGAAGACCACCCAGTACGCGCCGCTGCTCGGCAGGCAGGAGCTGTACGCCGTGGGCTCGCTGTCGATCTGGCACACCGCGTCACCGAGCGAGCCGTAGCCGGCCACCGCGTACTCCACTCCGCTGGCCTTAAGGATCTGCTCTCCGGTGATGCTGGATCCGTCGAAGCCGACGCAGAGGCCGATCACGCTCCCGTCACCGTGCTCGACGACGAGGGTGACGTGGCTGCTGTAGGTGGCGGCCGTGCACGGCGCCGCCGCCACCAGCACCCGGGCCCCACCGCCCACGGCGCCGAGCGCGGCGCCGAGAGCGGCGATGGTGAGGGCGTGTGCCAGCCGCCGCCAGGTCATCGTCGCGCCGCCAGCACCATCCCTCCGCCGCCGACGACCACGGCCACACCCAGCGCCACCAGGACGTAGATCAGGAGAGCAGGCGGAGAGCCCCCCGGGGGGTCACCGGTGGAGGGCGCGCTCGGGCCGACCGACGTCTGCGCGGCAGGCGAAGGAGTGGTGGTCGTCGCGACCGGCGTGGATGGCGGCGGCGCGGCCCCCGGAGTGGCCGCCGGCCACGCCTCCTGGACCTGCAACTCTGCGGTCGGCGATTCGGTCGGGATGGGCGTCGGCGGGGCCGTGATCACGCCCGCAGGAGGACCGGAGGCGGGCGTGGGGGTGGAGGTGGGGCTCGCCGAGGGTGAAGCCGGGGTCCCCAGGGTCGCGCCGGGCACGTACCACTGCCGGCTGCCGAACTGCACCGGGAAGGCCAGGCGCTCGAGCGCCAGTGGGACCTCGCTGGTGGTGAAGGCATCGGGGCCGGTGTTGCCGGGATAGGTGTAGCCGCCGCCCGTGTCCTGGGTCGTCTCCAGGTAGCCGAGCGGCGTGTTCCCGCTCACCGTCGTCCATGCGCTGCCGTACGGGTCGCCCCCGGTGGCGACGATCGCCTGCACCACCAGCGCCGTCGAATCCGGGTCGCTGCCGAGACTGAGGGGCCCCGCCTGGTACTGGAAGCCGCCGTCAGACTCCTCCTGGGTGGCCAGCCACGCCACGGCGGTCGCGTCGCAGGCGTGGTCGCCGGCGGCGTCCAGCGCCATCAGCACCATCGACGTCGAGTTCGTGTCGCTGCCCGACGGATCGCCCGCCACGTCCAGGTAGTCCCAGCCACCGTCACTGTCCTGGGCGTTGACCAGGAACGTGACCGCGGTGGAGGGCACCGGAGCACCGGCGGCCACCAGTCCTTGGATGGCGAGCGTCTGGGTGAAGGCCTCGCCGTCCCCATACGCGCCGCTCCCCTGGAGGTAGCCGCCGAGCCGGCTGATCAGGTTGACCCCGGAGAAGTCGGTGGGATCCTCGCCCGCGGCGACCACCGCCTGGATCAGCTCCCCGCAGTCGCCCGCCCCCGAGCTGGTCTCCAGATCGACCGGGAGGAGCGGGGCCGGCGGGCAGGCGCTGGCCACGCTTGCCGCCAGGTAGGTCATCACCGACACCCCCGAGCTGGCGGTCAGCGCGGTGGGATCGTAGCCGTCGGCGGCCGCCGCGATCGCGTACAGCTCGCTGTCCGCGTAGCCGCCGAACTCCTCCGGGATCGATCCGTCCGACTGCTGCTGCGTCTGCAGGTAGAGCAGGGAGGCCAGGATCGAGTGATCCTCCTGGGCCGAGGTGAACCCGGCGCTGAAGGTTGCGTGGACCGGGAAGGGCTGGAGCAGCAGCGCCAGTGGGACCTCGCTGGTG
>Ga0302157_10005452_pt1 | contig 13461 bp, 12 predicted proteins | sample I_Bog_N3_3_FD_193502 | JGI IMG/M metagenome (GOLD analysis project Ga0302157, IMG submission 193502) | Peat permafrost microbial communities from Stordalen Mire near Abisko, Sweden - I_Bog_N3_3 | ecosystem: Environmental > Terrestrial > Soil > Wetlands > Peat | place: Sweden: Abisko, Stordalen...
CCAAGACGGCGGGTTGGAGATGCCATGAGTTCTTTCACGGCTTTGATCGACGGAGAGGCGGGCGCCTACGGCGTCTATTTTCCCGACCTGCCCGGATGCACCGCCATGGGTCCCACCATTGAGGAAGCGATCGTCAATGCGTCGGAGGCGATGCGTGACTGGGTCGACGTCACCGTCGAAAGAGGCGGAGCCATTCCCGAACCCCGGCCGATTGAGGCGCTCTTGGCCGACGTGGATGTGCGCGAGGACATCCATTCCGGCGCCATGATGCGTGGAATTCCGCTGATCCGGCACTCCGGGCGACCCACAAAGGCCAACCTTTCGATCGACGGCGGCATCCTCGCGGCCATCGACGCGGAAGCCAAGCGGCGGAAGCTGACCCGTTCCGCTTTCATTGAGCTCATGGCCCGCCACGCCCTGCCCGAGATGGCGCTCTAGGCCGCCCACCCTTGCCTTTTCCCGCGCGCCCGCGCATAGGCCCGCTTTCCCTTTCTTGATTACGACAGGCGCGTTTCCATGGGCTTCAAATGCGGCATCGTCGGCCTGCCCAATGTCGGCAAGTCGACCCTCTTCAACGCGCTGACGCAGACGGCGGCGGCGCAGGCGGCCAATTATCCCTTCTGCACGATCGAGCCGAATGTCGGCGACGTCGCGGTGCCGGACGCGCGGCTCGAAGTGCTGGCGGGGATCGCCGGCTCGAAGGAAATTCTGCCGACCCGCCTCACCTTCGTCGACATCGCCGGCCTCGTGCGCGGCGCCTCCAAGGGCGAGGGCCTCGGCAATCAGTTTCTCGCCAACATCCGCGAATGCGACGCCATCGCCCATGTCGTGCGCTGTTTCGAGGACGGCGACATCACCCATGTCGAGGGCAAAATCGACCCGCTGTCCGACATCGCGACGATCGAGACCGAGTTGATGCTCGCCTATCTCGACGGCCTGGAGCGACGCATCGTCGCCATGGAGAAGAAGGCCAAGGGCGGCGACAAGGAAGCCAAGGAAATATACGACCTCGCCAGCCGCAGCCTCGTGCAGTTGCGCGAAGGCCGCCCGGCCCGTGACGCCGGCGTCACCCGCGAGGAGCACAAGTTGTTCCAGTCGCTCGGCCTTTTGTCCTCGAAGCCCGTGCTTTACGTCTGCAACGTCGAGGAGGCCGCCGCCGACAAGGGCAACGCGTTCTCCGACAAGGTGAAGGAGCAGGCGGCGAAGGAAGGCGCGGTCGCCGTCGTCGTTTCCGCGAAAATAGAGAGCGAGATCGCGGTGCTGCCGAAGGCGGACCAGAAGGACTATCTCGAAGCCGTCGGCCTCGAGGAGCCGGGCCTGAACCGCTGCATCCGCGCGGGTTACGGCCTGCTACATCTCGTCACGTTCTTCACCGTCGGCCCGAAGGAAGCCCGCGCCTGGACGGTGGAGGCCGGCTCGCGCGCGCCGCAGGCGGCGGGCGTCATCCATACCGACTTCGAGAAGGGCTTCATCCGCTCCGAGACCATCGCCTACAATGACTACGTCGCCGGCAAGGGCGAGGCGGGCGCGCGCGAGATGGGCAAGTTCCGGCTCGAGGGCAAGGACTATGTCGTTCAGGACGGCGACGTGCTGCATTTCCGCTTCGCCAATTGAGCGCGCCGATGAACCTGCTCTATTTCGAGGATTTTCCGGTCGGCGAAATCAAGGAATACGGCGACCGGCTCGTCACGGCGGACGAGATCGTCGCCTTCGCGCGCCGGTTCGACCCGCAGAGCTTTCATCTCGACGCCGAAGCGGCCAAAGACTCGCAGGCGGGAGGACTGATCGCCTCGGGCTGGCACACCGCCTCGCTGCTGATGCGCATGAATTGCGACGAATTCCTGCTCCGTTCCGCCAGCCAGGGCGCGCCCGGCGTCGATGAGGTCAAGTGGATCAAGCCGGTGCGGCCGGGTGAATGCCTTCGCGTGCGCCGGACGACGCTCGGCGCGCGCGGTTCCGCCTCGCGCCCCGAGATCGGCATCCTGGAGTTCCTGTTCGAGGTTCTCAGCGCGAGCGGCGAGACCCTGATGTCGCAGAAGAACGTCATGTTCATACGGCGTCGCTCCGGGGAGGCCGCCGCGTGATCAAGTTCTTCGAGGATTACGTCATCGGCGAGGAGACGACGCTCGGTGCGCACGCTTTCACCCGCGAGGAGATCATCGCCTATGCCCGCGAGTTCGATCCGCAGCCGTTCCATTTCGACGAGGAGGCCGCCAAGGCTTCGATTTTCGGCGGGCTTTGCGCTTCGGGCTGGCACACCGGCTGCGTCGGCATGCGAATCATCGTCGAATCGCGCGACAGATTGCGCGCCCGTCAGATCGAGGCCGGCGGCCGCGTGCCCTTGCTCGGCGTCTCGCCCGGCTTCACCAACATGCGCTGGCCGAACCCGACGCGGCCCGGCGACACGATCACCTATTCTTCGCGCGTGCTTTCGAAGCGGGAGACCAAGCGGCAGCAATGGGGCCTCGTGGGCATTCGCACCCGGGGCGTGAATCAGAACGGTTTGGAAGTTCTTTCCATGGATAGTCTGGTGTTCATCGAGCGGCGTGATGTATAGTTTTCCACCGGCTCGAACCAACGTTATTGTGGCTTGAGGCTATGCGGATGGGGCGCGGGGCAATGACGAACATGATCCGGCGCCCTTGGCTTCCCGTGCTCGGCCTGGCGTTGTTGCTGGTCGGCTGCGCCGGCCGTCCGGAAGGCAATCTGATCGAGGTCCACGCCCTCGCTCCAGGTACATCCAAGGTCGACATGCTGGTCGCGACCACCCGCGCGGCGGTCGCCGAACCTGTCGGGGTGATGTACGGCGGCGACCGCGCGATCGGGCTCAACTTCGCCGACATCACGGTGTCGATCCCGCCCGACGCGACGCGCAAGGTCGGAGAGGTGCAATGGCCTGCGTCATTGCCCGGCGACCCCAACCGGGATTTCGTCACCACCAGCGCCAGGGAAATGACGCTCGCGCAGGCGCGATCCGATTTCGACAAGCGCGTCGATTCCACGCCCGGCCGACATGTGTTGATCTTCGTGCACGGTTACAACACCCGCTTCGAGGAGGCGGTGTATCGCTTCGCGCAGGTCACGCACGATTCCAGCGCCGACGTCGTTCCGCTGCTGTTCACATGGCCGTCACGCGGCAAGGCGCTCGCCTACTTCTATGACCGGGAGAGCGCCAGCTATTCGCGCGACGCGCTGGAGGCGGTGTTGCAGGCGGTGGACAAGGACCCCCACGTAGCGCAGGTGTCGATCCTCGCGCATTCGCTGGGCAATTTCGTCGCCGTCGAGGCGCTGAGGCAAATGGTGATCCGCAATCACGGCATGTCGCCGAAGATCAAGAACATCATGCTCGCCGCGCCCGACATCGACGTCGATGTGTTCCGTCGCCAGATCGCGGAGATCGAAGCGGGCGGCAAGCATGCGCCGATCACGCTGTTCGTCTCGCAAGACGATAGGGCGCTGAATATTTCGAAATTGGTGGCGGGCGACGAACCCAGGCTCGGCGCCGTCGATCCGCTCGCCGAACCGTTCAAGGGCATCCTCGAGCGCGCGAACGTCCATGTCGTCGATCTCACGCAGGTCGCCTCGGACGATGCGACCAACCACGGCAAATACGCGAGCGGCGACGTCGTTCACGCCATCGGCCTGCGCCTCGCCACGGGGCAGAAGCTGAACGACGCGAAGTCGAGCTTCGGCGAAACGTTGGGCGCCATAGCGGTGAACGCGACCAATGCCGTCGGCAATACGACGGCGACGGTGGTGTCGGCGCCGTTTCAGGCTTCGGAGAGCGTGAAGCCGACGCCGGGATCGCTGGAGGACGTGAAGCCGCTGGTTCAGTGAGGGACCCTTCTCCCTTTCACGGGTGTCAGGGAAAACGCTCGAGCGTTTTCCTGAGAGGTGTCGGCGGAGCCGACGGATGAGGGGACGCACGCCCGCGAAACTTTCGTCTGACTATCCCTCTCGGGCAAACCCTCATCCGGCGCTTCGCGCCACCTTCTCCCGCCTTGCGGGAGAAGGGGTTTTCGCATTTGCGCCCCGCCCCGCCTCCGCGCTAAACCTCGATCATGTCCGCACCCGCAAACCGCCTCGTCATCGCGCTCGCGCAAATAGCTTCCGTCGTCGGCGATATCGAAGGCAATCTCGATCGCTTGCGCAAGGCCCGCGAGGAGGCGGCGGCGTTCGGCGCGGACATCTTGCTCGCGCCGGAACTGTTCCTTTCGGGCTACCCGCCCGAGGACCTGGTGCTGAAGGCCGCGTTTCAGGAGGCGTGCCGCTCGGCTTGCGAGACGCTCGCGCGCGAGACCGCCGACGGCGGCCCCGCCGTGTTGGTCGGCCTGCCCTGGGTCGAAAAGAGCCTTCTCTACAACGCCGTCGCTTTGCTGACCGACGGGCGGATCGACGCGGTGCGGTTCAAGGTGGATCTACCCAATTACGGCGTGTTCGACGAGAAGCGCGTGTTCCATCCCGGCCCGGCGCCCGGGCCGCTGTCGTTCAAGGGCGTACGCATCGGCGTGCCGATCTGCGAGGACATCTGGGGCCCCGACCCCGTCGAATGCATCGCGGAGACGGGCGGCGAAGTCCTGCTCGTGCCCAACGCCTCGCCCTATGAGCGCGACAAGCTCGCGATCCGGCATGGCGTCGCGGTCGCGCGCGTGGTCGAGAGCGGCCTGCCGCTGATCTATCTCAATCAGGTCGGCGGCCAGGATGAATTGGTGTTCGAGGGCGGCTCGTTCGCGCTCGACGCCGATGGTTCGCTCGCCGTGCAACTGCCGGCGTTCCGCGCCTGCGTCGCACGCACCGTCTGGGAGCGCGGCGCCAAGGGCTGGGCTTGCGTCGAAGGAACAAAGGCCCTCGTCGAGCAAGGCGACGAGGGCGATTACGCCGCTAGCGTGTTGGGCCTGCGCGATTACGTCGACAACAACCGCTTCCCGGGCGTCGTGCTCGGCCTCTCCGGCGGCATCGATTCCGCGCTCTGCGCGGCGATGGCGGTCGATGCGCTCGGCGCGGCGCGTGTCCACGCCGTGATGATGCCCTATCGCTTCACCTCGATGGAATCGCTTCGCGACGCCGAGGCTTGCGCCAAGGCGCTCGGCATCCGCTACGACGTCACGCCGATCGCCGAGCCCGTCGAGGGCGTCGAACGCGCGCTGGCGCCGATGTTCGCCGGCAAGGCGCGCGACATCACGGAGGAGAACATCCAGAGCCGCGCGCGCGGCCTGATCCTGATGTCGATCTCCAACAAGTTCGGCGCGATGGTCGTCACCACCGGCAACAAGTCCGAGATGTCGGTCGGCTACGCCACGCTTTACGGCGACATGAACGGCGGCTTCAACCCGATCAAGGACCTCTACAAGATGGAGGTGTTCCGGCTTTGCGAATTGCGCGACCGCTGGAAGCCCAAGGGCGCGCTCGGCCCCGACGGCGAGGTCATCCCGCGCGCCATCATCACGAAGCCGCCGAGCGCGGAATTGCGCGAAAACCAGAAGGACGAGGATTCGCTGCCGCCCTACCCCGTGCTCGACGGCATCCTGCACCGCCTGGTGGAAAAGGAAATGCGCGTCGCCGACATCATCGCCGACGGCTTCGACCCCGATACGGTGCGACGGATCGAGCGTCTGCTGTATCTGGCCGAGTATAAGCGTCGGCAATCCGCGCCGGGCGTGAAGGTCGGCCCGAGAAATTTCGGCCGTGATCGCCGCTATCCCATCGTCAACCGGTTCCGCGACCCCGGCAAGCCCGCGGTCGCCCCGGACGCGACGATCGCGCCGAGGGGCAGCGAAGGGACGAGCGAACGGTTCGAGGAATAGCGCCTTTCACGATCTTCATGTGGCGCCCTTGCGCGGACCCGCGCGATTGCTCTAGCAACGCCGAGCGGCGCGCGATCGGCGCGCGATCGAGAGGAAACCCGACATGCCCATGTCACGCCATGTCCTGACACTGTCTTGCGCCAACCGTCCGGGCATCGTGGCCACGATCTCGACCGCTCTGTTCGAAGGTGACTTCAACATCCTGGACGCGCAGCAGTTCGACGACACCGAAACGGGCAATTTCTTCATGCGCGTCGCCTTCAACGCGGCGAGCAAAGCCTCGGATTTCGAGGCGATGCGCGCGCAACTATCGGCGATCGCCGAAAAATTCGCGATGAGTTGGTCGATGCGACCCACGCGCGAGAAAAAGCGCGTCGCGCTGCTTGTCTCGCGCTTCGACCATTGCCTCGTCGACCTTCTGTATCGTTGGCGCAGCGGCGAACTGCCGATGGACGTCGTCGCGATCATCGCCAATTATCCGCGCGAGACATACGAACACATCGATATCGACGACATCCCGTTCCACTATCTGCCGGTGACCCGGCAGACCAAGATGGAGCAGGAGGCGAGAGTCTGGGAAGTCATTCGCGATTCCAAGGCCGACATCATTGTGCTCGCGCGCTACATGCAGATCCTCTCCGACGGCCTCGCCGCCAAGCTCAGCGGCCGTTGCATCAACATCCACCATTCGTTCCTGCCCGGCTTCAAGGGCGCCCGCCCCTACCATCAGGCGCACGCCCGCGGCGTGAAACTGATCGGCGCGACCGCGCATATCGTCACCTCCGATCTCGACGAAGGCCCTATCATCGAGCAGGATGTCGAGCGCATCACCCACCGCGACACGCCCGAAGATCTCGTGCGCAAGGGCCGCGACATCGAGCGCCGCGTGCTCGCGCGCGGGCTGTCGCATTTCCTCGAGGACCGGGTGCTGGTCAATCGGACCAAGACGGTCGTGTTCGATAGCTGAGGCGGCGGCGACGTGCGTCATTTGGCGGCTTGACGGGAATCCTCGCTGTCGGAACAAGTCGATGTCGGGCCGCGCGTGGCGGCCCGTGACGCGACAGAATCGCGAGAAATTCGGATGTTGAAGCGCCCCTCTTGTTCTCGCCAATCGCGCGCCGCCGGAGGCTCGGTTTTGGCGACTGCGTTGCTTGTGAGCCTCGCGGGCGCGAACGCCCATGACATGCCCGGCATGGACATGTCGCCGAAGCATGGTCATGCCGCGCATATCGAGACCTTCACCGTCGGCGAGCCGGGAAAACCGGGCAAGGTCGACCGCGTCGTTCCCATCGCGATGAAGGATGCCTCGTTCGAGCCGAATTCCCTCGATGTGAAGCTGAACGAGACCATCCGATTCGTGATCACGAACACGTCCACGGTCGATCACGAATTCATCCTCGGCGACGTCGCTGCCGAAATCGCACACCGCAAGGAAATGACGGCGATGTCCGACAAGGGACAGGAGATGCACGACGATCCCAACGGCATCGGCGTCAAGGCCGGCAAGACGCGAGAGCTGATCTGGAAGTTCACGCGCGCCGGAAACTTCGAATTCGACTGCGACATTCCCGGCCACTTCGAATCCGGGATGGCCGGCGCCATCCATGTCAAGGGCAAGAGCTGAACCTACAGCTTCCCCATCGCCCACCGCCATGCCGATTCCCCCCAGCCGAACGCCGTCTTCCTCGCCTTCACTTCCGTCGACGCCGCCAACACGGTCGGCGGCTCGGCGCGAGTCTCGCAGCCCGCGAGCAGCTTCGAAATCTCGATCTCGCCATCCGTGAAATAGGGATCGCCGCCGCCGTTGCGCGCGTAGAGCGTCGGCCCGATCCCGCTGACCGAATAGGTCGATTCGACATGTCCGGACGTCCCGAGGTCGCGGGTCAGCAAGTCCCGCTCGGCGTCGATGTCCGGCGCGACGTGGTGGGTCACTTGGCCGGTGTAATGGCTGACGCCGACGCTGCGATCGAAGGTCGCGGCGCCCAGCCACACCGGCACGCCATTGTCGCCCTTGTCGAGCGCCCGCCAGAACCGCACATGATGGCGCGTGCTGGGACTGACGCCCGACGGCTTTTGAAACGCCAGATCCTGCCGTCGGCCATCATAATAGAGCGCGCTGACCGGCGCCGTCGGGTACGGCCGACCCGCCAGCACGCTGCCGACGATATGCGCGCTGGTGCGCAGGTTCGTGGGATCGGCGTCATGCCAGCCCGCCTCGCGCATCGCGCAGAGGATGTCTTCGCGCTCGCCTTCGATGCCGACGTTGAGCGCGTCGCCGAAAAAGCCGAGGGAGGTCGTGGTGACCATCGCCTTGTCCGCGAGGGCGCCCTGGTGCTCGAAATGGCGCCAGATGAGCGGCGCGATTCCATAGGCGAAGGCCGTATAAAGGGCCAGGGCGACGGTCAACGCGAGAAGCGCGCGCTTCGTTTTCGAACGGAGATGGGTCATTCCAGATGCTTTTGCGGAGGGCTTGTCCTAAAAGCAATCGCGGGCGCGCGATTCCACGCGATTCCCGAGGAATTTTGATCCCGCCATGTATTTTCTGCGCCTTTACGCCCGCGTGCTCGGCCTGCTGCGACCGGTTCTGTTCACATCGCTCGTGCTGGTCGGCGCCAATCTCGCGCTCGCCTTTTCGCAATTCGCGGAGCCGATGCTGTTCGGCAAGGTCGTCGACCGGCTGGCGGGCGCGCAGGGGGCGCACGCGATACCGCAATGGAGCGATATCGGCCCGTGGCTCGCGCTGTGGGCGGCGTTCGGCCTGTTTTCGATCATCGCGGGCGTGCTAGTCTCGCTCCATTCCGACCGGCTCGCGCAGCGGCGCCGCTTCGCGACCATGGCCGATTTCTTCGAGCACCTGATGCGCCTGCCCTCCAGCTATCACGCCGAAGCGCATACGGGCCGGTTGCTCAAGGTGATGATCGAGGGCTCGAACGCGATGTTCGGGCTGTGGCTGTCGTTCTTCCGCGAGCATTGCGCGGGTTTCGTCGCGCTTTTCGTTTTGCTGCCGATGACGATGTTCGTGAACTGGCGGCTCGGCGCGATCCTGCTCGTGCTGGTCGCCATCTTCGCGGCGGCGATGAATTACGTAATTCGGCAGACCCAGGAAAACCAGGGCGCGGCCAACGACGTCTACGCCGACATGTCGAAGCGCGTGTCGGACGTGCTCGGCAATCTGCCTGTGATTCAGAGTTTCACCCGCATCGAGGGCGAGGCGCGGGATCTGCGCGAAATGGGCGCGCGATTCCTCACCGCGCAATTTCCGGTGCTGACGTGGTGGGAGTTCGCCAATATCGCCACGCGCGCGAGTTCGACGCTGACGCTGACATCGATCTTCGTCGTCGGGGTCTGGCTCGACATCCGCGGCCTGACGACGATCGGCCAGATCGTCGCCTTCATGAGTCTGGCGACCGGCCTGATCGGGCGACTCGAGCAGATCAACAATTTCGTCTACTTCATGTTCGGCACCGCGCCGCAGATCGCGCAGTTCTTCGAGGTGATGAGCGCCAAATCCGATGTCGTCGACCGGCCCGGCGCGGCGAGCGTGGGCAGGCTCGCGGGCCATGTCCGGTTCGAAAGCGTTTCGTTCTCCTATGGCGGCGGCCGTTCGGCGCTGCGCGAACTCTCGTTCGACGCGCCGGCGGGACGCACGATCGCGCTGGTCGGCGGCACCGGCTCGGGGAAAACGACGACGCTGGCGATGCTGCACCGCGTGTTCGACCCGACCGAGGGCGCCGTGACCATCGACGGGATCGACATCCGCGACATGACGCTGAACTCGCTACGCGCCAATATCGGCGTCGTGTTTCAGGAGCCTTTCCTTTTCGCCCGTTCCATCGAGGACAATCTGCGCATCGGCAAGCCCGACGCGACCGAGGCCGAGATCGCGCGGGCTCTGGAGCGCGCGCAGGCGGCTGATTTCGTCGCGAACCAGCCGCACGGGCTCGCGACCATCGTCGGCGAGCGCGGCCGCAATCTGTCGGGCGGCGAACGCCAGCGGCTCGCCATCGCGCGCGCTTTGCTGAAAGACCCGCCGATCATGGTGCTGGACGAGGCGACGAGCGCGCTCGACGCGGGCACCGAGACCCGCCTGCAACTCGCGCTCGAGGCGGCGACGCGGGGCCGCACCACTTTCATCATCGCGCATCGTCTGGCGACAATTCGCAACGCGGATGTGATCCTGGTGCTGGACAAAGGGCGTATAATCGAAGCCGGTCCGTTCCGCGAACTCGTGGAAGGGGACGGCGCCTTCGCCGCGCTCGCCAAGGCGCAATTCATGACGAGGACGGAGGCGGAAACTTCCGCCCCCGCGGCGGAGTTACCTGTCGCGGGGTAACAACTCGCCGGGGCCAGACGAAAACCCGGAGAGCGTTGCGCACCCCGACGCTTGCTTGATACAAGACCGCTTGGAGGCCCTTCCATGGACGCCCATTCTTTTCCCGTGAACCACACCGACGCCGAATGGCGCCAGCGCCTGACGCCGGAGCAATTTCACATCATGCGCGAGCATGGCACCGAGCGCGCCGGCTCCTGCGCGCTGAACTACGAAAAGCGTGCGGGCGTCTTCTCCTGCGCGGGTTGCGATCAGCCGCTGTTCGAGTCGAAGAAGAAGTTCGAAAGCGGCACCGGCTGGCCGAGCTTCAACGATCCCGTGGCGGGTTCGGTCGAGACGACCGTTGATCGCTCCTGGGGCATGTCGCGCACCGAAGTCCATTGCGCGCGCTGCGGCTCGCATCTAGGGCATGTGTTCCCCGACGGCCCTCCGCCGACGGGCTTGAGATACTGCATCAACGGCGTCGCCACGAATTTCACGCCGGCTTGACCCCCTCCTGAATGAGGCTGAACCGTCATTAACGCGCATCCGCAACACGAGGCTTTCGAGACCTCCGCCCCAGCCACCCACCCCTTCTACAAGAGTGGGAAGGTCGGGGTGCTGCTGGTCAATTTGGGTACGCCCGAGGCGACCGATTATTGGTCGATGCGCCGCTATCTCAAGGAATTTCTGTGGGATCGCCGCGTCATCGAAGCGCCGCGTTGGCTTTGGTGGCCCATTCTCAATTTCATCATCCTGATGCGCCGTCCCAGCGTGAAGGGAAAGGATTACGCTTCGATCTGGAACAACGAGCGCGACGAGGGGCCGCTGAAGACGATCACGCGCGCGCAATCGGAGAAGCTGGGCGCGGCGATGTCGATCATGGCGAACCAGCGGCCGGTCGTGGTCGATTGGGCGATGCGCTACGGCAAGCCCTCGATCGCCCATCGTCTCGCGCATCTGCAGAGCGAGGGTTGCGACCGCATTCTGCTGGTCCCGCTCTATCCGCAATATTGCGCCGCGACCTCGGCGACGGTCTGCGACAAGGCCTTCGACGCCTTGAAGACGATGCGCTGGCAGCCGACGTTGCGCGTCGCCGCGCCCTATTACGAGGACCCCGCCTATATCGACGCGCTGGCGGCGTCCACCCGCGCCTCGCTCGCCAAACTCGATTTCACGCCAGAGGTGATCCTTGCCTCGTTCCACGGCATTCCGCAGGAATATTTCGACAAGGGCGATCCCTATTTCTGCCATTGCGCGAAGACGACGCGGCTGTTGCGCGAAGCCCTGGGGCTGTCGTCCGAGAAATTGCGCATGACCTTCCAGTCCCGCTTCGGCGTCGCGCAATGGTTGAAGCCCTATACCGACCAGACGGTGCAGGCGCTCGGCGCCGCGGGCGTCAAGCGCATGGCGATCATCACCCCGGGCTTCGCGGCCGACTGCCTGGAGACGCTGGAAGAGATCGGCGTGGAGAACGCCGAATATTTCCACGAAGCCGGCGGCGAGAAATTCGCGCACCTGCCGTGTCTGAACGACACGGACGAGGGCATGAAGGCGCTCGAGGCGGTGACGCGGCGGGAATTGATGGGATGGGTGTAATATCCTTCCCCCCTTGCGGGGGAAGGCGCCGAGCGAAGCGAGGCGGATGAGGGGTCGCTGAAACTGGCGCGTCACATTGTCGGCTATGGCGCTTCATTCGGCGCCAACCCCTCTTCCGGCGCTTCGCGCCACCTTCCCCCGCAAGGGGGGAAGGGTTGCGCACACTACGCCGCAGTCTTCACCTTCGGCGCATATTTCCCGTAAAAGCTCTCGCCCTTTTCGGCCATCGCCTTCAGCCCCTCGCTCGGCGCGAATCTCGGCCCGTAAGCCGCCGCCAGTTCGCCCGCGCGCGCCACGAACGCCTTGGCGCCCAGCCCGTCGATCAACGAAATCGTGCCGCCGGTATAGGGCGCGAAGCCGAAGCCGAGGATGGAGCCGACATCCGCCTCGCGCGGATCGGTGACAACGCCTTCTTCCATGCAGCGCGCCGCTTCGAGAGATTGCGTGAACAGCAAGCGGTCCTTGAGGTCCTTGACGGAAATCGTGTCGGGATCGAGCGTCTTGCCGGCCATGGCGGCGAGACCCGGCCACAGCGTCTTCGGCCCGACCGCGGGATAATCGTAGAAGCCCTTGCCGTTCTTGCGGCCGAAGCGCTGCTGTTTGACCACCATCGCCTCCAGCAACTTCTCCTGCTCGGGGTCGACGGCGTTGGCGCCCAGATCCCTCTTGGTCGCCTGCAGGATGCGCCAGCCCAGATCGATCGCGACCTCGTCGTTGAGGCTGAGCGGCCCGACCGGCATGCCCGCCATCTTGGCGGCGTTCTCGATCATCGCGGGCGGCACGCCCTCCATCAGCATCAGATGGCCTTCCCGGATGTAATTGCCGACGCAGCGGTTGGCGTAGAAGCCGCGGCAATCGTTGACGACGATGGGCGTCTTCTTGATCTTGCGGACGAAGTCGATCGCGGTGGCGAGCGCCTTCGATTGCGTCTTTTCGCCCATGATGATTTCGACCAGCATCATCTTGTCGACCGGCGAGAAGAAATGGATGCCGATGAAGTTCTCGGGCTTCAACGAACCTTCCGCCAGCGAGCCGATAGGCAACGTCGAGGTGTTGCTGGCGAAGACGACGTCCGGGCCGACGACGGCCTGCGCCTTTTCCGTGGCTTCCTTCTTCACCGCGCGATCCTCGAAAACCGCCTCGACGATAAGATCGCAGCCCTTCAGCGCCGCGTAGTCCGGCGTCGCGGTGATGCGCGACAGCAGCGCCTCGCGGTCGGCGCTCTTGGCGCGGCCCTTGGCGATCTGGCTGGAGATCAGCTTCTCGGAATAGGCCTTGCCCTTGTCGGCCGATTCCTGATCGCGGTCGATCAGCACCACCTCGAGCCCCGCGCTCGCCGAGACATAGGCGACGCCGGCGCCCATGAAGCCGGCGCCGAGCACGCCGATCTTCTTCAAGTTGGTCGCCGGGATCTCGGTCGGACGGCGCGCGCCCTTGTTGAGTTCGCCCATGGAAAGGAACAGCGAGCGGATCATCGCCGCCGCCTCCTTCGAGCGCAGGATCTTGGTGAAGTAGCGGCTCTCGACGGCGAGCGCGAGATCCATCGGCAATTGCAGGCCCTCGAACACGCTGGCGAGGATCGCCTTGGCGGCGGGGTAATTGTCGTAGGTCTCGCGGCGATAGATCGCGTTGGCGGCGGGCCAGATCATCATGCCGGTCGACGAGAACACCTTACCGGACGGCGGCTTGAACTTCGGATCGTCCCAAGGCGCCTTGGCGCCCGGATTGGCCTTCACCCAGGCCTTCGCC
>Ga0302157_10005458_pt1 | contig 13451 bp, 11 predicted proteins | sample I_Bog_N3_3_FD_193502 | JGI IMG/M metagenome (GOLD analysis project Ga0302157, IMG submission 193502) | Peat permafrost microbial communities from Stordalen Mire near Abisko, Sweden - I_Bog_N3_3 | ecosystem: Environmental > Terrestrial > Soil > Wetlands > Peat | place: Sweden: Abisko, Stordalen...
CTGATCGTGGCGCTGTGGACGCTGATCTGCCTGGTGATCCAGTCCGTTCTGATTGTGCTGCCCGGCCGTGCAAAAATCGCCTTCGCACAGGTCTACTGGGCCAGCGTGTGCATGCTGATCGGTCTCGACGTGCGGGTGATCGGCGCCGTCGCCCAGCAAACCGGCGATGGCAGGCCGGTGCTGTTCGTTTCCAACCACTCCTCGTGGCTGGATGTCGCGGTGCTTGGCGGCAAGCTGCCGGCCTGCTTTATCGCCAAGGAGGACGTTGCCAGCTGGCCGGTCATCCGCACCATTGCCCGGCTTGGCCGCACACTCTATGTCCGCCGCGCTCGCACAAGCACCGGGCGTGAGCGTGACGACATGGTCGCGCGCCTCAAGGGCGGCGACAATCTGATCCTGTTCCCCGAGGGCACCACCAGCGATGGCTCGCGCGTGCTGCCATTCCGCTCGGCGTTCCTGTCGGTGGCGGAATTGCCGGCCAGCCCCGCCGGCCGCACGCCGATCGTGCAGCCGGTGTCGGTGGTCTATGACCGCCTCGCCGGCCTGCCGACCGGCCGTGCCTCCCGCCCGCTGTTCGCCTGGTATGGCGACATGGAGATCGGTTCGCATTTCTGGCGGCTGGCCCAGCACAAGGGCCTGCGCGCCACCGTGCTGCTGCACCAGCCGCTTGACCCCGAACTGTTCCCCAACCGCAAGGCGCTGGCGGCGGCGACCTGGGCGATTGTCGCCGATGGTGCGTCGACGCTGCGTCAGAACCGTCCGGCCACGCCGATCACCTCGGCGGGACTGGCCGATGCCGGCGACGCGAAGCCTGCATTCGTTTAAGCTTTTGCGCCGCGCGACGGTTGTGATTGACACACCCCCCGCCAATGCTGCGACATGAAGGTGGTGCGCGAGCAACGGATTCGTGCGGGATTCTGCCGGGAGTATTGACCTGAGCCCAACGGTTGCCCATTCCTCCTGTATGACACGGCCGCTCACTGGCCATGCCGAAAGGACGATTTTGCGCAACGCTCGCCTGGCTCAGCTGGTGAACACGCCCACAGCCTGTCACCCCGATGACTGTTAACAGCCTTTGACCCAGACCTCCCGCCGCCTCCACATGATCACGTGGGGCTGCCAGATGAACGTGTACGACAGTGGCCGGATGGCCGACGTTCTGGCGCCGCTCGGCTACACGCCGACCGAAACCCCCGATGATGCCGACATGATCATCCTCAACACCTGCCACATCCGCGACAAGGCGGCTGAGAAGGTGTTCTCCGAACTTGGCCGCCTGCGGGTGATCCAGGACGCCCGCCGCGCCGACGGCAAGAGCTGCGTCCTCGCCGTCGCCGGTTGCGTGGCGCAGGCCGAGGGCGCCGAACTCCTCGCCCGCGCGCCATTCGTCGACATCGTGCTGGGCCCTCAGACCTACCACAAGCTGCCGGAAATGGTCGCTCGCGCCAGCCGTGCGGCGGGGGCGGTGATCGAGACCGACTTTCCCGCCGAGGACAAGTTCGACCATCTGCCGGAAGCGTCCGCGCCGCAGGGTTTGACTGCGTTCCTCACCATCCAGGAAGGCTGCGACAAGTTCTGCAGCTTCTGCGTGGTGCCATACACCCGTGGCGCCGAGGTCAGCCGCAGCGAGGCCACGGTGATCGCCGAGGCTCGCAAGCTGGTGGGGCAGGGCACCCGCGAGATCACGCTGCTCGGCCAGAACGTCAACGCCTGGCACGGCCTGGACGCGCAGGGCTCGCCCTCCAACCTCGCTCGTCTCGCCCGCAAGCTGGCCGATATCCCCGGCCTGGAGCGCATTCGCTATACCACCTCGCATCCGCGCGACATGGATGACGACCTGATCGCCGCGCACGGCGAGCTGACGCAGCTGATGCCGTACCTGCATCTGCCGGTGCAGTCCGGGTCCGACCGCATCCTGGCTTCGATGAACCGCAAGCACACCGCGGCAGACTATCTGCGCCTGGTCGATCGCCTGCGCGACGCACGGCCTGACCTTGCGTTGTCGTCTGACTTCATCGTCGGCCACCCCGGCGAGACCGAGGCGGATTTTGAGGCGACGCTCGACCTGATCCGCCGCGTGCGTTTCGCCAGCTCGTTCAGCTTCAAATACTCGCCCCGCCCCGGCACCCCAGCCGCTGGTGCCCACGGCCAGATCGACGACGCCACCATGGACCGCCGGCTGCAGACCCTGCAGGCGCTGCTGCGCGACCAGCAGACCGCGTTCAACGCCAGCAAGCAAGGCGAGACCGTCGAGGTCCTGTTCACCCATATCGGCCGCCAGCCCGGACAGATCGGCGGCCGCACCCCATGGCTCCAGCCCGTGCACGCGCTCGGTCCGGACAGCCTCATCGGCCGCATTGTGCCGGTGCGTATCGCCGCCGCCAACCCAAGCTCTCTCAGTGGAACCCTTATCGAGGAGACAGCCTGCGCTTGACCCACATTTCGGTGACTCCGGCTGACCGTAAATCCATCCAGGCCCCCCAGATCGGGACCCGTTCGGTAACCCTCACCTTCGCCGACAACGCGCTGCTGGCGCTGCTGCTCGGCGATCACGACCGCCACGTTGTCCGCCTCGAACAGGGCCTCGGTGTCAGGCTGTCCTGCCGCGGCAACCGTGTTGCCATCAACGGCGACAGCGCGCGGGTCGAAGTGGCGCAGAACGCCCTGGTGGGGCTTTACAAACGATTGGAGCGCGGAGAGCCGGTCAGTCCGTCCGATGTGGATGCAGCCGTGCGCATGAGCGAGATCGATGACCCCCGTCTGCCGCTGTCCGACCTGCCGGCCATTCGCACCCGCCGTGGTGCGGTCGGCCCGCGCAGCCCCGGTCAGGCCACCTACATGGACATGCTCGGCAAGCACGAGATGGTGTTCGGCATCGGCCCGGCCGGCACCGGCAAGACCTACCTCGCGGTCGCGCAGGCGGTGGCGATGCTGACCGCCGGCACCGTCGATCGCATCGTGCTGTCGCGCCCCGCCGTCGAGGCCGGGGAACGCCTGGGATTCCTGCCCGGTGACCTCAAGGACAAGGTCGATCCATATTTGCGCCCCCTGTATGACGCGCTTGGTGATATGATGCCGGCCGACATGATGAAGAAGCGCATGGAAACCGGCGAAATCGAAGTGGCTCCGCTTGCCTTCATGCGCGGCCGCACGCTGAAGCACGCCTTCGTCATCCTCGACGAGGCGCAGAACACCACGCCGGTACAGATGAAGATGTTCCTGACCCGCATGGGCGAGGGCACCCGCATGGTGGTCGCCGGCGATCTCTCGCAGATCGATCTTCCCACCGGCGCGCGCTCCGGACTGAAGGACGCGCTGGAAACGCTCGAAGGCCTGCCCGGCATCGGCGTTTGCCGGTTCGACAAGCGCGACGTCGTGCGCCATCCGCTGGTGGCCCGCATCGTCGATGCCTACGACCAACGCGCCGCCGCCGAGAAGGACACGCGGCGCGAGGCCCGGCGCCACGAGAACACAGGCAAGTAGATGGACGACGGACCTAGTCGGTTCCCCGCGCAAGCGGGGATCCAGATCATCACCGACGACCCGGCCTGGCGCCGGGTCGTCCGGTTCCCGGAGACGGTGGCCCATCGCGCGGCCACGGCGGCCGGGGCGCATGCCACGATCGTGTTGAGCTCGGACCGCACGGTGCAGCAGCTCAATTCCCGCCATCGCGGCCGCAACAAGCCCACCAACGTGCTGACCTTCGAGCCTCTGGCCCCAGGCCAGCCCGGCGAAATCGTGCTCGCCCTCGGTGTGGTCACGCGAGAGGCGTTGGCGGCCGGGCGCAGCGTTGCCAACCACTTAGCCCACCTCGTCATCCACGGCAGCCTGCATCTGCAGGGCCACGATCACCACAACGCCGGCGAAGCACGCCGGATGGAACAAACCGAGGCGCGCCTGCTTGGCCGCCTCAAGCGCCCCAACCCCTGGAAAAGATCATGAACGCCCCCCAGCGCGACGGCACTCTCCGTCCGCGCGTCAACCGTGCCGGCCTGTTCGAACGTCTGCGCGGCCACGTGCTGCGCCGCTCGCCCGAACACAGCGTGCGCGAGAGCATCGCCGAACTCGTGCAGGAGGCTGCCGACGCCGTGCATGTGCCGGGACACGCCCCGGAACTCGACCGCCAGGAACAGGCGCTGATCGCCAACGTGCTGCGCCTGCGCGGCACCACCGCTGACGACGTGATGATCCCGCGCGCCGACATCATCGCCATGAAGATGGATGTGACGCTGGACGAAGCCCTCGGCCAGATCCGCCGCGAAGGCCATTCCCGCCTGCCGGTGTTCCGCGAACAGCTCGACGACATCGTCGGCATGATCCACATCAAGGACGTGTTCTCCTACGTCGGCCGCCCCGAGGAATTCAAACTCGAAGCCATCCTGCGCCGCCCGCTGCTGGTCGCCCCACAGATCCCGGTGCTCGACCTGCTGCTGCAGATGCGCCAGGCCCGCATGCATCTGGCCCTGGTGGTCGATGAATACGGCGGCATCGACGGGCTGGTGACCATCGAGGATCTCGTCGAGACCATCGTCGGCGATATCTCCGACGAGCATGACGAAATCGCCGGCCCGATGGTGACGGAGCGCGGCGATGGCAGCCTGGATATGGATGCCCGCCTGCCGGTGGAGGACTTCGAAAGCCGCATGGGCCAGGTTCTGACCGAGGACGAGCGCGAGGCCGATATCGACACTATCGGTGGCTTGGTGTTCACCCTTGCCGGCCGTGTGCCCGCCAAGGGCGAGGTGATCGGCCATCCCAGCGGCTTCGAGTTCCGCGTGCTGGAATCGGATGCGCGCCGGATACGACGATTGCGCGTAAGGCGGACGCCCACGAACGTGGCGGCGGCTTAAGTTATTGAGGAATAAGAGGCTTCTTTTTCTGAAGAAAAAAGAAGCAAAAAGACTTTTTTTCTTGCTGCCGCCCTTGGCCACAGACACGCTCTGTGGCCAAGGGCGGCAGCAAGAATAAAAATTCTTTGGTTCTTTCTTTCAAGAAAGAACGTCTTTGCTGGCTAACCCGTCGGCTCCGACGGCTTGGCGAGATCGCGCGCCACGTCGGGCGCGCGGAGCAGGCTATCGACATGCATGGCGTAGTCGATGCTGGTGTCGGCCTGGAATGACAGGTCCGGCGCCACCCGCAGCCGCAGCGCCTTGGCGACACAGCCGCGCAGGAACGGTGCGGCCCGGCGCAAGGCCGGCAGCTTGTCCGCGATATCGGACCGGCCGAGACGGGTGACGAACGCCGTGGCCCGCTTCAGGTCGGGGCCGATCCGCACTTCGGTGACGGTGATCAGCACGTCCAGCAGTTCGTGATCGTGGACTTCGCCGCGGGCAAACACGCCGGCGAGCACGTGGCGGATTTCTTCCGCCACGCGCAATTGCCGTTGTGTCGGCGCCTTCGCCGAGTTTGCGGCTGTGGCCTTGGTCAACCCGGCACCATCTCGACTTCGAAGCACTCAACGACGTCACCGACCTTGATGTCGTTGTAGTTGGCAAAGGAAAGGCCGCACTCATAGCCGCGGGCCACTTCCTTCACGTCGTCCTTGAAGCGCTTCAGCTGGGTCAGCTCGCCGTTGTGGATCACCACGCCGTCGCGCAGCAGACGCACGCCACAGCCGCGCTTGACCAGGCCTTCGGTGATCATGCAACCCGCGACCATGCCGGTCTTGGTGATGTTGAACACCATGCGAACCTCGGCGTAGCCCAGGAAGCGCTCGCGCGCCTTCGGTGCCACCTTGCCGCGGACCAGTTTTTCCACGTCATCGGCGACGTCGTAGATGATCGAGTAGTAGCGGATATCAACGCCGTCGCGGGTGGCGAGCTCACGCGCCTGGGTTGTCGCGCGCACGTTGAAGGCGATGATCACGGCGTTGGACGCCTTGGCCAGCTGGATGTCACTCTCGGTGATCTGCCCCACGGTGGAGTTGATCACGCGAACGCGCACTTCCTCATGCGCCAGCTTCAGCACGGTGGCCTGGATCGCCTCGGACGAGCCCTGCACGTCGGCCTTGATCAGCACGGCGACTTCTTTCTGCACGCCGGCCTGAATGCGGGCGAGCATTTCGTCGAGCGTGCCACGGGCTGCGGTCATCACGCCGGCGTTCTTGTCACGGATGCGGCGCTGGCGAAGCTCGCTGATCTCCTTGGCGCGGCCTTCGTTTTCCACGGCGACAAACGGCTCGCCCGCGGAGGGCACGCCGGCGAGGCCGAGGATCTCGACCGGCGTCGACGGACCTGCGGTTTTGATCTGGCGACCCTTGTCGTCGAGCATGGCGCGCACGCGGCCCCACTCGGCGCCGGCCACGACGATATCGCCTTGGCGCAAGGTGCCCTTCTGCACGAGGATGGTGGCCACCGGCCCACGACCGCGATCCAGGCGGCTCTCAATCACCGAGCCTTCGGCGGCACGATCCGGATTGGCGCGCAGATCGAGAATTTCCGCCTGCAGCATGATGGCTTCCGCCAGCTTGTCGAGGCCGAGCTTCTTGGTCGCCGACACCGGCACGTCCATGGTCTCGCCGCCGAGATCTTCGACGACGATGTCGTAGCTCAGCAGTTCCTCGCGGACCTTCTGTGGATTGGCGTCCGGCTTATCCATCTTGTTGATGGCGACGATGATCGGCGCATGCGCCGCCTGGGCGTGCTTGATCGCCTCGATGGTCTGCGGCATCACGCCGTCATCGGCGGCTACCACCAGCACAACGATGTCGGTTACCGACGCGCCGCGGCTGCGCATGGCGGTGAACGCTTCGTGGCCTGGGGTGTCGATGAAGGTGATCTTCTCGCCACCCGGCAGCTCAACCTGATAGGCGCCGATATGCTGGGTGATGCCACCGGCTTCGCCCTTGGCGACATCGGCCTTGCGCAGGGCGTCGAGCAGCGAGGTCTTGCCGTGATCGACATGGCCCATGATCGTCACCACCGGTGCGCGTGGCACCATGTCGGTGTCGATATCCACGGCACCTTCGAGGCCGACTTCGACGTCGTCCTCGGAGACGCGCTTCACCTTGTGGCCGAATTCCTGCACCACGAGCTCGGCGGTGTCGGCATCCAGGCTCTGCGTGATGGTGGCCATCACGCCCATTTTCATCAGCGCCTTGATCACCTCAGGCCCACGTGTGGCCATGCGGTTGGCGAGTTCCTGAACGGTGATGTGGTCGGGCAGCACGACTTCGCGCACCACCTTCACCTGGTCGGCGCGCAGGCGCTCGAGCTCGGCCTGCCGGCGCTCACGCTCGCGCTGGCGACGCACCGAGGCAAGGCTGCGGACGCGATCGTCCTCGCCTTCGATCGCAGCCTGCACGTCGATGCGGCCGGGACGGCGATGATCGCCAACCTTCTTGGCGGCGGGTGCCGGAACCTTGCGGGCGCCGGGCGCGCCGGGGGTGCCGGGGCGACGACGGCCGTCGTCATCCTCGGCCACCGGACGCAGGCGCAGGGTTTCGGCGGCCGTTGGCGTGCCGCCGGGACGGGTCGTGCCTGGACGTGCCGCCGGAGCAGGGGCCGGGGCGGGCGCTGGTGCAGGACGGGTTTCCTGTGGCTCAGCGACCTGGGCCGAGCGGGCACCGGGGTTCATTGCCTGGGTTGCCGCCTGCGCGGCGGCCTGGGCTTCGGAGACGCGGCGGGCCTCGGCTTCAATGCGGTCGGTCTCGGCCTGCTCGATGGCGCGGCGGGTTTCTTCCTCGGCAGCCTTTTTGGCTTCTTCCTCACGCCGGCGGGCCTCTTCGGCGGCCGACAGGATGGAAATGGTTTCCTGCTCACGGCGCTCGGCGTCGCGGCGGGCCTGGTCGCGGGCCTGCTCAGCCAGCACGCGCTGGCGGGTGGCGAGCTCGGAGGCGGTCAGCGCGCGGCCGGAGCCAATCGCGGGCCGGGTCGGAGCGGGCGGACGTGGGGAAGGGGCCGGTCCACCACCGGTGGGCGGCGGCGGCGGTGGGGTGGGGGCGGTGATCGGTCCGGGCACACGCTTCTTGCGCACCTCGACCTGCACCACCTTGGAGCGGCCGTGGCTGAAGCTTTGCCGCACGGATCCGGCATCCACGGTCCGCCCGACTTCCGTACGGCTTGCGGGCCGGAGTGAAAGCCGGCCCTTGGCCGCGTCCTGATCGTTGCCGTCGCTCATTTATCCGCCTGTATCTTCAAAGTCTTCCCATCCGGCGGCGCCGGACGGTCCTCTCCCGGCGGAGCCGGGGTCGTCAGTGTCATTCCGGCGCAGCCGGGGTCTTCTTCGTCTTCTCCGGTCGGGCTGATCGCTCGATCGGGGCCGAGTGCGCGGACACTCCCGCGAACCGCGCCGTCTCGGCCGTCAGCATGTCCGCCAACCGGCCCTTGGCCACCACCACGTGCACGACGTGGTCGCGGCCGAATATCGCGCCGAGCGTGGCGCCGTCCAGCGGCTGCACCACGACCGTCGTCTCGCCGTAGCGCCCGAGAAAGCGCGCGCGCTCATCGGGGCTGCCGTCAGAAGCTTCGATTACCAGCCCGGCGCGACCAGCAACCAACCATTCACGCGCCTTCTGGAAACCGCACACGGCTTGCCCGGCGCGACGGGCAAGACCGAGAAATTCGCCGATCCGTCGCGCAAGCGCTGCCTGCAGAACGGAGGTGAGATCGGGGGGCACCGTCACCGGACCGCGCGCGGCTTTCGCAAACGCGCCCCGGGTGCGAGCGGTTTCTAACACATCCCGGCGGGCACTCAACCATAAACCCCTGCCGGGCAGCCGTGCAGAGAGATCAGGGACCAAGGCGCGATCCGGTCCGATGACGAAGCGGATCATCGCCTCTTTCGCCAAACGCTCACGCGTTACCAAGCAACGCCGCAACGGACCGCGTTCCGGCTCGTCCGCTGCGATGTCGTCGTCTGGTGTATCGGTGGCCGGTTCGAAGGCCGTGGCGGTGTCCTCAGGCGTGGTCAGCCTCCCCGTCTTCCCCGGCTCCAGCGGTTTCGGCTTCACCGTCCTCACCATCGAACCAGTGCGCACGCGCGGTCATGATGACGTGGTTGGCGGTGTCTTCGTCCATCTGGGTATCGCCGACGATCTCGATGAGTTCGTCGGAGGCGAGATCGGCGAGATCGTCCAGCGTCTTCACGCCCTTTTCGCCGAGCTGCACCAGCATGGCTGGGGTGAATTGCTCGATCGCGGCAACATCGTCGGTCACGCCCAGCGCCACGCGCTGGTCGTTCATCTCGTTGTCGCGCTTGACCAGGAAGGTTTCGGCGCGGCGGATCAGTTCCTCGGCCACCGAATCATCGAAGCCTTCGATTTCGGCCAGCTCGTCTGGCGGCACGAAGGCAAGTTCCTCGATGGTGTTGAAGCCCTCGGTCACCAGCAGGCCGGCGATGACGTCATCGACATCGAGTGCTTCAACGAACAGACCGGTGCGACGACGGAATTCTTCCTGGCGGCGCTCCGACTCTTCCGCCTCGGTGAGAATGTCGATGTCCCAACGGGTGAGCTGGCTGGCCAGACGGACGTTCTGCCCGCGGCGGCCGATGGCCAGCGAGAGCTGATCGTCCGGCACCACCACTTCCACGCGGCCGGCTTCCTCGTCCATCACCACCTTGGTGACTTCGGCCGGCGCCAGCGCGTTCACCACGAAGGTCGCGGCCTGCGGGCTCCACGGAATGATGTCGATCTTCTCGCCCTGAAGCTCGGCGACCACGGCCTGGACGCGTGAACCGCGCATACCGACGCAGGCGCCGACCGGGTCGATCGAGGCATCGCGCGAAATCACCGCCATTTTCGCGCGGGAACCTGGGTCACGGCTGACCGCCTTGATCTCGATGATGCCGTCATAGATTTCCGGCACTTCCTGGGCGAACAGCTTCGCCAGAAAGCCAGGATGGGTGCGGCTGAGGAACACCTGCGGGCCGCGCGGCTCTTCGCGCACGTCGTAGATGTAGGCGCGCACGCGGTCGCCGTTGCGAAAGCTTTCGCGCGGGATCAGCTCGTCGCGGCGCAGCAGGGCCTCCGCTCTACCGACCTCGACCATCATGTTTCCGTATTCGGTGCGCTTGACCACACCGTTGATGATCTCGCCGACGCGATCCTTGAACTCGTCATACTGCTTCTTGCGCTCGTATTCGCGCACCCGCTGCACAATCACCTGCTTGGCGGTCTGGGCTGCGATGCGGCCGAAATCGATCGGCGGCAGCGGATCGATCAGATGGCCGCCGAGCTCGATGTCCGGCTTGAACTTGCGGGCAATGTGGATGGGGATCTGGGTCTCTTCGTTCTCGACGACTTCCACTGCCTCGGTCCAGCGCGACAGACGAACGTCGCCGGTCTTGCGGTCGATGGTGGCGCGGATGTCCTTCTCGTGACCGTACTTGGCGCGACCGGCTTTCTGGATCGCCTGTTCCATGGCTTCCAGAACCTCGTCGCGATCGATCGATTTCTCGCGCGCGACGGCGTCGGCGACCAGCAGCAGTTCGGGGCGGGAGACGGAGGTGTCCATGAGATGTCTCAGTTTGCCAGAGGTGGAATGGAGGGGGCTGAGGCTTCGATCAGTGCGTCGGTCAGCACCAGCTTGGCCCGGCGGATATCGGTGAACGGCAGGGTGTATTCAATGTCTGCCTCGCGAACGCGAGCGGCATCGCTGTCGGCGCCGAGGATGACGCCGTTGATGCGGCGGCGGCCGCTCACCGGGATCGACAGCTCGATGCGGGCGAGGTGGCCTATGAAGCGGATCCAGTCCTTCACCCGGGTCAACGGCCGGTCGATGCCGGCGGAACTGACTTCCAGCGTCCAGCGACCGGGGATCGGATCGTCCACGTCCATCACGGCACTGACGGCGCGGGAGATCTTTTCGCAATCTTCCACGGCGATCTGCTGGCCGTCGGCACGATCGGCCATGATCTGCACCGTCGGGCGTTCGCGGCCGAGAACCATGACCCGAACCAGCTCGTAGCCGAGCGCCGAGATCGTCGGATGGATGATGCCGATGATCTTCGCCTCCAGCCCGGCCTGCATCGGCAGGTCCTGCGGATGGCCGCCGGCGGTTGCCTCGTCATCGGTGATGTCGAGCGGGTCGGTGGTGTGGTCGGGATCAGTGCTATCGTGTGCCAAAACAAAAAAGGCGGCCCGCGAAGGCCACCCCCCAAAGCCGCGGAGAATGATGAGAGACTGTTAGATAGACCCGCGCGATCGCAGGTGCAAGAGACGCATGTGGCTGGCAGGTGCGTTGCAGCGGTCGCGACCAACCACTGATCGCGCCAGATTATGCCGGCCAGCATGCTGTAATCTCGCCACAAGCCGCCTATACACTGGCCGCATGAACGATTTGCGCGCCGTGACCTGCACACCTGAACTTTGCATCGTTGTCCCCGTGCTCAACGAACGCGACAACGTCGGCCCGCTGGTCGATGCCGTCCAGCATGTCCTGAAGGGCATCTCCTGGGAGATCATGTTTGTCGACGACGACAGCCGGGACGGCACGCGTGAGGAGATCGCCAGGATCGCCCGGACCGACGCGCGCATCCGCATGCTGCACCGGGTTGGCAGGCGCGGATTGTCGAGCGCGTTCATCGAAGGCGCACAGGCCAGCTTCGCCCCCTACGTGGCGGCGATGGATGGCGACATGCAGCATGACGAGGCGTTGTTGCCGCGCATGCTCGCAACCCTGAGGGGCGTTCCCGAACAGCCTGGTGCCGACATTGTGATCGGCAGCCGCTACGTCGAGGGCGGCGGTATCGGTGAGTGGGACGCAAAACGCGCCGGCATGTCCAACCTGGCGACCAGGATGGGCCAGATGGTGCTGAAGACCGAGGTCGCCGATCCGATGAGCGGCTTCTTCATGCTGAAGCGCGAGGTGTTCGACGAAGCCCTACGCAACCTGTCGGCGATCGGCTTCAAGATTCTGCTCGACATCATCGCCTCGCTGCCGAGCCCGCCGCTGATCGTGGAGCTGCCGTTTCAGTTCCGCACGCGCGTTGCCGGCGAGAGCAAGCTCGATGCCGGTGTGATGCGCGATTACGCATTGTTGCTCGTCGATAAAACGGTCGGTCATATCGTGCCGGTGCGGTTCGTGCTGTTCGCCGGCGTCGGCGTGCTCGGCATCGTGTTGCACATGCTGGTCCTGCTGGGTGCCTTGAAGCTGGCGCTGCTGCCGTTCGACACCGCGCAGAGCGTGGCAACCGCGACGGCCATCCTTGGCAATTTCGTGCTGAACAATCGCTTCACCTTCGGTGATCGCCGCCTGCGCCGGGGCAGACTGTGGCGTGGCCTGGCGTTGTTCGCGGCGATCTCGGCGGTTGGCGCCATCGGCAACCTGTCGGTGGCCGCGTTCCTGTTCGGGCCGCAGAAGACCGGCTGGTTCCTGGCCGGCATCGTCGGCGCGATCATGAGCCTGGTGTGGAACTACGCGGTCAGCTCGGCGATCGTCTGGCGCCGCTGATGCACCCGGGGCGCACCCGCTTCGCAGTGCCCCCGGACTGACCGGCGTGGGACAACCAAGGCGCGGCGCACCAGCCAGCCGGCCTTGGCGATCTCAGCGTGGGCTCAGCGGTTGACCAGCCGGGCCAGCAGGAAGTCGCGGAACACGGCGACGCGCTTGCTGTTCCGCAGTTCCTCCGGATAGACGAAGAACACGTCGACCTTCGGCGCCTTCAGGTCCGGCAGGATGCGCACCAGGCCGCTGGCCTCGTTGGCCATGAAGTCCGGCAAGGCGGCGATGCCGAGGCCGGAGCGCACGGCTTCCACCACGGCCTGCATGCTGTTGACTTCGAGCAACGGCTTGCGCGGGCTGCCCGGCCGGCGGCCGGCTTCGGCGAGCCAGTTCACGTCCGGCACCGGCGGGCGATATGAGCCGAACAGGATGATCTTGTGCTGGTCGAGGTCCTCGGCGCGTTGCGGCGTGCCGTTTTTCTTGAGGTATTCCGGCGACGCCATCACCTGCCAATCGATGGCGAGCAGATGGCGCTGCACGAGGTCGGGCTGCTTTGGCGGGTGCATGCGGATGGCGACGTCGGCTTCGCGCATGGCGAGGTCGAGGTCGGTGTCATCGAGCAGCAGCGTCATCGAGACTTCCGGATAGGCTTCGAGGAAGCCGTGCAGGCGCGGCGCCAGCCAGGAGGCGCCGAAGCCGACGGTCGTGGTGACCTTGAGTCGGCCGGCCGGCTTTTCCTTGCTCTCGGTCAGCAGCGCCTCGGTCATCGCCAGCTTGGCGAACACTTCGCGCACGGTGCGGTTCAGGCTTTCGCCCTGTTCGGTGAGGATCAGGCCGCGGGCATGGCGGTGGAACAGCGGCACCTGAAGCGCTTCTTCTAGGGCCGAGATCTGGCGCGATACGGCAGACTGGCTCAGATTCAGCGTGTCTCCGGCATGTGTGAAGCTACCGGCTTCAGCAACGGCGTGAAAAACCCGCAGCTTGTCCCAATCCATTACCCGCCATTCCTTCTGTAAACGGACCGCGTCCGGCCCGCCGCAACACGCACGCGAAACTACTCGGCGGCCA
>Ga0302157_10005463_pt1 | contig 13444 bp, 10 predicted proteins | sample I_Bog_N3_3_FD_193502 | JGI IMG/M metagenome (GOLD analysis project Ga0302157, IMG submission 193502) | Peat permafrost microbial communities from Stordalen Mire near Abisko, Sweden - I_Bog_N3_3 | ecosystem: Environmental > Terrestrial > Soil > Wetlands > Peat | place: Sweden: Abisko, Stordalen...
ATTGAGGTCCGGCTGATGCGAGAAGAAGCGGTGCCAGTAGAATTGTCCGGCTTCCGGATCCCAGGTCCAGTTCGACTTCTCGGTGTCGGTGAAGATGATCCGCGTGCCCTGGTATTTATGGTCGGTATCGCTCCAGACATACCAGTTGCGCGCGCTCGATTTGGGATCGCTGCGGCGCGCGCGCTTGAACCAGTCGTGCTGGTCGGAGGTGTGGTTGATGACGAGTTCGGTGATCACCCGCAAGCCGCGCCGCTTGGCCTCGACGATGAAGCGGCGGAAATCCTTCATGGTGCCGAAATCGGGATTGATCGCGCCATAGTCGGCGATGTCGTAGCCGTCGTCGCGGCCGGGCGAGGGATAGAACGGCAGCAGCCACAGCGCGGTGACGCCGAGCTCCTGCAGATAGCCGAGCTTTTCGGTCAACCCCGCGAAATCGCCGATGCCGTCATTGTTGCTGTCGGCGAAGGCCTTGACGTGAAGCTGGTAGATGATGGCGTCCTTGTACCAGAGCCGGTCGGCGTCCAGCGCGGTGACGGGCAGTTCGGCTGCGTCGATGGGTGGCACGGGCTTCATGGCGTCCCTCAAGCCAGGCAGCGAAACAGCAGCGCCGGATCGCTGGCCGGATCGATCCGCAGGCGAATGCCGCCCCACTCGAGGGCGTGACGATCGCCGGTGATCACGTTCTCGAGTGCTGCGACCGGACGCCGGTCGCCGGCCATGCCGACCTTGATATCGCCGAGCGGAAGCCAGAATTCGTGCACGTCGCGCGACAGCGCGATCGCCACCACGACGCTGCTGGTCTGATTGATCGATTCCTTGACAAAGCCGATGACGTTGCCGTCATCGATCGGAATGAAACGCAGATTACCGGTCTGCTGCAAGGCCGCATTGGCACGGCGGGCAAGGTTGAGGGCGCGCAAATAGGGTTTGATATTGCCCGGCGTGTCCCAGTCCCGGGTCTTGATCTCGTATTTTTCGGAATCGCGATATTGCTCGAGGCCGGGGACCGGTTCGTGCTCGAGCAGTTCGAAGCCGTTGTAGATGCCGTAGCTGGAGGACAGCGTGGCGGCAAGCGCCGCACGGGATCTGAACATCCAGCTCTCGCCGCTTTGCAGGTGATAGGGCAGGATGTCCGGCGTGTTGGTGAAGAAGTTCGGCCGATAGTAGTCGCGCTCCGGGTAGGCGATCAGCTCGTTGAGGTATTGCTCCAGCTCCCACTTCTGGGTCCGCCAGGTGAAGTGGGTGCAGGATTGGGTGAATCCGAGTTTCGCAAGACCCTTCATCTGTTTCGGCCGCGCAAAGGCTTCGGCGAGGAAAATGACGTCGGGATGGCGAAGCTGGATTTCGCGGATCAGCCATTCCCAGAACTGCAACGGTTGGTTCTGGGGAGCGCTGACGTCGAAGATACGGACGCCCTGTTCGATCCAGAACAGGAGCACATCGCGCAGGGCGTTCCATAGCGCGCCTGCGTCCTCCGACGAGAAATCGGGATTGAGGATGTCCCCGGATTGTCCCGCAGGGCTCTCCACATAGCGCATCGATCCGTCGGGCCGCCGCCTGAACCATTGCGGATGTTCGGTGAGCCAGGGATGATCGGGCGAGCACTGCACCGGAAAGTCGAGCGCCACTTCCATCTCGTACCGTTGGCAGGCGGCGACGAAGTCGCGGAAATCCTGCAGCGTGCCGAGTTCCGGATGCACGGCATCGTGGCCGCCCTCGGCCGAGCCGACGGCGTAGGGATTGCCGGGATCGCCATCCGCCGCGGTCTGGGCGTCGTTGCGGCCCCTGCGGTTGGTGCGGCCGATCGGATGGATAGGCGTCAGGCAGACGACGTCAAAACCCATCGCCGCGATATCGGGCAGCCGCGCGATGCAATCCCTGAAGGTGTCGTGCTGGCCCGGCGCGTTGCCCTGGCTGCGCGGCATCATCCGGTACCATGCCCCGCTGCGCGCCCGCGGCCGGTCGGCGACGAAGGGAAACGAGGGCGATCGCGTCAGGTCCGGGCGCGGCTGGCTTTCGGCCATCGCGTCCTTCAATTCGTCGGTGATGAGCGGCGCTACCTCGCCGGTCTGCAGGAAGTCCTCGCATTGCCTCAGGATCACCGCGGCCGCGGCATGCCCGCCGGCCTGCGCCTTGGTCAGCATGCCCGCGCCCTCGATCGCATCCAGGGTCAGGTCGACGCCGGCCTTCTGCTTGAGCTCGAAGCCGCGCCGCCAGGTCGCGAACTGGTCGCTCCAGGCCTCGATTGCGTAGACATAGCGGCCGGGCGCGTCGGGCACGAACGATCCGACCCAGCGGTCATTGTTGTGATGGGTCATCGGCTCGCGCCGCCACTCATGGTCGCGCTCGCGGCGCCAGACCAGCGCTGCGGTCACCACGTCCTGCCCGTCGCGATAGATATCGGCCCAGACCTCGACGCGCTCGCCGACGATCCGCTTCACCGCAAACCGGCCGCCGTCGATCAGCGGGTAAACATCCTCGATATGAAAAGCGCCGCCGTCCGCGGCGCTCTCGACAGTTTGAGTTGTTTTGTTCACGGTGATGCCATTGACATGGGAACCACGTCCCGTTTCCTTTGCGGGAAAGGAGACGCGCCGCAGATATATAGAAAGCCGCTGACCGCACATTGGTTCCCGGGGAACCCAGGGGCGGCCTTCGAGTTAAACACGGCTATCCTCTTCCATCATCTAGAGAAAATTGCGACGTCTCCCGCTGTCGCGTGCAAACCGCGTGCCGAATGGACCTTTTTACCAAAGCCAATGAGCTGGGAATCCAGACCGAGTTTATCGACGGTCAGGGTCACCGGCATGTGACGGATCAAACCGCCCTCCAAATCATCGTCGATGCCCTGCCGATTCGCGCCCCGTACCGGTTTCTGGGCGGGGCGGTGGTGCTGCGGTTCGGCCGGCCCGGGCGAAGTGAGCTCAAGCAGGCTGCCAGTTTGCCGCTGCGCTGGAAAATCCTTACCGATCTTAAGGTTATCGCCGAAGGCGAGGTCGGTGATCGCAAAGGCGACACCGGTGATCGCGAGGGCGTCACCGGTGATCGCAAGAGCAACACCGGGCAGCGGGTCATCGTCTGGCCCTCGGATCTGCCGGAGGGCTCGTACCGGCTGCAGCTGACCGACGCCTCGTCCTTCACCGAGGAGGCACCGCTGATCGTGGCTCCGCCGAGGGCCTTCGATGGCGATTTCGACCGCGGCTGGCTGCTGGCGGTCCAGCTTTACGGCGTTCGCTCGGCGCGCAATGGGGGAATTGGGGATTTTACCGACCTCGAAGGATTGATCGACCTCGCCGGCCAGTTGGGCGCCGACGGCGTCGGCCTCAATCCGCTGCATGCGCTGTTCGACGACCGGCCGGCCGATTGCAGCCCCTATTCGCCGAACAGCCGGCTGTTCCTGAACGCGCTCTATATCGACGTCGAAAAGTTGCCGGGATCGCGGTCCGGCGCCGACGACAGCGTGCTCGCCCGGTTGCGAAACGGCGATATCGTCGATTATGCCGGGGTCGCCGCGGTGAAATGGCGCGCGCTGCGCTCGGCCTTTGATGCCTTCACGGCCGATCCCGACGACATGCGCCGGCGGGATTTCGAGCAATTCCGCAAGCAGCGCGCGCCGCTGTTGCAGCGGTTCGCCTGTTTCGAGGTGCTGCGGCACAAATTCAAGACGCCGTGGTGGGAATGGCCGCAAGCCTGGCGGCAGCCCGACGAGGCCGCCTGCGCTGAGCTGCGCCGGGGGCGGGATCGGGACGCGATCGAATTCGTCGAATTCGTGCAGTGGGTCGCCGACCGCCAGCTCGAGGCGTGCCAGCGGCGCGCCAAAGGGCTCGGCATGAAGGTCGGCCTCTATCTCGATGTCGCCGTCGGCGTGCAATCGGACGGCTTCGACGCCTGGAACGAGCAGGCCGCAATCTCCCGCCATCTCGGCGTCGGCGCGCCGCCGGATCCGCTGAACACCGAGGGCCAGAGCTGGGGGCTGGCGGGTTTCAACGCCGCCGGCCTGGAAATCAGGTCGTTCGAGCCGTACCGCGAGATGTTGCGCGCCTCGATGCGGCACGCCGGCGCGATCCGGCTCGATCACGTGCTGGGCCTGAAGCGGCTCTATCTGGTGCCGCACGGCTTTGCCGCCAAGGATGGCGCCTATGTGCAGATGCCGTTCGAGCCGCTGCTGGCGGCGACCGCGCAGGAGAGCGTGGCGCAGCGCTGCGTGGTGATCGGCGAAGACCTCGGCACCGTGCCGGAAGGGTTTCGCGAGGAAATGGCCGACTGGGGCATCTGGTCGTATCAGGTGATGATGTTCGAGCGCGACGACCATGGCCGGTTCCGCGATGTCGACCATTACGCGCCGAACGCGCTGGTCACCTTCAATACCCACGATCTGTCGACCTATGCCGGCTGGCGCTCGTTCGGCGATCTCAAGCTGAAGCGCTCGCTCGGCATCGATCCCGGCGAGAGCGACGAGGCGCGATGGCATGCGCTGTCGATGCTGAACGACATCCTGCGGCATCACGGCATCGATCGTCACGATCTCAACGCGGTGGTGGGCTTTCTGGCGCGGACCAAATCCCGCCTGTTGACGGTCTCGCTGGAGGACCTGCTCGGCGTGGTCGACCAGCCCAATATTCCCGGCACCGTCAACGAACATCCGAACTGGCGGCAGCGGCTGCCGCTGACGCTCGACAAGATCGCGGCGGCGATCGACGTCGTGGCGCTCAGGAACGCGACCGCCGAACGCACCCGCGTCGCGAGCTGACGCGCGGCTTCAATGAAGGGTGGCCCGGCTTTGCCCTCGGCAATCGAAGACTATGGATTGATCGGCGATTGCGAGACCGCGGCCCTGGTCGGCCGCGACGGTTCGATCGACTGGCTGTGCTGGCCGGCCTTCGATTCCGACGCCTGTTTTGCCGCGCTGCTCGGCACCGAACGGAACGGCCGCTGGCTGATCGCGCCCGCCGAGGCCGTGAAAACATCCTCGCGGCACTATTGGAACAATACGCTGATCCTGGAAACGCGCTTTACGACCGCCACCGGGACTGTGGCGCTGATCGACTTCATGCCGCCGCGCGGCAACGCTTCCGACGTGGTCCGGCTGGTACGCGGCGTCGCGGGCAAGGTCAGGCTCCGGATGCAGCTCGTGATCCGCTTCGGCTTCGGCAGCGACATCCCCTGGGTCAAGCGCACCGAGGACGGCGCGCTGCTGGGGATCTGCGGGCCGGACATGGCGGTGCTGCGCACGCCGGTCGAGACCCGTGGCGAGGATATGACCACGGTGGCCGATTTCGAGGTCGGCGAGGGCGAGACCATCCCCTTCGTGCTGACCTACGGCCCTTCGCATCTGCCGCTGCCGGAGCCGATCGACCCCGCCATCGCGCTGCAGGAAACCGAGGATTTCTGGACCGAATGGTGCAGCCATTGCACCTATCGCGGCGACCATTCCGGCCTCGTGATGCGCTCCCTGATCACGCTGAAGGCGCTGACCTACGCTCCGACCGGCGGCATCGTCGCGGCGCCCACGACCTCGCTGCCGGAAAAACTCGGCGGCGCGCGCAACTGGGACTACCGCTTCTGCTGGCTGCGCGACGCCACCTTCACGTTGCTGGCGCTGATGAACTCCGGCTATACCGAGGAGGCCTCGGCCTGGCACAACTGGCTGCTGCGCGCGGTAGCCGGCGCGCCCGCCAATATGCAGATCATGTACGGCATCATGGGACAGCGGCGGCTGCTGGAATGGGAGGCCGGCTGGCTGCCGGGTTACGAGGGCGCGCAGCCGGTGCGGGTCGGCAACGCCGCCCACGCGCAATTGCAGCTCGATGTCTATGGCGAGCTGATGGACGCGTTCCACCAGTCGCGGGTGGCCGAGCTGAAGCTCGACGAAGGCAGCTGGGACCTCGAATGCGCGGTGCTCGACCATCTGGCTGACGTCTGGGACCAACCCGATCACGGCATCTGGGAGCGGCGCGGTGACGGCAGGCACTACGTCTCGTCGAAGGTGATGACATGGGTGGGGTTCGACCGCGCCATCAAGAGCGCCGAGAAGTTCGGCTTCAAGGCGCCGCTCGAGCGCTGGCGGGCATTGCGCGACGATATCTGCCGGGATGTCTGCGACAGGGGTTTTGACGCCGGGCAGAACGCCTTCGTCGAATCCTACGGTTCGCCATGGCTCGATGCCAGCATCCTGCTGCTGCCCGCGGTCGGCTTCCTGCCGGCATCCGATCCACGGGTTCGCGGCACCATCGCCGCGATCGAGCGGCACATGATGCGCGACGGGTTCGTGCTGCGGCACGATCCCCGCGAGGTCACCGACGAACGGCAGCCGATCGAGGGCGCGTTCCTGGCCTGCACGCTCTGGCTCGCCGACGCCTATGTGCTGGCCGGCGAGACCGGCAAGGCACAGGCGTTGTTCGACCGCGTGGTAGCGGTCGCCAACGATCTCGGGCTGCTGGCGGAAGAATTCGATTCCGGCGCCGGGCGTCAGACCGGCAATTTCCCGCAGGCTTTGACCCATATCGCGCTGATCAACACCGCGCATAATCTCTGCGTCGCCGCAAGGCCGGTCGACAAGCCGGCGATGCAGCGGTCGAAGTAAGGATCAGGCGGTTCGAGCCTTTTCCGCTTCGATGAAATCGAAGCGGGGCTCTAGATTCTTGTTTTGACGCGTTTTCTTGACGCGAACCGGTTCCCACTTCGCTTGAAAACGCTATCGAGCCGCCTGCCCCTCACTTGAACGCTTTGATCACCGCGTCGAAATTGACCTCCAGCGATTTGTCGTGATGCAGGATCGGCGGAATCTCGCGGTCGATCCCGAGCAGCTGGTAGACCGCCGTTTGCGCTACCCGAACCGAAAACTCGACCGTGAACACGACATCCTCGGGGATTTCGACGAACTGACTGACGAACGCCAGGTTCTTCGACGATTTCGGTACCGGTAGCGGCCGGTCGCCCGCCGCGCGCGGCATGAACATGCTGGTGATGTAGGGCATGCGGCAGGGAATGCAGATTGCCCTGGCGAACGTCTTGCGGTCGAAATTGAGATGGCCGCACAACTCCTGGAGAATCTCGGCGCCGCTGCATTCCGACATCGGCTTGGCGACGAAATCGCCGATCCGGTCCGGATGCAGCGCATATCCCCAGAATACCTGGACGTCCGCGGGCTGATCGGCGAAATGCGGCTGATGCGCCAGCACCACCGACATCAACCAGTTTGAATCCTTGAACGTCACCAGGCCGCCGGTGCCGGCCTTGTTGCCGGAGAAGGCCTCCATCCTGTCGAAGAAGTCGGTATCCTTCAGCGTCACGGTGAAGGATTCCCAGTAGGATTCGGGAATGCTGCTGTTGAACGCGGCGGGCTTGCCGAAATCCGGGCGGCCTTCGGCCAGTTTCTCCCACAAGGTCCAGCCGCCGCTATCCTCCTTGGTCAGCTGGTCGGGAGCGCGAGCCATCGAGCCGAAGCTCGATGCGTCGGTCATGGAGCCGTTCTGGAAGAACACCAGGTCGTCGGCGCCGACCGCGACGGTCTCGGTTACGGCGTTGCCGGCGCGACGGAACTTGATCGCCTGGACGACGACCTTGCCGGTCTCAGAGCCGAGCTCGAAGTCGGTGACGAAGCAGCCTCTCTCGAAATTCACGCCCCTTTGCGAAAGCCAGGCCTGGAGCGGCCGAACCAGCGAATCATATTGATTGAACACCGTGCGCTTCACGCCCGCGAGCGTTTCGATGCGCGAGAATTCCTTGATGAACCGGTGCAGATAGCGTTTGAACTCGACCGCGCTGTGCCAGGGCTGGAACGCAAAGGTCGTCGCCCACATGTACCAGAACCGGGTCGTGAAGAATTCCGGCGACAGCCAGTCGGAGATCGGGTCGGTGCCGAGATCCGGCTCGCTCGCCGTCATCAGCTTGAGCAACTCCATGCGGTCGCTCATCGAAAAGCCCATCGAGGTCACGTCGACGATGGCGCGGTTGCGGTCGACGAGACGCGCCTGCGAATGCGCTTTTATCATTTGGTTGAACTCAACCGTCTCGTCGAACACGGTCTTGTCCGGATCAACCAGCGACGGAATCGATTTGAACAATCCCCAGGTACATTCATAATTGTCCGTCGTCAGCATCCGTCCGCCGCGCAAGGTATAGCCGTCGCTGGGATTGCCGCCGCCATCGAGGCTTCCGCCGAGCAGCGGCAAGGCTTCGTAAATCGTGATGTTGCCGCCGGGCAGGCCGCCGTCGCGGATCATGAAAGCCGCCGCCGCCAGCGAGCCGATGCCGCCACCCACGAGGTGCGCTTTTCTGTCCTGGTTGGTCATGGCATTTTCCTTTCGAACGGCATCATGGATTGGATCAGGCGGATGGCTCCGGCCACGGCGCGCTGCCTATGCCCGGGCGGGGAGATGACGCTGATATCGGCGTCTGGAATCTCTGGTCGTCGGGGGATGCGGCCGGGTGAGAGGGCTGAGTGGTTCAGCCTCGAGTGCTTTCAACCATCGTTGCCGTGGTTGAACGTTGACATGGATCAATCGTAAGCGGTGCGAGGACCACACATTGGTGCGGTTATGGGCGGGTCTTGAACCGCGTCGGCATCCAGTACTGGCGGGTTAGTTCGACGGCTGCCGGGATCGCGGTGTGGGCGGAACGACGAAGCATGTCGGCTTCGGCGCCGGTAGGGGCCGACGGGATCAGCGGGCGACCATTTCGATCGACGCAATGGAACAGGATGGGCAAGAGCAGGCCGCTTTCGATGCCGTCTTTGGTCAGCAGCGGCGCCCAGGCTGAGGGATTCAGCTGGATTGCAGCATAGAAGCCGCTGCACCAAGAACCCGCATCGATATCGCCGTTCGGTTTGCGTCCGAAGATCGGTGCGAAGTCCTGAGGAGTAGTCGAGAGCGTGTTGGCGATGACGTTGTGCCGAACCGCGACGGCGGATATTGCCGCGAATTCCACAGTGCCGCCGTGATCGAAGGCCTCTCTGGCGACGCCCAGCAGAGGGCAGATCCAGTCACGCGGATCCATCGAGACGGGTCCGGCGACGATCGCCGCGACGAAGCCATCGAGCCTCGACAAATCGGTGGCGGCGCCACCTTGGCCAATGCGAGCCTGAAGCCAGAGATCGAGCTTATCAAGGGACATCGCCACCTCCGTCATCGGAGGATGCCTTGTCGGAGGGGACTTTGAACGCCGCCGCGCGCTCATGCGGCGGCCTGAGCAGGCGTCGTGCGGGCGGCCTTCCAGTTCCAGACCAATAGCTCGTGCAGCTGGTGGCTCTTGGTGCGACCCGAGACGATGCGTTCGAGGACGTCGCACAGATAGGTCTGCGGATCGACATCGTTGAGCTTTGCCGTGTTGAGAAGCGATGCCAGGATCGCCCAGCTCTCGGCGCCGCCTTCGCTGCCTGAGAACAATGAATTGCGTCTTCCAAGAGCAATCGGGCGCATCGAACGCTCCACCGTGTTCGAATCTACTTCCACACGTCCGTCGCTCAAGAACAGCGTCAGCCCGTTCCAATGATGCAGGGCATATCGGATCGCCTCCGCCAGTGAGGATTGGGCCGAGATGCCATCGCGCACTTCGGTCATGCGGGCCTTCAGGTCTTCCATCAACCGCGTGGTCTCGTTCTGGCGAGCGGCAAGCCGGATCTCGGCGCTGGTTCCACGCACACGCGCCTCGATCGCGTAGATCGCAGCAATGCGCGTGATCACCTCATGGGCGAACGGCGACTTCGTTTCCTTGTAAACGGTAACGAACTTGCGCCGTGCATGCGCGAGGCAGAAGGCGAGCTGGATCGTGCCGGCCGGCCGCTTGTCGGCAGCCAGCGACTTGTAAACCTGATAGCCGTCGACCTGCAAAATGCCGGCAAACTCGATCAGTTGGGCTGCGATCTCGTTCTTGCCGCGGCCTGGCGCGAACACGTAGGCCACGGCTGGCGGCGACGGTCCGCCCCAGGAACGGTCATCGACCGCGTGCGCCCAAAACTGGCAGATTTTGGTGCGGCCTCGCCCGGGATCGAGCACCGGCATCGGCGTCTCGTCGCAAAAGACCAATGGCGCGGCGTGGATGGTTTGCAGTTGAAGATCGTACAGCCCCTTCAGCCACCATGCCGTCCGCCGTACCCAGCCGGCCAGTGTGGAGCGATCGAGGCGAATGCCGTGACCGGCCAGAATCTGCGATTGACGATACAAGGTTGAAAACCAGGCGAACTTCGACACCACCACATGGGTCACCAGGGCGGTTGATGCCATACTGTTCTCGATCAGCCGCGGCAACGCCTTGGCCTGCACGACAGTGCCCTCGCAACCCCGACAAGCATATTTGGGCCGGATCATGCGAAGGACCCGCAGAATGGCCGGGATCAGGTCGAGCACCTCGCTGACATCCTGGCCGATCCGGTGCAGGTTGCCCTGGCAGCACGGGCAGATCGTCGTCTCGGGTTCGATCAACTGCTCACAACGCGGCAGATGCTTCGGCAGCGCGCCGATATTGCGCCGCGCCTTGTTGCGGGATTTGTTGGCGAGGATCACCGGTTGGCTCGGCGCGTCGTCGCTTGCAGCCGTTGGCGTCACGTCCGTCACGACATCCGCAAGATCGAGCGCAAACTGATCGGCGGCGACCACAGCGGCCTTCTCCGATCGCGAGCCGAACACCATATCCTTGAACGTTGCAACGATGGTCCGCAGATGCTCATTCTCGGCGTCGAGCGAAAGCACCATCTCGGTCAGCCGAGCTGCGTCGCTGGGAAGATCTTCGAGACGAAGCGCCATCCACAATGCATACTACACATTCGCTTGAATCGCCAGTAAAACCGGCCACTTCTTACATACTCCAGTGGGTTGCTTCACGACATTTGGCGGTGCGCGGGTCCAATCCAATCCATCGACCAGCATCGCCATTTGGGTCGCCGACAAGTGAACGGCGCCATCGCGGATCGGCGGCCAGATGAAACGACTTTCCTCGAGCCACTTCGTCATCAAAACCATGCCGGTGCCGTCCCATGCGAGAAGCTTGAGCCGGTCCATTCTCTTGGAACGGAAGATGAAGACATCGCCGCAATACGGGTTGGCATTCAACGCCTGGCTCACCAGCGCTGCGAGCGAGTTTATCCCCTCGCGAAAATCGACGGGTTGCGACGCAACGACGATCTTCAACCCAGCCCGGACAGCGATCACCGAGGGACACGCAATGCAGACAGAACCACCCGCAATGTCGCAGCATCGACGGCGCCAGACAGCACAAGATGCACATCTGCGATCCGCAGCTCAATGACGCCCGTTTGCGGCGACGAGATCGGTTCTGGCGATGGGTTCGCCGCGATCTCAACAATCGGCACGAATGCTGTCTGGGGCCTTGCCCCAGCATCGGTCAGTTCGCAGTGGTGGCCTGCTATCGTGGCGTTCACCTGCCGCCGCCACGTGAACAGCAAGCCGCGGTTGATCCCATATTGCCGCGCCACCTCGGAGATATTGGCTCCCTCCGCAAAACTCTCGGCCAAAATCCGAGCCTTCTCCTCCGTCGACCAGCTCCGCCGGCGCCTGCGACCGCTGATCAGTTCGATCCGGCGGTAGCTCTCCCCATCATGCTTGTCTTGATGCCTATCATGAAGCAACGCACCATCCCCCTGTTCAAAAAACAAGGGGCACAATCGACAGTACGTCGCACCTCAGCAAGGTGGGGTCCTCATGCCGCTATCGCTCAATCACGATCCCTGGTGCGGAACACGAGATTGTCATGCGGTTGGCACGAGAGAGTTGGCAATGTGCCACAAGCGCTGAATCGTAAAGTGGTTTTCGGAAACCATCTATCGTCGTCCCGGCGAACGCCGGGACCCATAAACACCGAAGCCGGTTGTTAGCAAAGGCTGCTGCCACTGCGCCTCAACGAGACGGAGTATGGGTCTCGGCGTTCGCCGGGACGACTCGCGGTGAGCGTTGCCGTTACCATAACCCTGGATCAGCCCGCCTCGTTGTTGCGCAGAATCATCTCGATCGCCCGGGCAAATCCCTCGTCCTGGTTCGAGCTCGTGACCTCGCTCGCCTGCTGCTTGACGTCGTCGGTAGCGTTGCCCATCGCGATCGACAGGCCGCTGGTGCGGAACATCGCCAGGTCGTTCTGCATGTCGCCGATGGTGGCGACCGCGTCGGTCGAGATGCCGAGACGCTTCGCCATCGCCTGCACGAAAGTGCCCTTGTTGCAGCCCGGCGGCGTCACGTCGAGGTAGTAGCTCTGCGAACGGACCGCGGTCGCCTCTGCGCCCATCGCCTCGATCATCGCGGCCTCGCAGCGTTGCAGCAGGGCCGGGTCGGCGCTGGAGCCGACGATCTTGCAGGCCGTCGAAAGATAGGGAGAGAAATCGCCGACCACGGTCGGATCGGCCCGGATCGCGCGCTTTTCGTTCGGGACGTAGTCGCCGTCGCCGTTGCGCGTGAGCCACTTGTCGTTGGTGAACAGCCAGATGTCGATTCCGAACTGGTCCAGCACGCCGAGGCAGCGCTCGACCGCGGGGGCCGGGATCAGATGCTGCTCGATCGGCTTGAGGCTGGCATCGACGATCGAGCTGCCGTTGAAGGCGCCAATCGGCAGCGTGATCGCCAGCGGCTCGATCAGGAATCCCATGCCGATGCTCGGGCGGCTGGAGGTGAGGGTAAAGCCGATGCCGGCCTCGTGCAGCCGGCGCACCGCGCGCCTGGCTTCCTCGGTCAGCACCTTGTCCTTGGTCAGGAGCGTGCCGTCGACGTCGGATACGACGAGGGAGATGCGGGTCATGCACGGTTCCTGCTGGTCATGCCATTGTCCATGGGCGCGAGCCCGAGCTGGCTCACGATGTCATCTACGATGGTCTCGACCGAGGCGTCGATCGATACGGTCACGGGATCTTCGCTGGCGTCGGGCGGCTCCAGCGTGCTGAACTGGCTGTCCAGCAATCCCGGTGGCATGAAATGGCCCTTCCGCCGCGCGAGACGATCGGCGATCAACGGCTGCGTTCCCTTGAGAAAGACGATGCGGACGTCGCTTCGGCCGTGCACCAGCACGTCGCGGTAGGCTCGCTTCAGCGCCGAGCACGCAATCACGGCGTGTTCGCCGGCCATGCACACCCGGTCGATCTCGCCGGCGATCGCCTTTAGCCAGGGCCAGCGGTCCTCGTCGGTCAGGGGGTGGCCGGCATGCATCTTGGCGACATTGCTGGCGGGATGAAACCGGTCGCCGTCCTCGTAGGTCCAGGCCAGCCGGCTCGCCAGTTGATCGGCGACGGTGCTTTTCCCGGATCCGGACACGCCCATCACCACCAGCGCGCAGGGTGTTTTGGCTGACTTACCGGCCACTGAAATCCTCCGGAAGCGCGGCCTCGTCCACCAGCCAGACGGTCTCGCCTGTCGAACGCGCGCGGTTGGCGGGCAGGTTCTCGCCTGCGAGCAGCCGCGTCAAGATCGCGCGCTTGCCGGGGCCTGCCAGCTCGAACAGCATTTCG
>Ga0302157_10005464_pt1 | contig 13444 bp, 9 predicted proteins | sample I_Bog_N3_3_FD_193502 | JGI IMG/M metagenome (GOLD analysis project Ga0302157, IMG submission 193502) | Peat permafrost microbial communities from Stordalen Mire near Abisko, Sweden - I_Bog_N3_3 | ecosystem: Environmental > Terrestrial > Soil > Wetlands > Peat | place: Sweden: Abisko, Stordalen...
GTGCGATTAAACTGGCTGACGGTCTCACCCACCTCGTCGATCTTGGCGCGCACCGCGTAGCTGATCTGCTCAGCATTCTCGGTCAGGCTCTGCACCCGCGGCCCGAGGTCGGTGATGAGCTGCGAGGTCTTGTCGATCATCGGCCCGGTGCGCTGGTGTACTTCACGCGCGATGCCGTCCACCCGGTGCAGCAGCTTCGCGCCAAAGATGCCCGCGATGACAAAACCGAGCGCCTGCAGCAGCAGTGCCACGGCGATCAGGCCGACGAAGATCATCAGCAGATGGATGTCGTGCTGCGACAGGTCATCCTGCAACAGAATGATCGCCGCTCCGCTTGCCACGGTCATAGGGATTGCTCCTCGTGCGTGTGCTCACTCGATACCGACGCCTCTCTACTCTAGAGTCCACGGGGCGTCTCGGCAAGCGGAACTACAGGTCCAAAAGCAAGAGGCCGGCTCAAAACCGGCCCCTGCTTGCTCTCAACCGCCCAGCTAAACGACCGGCGTCGTCTCGGTGGGCGCGCCGGGCGCGCCGGACTTGGCCGCATAGGCTTCCTTGCCCGCCTCCACGGCCGCCTTGGCGGCGTCGGTCTGCGACTGGATCAGGTCCTTGCCCTTATCTACATACTCGGCCCACTGCGTGCGGCCCTTGTCGTAGTACTGCTTGCCTTTGTCCACGTACTCATCGGCGGTCTGCTTGCCCTGCTGGACGAACTGGCTCACCTGCTCCACGCCCTGGTTGTAGACCTGGTTGGCGCGGTCGCGGGCATCCAGCGCGCCAGCCACAATGTCCTCGCGCGTCTCCTTGCCGGACTTGGGCGCGTACAACACCCCCACCAGCGCTCCCAGCCCCAGTCCCGCCAGAAACCACCCGAATCCGCCTACGCTGCCCTCGCTGTCTGACATGTCGATTCTCCTTATTTCAAGCTGATTAAAAAGCCTGCTGCGACAGGATACGCCACGAACCACAGGGATTGGCAGGCATTGCAAAAACTTACGCCCCCTATCCATGGATGCCGCGACCGAACCTCTGGTTGCGTACCGTGCAATCTTGCTCTGCTCCATGGAAATCGGCGGAAATCGGCCGCGGGCAGCGAAAATCATACTCAATTGCAGGATGCGTCTTCCGGTTAGCAGCATCCTACGTGGATGCAGGCCATAGCGCCACAGGTGCATTTTGGAATGGATTTGAAATGGAGATGAGAGACATGATGAGGCTTGTAAAACGGCCCTTGAGATTGCGGCACATGCTCCTGAACCTCACAGTCGTCGCCCTCTCGATTCTGGCGATGGACGGGTGCCGCAAGACCGTGGACGACGCCACCCTGACCAGCAACGTCAAGGCCGCGCTGGCGGCCGACTCCGCCATCAGTAGCCAGCCCGTGCAGGTCGCCGTGCTCCAGGGCGTGGTCACGCTGAGCGGAGACGTCAGCGACGACACCGCCAGCTCGGTCGCAGCCGAGGACGCCGCCAAGACCGCCGGCGTAAAAGAGGTCGTCAATGACCTCACCATCGCCGGGCTGGCCATTGCGCCCACCATCACCCTGCCCGCCGCGCCCAGCAATCCCCGGCCCGCCACGGCGCAGGAGCAGCAGGCCATCGCCCAACACCAGTCTCTGCCGCCACCGCCGGAGAACGCTCCGCCACCGCCGCCACCGGTCTATCGCGACGTCACCGCTCAGCCCGGCACCCTGCTTCACGTGCGCATCACGGAGTCGCTGGACAGCGCCACCGCGCAAACCGGCGAGGCATTCAACGGAGTCGTCACCCATCAGGTCGTCGCTGACGGTCTGGTCGTCATCCCCGCAGGCGCGGCCGTCAGCGGCCGCGTCGTCGACGCCAAGGACGCCACCCACTACAAGGGCCACTCCATTCTCTCCCTCGAGCTCACCGCAATCCGCACCCACCGCCACCTGATCTCCGTCTCCACCGAGCCCTATACGCTGGAGGGAGCCAACCGCGGCAAGAACTCCTTTGAGAAGATCGGCGGCGGCGGCGCCATCGGTGCGGTCATTGGAGGCATCTTCGGCGGCGGCAAGGGCGCGGCCATCGGTGCCGGGGCCGGCGGCGGCAGCGGCGCGGCCGTGCAGGGCTTCACCCGCGGCCAGCAGGTCGGCATTCCCTCAGAAAGCATCCTTCATTTTCGTCTGACTGCACCGCTGACGGTGCATACAGCGGAGACCTCGGCGGCGGTCGAACCGTCTGGCCTGCAATCCCCCTAACCTCCTCAATACAGGCAGCTATCTAGGGTCTTTCCAGCTCCTGTGTTCGTCCTAAAGAAGCGTCCCTCAGACAGACCGGATTTCTCTTGCCCCGGCCTGTTATATTCTGAGGTTGAGCGCAATACCGTCCACGCAACACAGCAATGTGAATCGGAACACCCCGGAAGGGACCAATAACTTGAGCGTACCTTCACCCAAGCCGTCCGGATTTCTCACCTTTACTTTGCACGCTCATCTGCCCTACGTCGTCAACCACGGTACCTGGCCGCACGGCATGGAGTGGTTGCACGAGGCCGCCGCCGAAACTTATCTGCCACTGCTGCGCGTGCTGAGGCGCCTGGAAGCCGATGGCATCGGCCTGCACTGCAACCTCAACATCTCTCCTATCCTGCTCGAGCAGTTGGCGCACCCGGTCTTTCAGGCCGAGTTCCCCCGCTATGTGGAACGCAAGATCGTCGCCGCGCGCGAGGATGAGGCCTACTTCACCTCGGCCGGCGAGAGCCACTTCGCCGAGACCGCCCGCTTCTGGCACAAGTTCTTCTCCGACGCCCTCAGCGACTTCAACGCCCTTGGCGGCAACATCATCCAGGGCTTTCGTCACTTCAATGACAAGGGCCTGATTGAGATCATCACCTGCGGCGCCACGCACGGCTATATGCCTTTGCTGGGCACCGATGAGAGCGTCCGTGCCCAGGTCCGCACCGCCGTCGCCACCCACAAGCGTCACATCGGGGAGCACCCCAGGGGCATATGGGCGCCGGAGTGCGGCTACCGCCCCGCCGGCTTCTGGAACTACCCCGTCGCCAACGCCGACGGCTCGCCCGCCGCGCCCGGCTTTAACCGCATCGGCGTGGAACAGGCGCTTAGCGAAAGCGACATCGAGTTTTTCTTCGTCGACACCCACCTCGTAGAGGAGTCAGCCCGTATCCCCTCGCCCTACGAGCTGCTGCGCGGCCACGTCGCGCGCAACGCAGAAGAGCCGATGACCCACAACTCCTATCGCCGCCTCTACCAGCCCTATTACGTCGACGGCCCCTACGACAAGCGCTACGCGACCACTATCTTCCCCCGCGACCCCAAGACCGGCGTGCAGGTCTGGTCCGGCGACTCCGGCTACCCCGGTGACGGCGCCTACCTCGACTTCCACAAGAAGCGCTGGCCCGGCGGACATCGCTACTGGCGCGTTACCGGCCCCCGCGTTGACATGGGCGACAAAGAACCTTACTACCCGCAGGAGGCCGCCGAGCGCACCAAGAGCCACGCCTCGCACTTCGTCCACCTCGTCTGGCAGGCGCTGCAGGAGGGCTTCCATGACTCCATCCCGCCGGTACTCTGCTCGCCGTTTGACGCTGAGCTCTTCGGCCACTGGTGGTTTGAAGGCCCGCTCTGGCTGGAGGCAGTGGCCCGCGTTATCCATGACTTCCCCATGGGCTTGGAGCTGACCTCCTGCTCGCAGTACCTGGAAAAGTTTCCCCGCGCCGGCTTCATCTCCATGCACGAGGGCTCCTGGGGCGCCGAAGGCACCAACCACGTCTGGATGAATCCGGACACCTCCTGGACCTACACCCACATCTATCCCGCTGAGCTCTATGCCCGCGAGGTCTGCACCGCCGGCAAGTGGAAGGACGGCGCACTCGGAGAGCGCATCGTCAAGCAGCTCTGCCGCGAGCTGCTGCTGCTGGAGTCCTCGGACTGGCAGTTCCTCATCACCACCGGCGCCGCCCGCGACTACGCCGAGCTGCGCTTCGAGACCCACAACGATCAGTTCAACGAGGTCAAGGCCATCTGGCAGCACTTCGAGAAGACCGGCGCCATCACCACCGAACAGGAGAGCCGCCTCGCAGCCATCGAGCTGCGCGACAGCGTCTTTGCCGACATCGACCCCAGCTTCTGGGCCACCGGCGCACGCCAGTCGCGCGAAGGCGGCCGTGATCCCGAGGACGGCAATCCGCAGATCATCAACGAACGCGGCGAGCACGCCAAGCACACACCGCGGCACGACCTCTCGCTCTCCGAAGTCCCCAAGTTCATCTCCAACACTCTGCCCTGATGGTGCGGCCGTCCCCGCTGGCGCTCTGGCATCTGCTCTCACTCGACGCCCCCACCGTCGCCGCACTCTGGACCCTCTTCGTGGCGCGCAGCGTCCATCTCATGCTTCCGTGGACAGCGCCGGCAGCCATGTTTCTCGCCGTCTGGATGATCTACGCCGCCGACCGCTTACTCGATGCCCGCGGCCTCGCCTCTGGCAGCTGGCAAACTGGGAAGCTGGAAACCGGACCCGTCCTCGAAGCCCGCCACCACTTCCACGACCGCCAACGCAGCGGCTTCTTCAGCGGAATCACCATCGCGTCCGTGGCTCTGGCCGCTCTGCTGCCTCGCCTGAATCCGCGCGCGCTGCAACTCTTTGCTCTGCTCGCCACGCTGCTCGCGGCCTGGATGCTGCTGATTCACGCTCTGCCCTCATCAGAAGACTCACCGCGCCTTCCCAAAGAGCTTGCGGTCGGCGTCTTCTTCCCCGCCGCGGTATTCATTCCCACCATCGCCCGCGCTCCGCAGCTACGGCTCGCTCTGCTGCCCGCAGCCGCGTTCTTCGCCGCCGTTTGCACCCTCAACTGCCTCTTCGTCTATCTGTGGGAGCACCCCGGCGCTCGCCCCCTCGCCCACGGGTCGACCCGCTGGTCCACCCGCCATCTGCCCCAACTCGCAGCGGCCGTCATGGTCCTCGGGGTTATCGTCGCTTCCATCGCGACGACACGACATAGCTCTACCCCGCCTTCGCCTGCGCTCGCCTGTGCCCTGAGCGCAGCGCTGCTGCTGCTGCTGCACACGCTGCGTCATCGCCTGTCCCGCACTCATCTGCGCGCCTGCGCCGACCTTGCGCTGCTCACGCCGCTGCTCTTCTTCTTCAACAAGTAAGATGGGTCATCTCGACCAAACGATGATGTGTCATCTCGACCGGAGCAGGACAGTCTCACCGTCCTGCGCAGTGGAGAGACCCGCAGCTTCTCGGCAACCAGATCAATGACCCCGCCCCCGCCCAACTTCGACCGCGTCGCCGGCATCTACCGCTGGGCCGAGTACCTCTTGCTCGGCTCGCTGCTCGTCCGCACCCGCAATCACTTCCTGCCGCAGATCGTGCACTGCCGCCGCGCCCTGGTGCTCGGTGACGGCGACGGCCGCTTCCTCGCCCGCCTTCTCCAACAGAACCCCGACTTGCACGCACTCGCCGTGGACACCAGCGCAAAGATGCTGCATCGGCTTCGCCAACGCTGCCTCCGCACCACACCTCGCTGCGTCCACAACCTGCGCTGCCTCAAGGCCTCCGCGCTTGAAATCACGCCTTCCCGCGACACCGACCTCATCGTTACCCACTTCCTCCTGGACTGCTTCCCTCAATCGGAGGTTCATGCGCTCGCGCAGCGCATCGCCGCGCAGGTCCCGGCCGGAACGCTCTGGCTGCTCTCGGACTTCGCCGTCCCGGACTCACCGCTGCTGCGCCCGCTCGCAGCTACCTACGTCCGCTCGCTGTACTTCGCCTTCCGCCTGCTCACCGGCCTGCGCAACTCGCGGCTCCCTGACCCGCAGGCGGCGCTTGCCCGCTCCGGCTTCCGGCGCATCGCTCGCCACGAACGCCTCTTTGGCCTGCTCTACACAGAACTCTGGCAACGCCAGTAGAATGGCTCACAGTCTGAAATCACCACTCTATGGACACCCAAGAGCATCCGGAGAGTCTCCCCGTCAACGATCCGCTTCCGGATCCCGAACCCTCAGTCCCTTCGCTTCCCGGCCCCGACCCCGGCGTCTTCCACCACGACCCTCCATCAACCGAACCGAATCCCTAACCACTAATCCCTGCCTTTATGAACCTCTTCGTCCTTCGCCACGCCAGCGCCGGAGTCCGGCGGCCCAATCCACTACTCGACCTCAAGCGTCCACTCGACAAGGACGGCAAGGCCCAGTGCCTGCAACTGGCACACGTCCTCAACGCCATGAAGATCAGCTTTGACCTGGTCGTCTCCAGCCCGCTCAAGCGCGCCACGCAAACCGCGCAGCTGGTCGGGACCGAGACCGGCTACGAGCAGAAGATTCTCGTCTCGCCCGCACTCTCGCCCGCGGCGACCTATCCGCAGTTTCACCGCTTGGTGCGCGAGTGCGCGACATACGAGAACGTCCTTGTCGTGGGCCACAACCCCAACCTCACGCAGTTCCTCGGCCAACTGCTTGCCGGGCCCACCGAGACCAGCATCCCCGGCGTCCGCCTGCGCAAGGGCTCCATCGCCCGCGTCAGCCTGCAGCGCGGCCCCGCCGTGCTGCAATACCTGCTGGACCCCCGTATCATCCGCGCGCTCTACGCTACCTCCACCAGCAGCTCGCGGCGGAAGACCTCGCGGAAGTAGGGCGCCTCCTTCTTCAGCGACCACTGCTCCAGCTCCGCGCCGCCGCGCGCCGGCAGCAGTTGCAGTAAGACTCGCTTCGGATACACCTTCGTCCGCACCTTCACCGCCGCCGTAGCGCGGTCCTGGTTCAGCGCCTGTGCCATGCGCAGCAGCACCACCGCCCGCTCCACGTGCGCATGCTCCTCGGCCGGCACCGACCGCATCGGCCGGTCTTCACTCACTGGCCGGCTCTTGCCCAGGTAGCGCGCAATCGCCGCCACAATCGCGCGCTGCTCCGGCGAGAAGCCGAAGATCTCCGAGTTCGCGATGATGTACTGCGTGTGCCGGTGGTGTCCCTGGTGGTTCATGAACTTGCCCACCTCCTGCATCATCGCCGCGGCCTGCAGCCACAGACGGTACTCGGCGGGAAGCTCATGCACGTGCTGCATCTGGTCAAACAGCTGCACCACGTGCAGCCGCTCCGGCTCAGCCTTGCGCGGGTCGAAGCCGTACCTCCGGCAAACCTCCAGCACGCCCCTCCACCGCTCAGCCTCTAACGTCCGGTGGACGCTGGCGCGCACGTCCACATCGCCCAGCATCTGTGCCAGCACGCCGTCGCGCAGCCCCAGCCGCGAGTAGCGAAAGCCCTTCAGCTCCATCCGCTCCAAAAGCGCGGCGTACACCTGCGCGCCGCCGCAGATGATCTCCGACCGTCGCGGCCCAATGCCCGGCACCACCGCCCGCTGTCCATTGGACATCTTCAGCAGCCGGTCGGCCAGCCGCCGCACACCGGCAGTCTTCGCCGTCAACACCGCGCCGGGCCTCACCGCCGACGCCTTCTTGGCCGCGGCCTTGATCCCCTTGATCCCCTTGACCCCTTTAATTCCCTTCATCCCTTTCTTGCCTGCGGCCTCCAGCGCCACACTCGCCTCGGCCAGCGCCGCCGCCGTGCCCGATGTCGCAATCACCAGCGGCACCCGCGGATGCCCCATCTTGCGCTCTGCTTTGCGCAGCTCGCGATCGATGTACTTGCGCAGCCGCGCCACATCCTCCTTGCGCGGCGGGTCCACGCGCAGGAACTCCTGCTGCAAGCGCACCGCGCCCAGCGGCAGGCTCACCATCTGCTGGATGCGCCCGCGGTCGGACAGCGTGACCTCGCAGCTGCCGCCGCCCAGGTCGATCAGCAGGCAGCGCCCGCGTGCTCCCGGCTCCCGCGTGGCCACGCCCAGGTGGATCAGCCTGCCCTCTTCGAGACCCGAGATCACCTCCACCGTCCAACCCGTCGCTGACTTCACCCACGCGCGGAACGCCTCCGAGTTGCGCGCATCGCGCATCGCGCTGGTCGCCACCACGCGCACCCGGTCCACTACCTGCGCCTGCACCGCCTTCTGGAACCGCTTCAGCGCCTTGATGGTGTTGGCCATCGCGTCCGGCGAGATCAGCCCGGTGTCAAAGACGCTCTCTCCCAGCCGCGTCACCTCGCGGTCCTCGTGCAGCATCTTCAAATGGTGCTGCTGCACCGCCGCGATCGCCAGCCGGCAGGAGTTCGATCCGATATCGATCGCCGCAAACGTCGGCATGGTTCGTACTCCCTCGCGCGGCCTTCCAGCCCGTCTTACCGTAGCAAGATACACGCTGTGCATTGCGGGAAAACCAACCCCGGTGCCTGCCTCGGAACCCCGCCGCACGGCTTTCGCTATGCTGGTGTCTGTGCTCGCCCCCCACCCGACCTCGCCCGCGTCTCCCGCCACGCGCGGGCGTCCTCTACCGGGCCGGTCGTCGCATAGCCGGGTCCCCGCCCTGCTGGCCGTCTTCGCCCTCTGGCTGGCCATCTTCTTTGCCTCGCTTTGGACCCCGCCGCTGCTGGACGACGCCGACGCAACCCATGCCCAGGCCGCCCAGGCCATGCTCCAGAGCGGCGACTGGGTCACTCTCCACGTCAACGGCATCCGCTACCTCGAAAAGCCCCCGCTTCCCTACTGGATCGGCGCGCTCAGCCTGCGCCTCTTCGCCGCGCGCCCCGGACCGCTCTCCGCCTTCGCCATCCACCTGCCCCTGGCGCTGACCGTCCTGGCGCTCGCCCTGCTGGGATTCGCCTGGTCCCGCCGCGCCTTTGGCGGCCCCGCCGCGTTCTGTACCGCCGTCTTCGTGCTCACCTCCGCCGGCGTCTTCCTCTTCACCCGCATCTTCATCCCCGACGCCCTGCTCTCGCTGCTGCTGGCGCTGGCGCTCTACTGCCTGCTCCGCGCCCTCGAACTCTCCCCCAAAGATGTGTCATCTCGACCGGAGCGCACTCTCGCCAACCAGAAAGATGTGTCATCTCGACCGGAGCGTGACGGCTTCATCGTCACGCGCAGTGGAGAGACCCGCAGTTCGTTTTACGCCTACGCCATGTGGGCCTTCCTGGCGTTCGCCGTCCTCGCCAAGGGCCTGGTCGCGCTGGTCTTCGTCTTCGGCGCGGCCGCCATCTTTCTTCCGCTCAGCGGAGAACTCCCGCACTGGCGCCGCCTGCGTCCCTTCACCGGGATCCTGCTTCTGCTGGCCATCGCCGCGCCTTGGCACATCCTCGCCGGGCTACGCAACCGCGGCGGAGATGCCGGCCACGGCTTCTTCTGGTTCTACTTCGTCAACGAGCATCTGCTCCGCTATCTGGGCCAGCGCATCCCGCGCGACTACAACAAGCTCCCCGCCGCGCTCTACTGGTCGCTGCACCTGGTCTGGCTCTTCCCCTGGAGCCTCTTCGCGCCCGCCGCCCTTATCCTCGCCTGGCGCCGCCGCCGTGAACTGCTGGCTGGCCCCACCACCTTCGCCCGCAGCACGGTCCTTCTCCTCCTCATCTTCTGCGCGCTGGTGCTGGTCTTCTTCTCCTTCTCCACGAATCAGGAGTATTACACCTTCCCCGTCTACCTCCCGCTGCTGATGCTGCTCGCCGCCGCGCTCGCGAAGGATATGGGTGCCCCATCCTCGACGCGCAGTCTCACCGCGTGGCAGGGTGGGGTGCCTTCTGCGACGCTCACCCTCTCCTTCGCCTTGTTCACCACCCTCAGCCTCGCCGCCGCCCTCGCGCTCGGCTACGGCCTGTGGACCTCGCGACATCTGCCCTACAACCCCGACATCGGCGCCCTGCTCGCGCACCGCGGCGTCGGTGACTACACCCTCTCGATGTCCCACTTCTTCGATCTCACCGGTCCGTCCTTCGCCGCGCTGCGGCTGTCCGCCGTCCTGGCCGCACTGGCCTTCGCTCTCGGCCCGGCCATCGCCTGGACGTTGCACGGCCGCCGCAGCGCCTTCCCCGCGCTGATGACGGTCGCCCTTACCAGCGCCATCTTCCTCATCGCCGCGCACATCGCGCTCGGGCGCTTCGCCTCCATGCTCTCCTCGCAGAACTTCGCCGCCCGCATCCTCTCGCTGGAGCAACAGCACGCCATCGAGCCGGACACGCAAATCCTGCTCTTCGGCGACCAGTCCTACGGCTCGTCCATCCCGTTCTACCTCGACCGCCGCGTCACTTTGGTCGACGGCCGCAGCTCCTCCATGCTCTTCGGCAGCACCTTCCCCGACGCGTCCACAGCCGCGCCGCCGGTCTTCCTCACCTCGCGGCAGCTCCTCGATGGCTGGGGCAACGGCCCGCGCAAGCTGCTCTTCGTCCCCGCGGAGCACCGCGCCGAGACCGACCGCCTGCTTCCGCACGCCGTCCTCCTCGCCGAGACCTCCGGCAAAGTTCTCCTCACCGACCGCCCGCTGTTACTCGCGACTCACAGACTCGAAACTCGAAACTGAACAAGAACTCGCTCTCCACAAATGTTGCAACATCCACCCATCCCGACCCGACGCTCTGTGGCCCTCATCGTGCTCGCCTGGGCCATCCTCCAGCTCGGCGGCCTCTTCTCGCCGGGACTGCTGGACGACGTCGACTCGGTCTACCTGCAGGTCGCGCGCGAGATGCTGCAGCGCCACGACTACGTCACCCCCACCATCGACGGCATCCGCTTCTTCGACAAGCCGCCGCTGATGTACTGGATGGCCGCCGCGTCCATGAAGGTCTTCGGCGTCCACGACTGGGCCGCGCGCCTGCCGCTGGCGCTGGGCGTCCTCGCGTTGCTGCTCGCGGTCTACGCCCTCGGCCGCCGCCTCTACCCGCGTGGCGACCGTGCCGGCCTCTACGCCGCGCTGGCGCTGGCAACCTCGCTCGGCACCTACCTCTACACCCGCTTCTACATCCCGGACATCCTGATCGCCCTCTGGATGACCGTCTCCGTCCACCTGTTCCTCATCGCCCTCGACCGCACCAGACCAACGTCTGTCATCCTAAGCGGAGTCTCGCAGTGTATCCGCGAGGCGGAGTCGAAGGACCCCGACGCTCTCAAAACCACTTCGACCGCCCGGCCCTTTCTCGCCAACAGCTCAGCACTTCTCCCCATGCTCGGCTTCGCCGCCGTCCTGGCGCTCAGCCTCCTCACCAAAGGCCTGATCGGCATCGTCTTCCCGCTGGCCTTCGTGGTGCTCTACCTCGCGCTCACCCGCCAGATCAAACGGCTCGCCAAGCTCCACCTCATCCCCGCCACGCTGGTCTTCCTGATCATCGCCGCGCCGTGGCACATCCTTGCGTGGGTGCGCAATCCGGCCATCGCGATGCCGCCGGGGCTCGGCCTGCCCGCGCGCGCCGGCTGGGCGTGGTTTTATCTCTACAACGAGCACATCGCGCGTTTCCTGGGCCGCCGCATTCCCCACGACTACGGCAACGTGCCCGTCCCGATCTTCTGGCTGCTGCTGCTGCTGTGGATGCTGCCCTGGGTCGCCTTCCTGCCCGCCGCCGTGCTGGACGCCTTCCGCGCCCTCCGAGCGAAGTCCCCGTCCTCTGGATCCTGGGCCCTGGACCCTGGACCCTCGCTTTCGCTCCTCCTCTGGCCCGCCATCATCCTCGGCTTCTTCACCCTCAGCTCCCGGCAGGAGTACTACCACCTGCCCGCACTCCCCGCGCTGGCGCTGCTGGTCGGTGGCCTGCTCGCAGCCGCCGACCGAAGCGCCACGAAGGCGGGTGCCCCACATCTCGACCCTGAGATGTGGGTGTACTCTCGGCAATCTCTGCACAGCTCCATCTTCTTCCTCGTCCCCCTCGGCACGCTGCTTTTCTTCGTCTGCGGCTATCTCGCCCTCACTGCGCCCACACCGCGCCCCGGCGTCACACTGACGGACGTCCTCAACTCCAACCCGGCCAACTACAACCTCTCACTCGGCCATCTCTTCGACCTCACCGGGCAGGCGATGGGCTTCTTCCGCGGCCCGCTGATCGCCGTCGCGTTCGGCATGCTGGTGCTCGGGCCGGTCGCGTACCTGGTTCGGCGACGCGGTCGCACCTTCGCCGCCAACCTCACCATCGCCGCAGGGATGATTGTTGTCCTGCTCGCTGCGCACGAGGGCCTCGCCCGCTTTTACCCCATCCTCGGCTCCAAGGACCTGGCGCTCGCCATCGATGCGAAGCTCCAGCCCGGCGACCTCATCGTCCTCGACGGCGAGCTCACCTCGGGCTCCACGCTGCTCTTCTACACCCCGCAGCGCCCCGCGCCAGTGTTTCTGGTCAACGGCCGCGTCAACGGCACATGGTTTGGGAGCTTCTGGCCGGACGCCCCCAACCTCTTTCCTGATGACGCCGGCCTCGACCGCCTGTGGGCCGGCCGGCAGCGGATTTTCCTGCTGACCTACCACCCCGAAAGCCGCATCCCGGACCTGGGCCGCTTCGCCCCGGTGCACGAGTTGGCAGTCTCCGGCGGCAAGACCGTCCTCACCAACCGATGAGTGCCTGAAACACGCAAAAAGCGCATCGAAGAGCACCTCAAGACACGATTTTGCGTACTGTAGGCGGAGCGTATCTGTTGCAAACACGATTGTTCCACGTGGAACAATTGGCTACTCCGGGCTCTCCACCCGCCCGCCCTCTTTCAGCTTGTAGATCTTTCCGCGGTAGTAGAAGTTCTCGCCGCCGTAGCTGCCCACCCACAGCAGGAAGCCCAGTACATCGCGCAGCGGATAGATCAGCGCGTTGTATACGCGGTCGGGATCGCCCAGCACGGTCAGGATCGCCGCCGCCTGCAGCCAGCGGTTCACGACCATCGCGCCCAGCCACAGCAACCCCAGCCACGGATGCCCGCTCAACAGCCCCCACAGCAGCCCCAGCAGCCCGTAGGGCATCGCAAACGTCAGCCCGGTGCCCAGGTGCCCCCACGGTCGCGAGCGCCGCGTGCTCTGCATCCAGCGCAGTTGGTTGCGAAAGCTCAGCCAGAACGGAGAGTCCTGCACCATCAACCGGATGATGTACGTCGCCAGCAGCACTCCCGTACCCTGCGCCGCCAGCCGGTTGCCCAGCACAAAGTCGTCGGCGTAGAACTGTCCCAGCTCGTTGAAGCCGCCCACGTCCTCGAAGCTCTTGCGCCGCACCGCCATGGTTGCGCCCAGCGCAAATTTCGCCGAGCCCTCAATCATCACCGCCACCAGCACGCCGGAGGTCATCTCCACGCTCTTGCCCACCGCATCCAGCTGCGATGCAAAGCCCGGCCCCCTGCCGGGCTCGGCGCCCTCCGTCGTACCCAGGTACACGCAACTTGCCAGCCCCACATGGGGGTCCTTCAGCGTCTGCACCATGCGCCGCAGATAGTCCGGCACCACGCGCACGTCCGCATCGCTGGTCACGAACAGGTCGTTCTTTGCCACCGAGTTCAGCTTTGCGAGCGAAAACACCTTGGCGTTGTGAAACTTGGGAATTGGCTCGCCGCAGGTCTCATACCGCGCCTGCACCTGCGGATAGCGCTCGCCCACCCTGCGGGCCAGTTGCAAACCCTCATCACTTTCA